>Ga0256839_1003749_pt1 | contig 15402 bp, 14 predicted proteins | sample 354166metaG_FD_185968 | JGI IMG/M metagenome (GOLD analysis project Ga0256839, IMG submission 185968) | Hydrothermal vent microbial communities from Mid Atlantic Ridge, Atlantic Ocean - 354-166 | ecosystem: Environmental > Aquatic > Marine > Hydrothermal vents | place: Atlantic Ocean: Mid... | reverse complement strand
ATTTTCCAATATTCTCTGACATATAAAATCCTTTTATTATAAAGTATGTATGATTATAGCGTGAATTAGATGATATATATTTTGGGAAGTAATAGATGATTTAAAATGTATGGCCGGGAGAGGGGGACTCTAAATATTTACTTTTATCAACTACCACAATGTTTTATCAAGTACCCTACAACATACGTATTTAAGGGCTTTAATGGCATTATAGCTTTTATCAACTACCATGGTGATTAATCAAATATCAATAACTATGGTGGTACATAGGTGGTATTTCATGAGCACAATTAAATGGATAAATTCTAAAAAGTATACTGGTGTAAGGTACAAGCTGTTAGAAGGGAAAGATCGTAGTTATCAAATACGCTACAAAATCAATGGAAGACTCAAAGAAGAGGTGATAGGCAAGAAATCAGAAGGCATTACTGAACAGTATTGTCACCAAAAGAGAAATGAAGCTCTTAATAAGGCAAAATTTGGTGATGATACACCTATAGTCAAACATAAAAAGAAAAACTTCATGACTGTTCAGGATCTTGCAGATGTCTATTTTGAAGACACCATTGAAAATAAATCAAATCGTCAAATACTTGGCAAATACAACCTTCATATCAAACCCATATTTGGACATTTGGATATCAACACTATTGAACAGGATGATATTATAAAATGGCGACGCACAATTAAACGAGCACCTAAAACAGTAAACAGTCTAGTAGAACTTCTTGCAACCATTTATAATCACTCCATCAAAAAAGGTCTCAAGATTTTAAACCCATGTACCGGTGTCAATAAAGCAAAAATCAATAATCAGAGAGAGAAGTACCTTGATAATGATGAACTTAATGAACTTAAAAATATTGTTAAAGACGATCCTGTGCCTTATAGTTTTATCCTTCTGTCACTGAGTACAGGCGGGAGAAGAGAAACTATCCTAGATATACAAAAAAAAGATATCAACCTAAAAACAGGAACCGTTAATTTAATAGACTTCAAAAACAAAGGGGAGGCTTATACAGGTTTTTTAGAAAAAGAAACTCTGCAATACCTTGAATCACTTGAGTGGTCTAGGATCAGACCAAACGACTACATTGTAGGACTGTCAAATATTAAACTACCTGCTAAAACCCTCTCAAATCACCTTCGGCCTGTTATAAATAAACTCTTTAATGAAGGTCTTGATAAAAATGATACAAAAAATAGAGCTGTTATACATACACTCAGGCATACATTTGCCTCACATCTTGCCATTAATGGTACCCCTATTTTTACCATACAAAAACTGCTAAACCATAAAGATATCAAAGACACTTTGCGTTATGCAAAGCTAGCCCCAGATAGCGGGAAGGAACATGTTTATAAACTCTATACCTAAAGAAGGGGCAGTTTAATGCCCCTTCTTTTACAGGGTTTGCATATATCTAAGTTTGCATATATGCGCAACAATATCATCGAGATAAAATTGATATCGTGACTTTGGCATACCCCCTAAACGATTGTATTTAGGTGCAACAAGATTGACCTGCTCTACTTTTACCCTCTCCGCCTCTTCTTTTATGTCCCTTCTTAATTTTTGTGCCTCAAAACCATACAGTTTTGCGGTCTCTTTGAGGCTATAAGCCTCTATATCACTTGATCGTAAAACTTGTTTTAATAGTTTTTTGTACTCAGCCTCATTTTGCTCATTAAACCCATATTTAAGGTTAACAAGATGATCTATACGGTACCTAACTGGAGCATTACTTTTATCGCCAAACTTTACATAGCTAGGTCCTTTTGCAGCTGCCCTCATCTCTTCTAGCGTACCTACTTCCAGACCGATTTCGCTTGAAGTTATGCAAGAATCGACCAACAAGGATCCATGTCTTTTAAATAACTCAATTACTTTTGCCACTCTTCTTTCGTTTTGGTTTTCTACTACCATAATTTTAATTTTCCCTATCTTTTTGATAGAGCACACGAGATTTAAATCAAAACCCAATCCAATATTGGTAAAACGTTAGTTTTATTAGTTTCAAATGAATGATAGATAAGTTCGCCAAACTTATGGCCTTCAAGTGTTTATATGTTAGTATGAGATTATTACCGCACCAAAGGTGCGGGGTATGAATCAGATTTGAATTTATTGGTGAGACGTAACTCACGATAAATTATCACCCAAGGGTCGGGGAATTATTCCCGACTAGATTAATGTAGTATGGATTATATAATGACATAATAATCCATTTAGTTTTTCTATTTTTAGAGGCAGAGGCCGTGCTCTTAGCCTTCTATCCCTAAAAAGAACGAGGAGTGTCATACCCACCGTACCCACTTTTTTGAGAAAAAAATAGGCTTGCTCAAGATACTGAGCGTATCTTGGCGAGTCGTATCGTTTATCACGATACTCAATCTTAAAATATATATTATTATACCATATTTTATGCTCAACTACCCTGATTTTCTATGCAATAATTCACTAAAATGGCAAAGGTAACAATCACTCCACCAATCATTTCAAGCATTACAATTTCCGTACAAATACTTAATCAATATCCTATATACCCATACCTTTATGCCGACTCCAAATCCTTGTAAATCATATCCAACAGCAACCTTGCGAAACCGTCTCTAACCTTGTCTTCACTAAGTACCTGTTTTGCCATATCCTGATGAGCACTCATACTTCCTATGATCGCATCGGTCATTGCTCCAAGGAAATCACCCATCATCGCCTGCTTTTTAGAGTTGGTCTTGATCTGCTGTACAACATTTACATTTTCCATCACTTTGTCTTTAATGGTCCGAGCGTAGTTGAGCTTATCCTCATCTGTAAGTTCACCGGCAAAAAGGTCATTCATCATAGTTACAATATGTTCAATCGTATCTGTCTCTGGTTCTCTTACCATACCGCTACCAGGGCCAATGTTGTCCAAGTAGCCCCCTTTGAGGTTAAGGCTGTGTTTCTGCTCGTTACGCAGGCTGTAATGGGTCATCTCTACTGAACTGATGTCTATAGGAGGGTTAATGTCTACAGTCTTTAGGTTTGGAAGCAATCCTCTTGCATAGACACTTAACTTCTCAAGGTCAGCATCTTCATAGTCAACGATCTGCGAAAGGAACTCATACATCCGTATGAACGTCCCGAGGTCTTTTTTGAAGAGTTCTAGCGCATCTTTGTCTTCTTTGGCTCTTTTTATATCCATCTCTGCATTATGCACACCAGACTCATCTTTGTTGGCTGTGGCATTTTCCAATGCTGTCGTAGCATTTCTATAGGCTTCAAGAGATGTCTTGTATCTGCCTTTGTATCTATCTGCTGCTGGCTTCACTGCTGCGGACATAGCTTCTTGTGTTCCCTTTGGGTTAAAGTACGCCTCTGCAAACTGTTTTACTTCATTTTGTGTATAGATATCGTTGGCATCCAGCTTCATCTGTAACTCAAATATCATATTAGGGTCAGAGACATCGGTAAGTGTTGCAGTCTTATAGTATGGCTCAAAAGATTCTTTGATCTCTTCTGCTTCATTAAAGAAGTCAAGTATGAAGACAACCTCTTTCCCTGGGTAGGTTCGGTTAAGGCGAGAGAGGGTCTGTACTGCATCGACACCGCTGAGTTTTTTATCTACATACATGGCACAGAGTTTAGGCTGGTCAAATCCAGTCTGGAACTTGTTGGCAGCCAGCATCACCTGATACTCATCACCATCAAATGCCTTACGCATATCCCGACCTTTGAGACCTGGGTTCATGTTGCTCTCGGTGTACTCTTTTTGTACGCCTTCGCCATTATCTTCTACCTTACCAGAAAAGGCAACCATTGCCTGTATACCTGTGTAGCCATTATCTTGGATGTATTTATCAAAGGCTATCTTGTAGCGTACTGCTTCTTTACGAGATGAAGTGACAACCATAGCTTTAGCTTTCCTATCCAGTAGGTGAGCGATATGCGTTCTAAAGTGCTCGATGATGATCTCTATCTTCTGAGAGATATTATACGGGTGCAGTCGTACCCATTTCGCCAGTTGCACCTTTGCCTTTTTTGCATCTACTTCTTTCTCATCACCGTCAGCTGTACTAAGTTTATAGGCTAGGTCATACGTGGTGTAGGATTTAAGTACATCGATGATAAATCCTTCTTCTATAGCCTGCTGCATGGTATAGACATGAAAGGCTTGGGGTATGTTATCTTCAGAGGGTGCTTGTGTCGGATCAGGTAACTGTCCGAACATTTCAAGAGTCTTGGCTTTAGGTGTAGCAGTAAAAGCAAAGTAGCTGATGTTGGCACTCTGGCTTCTCGCTGCTAATGTTGCATTGAGTACATCCTCAGCACTGATCTCAACCCCTTCTTCTATCTCTTCAGCAGTAAGTACTTCTCGTAGTTGTTTTGCTGTCTTGCCTGTCTGAGAGGAGTGGGCTTCATCGGCGATGATAGCAAAGGTTTTGTCTTTAAGTGTGGTGCGTTCTCTTATGGCTTCTATGATGAACGGAAAGGTCTGTATGGTCACGATGATGATCGCAGCACTTCGCTCCAGTGCATTAGTAAGCTGTTCAGATTTACTTCCTTCTCCATCTTCACGGTTGATGCGTACTACCACACCGTCTTTATGCTCAAACTGTGAGATAGTCTCCTGTAGCTGTGAGTCCAGTACTGTTCTATCGGTAATGACGATGACAGAGTTAAAGACTTGCTCATTTTTACTGTCATGTAAAGAGGAGAGTTGATGTGCCAGCCATGCGATAGAGTTGGACTTACCACTTCCTGCACTATGCTGTACTAAGTAGTGACTACCTGTACCGTTATCTCTCGCATCACCCACAAGCTTACTCACAACATCCAGCTGGTGATACCGTGGGAATATCATCGTTTCACTCTTGTATTTCCTACCCGTGAAGTCCTCTTTGTCTTTGACTTCAAGGTGAATGTAGCGACCTATGATCTTCAGCCATGTATCTTTTGCAAAGATCTCTTTCCAGAGATAGTCTGTAGCATAGCCGTTAGGGTTAGGTGGATTACCTGCTGCCCCATCATTACCCTTATTAAAGGGGAGAAAGAAAGTATCTTTTCCTCTAAGGTGTGTAGTCATATGCACTTCATCTGTACTCACAGCGAAGTGAACCAAGGCTCTCTTTTTAAATGCCAGTAGTGGCTCTTCCTGCTTCGTCTTAGGGTCTTTAGGGTTACGGTCATACTTGTACTGGTTTATGGCATCTTGGATGTTCTGAGTGAAGTCTGTCTTTAACTCTATGGTAGCCAGAGGAATACCGTTAAGAAAAAGCACAAGGTCGATGCTATTTTTGTTATGTTCCGAATAGTAAACCTGACGTACCACCCTAAGAATATTCTGATCATATTTTTCCATGAGAGGTTCAGAGTAAAGGTCAGGCTTGAACTGGCAGAGTTTGAAACGGGCATTGATCTCTTTTAGTTCATGTCGAAGATAATAAAGAGAACCCTGCTTATCCATTTGAGATGCGATGTATTTGCAGAGTGCTGCATCGGTATTGCCCTGGTGACGCTTTTGGAACTTCTCATACTCCTTTGCCTGAGTAGCCTTGATATAGTTCACAAGGTCTTCAGGATAAAGTGCCAGTGCCTTGTCGTACTCTTCTGATGTACCTTCTGTCCAGTCATGCCTACAAAGATACTCTACGATCTCTGTTTCAAAAGTGATCTCTTTATGTTTACTCATTCTTTTGTCCCTTCTGCCACAAATACCCGCCCAATAGAATGCATAACGGCATCTTTATCGACCGATACATCTTTTCCAACAATCTGTTTTATCATTTTAGGTGTCAATGCCTCTGCCTGCGCTTTAAAAAATTCAACGTCGGCTATCATTCTACCTGTTAAAACAAGCTGCTCTTCACCTGTTAGCAGAAGTGTCAGTTTCAATATGTCACGACGATGCTTTTTCCATTTGTCATCACCCCGATGATACAGATCATAGACTGCCGACATTTTTAGCAGCATCGTTGCCAAGGTGTTACTGTAGGGGATACCGTCTATCTCCTCTATATTGTTTTTGATCATCTCAAAGTATTCATGGTCCAACATGATGGCAGAGAGCGAATAGAGTCCTTCTTCGGGATCGATGGGTATAATGCGCTGCTCCTCATCCAGTTCTATGCCATACGCTTCAGCTGCAAACAACTCGATCTCTTTGGCATATCCCTCTACCTGAGGATCAACAAACCTATAATATTGGTATCTATCCTCTTGACCTTTTTGAATCGTGTAGCCACCTTCTTTGATATATGTTTTGATCTTAGCTGCCATCTCTGCCGATATCGATGTCAATAGTACCAAGTCTATATCATGGGTAGCTTTACCATGGTTTGGGAGTTCTCTCTCCAGAAGCATCAGTGTGGCAAAGCCTCCAACGATCACATACTGATCTTTGAGTTCCCTAAAATGCGCTTCAAAGTGGCTCAAGCCTGCAAGGTCTGTCATTTTCATCTGTTATTCCATTTTTGTTTCATTTTCTCTTCTATCTCTTTCAGGGCATATTGCACACGCTCATCGTCGTCATCTTTAAACTGCCTCAATACATAAAGAGGATTGATCACATTACTCTGCGAAAAAGTATGGGGGTCACGATCCCAGACTTCTACTCTATAGAGTGCTTCATCTTCTTCACAGGCATTTAAATCCAAAAGGAGATTTTTTGCTTTGGCACTGAGGGCAATCGTAGGTATCCCGGTGTCCATCAGTGTAGTGTAGTAAGAGAGTGCGGTATATCCGCTTTTAACTGCTTTGTTTCCGAATATTTGAGAAGAGGTAAAGAAACTCTTTTTCAGTGGAGACAAGCCCTCTCGCAATAGCCTTTCGTAAATCTCTGATTCTGCCTCAAATCTCACTCTTTTACTTCGTCCATCTTTTTGGACACGGGCATATTCGAGATCATGCAGGAGATTCAATGCTGCAGAGGTAGATCTTATCTCTCTCCCAATAGCTGCCGCTATCTCTTTTACCATCATATCGTTATGGATACTGCCATCAAGATAGCCTATGAGTACAAGGTCGGCATCAGGTGTCAATCGTTCATTTTTATAAGCCAGTTTCTTGCTTTCCTTGGCGGTTCCAACTTGCATCATCACAAAAGGCAGATAAAGATATTTTTCCAGTACGACAAAAGGAATATGCTTTTGGATCAGGCTGTTTATCTGCCGTGTATCAAGGTAATTGAAAACAAATACCACCTGAGAATCAAGTTTTTCTTTCAATGTTTTATATGCCTGTGCATAGAGGCGCATATCTTGAGTATCTTCTTTTGTATAAGCAAAAACAAGTTCCATATCAGCAATACTCGCATACCAAAGTTCATAGCCTGTACGAAGGTATAGGGGGAGTGCAATCTCTTTCTTTTTTGCTTCAACTTTCCATTCGGTAACTTGTTTTATATAATTAAAAAGGGTCTGTTTTTTATCCATAATGATTATTGTATCATATTAATTACATCAATTACATTATTTTGTAACTATTGTAGTATTAATGTAAATTTAAGTTTTTAAATTGTTTGTTGACACTCTCTTTTAAAGGGACATTTATTGGGTCATTTTTAGGGACATTTATCATGACAACTTCCTACATCTCACTTTCCATATAAGTCTCTCTATAGATATCTCGGAGGTCTTTTCCTTTGTATGTCCAATATTTGGTGGGTTGTACATTGTAGTCCAACCCCAACAGTTCACAGGTTGCCCTGGAGAGAAAAACTTCCTCGCCATTAAAATGCACTTTTCTATCTGAAACAAGAGATTAGTTATCGAATAAGATTTCAAGCTAACTCTCTAATATAAATTTAGCTTCTAGTCTCCGTATCAATTCAAAGTCATCAATATACTCTACCTCAAACTCTTTACAAATATTTGGTATCTTAACTTTCTTTTTGGATGTACTATAGGTCTCTTTTGTAACCAAAACCAAATGGTGTGCCTTACATGCTGCAATAATCCACGGGTCAGCTCCCGATAAAAAGTCTGCAACAACTTCAGGTCTATATCCCCCAGCTGCTACATGATTGACAATCTTTTTATATTCTTTCTGCGTTGCATCATCATGAAACTTTTTTACAAAACCTTCATCTTTACGCTCTTTTATCCATTCAGTTACAGCACTCTCTCCCTTAGTCAATTCCTGATATACTTGGTCTAGTATCAAGACAGAACCATCTTCTATATGTTTATCAATCATATCCCAATAAGCAGGAGAGAAGTCCATAGGGTAGTAAAGGTTACTTGGGGTGAAAAATACATTAGTATCAAGACAATATAACATTTACTTCACTCCTAGTTTCTTAGCAAAATCGAGGACATTGTTAGGGTTCATATTGAGCATAGCCCCAGCATCACGTAACAAGAGGCTTTGGCTTAGTGCAGCTTCTGCAACCGCTTTTGAAAATCGTTTCCCATTTCGAGACCAAGTATTTGCATAAGGGTTTCCTCCCCCTTGGCTTTCAGATCTTCTTTTCTGACGTATCTCCTCAAACTGTTCACTTGCCTCTTTATAATAGGAAAAAAAGGTTTTGGCATCAATGAACCCAAGGTTCCAAGCCCTTCTTGCCGTTACGAAGGTACTTACTTTAAAGTGCTGAGAAGTAGTAATAGCATTCTCCATCACTTCATGTTGATTGTCCCATATCTTTGAGAACTCATCCTTTGGTACCAATACTTCAGCACTGACAGCATTACAAAACTTCTCTATAGCATTATTATCTGCTTCTAACAGGTCAACAGAAGAGATACCACTTTCATCTATCCACAGATGAGCTAGTTCATGTATTAGTGTAAATATCTTCGCACTATTGGCATCACTTGAGTTAATAAAAATAAGCGGGGCATAGGTATCACTGATGGCAAACCCACGAAATTCATGTACATTCAAAGACCTGCTTGTATTACTGCCGACGACACTGTTTCTCATAACCAGTACACCAAGTGACTCTATCTTCTCTGTCAAAAATTTGAGATAGGCATCTTTGTCACGACATTTTGCACGATCCGATGCAGTAAGACTCAATGCTTCTCTAATGGAATCAGAAACCTCCATCACACCATTTCTAAGTGAAAACTTTCCAAGGTACGCAAAGGGTTCCTCTTCATTCTCTATGGCATAGTCACAATACCAAGCTTGTTTTCTTTTGACATCATTCAGTAGGTCTCTAAATTCAGGACTTATCATTTCAGGTTCATGATCGCCTATCGTTCTTAAGTCAGGGATAGGAAGTTTCTCTTCAGGAGGGGCAGACAAGAAAAGGTAACCAAATGGTATATGCAGTACCCGAGCCAACTTTTGTGCTTGATTAAAGGTAGGTTTTTGTTCTCCCTTTTCCCATGCTTTTATACGTTCAGATTTGGTGGGGAGTTTGGCAGACAAAGCATCTATACTCATCTGTGCACGGTCTCTTGCCCATGCAAGTACATCTGGCGTAATCAATGCTTGTTGTGCCATAACTCCTCCTCTCTTTTTTCTATATTATAGCGAACTTCGCTAATAAATTGAACCTAGTATATTGGTATCACAGCCATGCTATGTAACATTATTCGCACTATTTAAGGAGACATACCTCACACCACTTCCCCTCTCACATCCACCTTCCCAGTAACCACAGCAGAGATAAGTGCCGTGCGTTTCTCTTTGAGGAGGGTGATGGCTTTGGTGGCTTTGCTGATGAGGGTGTCTATTTTTTGGGTTTTTTGGTCTAGGTAGGTGGCTATGGCTTTTTGTTCTTCTATTGGCGGTAATAATACGGGCAATTGTTTCAATATATCTTGCCCTAAAGATGCTCTAGTTACGAGATTTAGTTGTTCTTCAAAGAATGCTTGAGCGTGTCCTGTTCTAAAATAATATTTTGAAAAATGCTCGTTTAGTACTTGTCTTATTTGTCTAAACCTGATTGTAAAGCCTGAAAAGATTGCTTCTCTTATAGTCTCAATACATGTTGATGCCATACCAATATCATCTATAGTTTCAGAGGTTCTTGTAAAAAATACATCTCCTTTTTTTACAGAATAGACCTGCTGGTCTTCTTTTGAGGACATAGCCAAACCTTTAACTTCTAAAGGTAAAACTGCATTGTTGTAAATATCACCATAGTTTACAAAAGGAAATCCTGTACCAAAATAAGAACCACCCTTGCTTATGCCATTTTGCAGTTGTCCTATATATCGTAATGGTGTAGCAGTCCACCCCTCAGGAATCTCCCCCAACCACGCAACACCACTCTCTTTCATCTTCGCATCAGGGTTTAGCCCTTTGGTGACGGCGTGGGAGATGAGGGCTTGGCGTTTCTCTTTTAGCAGGGCAATGAGTTGTTCTTGCTTGGCTATAAGGGTATCTATCTTCTGCGTAGCACGGTCTAGGTAGGTGGCTATGGCTTTTTGTTCTTGGAGGGGAGGCATAAAAAAGTACTCATTACCAATATCTGTATAATTTACTGTTTGCCTAACTCCTGCACCAAGAGTTTTCATATGTGCTACATCAAATTGATACAATAGCCACCGAAGATAGTGTTTCTCTATATTTGATTTACTTTGAAGTACAATATATCCAGTACTAACGACAACATTTAATGTTGAGAGGGCTGTTCTCAAACTCTTTAAGTCAAAGTTTAAGTTTAAAGGATTTATTAAAAATTCTCCTGCTAATACTTCTTGATATGATGCTCTTGTCTCTTCGGGTATCTTCTCATTATCTTTATAGACAACAGTACCAAAACTAATAGAGCCACAATCTAGTCCATGATTAGTGGTTTTTGTTTTGTGTATGAGAACTTGTTTTAGCTTTATTGAAATCCATTCTTTGGGAACTTCCCCCATCCACTTAACCCCACTATCCTTATAACTCGGATACGGTTTATACTTAGACTTCACGAAGCATCTCCATTATCTCTTTGGTCAAGCTCTCTAGCTCGGCATCTATCTCCTCTAACGCTCGTGGTGGCACATACTCATAAAAGTGACGGTTAAAAGGTATCTCATACCCTACGATGCCCACTTCACCATCTTTCTCATCTCGCTTCTTCTCATCTATCCAAGCCAACGGCACATGCGGTGTTACTTCCCTTGCAAAATACTCGTTTACATCTTCATTTAGAGGGATGTTCTCATAGTCTCGCAGGTCAGGGTTTGGCAGAAGATTGCCTTTTTTGTCACGACACAACACCGCATCATCGTTATGCTCCGAGAGATGTTTTTGCAGTAGCTTTAGCTGTGTGGCTGTCAGCTTCACTCCCAATGCCTCGATGAACTTCTCTCTGTCATCTATCTGTGCATCCATTTTAGACAACGAGGTTAAAACCTCTGCTCCAAGTTCACCCATTTTTACAAAGGCTTTGTCATTTTGCAAGGCTTCAAGTCTGTCAGCATCATGTGGGTAAAAACTAAGCTGTAGTGGTCGCTCAACTGTGATGCGCCGGTAACCAAAGTCTATCGTGTTAAATATCTTGGAGATACGAGAGGCTTCATTCTCTCCGTAGCATCTTACGATATCGTTAATTTGATTTTCATCCAGGAACTTACGCTTGGACCCCAGTGACTTTCGCATAGGGTTACCCATGTTTGAAGCATTAATAAGCTGGACCTTGCCCTGACGTTCTGCATCTTTATGGTTGGAGAGTATCCAAATGTAGGTAGCGATCCCCGTGTTAAAGAACATATCATTAGGCATCGCCACTATGGCTTCAAGCAGATCGTTTTCCAGGATGTATCTTCTTATCTCACTTTCACCGGAACCGGCACCACCCGTAAAAAGTGGTGAACCGTTGAGGATAATACCGATGCGAGAGCCACCTTCACCCACCGGACGCATCTTGGAGATCAGGTGCAACAAGAACAGAAGTGAACCGTCAGAGACACGAGGAAGCCCAGGACCGAAGCGACCATCGAAACCTTTGAGCTTATGTTCATCGACTACCTCTTTTTGAACCTTTTTCCACTCTACACCAAAAGGAGGATTGGAGAGCATATAGTCAAACTTCTTGTCATAGAGCTGGTCATCACTGAGGGTGTTACCGTATTTGATGTTAGTCACATCCTGCCCTTTTATGAGCATATCGGCTTTACAGATGGCATATGACTCTGGGTTCAACTCCTGCCCAAACGTCACAAGCTTCGCATTTTTGTTCATCTCATGTACATACTCGCTACCCGATGAGAGAAACCCGCCTGTACCGGCAGTAGGATCATAAAGACTTCGTACCACACCCGCTTTTGTCAAGACATCATCATCACCCATAAAAAGAAGTGCCGTGGTCAGGCGCACAATGTCACGAGGGGTAAAGTGTTCCCCTGCCGTTTCATTGGATGCCTCTGCAAATTTACGGATCAACTCTTCAAACACAAGCCCCATCTGATGATTAGAGATGCTGTCAGGGTGCAAGTCAACATTGGCGAACTTCTCTACGATCTTGTAGAGTAAGTCCGACTCATCCAGATATGCCAACTGTTCATTGGACTTGTAACGCTCAAAGATCTCACGGGAATTTTCACTAAAGTCTGCGATGTATGTCTCAAGGTTGTCTCTAAGATTACTCGGGTCTGCCAGCAGTGTTGTCAGTGAGAATTTTGAAGTATTGTAGAAACTCTGCTTAGACTTCTTGGTAAGAAACACTTCCAGAGGGATACCGAGGTCTTTACGAGCTTCATATTCAGCAAGCACAGCATCACGAGTAGGTTCAAGTACACACTCAAGACGACGAAGAAGCGTAAAGGGCAAGATCACCTTGCCATAGTCAGATTGTTTGTAGTCACCACGAAGCAGATCGGCAACCGACCATATGAAGGATGCAGTAGATGTAAAGCTCAAATTATATCCTTGTTTAAAGTGTATATATTTTATCTACACTTTGATAAATAAACCCCGCAAACATAAAAAGTAAAGAGTATTGAACAATTTTTAATAGTTTTAATCCAAAAATGATGCTCTAAAATATTTTGTTTCATCAACTACCGGAATGTTTCATCAAGTAAAAAATCCTCTTGGAATTACTATACAAATAAGTTTACAATAACAATACAAGCGCTTGAACAACCAATTTACAGGAGGTTAATTTGAGTTTAAAACACAAACTCAATACTTATACAAAACTATCAGAAAAAAGAAGGAAAAAGGTCTTTAAGTGGATGGTAAACCAAAATGAAGAAGTGATTTTGATGGCTTTTAAATCACAGAAGGAACATCTATTTAAGCTATCAAAATTAAACGAAAAAAACAGGTCAATACTCTATCTAAGTGCCATGTATATGGCGGCTGATCATTTACATAGTACCTACTATAACCAAAACAGCAAAAGTAAAGAAATTGACATTAATGTAGTTAAGGGAGCTACCAAATTACAAGCAAAACGATTTAAACAGAATGTTCCATCTGTCAAATATGACAAACTCTTGAACCTGAAGAACAAAATCATGGTTCTAAAAGATGAAGAAAACCTATCTTTTCGACAGATATCTGAGTTTTTACTCCGATATCATAGACTTGAGGTGTCGCACTCATATATTGCGACTTTTTATCACCAAATAAAGGAAAAAAATGATTGACAAATATTATAAAGCAGTAAAAACTTCACGTAGTTATTCCGCAGATGTGTTCTCTCTTGGCAGCAAGTTTACCATACATCCAGAAATAGGATATCATGAACTACTTGGCCCTAATTTCAATTTTTATTATGATGATATCGCATTTCATAATGTAAGTCGAGACTATGTATCTACCTTCTCAAATCTACTAGAGGCGTTTGTAAATGACTTTTTTGATCCGGGAAAAAAGTACTGCGTGAATGAATACCTTATTCTTAATTCAATTACAGTAGATGATAAGCCCGCATTGCTATGTACTATTTCATATCTTCTGGAAGAAAGATCAACAGATAGACTTCAAGAAGAAGTTTTTTTAGATAGAACGGAGGCTTTCAACATTGCACAAAACATCAAATATGCTTTAACTTTGAGCAAAACTTATACGCTACGATCCATATAGCATCCAAATAACACTTCCATAAGAGGAGTGTTATCTCTTAATCATCACTCTCCCCTCCATATTTTTATCTCTTCATCACTAAGCGTGGCTTCGTATACCTCAAATTCAGCCTCCAGCTGTCGTTGCATCTCATCATCCAATACAACTTCATCCTCATAAACACTTTTCTCTACTTTAAAAGTCATAACCTCACCATCAACGATAACATAGGTATACTCTTCTCCCTTATATTTAAAGATTGTTCTCATTGCTATCCCTCCAAAAATTGTATACGCACATCTTGCCTATCAATAAAACGCAAACTCTTATATTTTTTAACGCCCAGCCAAATAATCACAATACCAAGTATCCCAAGTAAGATATAACCAGGATACTGCTCTGCAAACTTTTCGACATCAAAAAAATACATAATGACAGTACCAACAGTCATATCAAGCAAGATTAGTATCATGGTCCATTTCAATGTTTTTTTCATGCTGACTTCTTTTTTTATTGAGTCTACTGTAAATTTTCTCAGGATGCTAAAAAACTTTCAAATTGTCATACTATGCATGCATCTTTCTGTCCACATAGTCATCCCAGTCTATCTCGCCTCTGACCATGCCTGAGATAAGCATAGCATGATGTTCTGTGGTTCTGGTACCGATCACAATATCATTCTGGCTGATTATTTTAACTTTTTGTCCAAGTTTAGCCTGAGCTACCTTGCCTATGAAGTGTGCAACGAGACTAAGATTAAAGTTTCGCTCTTTATATCGCTTGATAAAGTGTTTTTGATGATCTATTCCTACTCTTACTTCATAGTGTGGCGTATAGATCATTCTTTTTCCTTCTACCCACTCTTTGAGATAAATATAATTAAGTGTATAACCACCTGTGAGAATAGCTTTATTTTGAGCAGTACGCTTCCCAACAATAACACTCTTTCCGTCACTAATCTTAATCTCTTCATTATGTGCAAGTTGTGGAGATTGAGTATAGAATATTTTAATGAGTGAGAGATCAAAATGATGATTCGTCCATGCATCCCAGAAAGAGTCATTGGCATAAAGCTTTACTTCATGCAGTGTAGCTACCTCCCAGGTTAAAGGAGCAGGTTTTTTCTTTTTGACCTTTGTTTTGCTTTCATCCTCTTTTACTTTCGGAATGATAGTGATACTTCCCATTGCATGTCCCTTTTTTTATTTGATCCTTTAAGCGATACTCCCCCCTAAAGATCATCAAGCTGATCTATAGCCTTGAGCCATTTTCTGCCAAAGATAAATGCCGGTATCATCAGGATGATCATGCTAACCGCCATTACCCACTTCACCTGCTCTTCCATCTCTACAAATGCTGCAAAAACAAATAGTATCACAATTAATGCGACTAAAGTTTGTGTCATCATCGCATAGGTGTGTATTCTCTCTATATGTGCATCACGTTTTGACATATCTCTT
>Ga0256839_1003748_pt1 | contig 15406 bp, 14 predicted proteins | sample 354166metaG_FD_185968 | JGI IMG/M metagenome (GOLD analysis project Ga0256839, IMG submission 185968) | Hydrothermal vent microbial communities from Mid Atlantic Ridge, Atlantic Ocean - 354-166 | ecosystem: Environmental > Aquatic > Marine > Hydrothermal vents | place: Atlantic Ocean: Mid... | reverse complement strand
CGCCCGCGAATCAAGCGTGTAAACGCTTGATTCGGCGTAGCCGAACCCGGACCTGCGCCGGGTTCGGCGCGTTGAAAAAGGCCAGGACGGCCTTTTTCAACATCCTGATACAGGACATCGGCCCATGATCCGGAGCATGACCGCCTTCTCCCGCCGGGAGGTCAGCGCCCCCTGGGGGGAGCTGGTGCTGGAGCTGCGCAGCGTCAACCACCGCTTCCTGGACCTGTCCCTGCGCCTGCCCGAGGAGCTGCGCGCGGCCGAACCCGCCCTGCGCGAGCGCCTGGGCGCGCGCCTGGCCCGGGGCAAGGTGGACCTGACCGTGCGCTTTGCGCCCGCCGCCGGCGCCGCCGGGCTGGAGGTGGACAAGGACCTGGCCCAGCGCATCGCCAAGGCCAGCCGCGAGGTGGACCTGCTGCTCTACAACCCGGCGCCGGTGAACTCCATGGACGTGCTGCGCTGGCCCGGGGTGCTCAAGCCGCCCCGGCTGGACCACGAGGTGCTCCGGGACCAGGCCCTGGCCCTGCTGGACGAGGCCCTGGACGAGCTGGTGGCCATGCGCGAGCGGGAGGGGGCCAAGCTGGCCGAGGTCGTCGAGGCCCGCTGCCAGGCCATCGAGCAGGTGGTGGCGCGGGTGCGCGAGCGCCTGCCGCAGGTGCTGGCCGCCTGGCGCGAGAAGCTGGCCCAGCGGATGCGGGAGCTGGGGGTGGAGGCCGACCCCGGCCGGCTGGAGCAGGAGCTGGCACTGACCGCGCAGAAGGCCGACGTGGACGAGGAGCTGGATCGCCTCGGCGTGCACCTGGCCGAGGTGCGGCGCACCCTGGCCAGGGGCGGCAGCGCCGGCCGGCGCCTGGACTTCCTGGTGCAGGAGCTCAACCGCGAGGCCAACACCCTGGGCTCCAAGTCCATCGACGCCGAGGTGAGCCAGGCCGCGGTGGAGCTCAAGGTGCTGCTGGAGCAGATCCGCGAGCAGGTGCAGAACATCGAGTAGCGGGGCGCGTCCCATCGTCCCGTTGGCGCGGCGGGTACTCCTGCCGCGCTTGGCCGGGCCGCTTTTCAGTGGTTTGTCACAGCTTCCGGATGCGGCGGGCGAGGTCGGCGGGAGCCGTGAATTCCCACGTCTTTTTGCCCTTTCTGCTTTGTTCCAGCAGTCCCAGGTCCGAGAGTTCCATCAGGTCGGCCCGCGCCGTGGCGTAGGCCACGCGGTGGCTGGTGCGGTGGGAGCGGATGGTGTAGGTGAATCCCGGGTGGCGGATGGCGTGGCTGAGCAGAGCCAGCTGCCGGTGGTTGAGCCGCATCTGCCTCAGCAGCTTCTCCACTTCCCGTACCTGGGCCACCTTGCGCTCGAGGTACCGCTCCAGCTCGTTCAATGCCCGCTTGATGACATCGAGCTGGTGGACGATGAAATACGTCAGGTCGTTGTCGTCGGTCTCCGTTTCCAGGAAGGCACGGGTGTAGCGCGCCGGGGCCTTGCGAATGACGCTTGAGATGGAAATGAATTCGAACAGCCGGTAACCCTGGTTCAGCATGGCCCAGTAGAACAGCGCCCGCGCCGTTCGTCCGTTGCCGTCCTCGAAGGGGTGCTCGTAGGCCAGCCAGAAGTGCAGGATGATGGCCCGGATGACGGGGTGGATGAAGGCCGCCCCGGTGGCGCGGTCATTGGCAAACTGCAGCATCTTCTTGAGCCGCCCGGGGAGGGATTTCGCCGGCGGCGGGACGTGCAGGACGCGCCCGGAAGAATGGTCGACCACGTCCACCCGCCGTTCGCCGTGCCGCTGCATGCGACCGGCGGCATCGGGATCGTCCAGCGTCTGCCAGGTCAGGGTCCAGTGCAGCTCCAGCAGGGCGTCCTCCGACAGGGGCCGGTTTGCGAGTTTGCGCACCGCCTCCATGGCACGGTAGTTGTTCAGAATCATTTGTTCGCTGCGGTCACGCGGCCGCTTTTGGCGGCGAATCATCTCGGCCGCCACCTGCCGGGTCGTCGAGGCGCCTTCGAGCTGGCTGGAGGTGATGGCTTCCTCCACCAGGGAGCTGAACACGAACCGGTTCCGGATTTCCGGTGTGGCGACCTGGTCCGGCAGGGCGATGCGCCCGGCGGCCCGGCTGTCGATGTGGTGCAGCATCTCCTGCACGGTTTCGGGCACCATGAACACGAACGGGCGGCCCGCGGTGTCCCACAGGGGCAGTTCGCGCAGGAGGGGCTGGCGGGCGAGCTTGACGCCGCACCACCACTCCTCCGGGGTCAGGCCGGCCGGGGGGGTGCGGTGGCGGAGCCGGTCCCAGTGCAGGTAGCGGCCGGCGGGCAGGGGCTGGCGGCAGGTGGTGAGAACCCGTTCCAGCCGCCCGGGATCCCGGGCCAGGTCCTGGATCAGGACCTGCAGCGGAGGCGGTTGCAGTGGCGGTTTCATGAAATATCAATATTCAATTTAACGATAAATTATGGGCCGGCCCGCATGATTTATCAATATATGGATTCATGATAATTATTGATGAGAATGTATCAGTACCGGGCGCGGCCTCCGGGGTGGATTCGGCAGTTTCCGGGGGCTCCCGGGCGGCGACAGGGGGCAGGGCCCGGGGTAGAATCACCCCGCCCCGCGTTCCCGCGGGACAATGGGACAGCCAGTGGTGGAGGCGACGGCGACGATGACTGACGCTGCAAGCGGCCCCGGCGGCACGCTGTTCGTGGTGTCGGCGCCCTCGGGCGCGGGCAAGACCTCGCTGGTGCGGGCGCTGGTGGCGTCCACCCCGGGGGTGGAGGTGTCGGTGTCCCACACCACCCGGCCGCCGCGCCCCGGCGAGACCGACGGGACGGATTACCACTTCGTGGACGTGGACACCTTCCAGCGCATGGCGGCGGCGGGGGAGTTCCTGGAGCACGCCCGGGTGTTCGACAATTTCTACGGCACCTCGCGGGCGGCGGTGCAGGCGCGGCTGGACGCCGGCTTCGACGTCATCCTGGAGATCGACTGGCAGGGCGCGCGCCAGGTGCGGGAGCGGATGCCGGAGACGGTGAGCGTGTTCATCCTGCCGCCGTCGCGCCCGGAGCTGGAGCGGCGCCTGCGCGCCCGCGGCCAGGACTCCGACGAGGTCATCGCCCGGCGCATGCGCGACGCGGTGAGCGAGATGTCCCACTACGCGGAGTTCGATTACCTCGTGGTCAACGAGGATTTCCACCGGGCCCTGGACGTGCTGCGCACCGTGGTCCTGGCCCAGCGCCAGCGCCTGGCCCTGCAGCAGCGCCGCCTGGGGCCGCTGCTGGAGGAACTGCTGGCGCCGGAGCCGGCGGGCGGCTAGAATTGCCGGTTCGCGAATGACCATCGGGCGCCCCGCCCGGGCGCCCGGCCAGCCCCCGGAGTGATCGAGACATGGCACGCATCACCGTCGAAGACTGCCTGGAGAACGTGGACAACCGCTTCAAGCTGGTGCTCACCGCGGCCAAGCGCGCGCGCCAGCTCTCGGAGGGCGCCGCGCCCCTGGTGGAGTGGGAGAACGACAAGCCCACCGTGGTGGCCCTGCGCGAGATCGCCGAGGGCGTGATCACCGACGAGGTCCTGGAGCAGATGGAGCAGGAGCAGGCCGCCGCCGCCGCGGCCGCCGAGGCCGAGGCCATGGAGGACGCGCTGGACGCCGAGATCCGCGGCATGTTCCTGGCCGCCGGCGAGGCCGGTGCCGCCGCCGAGGCCGCGGCCGGCGACGAGCAGGGACCGCCGGCCACCGGCGAGGAGGCCGACGAGGCGCAGGAAGACTGAGAGGCCTACCATGGCCACCGCCCGCGCGAGCTCGCGGTCGGGTTCCGTCTTTCTCATCAGCGACCTGTGTGCCATGCTCGAGGAGTACCTCGAGCCGGCCCAGGTGGCCGAGGTCTACCGGGCCTACCTGTTCGGGGCCGAGGCCCACGAGGGCCAGCACCGCGCCAGCGGCGAGCCCTACATCTACCATCCCATCGCCGTGGCCCGCATCCTGGCCGAGATGCACATGGACCACGAGAGCCTGATGGCGGCGATCCTGCACGACGTCATCGAGGACACCCCCACCGCCCGCGATCAGATCGCCGGGCAGTTCGGCGAGGAAGTGGCGCAGCTCGTGGACGGCGTCAGCAAGCTGTCCCACATCCAGTTCGAGAGCAAGGCCGAGGCCCAGGCCGAGAACTTCCGCAAGATGGTCCTGGCCATGACCCAGGACCTGCGCGTGATCCTGATCAAGCTGGCCGACCGCCTGCACAACATGCGCACCCTGGGCGTGCTGCGCCCGGACAAGCGCCGCCGCATCGCGCGCGAGACCCTGGAGATCTACGCCCCCCTGGCCCAGCGCCTGGGCATGAACAACATCCGCCTGGAGCTGGAGGACCTGGGCTTCGCCGCCATGCATCCCATGCGCCACCGGGTGCTGAAAGACGCGGTGCGGCGGGCGCGCGGCAACCGCCGCGAGGTGGTGGGCAAGATCGAGAATGCCATCCGCGAGCGCCTGCGGCAGGAGGGGCTGCAGGGCGAGGTCATCGGGCGCGAAAAGCACCTCTACGGCATCTACAACAAGATGCGCAGCAAGGGCCTGTCCTTCGGCGAGGTCATGGACGTGTTCGCGGTGCGCATCATCGTGCCCACGGTGGACGAGTGCTACCGGGTGCTGGGCGCGGTGCACAACCTGTACAAGCCGGTGCCGGGGCGGTTCAAGGACTACATCGCCATCCCCAAGTCCAACGGCTACCAGTCGCTGCACACGGTGTTGTTCAGCCCCTACGGGGTCTACACCGAGGTGCAGATCCGCACCCGCGACATGCACGAGGTGGCCGAGCGCGGCATCGCCGCCCACTGGCTGTACAAGAGCGGCGAGGGCGGTGCCAACCGCGCCCACGTGCGCGCGCGCGAATGGCTGCGCGGGATCCTGGAGCTGCAGCAGCACGCCGGCAACTCGCTGGAGTTCCTGGAGAACGTCAAGATCGATCTCTTTCCCGAGGAGGTCTATGTCTTCACGCCCAAGGGCGACATCTTCGAGCTGCCGCGCGGGGCCACCGCGGTGGACCTGGCCTACGCCATCCACACCGACATCGGCAACCGCTGCGTGGCGGCCAAGGTGGACCGCCGCCTGGTGCCGCTGCGCACGCCGCTGCACACGGGCCAGACGGTGGAGGTGCTCACCTCGCCCGGGGCCCAGCCCAACCCGGCGTGGCTGGACTTCGTGGTCACGGCCAAGGCCCGCACCAACATCCGCCACTATCTGAAAAACCTGCGCCACGAGGAGTCGGTGGCCCTGGGCCGGCGCCTGCTGGACAAGAGCCTGGCCGCCTACGGCCTGAGCCTGGACGCGGTGCCCCGGCGCGAGATGAAGCGGCTGCTCAAGGAGCTCAAGTACCCGCGCCTGGACGACCTGCTGGCGGCCGTGGGCCTGGGCAACCAGCTCCCGCTGGTGGTGGCCCGCGCCCTGTCGGGCGGGCGCGAGGAGCCCCCGCCCGCCGCCGCCGGCAACGGCGGTGCCCGGCCCCTGGCCATCCGCGGCACCGAGGGCACGGTGGTGAGCCTGGCCAAGTGCTGCCGGCCCATCCCCGGCGATCCCATCATCGGCTACGTCAGCGCCGGGCGCGGCATCGTGGTCCACGACCGTGACTGCCGCAACGTGGGCCACTACCGCAGCCGGCCGGAGAAGTGGATCGACGTGGCCTGGGAGGAGGGCGTGGAGGGCGACTTCCCGGTGGACGTGCGCCTGCTGGTCTCCAACCAGCGCGGGGCCCTGGCCGCCATCGCCTCCACCATCGCCCAGCAGGACGCCAACATCGAGAACGTGGAGATGCACGAGCGCGAGGGGCTCTACACGACGCTGGCGCTCACCCTGAGCGTGCGCGACCGCCGCCACCTGGCGCGCATCATCCGCGCCGTGCGCCATCACCCCACCGTCATGCGCATCCTCCGCGCCCGGCACTGAGTGCGGAAGACAGAGGACGGAGGACAGATCCGGGGAGGGGATCTGTATAATCGGGCCGTTTCGCGGATTCCAGGCAAGGAGCACGGCATGGCGCGCCAGACCATTCACACCGACCGGGCCCCGCAGGCCATCGGCACCTACTCGCAGGCGGTGCGCGCGGGCGACACCGTCTATCTCTCGGGCCAGATCCCGCTGGACCCTGCCACCATGGAACTGGTGGACGGCGGCATGGAGGCCCAGATCACGCGGGTGTTCGACAACCTGGCGGCGGTGGCCGAGGCCGCCGGCGGCTCGCTGGCCGACGTGGTCAAGCTCAACGTCTTTCTCACCGACCTGGGCGACTTCCCCCTGGTCAACGAGGTCATGGCCCGGTACTTCAGCGAGCCCTACCCGGCGCGGGCCGCCATCGGCGTCGCCGCCCTGCCCAAGGGCGCGCGGGTGGAGATGGACGCCGTCATGATCCTGGGCTGAGCCCGGGGCCGCCGTGCCGGCCGACACCGCCATCGCCGCCGCCCGCCCCCCCACGCCGGTCACGCGGCTCAAGGGCGTGGGCCCGGCGGTGGCGGAGCGCCTGGCGCGGCTGGGCATCACCACCGTCGAGGACCTGCTGTTCCATCTCCCCCTGCGCTACGAGGACCGCACCCGCATCACGCCCATGGGGGCGCTGGCGCCGGGACAGGCGGCGGTGGTCCAGGGCGAGGTGCTGCTCACCGACGTGCGCCACGGACGCCGCCGCATGCTGATCTCGGAGATCGCCGACGGCAGCGGCCGCCTCACCCTGCGCTTCTTCCACTTCAGCAACGCCATGCGCCAGTCCCTGGCCCGCGGCACCGTGGTGCGCTGCTACGGCGAGGTGCGCCGCGGCCGCCACGGCCTGGAGCTGGTGCATCCGGAGTACCGGCGCGTGGACGATCCGCAGGCGCCGGTGGCCGAGCATCTCACCGCCGTCTATCCCACCACCGAGGGCCTGCACCAGCTCAGCCTGCGCCGGCTCCTGGACCAGGCCCTGGAGCGGCTGGAACGCGGTGCCCTGGCCCTGGACGAGCTGCTGCCCGAGCCCCTGCTCCACGAGGCCGGCCTGCCCCCGCTGGCCGAGGCCCTGCTGCTGCTGCACCGCCCGCCCCCGGAGGTGTCCCTGGCCAGCCTCGAGGAGGGGGCCCACCCGGCCCAGCGCCGGCTGGCCTTCGAGGAGCTGCTGGCGCACCAGCTCGCGCTGCGCCAGCTGCGCCACAAGGTGGCGCGGCACCGGGCGGTGCCCCTGGCGCCGCCGGGGGAGCTGGCCGCGCGTCTGCGCGCGTCGCTGGGGTTCGCCCTCACCGGGGCCCAGGAGCGGGTGCTGGCGGAGATCATGGCGGACCTGGCCCGGCCGCACCCCATGCTGCGGCTGGTGCAGGGCGACGTGGGCTGCGGCAAGACGGTGGTGGCGGCGCTGGCCGCGGCGGCGGCGGTGGAGGCCGGCGGCCAGGCCGCGGTGATGGCGCCCACCGAGCTCCTGGCCGAGCAGCACCTGAAGAACTTCCGCGCCTGGTTCGAACCCCTGGGGGTGGAGGTGGCCTGGCTGGCCGGCAGCCTCACCCCGGCCCGGCGCCGGCGGGTCATCGCCGCCCTGGCCGCCGGCGACTGCCCGCTGGTGGTGGGCACTCATGCCCTGTTCCAGGAGGAGGTGGACTTCGCCAACCTGGTGCTGGCCGTCGTGGACGAGCAGCACCGCTTCGGCGTGCACCAGCGCCTGGCCCTGCGCGAAAAGGGGGGCGGCGAGGGGCGGCTGCCGCACCAGCTCATCATGACCGCCACTCCCATCCCGCGCACCCTGGCCCAGACCGCCTACGCCGATCTCGATCACTCGATCATCGACGAGCTGCCGCCGGGGCGCCGCCCGGTGGAGACGGTGGTGGTGCCCGCCAGCCGCCGCGACGAGGTGGTGGCGCGCCTGCACCGGGCGGTGCGGGCCGGGCGCCAGGCCTACTGGGTGTGCACCCTCATCGAGGAGTCCGAGGCCCTGCAGGCGCAGGCGGCCGAGGACGCCGCCGCCGCCCTGCGCGAGGCGCTGCCCGACGTGCGCGTGGGCCTGGTGCACGGTCGCATGAAGGCCGCGGACAAGGAGCGCGTGATGGCGGCGTTCAAGGATCACGAGCTGGACCTGCTGGTGGCCACCACCGTCATCGAGGTGGGGGTGGACGTGCCCAACGCCTCGGTGATGATCATCGAGAACCCGGAGCGGCTGGGACTGTCGCAGCTCCACCAGCTCCGCGGCCGGGTGGGGCGCGGGAGCGAGGCGTCGTCCTGCGTGCTGCTGTACCACGGCCGCCTGGGCGAGACCGCGCGCGCCCGCCTGCAGGCCCTGCGCGAGACCAGCGACGGCTTCGAGATCGCCCGCCGCGACCTGGAGCTGCGCGGCCCCGGCGAGCTGCTGGGCACGCGCCAGGCCGGCCTCATGCGCCTGAAGGTGGCCGACCTGCGGCGCGACCTGCCGCTGCTGCCCCGGGTGCAGCGCGCCGCCGCGGTCATGGCCCGCGAGCACCCGGAGCGCGTGGCGCCGCTCATCCGCCGCTGGCTGGGCGAGGGCCTGCGTTACCGGGAGGCATGATTCAGATGTCAGAGGTCAGATCTCAGATGTCGGATCTGTAGGCAGGGACTCCGGGATCTGAAATCTGCGATCTGAGATCTGATACAGTTGCCGGATGCCGGTGTCGTCCCCACCCAATTTCCTCCTTTGAACGTCTGACGCCTGATATCTGAACCGTGCCCCCCCGCATCCCCAGCGAGCCCGCCTGGCGTCCCCGCCGCCGCCTGCGCCGGGGCGGCCTGCCGCCGGAGGTGGCGGCCTGGCTGCTGGACTCCGGCTCGCTCACCCACCGCCTGCGCCGGCGCTGCCCCGGCGGCTTCCGGGTGGAGGTGGTGCGCCAGGGCCGGGCGGTGCCGGCGTACAACGAGTGCGCCCGGCTGGGCCTGCGCCGGGCCGTCCGGGTGCTGGTGCGCGAGGTGTTTCTCTACTGCGGCGACACCCCGTGGGTGTTCGCGCGCACCGTGATCCCGCCCCGGACCCTGCGCGGCCGGGCCCGCTACCTGGCGCGCCTGGGCAGCCGGCCCCTGGGGGCGGCCCTGTTCGCCGATCCCACCATGGAGCGGGGCGAGCTGGAGGTGTGTTGCGTGCGCCGGGGCGAGGCCCTGCACGCCGCCGCCAGCGCGCGCCTGCGCCGCGCCCCCGACTGCATCTGGGGCCGGCGCTCGGTGTTCTACATCGGCGGCCGGCCGCTGCTGGTGGCGGAGCTTTTTCTGCCGCCGCTGCTCGCTTCGGGGTAGAATGATCGTCCATGTCCGTACCGCAGCAAGCGTTCTCCGGGCATGGCGGCGGCGCCGGGCGCACCAGGCAGCGCCTGGTGGAGTACGCGCTGCTCATGCGGCTGCACCGGCCCATCGGGATCTTTCTTCTCCTGTGGCCCACGCTGTGGGCGCTGTGGCTGGCCGGCGACGGCCATCCGCGCTGGGACCTCGTCCTCATCTTCATCGCCGGCGTGGTGCTCATGCGCTCGGCCGGCTGCGTCATCAACGACTACGCCGACCGCGACTTGGACCGCCACGTGGCCCGCACCCGCGACCGGCCCCTGACCGCCGGCCGGGTGAGCCCGCGCGAGGCCCTGGCCCTGTTCGCCGTGCTGGTGCTGGCCGCCTTCGGCCTGGTGCTCCTGCTCAACCGGCTGACCCAGTACCTGGCGGTGGCGGCGCTGGCGCTGGCGGTGGCCTATCCCTTCATGAAGCGCATCACCCACCTGCCGCAGGTGGTGCTGGGCGCGGCCTTCGCCATGTCCGTGCCCATGGCCTTCGCCGCCCAGACCGGCGAGGTGCCGCGCCTGGCGTGGCTGCTCTACGTCACCACGCTGGTGTGGACGGTGGCCTACGACACCCTCTATGCCATGGCCGACCGCGAGGACGACCTGCGCATCGGCATCAAGTCCACCGCCATCCTGTTCGGCGAGGCCGACCGCCTCATCGTGGGCCTGCTGCAGGCCATGGTCATCGCCGGCCTCTACCTGGTGGGCCGGCAGGCGGAGCTGGGCTGGATCTACGGCCTGGGGGTGGCGGCGGCCGCGGTGTTGTTCGGCTGGCAGCAGTTTCTCGTCCGCCGGCGCGAGTCGGCGGCGTGCTTCGAGGCCTTTCTCAACAACAACTGGGTGGGGGCGGCGGTGTTTGCCGGCTTGGTGCTGGAGTACCTCGCCGCCCGCTGGTGAGCCGGTCAAGTGCCGGCGGCCCCTGCCGATAAGGGCAAGTGCATGTCAAAAAAGGGGAAAATGCCCTGTTCTTCCTGAAGCGCAAGAGCCGGTCCCGGGACGGCTGGACCGCGGTGGCGGCGGACGCCGGCGGGGTGGCGGTGGCCGCGGCCCGGCGCGATCCCGGCCAGACGCCGCAGCTCACGGCCTGCGGGCAGGCGCCGGACCCGGGCGCCCTGGGCAAGCTGGTGGCCGAGCACCGGCTGGCGGGGAGCCGGGCGGTGGCGGTGCTGCCGCCGGAGGCCTACTCGCTGCATCTGCTGGAACGGCCCCAGGTGCCCGATGCCGAGCTGGGCCAGGCGGTGCGCTGGAAGGTGAAGGACATGCTGGATTTCCCGCTGGAGGAGGCGGTGATCGATGCCTTCACCGTGCCGGGCAACCCGGCGCGCGGCCGCCAGGACATGGCCTACGTGGTGGCGGCGCGGCGCGAGCGGGTCCAGGCGGAGGTGGCGCGCCTGGAGGCCGCCCGGCTCACGCCGGCGGTGGTGGACATCGCGGAACTGGCCCAGCGCAACCTGGCCGCCCTGCAGCCGGAGGACGCCGGCGGGGTGGCCATGCTCCACCTGGGCCCGGGGGAGGGCCTGCTCACGGTGAGCCGCGAGGGGGTGCTCTACCTCGCCCGGCGCCTGGAGCTGGGCCTGGGCGAGCTGGGCGGTGCCGGCGGGGCCCTGGAGGGGCCGCTGGGCGGGGCGGTGGAGGGCGACGGGCCCGCGCTGGAGCTGGAGGGTGTCGACCAGGCCCAGCGCCAGGCCATGGACACCGTGGCGCTGGAGGTGCAGCGCTCCCTGGACTACTACGAGAGCCATTTCGGCCAGCCGCCGGCCACCGCCCTGGTGGTGGCCCCGCTGGCCCGGCCGCTGCCGGGCTTCGTGGAACACCTGGATGCCAACTTGGCGGTGCGGGTGCGCCAGGCGGACCTGCCCGACCTGGTGGACGCCCCGGCCCCGCTGCCGCCGGCGGTCCAGGCGCGGTGCTGGTTCGCCCTGGGCGCGGCCCTGCGCCGGACTGCCTCGTGAATCAGGCCCGGAAATTGCATCTGCCCGGTAAAATCATGGATCAACAACGACCTGCGGGCGTTTTCTCCACATGACCTCGGCCCTGGTACAGGAAATCAACCTGCTGCAGGACGACCTGCGGCCGGCCGCCGATCCCCTCTCGGCCCGCCGAGCGGCGCTGGGCCTGGGTTTCCTGGCGGTCCTGCTGTTGATCTATACCTTGTTGAATTTCATGAATTTTCATGCTTCACGCCAGGCCCTGGACGCGGCCCGGGCGGAGCTGGCACGGCTGGACCAGGCGCTGGCCGAGGCCCGGGTGAAATACCCGCCCCGGGCCCGGGACGCCGGCCTGGCCGATCGCGTGGCCCGGCTCTCCATGCAGGTGGCCCACAAGCGGCGGGTTCTTGACACCCTGAGCGGCCGCACCTTCGGCAACACGCGCGGTTTCGCCGAACACCTGGCGGGACTCGCCCGCCAGCGCCTGGAGGGGGTGTGGCTCACCCGGGTGGCCATCGCGGCCGGCGGGACCGAGATCGCGCTCGCGGGCAACACGCTGGAACCCGAGCTGGTGCCGCGCCTGCTGCAGCGGCTCTCGGCCGAGGCGGCCTTCAGCGGCACCGGCTTCCGGCAGTTCCTCATGGAGCGCAGCGAGACGGTGGCCGGTGCCATCCGGTTCGAGATCACCACCCGCGGGGAGGGCGCCTCGTGAAGGCACGGCTGGCACGCCTGGCAAAGCGCTTCGAGGCCCTGGAACGCTCCCGCCGGCTGGCGCTGGTGGCGGGCACGGCGGTGGCGCTGGTGGCGGGGGTGCAGCTTGCCGCGGTGGATCCCCTGGTCGCGGCCGCACGCCAGGCCCGCAGCGAGGCCGCCGCGGTGCACAAGCGCATTGCCGAGCGCCGCGGACAGCTGGCCGAGATCAAGACGCGCCACGAGTTCGACCCGGACCGCGAGGAACGCCAGCGGCTGGCGCGGCTGGAAGAGGAGGCGGGTCGCCTCGACGAACGCCTGCGCGAACGCATGCGCGGGCTCATCCAGCCGCGGGAGATGGCGCGGGTGCTGGAGGACGTGCTGGTGCGCCGCACCCGCCTGCGGCTGGAGACGGTACGCTCGCTGCCGCCGCGGCCGCTGGTGGAACCCGGCCCGGCCGGGGACGGGCCGCGGGTGGCGGAAACCGACGGCACGGAGGCGGAGGCGGCAGCGCGGCCTGCCGCCGGGGTCTGGCGCCACGGTCTCGAGATCACCTTCCACGGCACCTACCTGGACACCCTGGCCTACTTGCGGGAGCTGGAACGGCTGCCGTGGGAGTTCTACTGGGACGGGGTGGTGCTCGAGGTGGAGAAATATCCCCGTGCCCGCGTGACCATCACCGTGCACACCCTGGGCCTGGAGGAGGGCTGGATCGGTGTCTAGCAGGCTGTTGAGCGGGCTGCTCCTGGTGCTGGCGGCACTGCCGGCGCAGGCCCTGGAGGATCCCACCCGGCCCCCGGGGCTGCGGCCGGTGCCGGCGGCCGGGGAGACGGCCCGGCGGCGGGCCGGCGCCCGCTGGGTGCTGCAGTCCACCCTCATTGCCCCGGGGCGGCGCCTGGCCATGGTCAACCGCCGCACCGTGACGGTGGGCGGGCGCGTCAACGGCGCCCGCGTGGTGGCCATCCTGCCCGCCAGCGTGGTGCTGGAGCACCAGGGGCGCCGCATCCAGCTCCACATGAGCCGCAGCCGGCGCGTGCACAAGCGTGCCAGCGACCCGGGCCGGGAGGACCTGCAGCCATGATCGCCCCGCGACCGGCCTTCGTGCTCGCCTTCGGCCTGGCCCTGGGGCTGGCCGGCTGCGCCACCGACGGCGAGGTGCGCGACACCAGCCTCATCGACGCGGCCCTGGCCGAGGCCCTGGAACAGTCGGCACCGCCGGCGGCGCCCGGCGCCGGGATCAACGAGGCCCTGCTGCCGCCGGTGCGCCTGGGCCCGGCGCCGGTCCCGGCGGCGGAGGTGGAACCACGCTTTGACCTCAAGGTGGACCGGGCACCGGCCCGCCAGTTCTTCATGCAGCTGGTGGAGGGCACGCCTTACAACATGGTGGTGCACCCCAAGGTCAAGGGTCGTGTCTCCCTCGAGCTCAAGAACGTCACCGTGCCCGAGGTGATGGAGACCGTGCGCAGCGTCTATGGGTTCGATTTCGAGCGCCAGGGCCGCAGTTACCACGTCTTCCCCAATGTCATGCGGACCCGGATCTTCCGCGTCAATTACCTGGACGTGAAGCGCAGCGGCCACTCCGAGATCCGCATTTCCTCCGGCCAGGTGAGCGAGAACGTGGCCCCCACGGGTTCGGGAGTGACGGGTACCCCGGCGGTGCCGGGCGCGGTGCCCGGCGGCGGCACCGCGCGCCGCTCGGTCTCGTCCAGCCGCCTGGAGACCGAGACCGAGTCCGATTTCTGGCGCGACCTGCGGCGGGCCATCAACGCCATCGTGGGCCAGGGCGACGGCCGCAGCGTGGTGGTGAGCCCGCAGTCAGGCCTGGTGGTGGTGCGGGCGCTGACCTCGGAGCTGCGCGCGGTCCAGGAATACCTCGAGGCCACCCAGGCCATCGCCCAGCGCCAGGTGATCCTGGAGGCCAAGATCCTGGAGGTGGAACTGCGCGACGGCTTCCAGTCCGGCATCAACTGGGCGGGGCTCATCGGCAACGCCACCGACAACGTCGTCATCGGCCAGACCGGGGGCGGCTCCATCTTCGACAACGGGGCCAGCATCATCGCCGGCAACACCGGCAACCTCAACCCCCTCTCGCCGTCCCCGGTGAGCGGCACCAATACCTCGGCCTTCGGCGGGGTGTTCACCATGGCGCTCAACATCGCCGGCGACTTCACCGCGTTCATCGAGCTGCTCAAGACCCAGGGCGACGTGCAGGTGCTCTCGAGCCCGCGCATCTCCACGGTCAACAACCAGAAGGCGGTGATCAAGGTGGGCACCGACGAGTTCTTCGTCACCAATGTCCAGACCAACGTCACGGCCGCCACCGCCACCACCACCCAGAACTACGTGGAATTGACCCCGTTCTTTTCCGGCGTGGCGCTGGACGTGATCCCCCAGATCAGCGAGGACGGTGATATCATCCTCCACATCCATCCCACGGTGAGCGAGGTTCGGGAACAGATCAAGGACATCGGCCTGTCCGCGGACACCGAGCTGACGGTGCCGCTGGCGCGCAGCACCATCCGCGAGTCGGACAGCATCATCCGCGCCCGCAGCGGCCAGGTGGTGGTCATCGGCGGCCTGATGCAGAACGTGCGCCGCGACGAATCGGCCGGGGTCCCGGGACTGGGGGACCTGCCGCTGGTGGGCGGCCTGTTCCGCCACCAGCGCCAGGCCGTGCGCAAGAGCGAGCTGGTGATCCTGCTGCGGCCCATCGTGGTGGAGAACGGGCGCGAGTGGCGTGACCAGTTGCGGCAGGTTCAGGGAACGGTACAGGGGTTCGGCGGCGCGGCGCAACGGGTGGACTGAAGCGACGGAGGAGGGGCGCGGTGTACCTGCAACATTTCGGCCTGCGCGAGATGCCCTTCGCCCTCACTCCGGACACGGGCTACTTCTTTCCCTACCGCCACTACGCCGGCGCCATGAACACCCTGCTGGTGGCCCTGCGCGCCGGCGAGGGCTTCATCAAGGTGGTGGGGGAGGTGGGCACCGGCAAGACCCTGCTCTGCCGCAAGCTGCTCAACACCCTGGAAGGGGACTTCGCCACCGCCTACATCCCCAACCCCTACCTGACCCCCCACGGCCTCTATGCCGCGGTGGCGGAGGAGCTGGCGGTACCGTGCCAGCGCAACATGGGCGTGCACCATCTCATCAAGCAGCTCACCGCCCGGCTCGTCGAACACCACCGCGCCGGCCGGCGGGTGGTGCTGTGCATCGACGAGGCCCAGGCCATGCCGCTGGAGACGCTGGAGGCCCTGCGCCTGCTCACCAACCTGGAGACCGAGAAGACCAAGCTCCTGCAGGTGGTGATGTTCGGCCAGCCCGAGCTGGACGCCCGCCTGGACAATCCCGCGGTGCGCCAGCTGCGCCAGCGCATCACCTTCTCCCATGCCCTGCAGCCCATGGACGAGGACGGCTTGGCCGCCTACGTGGGGCACCGGCTGCAGGTGGCGGGCTACCGCGGGCCGGAGATCTTTCCGCCACGGGTCCTGCGCGGGCTCTACCGGGCCAGCCGCGGGATCCCGCGCCTGGTCAATATCCTGT
>Ga0256839_1003746_pt1 | contig 15408 bp, 14 predicted proteins | sample 354166metaG_FD_185968 | JGI IMG/M metagenome (GOLD analysis project Ga0256839, IMG submission 185968) | Hydrothermal vent microbial communities from Mid Atlantic Ridge, Atlantic Ocean - 354-166 | ecosystem: Environmental > Aquatic > Marine > Hydrothermal vents | place: Atlantic Ocean: Mid... | reverse complement strand
CCGGCATCCGTCCGCCGGTTGTGGCAATATAGCGCAGGGACTTCACCGCTTCTTCCGGCCAATCCAGATCGACCAATTGAACCCATAGGGGCGGCACACAGGTAATGCCGGTGATTTTATGCTTCACGGCCTGCCGGATCACATCACGCGGCATAAGGAAATCCATCAGCACAATACAGGCCCCAACGGAAAAGGCCGTGGTCAATTGGCTAAGTCCCGCATCAAAACTTAACGGCAAGACACTTAAAATCTTATCTTCAGACGTATTTCCCAGATAGCCGGCAACACTATCTGCCCCCGCAATCATATTACGGTGGGAAAGGATGACCCCCTTGGGCATTCCCGTACTGCCCGAGGTATAAAGAATAGCCGCCATATCCGCATCGATCACATTATGAACAGGCTTGTCACAACCCCGGTCACAGGCCCGCCCCTGCGCCAGAAAATCATCATAGCTGATAAGTTTTTTAGCCATATTATGATCATTGCCGGGCATCTTTCCGGTCAGGATAATCAGCTCCAGATCAGGGCAGTCCACGAGATATTCCTTCAGGGCCGTCAGCCTGTCGGCGCTGGTCACCAGAAACCTGACATTGCAGTCCTTGAGAATATAGGCCACCTGACGGGCTTTCAGGCCCGGATTAACCGGCACAAACACCCCGCCCGCACAGGCCGGGCCAAAGAGGGCCGTCACTGTTTCAAACTGTTTCGGCAAATAGCTCGCCACGCGGTCATTTTTAGCCATCCCGCAAGCGATCAACCCCTGCCCAAAGGCCATCACATCAGCGCCGAGCGCGCCATAAGTCATTTCTTCTTTTTTGAAAATCACGGCGATTTTCTCTGAAGACTGCCCTGCCTGCCGTAGAATAAATTCTGAAAGATTAATTGCCATAAGTCGTTAATTCTTTTTTATTATCGGATTTTTCAACAACACTATTGTACAAAAGTTATAAAAATATGAATGATAGATACTATAAGAAAAATATCTTACGAACGACACAAATTATAGTTAATAATACAGGTGGAAGGGAAAAGACTGCTAAAAATATAAAGTTTTAAAGTATAAATCAAAATCATACTAGAAATGTACGGAATTTATCTTTTTATCAATATTTATCTTTCATAAGATTATCTTGATTGATGCCCTATAGTCTAAAATTTCTTGAGGAACAGAATGCTGAATTGGTTTAAAATTTCATATGCTCAAATTGGCTTCTCTGGAACGATTTACTATTTAGCCGACATTATACTCAGAAAAATAAAAATCGGGTCGGTATATCCCTATTGTTTTCTTTCCCAGCCATTATCCTCGCCGGGGAAAAAACTTCGTTTATCAAAAGGTTACGCCGTAAGGAAAATTCAGCCCGGCGACCCAAGACTGCTGGAAATACTGCCGCCAGCTGTATGTGATTACCGATTTGAACAGAAAGCCGTCTGTATCGGGGCGTTTAAAGAAGAGACACTTACCGCCTTATTGTGGTTTACAACCGATATTTATCATGAAGATGAGGTTCGTGCCGACTTCATCCCGCCATCAGATGCCTGCTGGGACTTTGGCGTTCACATAGAGCCCGAATATCGCATGACACGCGCCTTCTCAAATTTATGGGGGGCAAGCACAGTTATCATGAATGACATGGGATATGAAAAATCGCTGAGCAGAATATCGGCTTTCAACCCCATCTCCCTGCATGCCCATACCCGTATGGGCGCCAAATTAATTGCAAAAGCGATATTCATTAATATTGGGCCAGTACAAATAAGTTTCTCAAATGCTAAACCATTGCTCTATATTTCTTTTTCCAAGAGTTCTCGGCCAAGATTCTACTTTCACAAAAATGACCAGAGTCTTGCCACGTAATGATTTTTATAGTCTGCATTATTCATACTTTCATTAACTGTTTTCTTAATGTATAGAAATAGGCTTTGATAAATGTAAAAGACAAAATAAGGCGACTTTTTATGACAACGATTAATGAAGTTAAAAACATATTAAGAGATACGCTACAAATTGGAGACAGGGCTGACGAACTTCAAAAAGATACGCCTTTATTGGGCAATATTCCTGAGCTTGACTCCATGGCGGTTGCCATGTTGATTACCTCAATCGAAGAGCATTTCGACATTTTTGTTGATGATGATGACATTAGCGCGGAAACATTTGAAACTTTTGGAAGCCTGTGCGATTTTGTAGAAGAAAAACTTGCTGAATGAACCGTAAATATGGGACAGAAAAATCTTGAATCCCTTTTACATAAAAAGCAAATCCGGCAATATTTTTGCCCTGTATCATGCGCCGGATGATCAGCTGGATTTTAAAAGAAACATTCTTTTTATTCCGCCCTTTGCGGAAGAGCTGAACAGATCGCGTCACATGATCAACCGGCAAGCGCGCGGCTTTGCCAAGGCAGGATACGGCGTTCTTATTCTTGACCTGTTTGGTACAGGGGACAGCGAAGGCACCTTTGGAGAAGCCACCATCGACATTTGGCAGCAGGATATGCTAGCCGCCATTGAATGGTTGAAGGGAACGTCAGAAAACCCCCCCATTATCTGGGCCATGAGAAGCGGCGCCCTCATCGCAGCAGACCTTGTTCAACAAAAGCCCGGCCTGACAGATCAAATGATATTATGGTCGCCCATTGGCAACGGCAAAAAATTCATCAATCAGCATTTACGTATAAAACTAGCGGCGGGAATGACAGGAAAATCAGAGGATTCAGCCCTCACCCTCAAAGATTTACGGGCTAAATTAGAATCTGGTCAATCTCTTGAAATTGCCGGCTATGACTTATCACCAAAACTCGCCCATGGTTTTACCAAACTGTCCCTTGATCAAATAAAATGGCCTCACGATATGTCCGTAAAATGGATCGAGATATCCCTGGGGAGCCCCGCTAACCTTTCCCCGGCATCTCAAAAAATTATCCATTTATGGCAAGAAAATAATATTGCTGTGATGGCCGTGGCTGTGAATGATCCGACTTTCTGGACATTGCAAGAGCCAGAATGGGCTTATGACTATATTGATCAGACAATGCATTTACTTGAACAATGAATTGCCCGAATTTTGCCCTGTAAAACAATTATAAAAAATGGTATTAAAAAATATATCCAGCCCTGTTTGAAGGAAAAATAACAAGGAAAAGCAATGATATTTATGAAAAAACGGTTTTGGCGCAATATATTTCTCATCATTTTGTCCATGATGATGTCCGTTGTATCATCTCATGCAGAAGTTGGCCGTAAAACGCCAAGCCTTGATGGCAGCATTTCTGCCGGCCCTTATTATAATCCCGCATCAAAAAGTTATTTTGAATTATTACGTCTGCCAAACTCTGAAAAACAAAATTGGCAGATTGCCTCCAATGCTGCTCAAAAGCGCTTTTACAAGAATACGAAGGGCCGGCTGGCTGTTGTAAAAGACCTTGCAACACACCAGTTTATTACCCGAAATTTCAGAGGACCAAATATATGGATTGGTTTGCAATACTCTTGCCGTTCTGAAACCCTGACCTGGGTTGATGGGACAAAAATAACCGGATCATCTTTCACAGCATGGGCCCCACAATGGGCAAGAACACATGTTCGTTGCGGCGAAAAGGGATATATGCCCATCTATTATAGAACCAGTCAGTCAACGGGGGTCTCCGCGAGGTGGCAGGCTTCGGGCCCTGAAAAATTCTTTTCTCTATATCTGGTGGAATATCCCACAAATGGCGAATGACATTTAACAAAAGGAAATGAAATTGACCAAGAACTTATGGACGAAAAAATATAGACTATTCTTTTCAATATTGATTGTTCTATTGCTGGTTGTTTATTACCTGATTTTGCCCAAATATGCGGCAAATATTGATGCCAAAATGAATGATGCAACAGGTCAGCCCCCATACAAAGTGACTGAGGCGGCACAAAATCTTCATGACAGCCTGATTGTCGCCGACTTGCATGCCGATTTTCTATTATGGAACAGGGACTTTTTAAAAGAGTATGATTATGGTCTGGTAGATTTACCCCGGATGCAAAAAGGCAATCTTTCCCTTCAGGCCTTTACCATCGTCAGCAAAGTGCCAAAAGGGCTGAATATCCATAAAAATACCGCGGATACCGATCAAATCACCCTTCTTGCCTTTGCCCAGCACTGGCCCTTTAAAAGTCTGTTCAGCTTAAAAGAACGCGCATTATTTCAAGCTGAAAAACTTCATGACTTTGCCGGAAAAGCCGGGGATCAATTTGTCATTATCAAAAGCAAGGGCGATCTGGCTGATTTTGTGAATTTGCGCAATGCCGGCAAGAAAGTCTCCGCAGGATTCTTGGGGATAGAGGGGGCGCAGATATTGGAAGGTGATATTGCCAATGTGAAAGTCATGTATGATGCGGGTTTTCGTATGATGGCCGCCACCCATTTTTTTGATACGGAACTTGGCGGTTCTGCGCATGGTGTCTCCCTTGGCGGCCTGACAGACTTTGGACGCGAGGTTTTTAAGGAGATGCAGGAACGCGGTATGCTGATTGATATTGCCCATGCCTCGCCCGCCATGATTGACGATATTCTGGGTTTTGCCAGCACGCCAATTGTCTCTTCACATACCGGGGTGCGCGGCACATGCGATAATCAACGCAATTTAAGCGACGATCATATCAAAGGCATTGCAAAATCCGGCGGCGTGGTTGGTATTGGCTTTTGGGAAACCGCCGTCTGCGAAACAAGCGCAGCGGCCATTGTCAGGGCCATTAAATATGTCACAGGGCTCGTCGGCGTGGACCACGTGGCTCTTGGATCAGATTTTGACGGCGCCATTCAAACCCCATTTGACAGCGGCGGCATGGCTTTAATTACGCAGGAGCTGTTAAAAGAGGGCTTCTCTGAATCCGATATACGGAAGATTATGGGCGAAAATACCATAAGAGTTTTAGCGCAGGTCTTGCCAGACTAAGTCAACCACTTAATCCAGAGACTTTATCAGATTAACCAGCGCATTATCAGATCGGTCCCCCGATGCGTCTATCTCACGCAGGCTGAATTTAAGCCAAAACTGGCCATGCCTCTTGAACCCGCAGGTCCCTGAGGTTTGGTCTATGCAGCCCTGCTTGATTTGCTGCATTGGCTGAAGGATGGTCAATGGGGCCTCACTATATAATTGCCGTCCACGATATTCCTTCAGATATAACATATTATCAGGATCGTCTGAACGGCGGCTTTTATCCCTAAGAATCTTTCCAATCATACGGTTGGTCACATAACCAAAATCCTGCAAATTTTCGGTGTCTTCATAGCCTGATAAAAACTGATATTTGAAGATATCTCTCCATTTAAACTCCCGCAGGCTTTTATCAACATTATGCTGCGCCTCAGGGCTGATCAGGGGTTTGATTTCCTGTTTTTCTTTCCGGGGCCGGATCACTATCCTTAGAGGTTTCCCTGATACAGAAAGCCCAGCAGCAAAACTTATAGGGGAATATATTGACCCTCCCGCGACCAGTCCGTAAAATATCAAGAGAATAAATATTTTCCCTAAAAATTTTCGTTTATACAAAAAACATCCTACATTCATCATTATTTTGATAATATTAACGTAAAACAATAATTTATCAAAATAAAACATAAATAATCTATGGCGGGAAAATTTTTAATAAGGTTTCATGTCTAGAAAATAAGTATTTCTTTAACTATAATATCCTATAAAATACGCCATATTTCTTTTATCCTATTTAAACAATGAGTCTTTTAAACCGCATGCTTTTGACATTACGCGCAGCATATATATTATTGATTGGCCTCGTCTTTCCATCAATTCATGCCTTTGCCGCTGTCGTAAAATCGCCCGACAACCATGACAGCAACTACGCATTACACCATAGAATAATCATATATAATAACCTTGAAAATTCCCGGGTTCCGCAAAATAATAAAAGCAACAGATATATCACTGAGACCATTCTAGGTGCCCCTTCTATCCGATCATCGGCAACCTCGGGATTTAATGACATTTCCCGGCCTGATGCTTTTACAAATCTATTGCCTAAAAGTCAGAGATTAAACATGCCCTATGCTTCTCTGTCACTTTCCCGCGAAAAATCTATACTCGGCGATGATACATTCAACAACACCGACAGCATATCCACAGAAACATTTCTGGATAGTTTTAAGGATAACCCGAAATTCAGAACCATATATTTCACCTCAAGAGACTTGATATTCAGCTATAAGAATTCTGCCAGGAATATTATGAATTTAGGCTTTGATATGACGGAAAGCGATTATATTAGAGCCTCCAGAGCAAATGAAATTTTAAATAAAAAATTCGAAAGACCACAAACAGCTCTTGAAAAAAAGAATGCCGCCCAGGAATTTGGGGAACTTATGCATTTTGCGACTGAATCCTATAAAACAATCCTCATTGCCTTTCTTATATTGATCGGGGCATTATATTTGAGCTTTCGTTATATTTTGAATAAATATATTTAAAGTATGCTGTTTTTGCCTTGCGGTTTTATATCAGACACATCAGCATTCAGGACTTTCCCACCCATTGCGCCAAGCCAGTCCAGTCCTGCCCTTAATTTAACATTCTCCCCAAGAACAATCAGCGCAGGGGCTTTTATCTTCGCCGCTCCAGCCTCCTTTGCGGCTTGTGACAAGGTCGTCACCAGCACGGTTTGGTCCTTTGTCGTGCCCTTGCTGATTATCGCAACAGCCTCATCCGGCCGCCGGCCTGATTTTAGAAGCTGCGCGCACATCAACTCTATTCGGCTCAGGGCCATATATATGACAATTACGGGCGATGATTTTGCCAGTGAATCCCAGTCAATATCCTTTGCAAGCCCGCCGTCCTCTCCATGACCCGTCAGAAAAGTTACCGCAGAATTTGTATGCCGATCCGTAAGCGGAATACCCGCATAGGCTAATCCGCCGATACCCGCCGTAATACCCGGCACGACGCGAAAGGGAATATTTGACTTCACCAGATAGCGGGCTTCTTCACCGCCGCGCCCAAAAACAAAGGGATCGCCGCCTTTCAACCGCAGGACTTTATTTCCGGCCTTGGCAAGGATGACCAGACGTTCCGAAATATCGGCCTGTTTTTCCGAAGGCTGTCCGCCCCTTTTACCGGCAAATTCAAGTATGGCCTTCTGACCTGCCATTTTCAATATTTCTTGCCCAACCAAAGCATCATAAACAACAACATCAGCTTGTTGCAATGCCTTTAATGTCAACAAAGACAACAGCCCCGGATCGCCCGGCCCGGCTCCTGCCAGCCATACTGAACCCGAGGTCATGTCAGGCAAATTTTCAAATATGTCTTCTATGGTCATCACTATTCTTCTTTCACATATTCAGAAGTCGTTTTATTCTGTTAAAAAATCAAGCAGCATGCGCCGCGCCTGCGGGATTTTTTTATTATGAGGGAAAAGCACATAACGTTCGAGAAAAAATTCACTTAGGGCCAAACCGTCGCGCACATCACCCCCTGTCACGCTGCCGCCGCCCAGTAAAAATGACGGCAAACTCAGTAATTTATCATGATAGGGCAGCCCCGCGCCCCGGCTAACCGCCCGGCCCGATTTGGGCGAGACATATATCAGATCATCCGTTACGCCCGTTGCGGCGCAGCAGCTGAGATCCAGACCAAATCCCAATTCAGCTAACAGTCCAATCTCCCATCGCACCAGTAATGCGCCCCATGATTCAGGTTCCGGCCCGGCATACTCCAGCGTATCCAGCAACATCTGCAGCCCTTCATACAGGGTTTTATGTTCTTCTCGCTCTGCCAGTGAAACCGACAAGATGGCGCAAACACTGTTCAGCACTCCAAGCTTGGATGGGTAATCCAGAAAGGACGCCGACCGGGCATTACGAAGCTCTGCCGCATAAGTGCCCAGCTGACTTTCGAGGCGTCCGCGCCATTTTAACGTCACCTCATTCCCGGGCTGCAATGTCCCGCGCTGCCGCCGCCCCATGCCGCCCTTGACCAGCCCGGCATGACGGCCATGCTGCGACGTCATAACGTCAATGAGCGCATCATATTCACCATATTTGCGCAAAGAAATAATTATGCCCTGATCATGAAATTCCATAACCTATTCTGTTGTTACCTCTATTTCAGCAAGATAAACCCGCACTTTGCCCCAGCCTATGGGAAATTCGCTATAGACCGGAATCATATCATCCAGCCCATCCACTTTGGCGTACCAGATTTGCAGAGGAGTTGGCTCCATTGTGTCTGTATTTTTTTTCTTTCGCTTGTTTTTTTGGGGGATCTTTTTCTTCTTATTAATCCGCTTGAAACCGCCGTCAACAATTTCATCACTAAATTCACAAACAAGGGCATCGCCGTTATAAATTGATCTTTTGCTTTTCAAGCGTTTATTTCCCGTACATTGATAGGAAATATCCAGCAGGAAAAAACCGCCGAAGATATTCTGATGCATGACCTTTTCGCCTATCTTCATGGCATCTTTATCAAGGCTCAGACCAAGATAGAAACTGACCATATCGGGGCCATATCTATGTTCTTCCCTGATGGGTATATATTCCACATCTTCCTTGAATTTAAATGCAAACTCGTGGGAGATGATCTTGCTGCCCTCTTCCTGAAACGCGGTTCGATTATGAAAGCTGTATTTTTTACCCCAACGGCCCTGGTTTGTATAAAGTAAAGGTTTCAGGCTGCCATCAGGGGCAAATTTTCCCCGCGCTGTCACTTTATTTTCCATATTGCTGAAAATTGTGGCAAGGCCAGTGACTTTATAAGAGGCTTCTACCGCGTAATCGGCGGCGCTCATATGGCCAGAGGAATATATTTTTGATATGACAAAGCCGCCCCAATAGGCTTTATAGGTTAACTTGATATGTTGAGTAGCTTTATCTTTTTCTGCCGCAAAACTTATGTTTGGTGCGGCGAAAAACAGAATAATAAAAGCAAGAATTTTATTCATTGCTAATCCATAGCGTCAAGTCGGCTGATCCCCTCTTTTATTTTAGCAGATTTCTGCTCGGCCTGTTCAAGATTCTTTCGATTATCCGCAACCACATTTTCCGGCGCCTTGGCCATGAAGGCCTCATTATTCAATCGCCCGGAAATACCGCCAATTTCCTTGACCAGTTTATCCAGATTTTTCTGCAATCTTGCCTTTTCCGCCGCAATATCGATGACGCCGGCAAGGGGCAGAAAATAAGTCGCTTCGCCGACCACGACCTGAACCGCGCCTTTGGGGGCCGGCCCCTCATGAATCGTGATGCTTTCCAGACGCGCCATACGCCGGATCACATCGCCCTGCGCCATCAGGGATTTTTCGGTGTCCGAAGACGCCCCCTGCACCAGCATTTCAAGCTTTGCACCCGCCGGAACATTCATCTCTGCCCGCGCCGTGCGAATGTCGGAAACAAGCTGAATGACCCAGTTCATTTCCTGTGAGGCCCCATCATCAATCAGGGCCGCGTCCTGCACGGGCCAGTCAGAAATAATCAAGGCCGCCGCGCGGCTATCGCTCAGGCTGCCCCAGATTTCCTCGGTAATGAAGGGCATGAAGGGATGCAGTGTTTTCAGGATTTGATCCATAACCCATGCGGCAGCGGCGCGGGTTTCGCGTTTGGCGCGCTCATCTTCGCCGAAAAACTGCGGCTTGATCAATTCCACATACCAGTCACAGAAAGTCCCCCATGTGAAGTGATAAATCGCCGCCGTGGCGTCATTATAACGGAAGTTTTCCAAGGCGCGGGTCACCTCGCCGGTGGCCTTGACCATTTCACCAATGATCCATTTGTTAACCGCAAGATTGACATTCGCCGGATTAAAACGGGCATCAACATCATCAAAACAGCCATTCATGTCACAAAAACGGGCGGCATTCCACAGCTTGGTGCCAAAATTCCGGTAACCTTCGACCCGCTTTTCGGACAGTTTGATGTCCCTGCCCTGCGCCTCCATCGACGCCAGAGTGAAACGCAAAGCATCGGCCCCGAATTTATCTGCTAACTCCAGGGGGTCAATGACATTGCCTTTTGACTTTGACATTTTTGCGCCATGCTCATCCCGCACCAAAGCATGAACATAGACCGTATGAAATGGCACCTCTGGCTTGCCCGCCTCATCCTTCATAAAATGAAGGCCGTCCATCATCATGCGGGCCACCCAAAAGAAAATAATGTCAAAGCCGGTGATTAACACATCGGTTTTATAATGTTTCGCCAATTCCGGCGTATTTTCAGGCCAGCCAAGCGTACCAAAAGGCCAAAGGGCCGATGAAAACCATGTATCCAGAACATCCGGATCGCGGGTCAATAGCACCTCTTTGCCGTAATGAGCCAAAGCGGCGGCGGCGGCTTCTGTTTCATCAAGGCAAACAAAAATTTCACCGTCCGGGCCATACCATGCCGGAATTTGATGGCCCCACCAAAGCTGGCGGGAAATACACCATGGCTCAATATTACGCATCCATTCGTAATAGGTTTTCTCCCAGTTTTTTGGGACAAATTTTGTCACGCCGCTTTCAACGGCTGCCAATGCCGGCTTTGCCATGACCTCTGCATTCACATACCATTGGTCCGTAAGCCAGGGCTCAATCACCACCCCCGAACGATCACCATAAGGCACCATATGGACGGTATCTTCCGTTTTTTCCAGTAACCCCAAGGCATCCATATCAGCGATGATCATTTTGCGAACCACAAAACGGTCAAGGCCGCGATATTTTTCCGGCACCGCATCATTGGTCTGGGCCGCATCATCAAAAATATTGATTTCTTCCAGATTGTGACGTTTGCCAACCATATTATCGTCAAAGTCATGGGCCGGCGTGATCTTCACCGCGCCGGAACCCTTTTCAGGATCGGCATGTTCATCCGCGACCACAATCAGCTTTCGGCCCACGAGCGGCAGGGTCAATGTCTTGCCAATCAAGTCCTGATATCTTTCGTCTTCGGGATGTACGGCCACCGCCACATCACCGAGCATGGTTTCAGGGCGCGTAGTGGCAACGACAAGAAAACGCCCCTCCACGCCGTCAACGGGATATTTAAAATGCCAGTAATGACCATTGACTTCTTTTTGTTCCACTTCAAGATCAGAAATGGCGGTTTTCAGCTTGGGATCCCAATTCACCAGACGTTTGGCCTTGTATATCAGGTCCTGTTTATAAAGTTCGACAAAAACCTTTAATACCGCGCCGGCAAATCCCTCATCCATGGTAAAGCGGCTGCGGCTCCAATCACAAGATTGTCCAAGGCGGCGCATCTGGTTAAAAATTATGCCGCCGGATTTTTCTTTCCATGCCCAGACCCGCTCAATAAATTTTTCACGCCCAAGATCATGGCGGGACAAGCCTTCGGCGTCCAATTGCCGCTCCACCACCATTTGGGTCGCAATGCCCGCATGATCCATGCCCGGCTGCCACAAGACATCCTTGCCGCGCATACGTTCAAACCGGATAAGAATATCCTGTAATGTATGATTAAGGGCGTGGCCCATATGAAGGCTGCCGGTCACATTTGGCGGCGGCAGTACAATGGTATAGGGCTCGGCATCCGTCCGGCCTGCTTTAAAGGCCCCCGAAGCCTCCCAATGATCATATATTCTCTGTTCGGCATCATGACAATCAAATGATTTTGCCAGTTTGGCGGCTTTTTCCGGTTCTTCAGACATTATAGGAATCTTTTCGTCTCTTCTTTGAATTTACAATAATTTAAAGCATTTAAAAAAAGAGAAGAGCCTTAAAGTAAAGGCCCTTCACATTATTTGGTCGGCAGAAGCCTGTTATATTTTTTGCTGCATCACCCTAGTTGACGTTTTGAGTTAAGGTTTCTTGGTTCTGGCCAAACGGGCAATTTCTTTAGCAACCATACGTTCTACAATCGGCGGCAGATTTTTGTCCAGCCAGATTTTCAACATGGGTTTGAGCATTTCCCTGACCAGATCTTCTAACGTATTGCCCGCGCCCTGATAACCTGTCGTCAATAAATCTGACAGCACGCCAAACTGATCCATGGTAAAGCTTGATTCTTCTCCTGACATCAATCCTTCGTCCTCAGGTGCCGGATCCACATCATCTATAGCCAAATCAACCTCTATTTCAGGTTCGGGTTCGGGTTCAGGTTCTGGCTCTGGCTCTGGCTCGGGTTCTGGCTCTGGTTCGGGCTCTGGTTCGGGCTCTGGTTCAACTTCAAGTTCAACTTCAAGCTCTTCCTCTACCATTTCTGTGAGTTCCAGAACTTCTTCTGGTTCTGGCTCTGGTTCTGGTTCAGCGACAGCCTCGGGTGCCTCGGCAGCTTTTTCTTCTTCGACATCATCTTCAGAAATAATTTTCCGAATCGATGCAAGAATTTCTTCCATTGTTGGCTCTTCTTGGCCTTTCGTTTCGCTCATATTGCTGATACCTCGCCGCGTTAAGCGCTATCCCTCGTTAAAATGCCGGTAAATTGACATCATAATATGCTATATCTAACATAATAGCTTTAGTGCTTTTTTATCAATTTTCAATAACTATATATCATATATAAAAAAAAACGACCTTTTGGAACAAAAATATCCCCGGATCGTTTTAATTTTAGCTAAAAACTGATTTTAACGGGCTTAATCTTCGCCAATACCCCAGCCAAAGAACTTATTCTCCACATTGTCCCTATTGCGGCCTGGGTCATATTGCGCGACATCAAGGGCCATTTCTTGCGCGGTAAGCTTGCCAATAACCATCAACAATGTGTATGCTGCAACATGCTGGTCTCTTTGCGCGCGCACTAGACTTACCCGCGAATCTAACAATTCCTGCTCAGCATCCAGCACATCCAAAGTCGTTCTTGAGCCAACCTCTGACTCCTGCCTGACGCCCTCAAGTGCAATATCATTTGCGGTTACCTGATCTTCGGATGAAATAATCCGGGCCGTGGCCTCCCGATAATTTTCCCAGGCATTTCGAACTTGCTCCTCCACATTGCGTTCAACGGACACCGTTTCCAGTCGGCGCTGATTTTCAACTTGTCTGGATTGGCGAATATTGGATGAGACGGCACCGCTTTGATAGAGCGGCATGGTCATCTGTGCCAGAACCTCTTTAACGGTTGACCTGTCGGTTGTACTGAAATTTTCCCAGCTTTTGCTGAGCCGGCCAACGATTTCTACGGTTGGGCCAAGGCCGCCATATTGCTTTTTAACATTATATCGCGCCGCTTTTTCAGTGAACATGGCCGCCAGAAGTTCAGGATTAAACTGGCGCGCCATTTCATATGCCGCTTCTTCAGAGGCCGGCATGGCGGGCAAGCTGACCGGTTTTTCAAGATTGGCCGGCGACATACCAACCGTCTTTTTAAAGGCCGCCCTGCTGGCACTTAAGGATGCCTCGGAAAGAATTTTTTCCGAAATTGAGCGCGACAACCGCGCTTTCGACTGGGCAACATCCGTACGGGTTATTTCACCGACCCGGAATCTGTCTTCACTGGCTTCCAGCTGACGTTTCAGCACAGCCACATTGTTGATGGTCAGCTCTAACACGGCAATATCCCGCATAACGCCCATATAGGCTGTTACGGCATCCAACAGAATTCTCTGTTCCGTATTGATCAATTGCGCGCGGCCCGCATTCACCCTGTTTTGAGCTTCATTCGTGCTATTCACGGTTTTCATGCTGCTGAATACAGGCTGCCTGACCTCTAACGACAAACTCCTTGGGGTTGTATTTCCGCTGGAAGCAAATGTCGCAATCGTCTCAGAGTTTTTATAGCCGTATCGGCCAGAACCCACAATAGACGGCCGCCAACCGGATTTGGCCTGATTTATGGTTTCATCAAGCGCCCTCAAACCCGCCCGCTGCGCCTGCAAAGTCGGGTTACCAAGGTAGGCCGCGGCCATGGCATCTTTTAATGTCTCTGAATAGGCCTGTTGATGGAAAGTAAAACTCATCACCAACGCCGCAACCATGAAAGATAGTCTATTTCTCATTTTCAAACCCAGTAAATATTCAAAGTATAATATAACTTGCTGATAATCGCGCTTCTTTACGAGCATTTAACTCATAACAACTTGGCATTAATAAAAGGTGTATTTATATTTATTAACCATAATTCGAAACTAACCCACTATTGTTAACGCTGTCAACATTAACTCACGCAACATCCCTTAAAAAGTGAATTCAGCTTTCCTGTTAAACGCCGCAAGCGCGGGAATATAAGCATCAAACAATATCCGCTTGCCAAGCAGACCATTTTCATTTGTCACATAAGTGGCCTTGCCAACGCCATTGTCATTCAGAACACAAATTAGCCGCCCCCCCTCAGCGATCTGGTCGACCAACTGCTGCGGCAGATCGTCAATCATCCCATTGATAAATATCAGGTCATAAGGGCCTTGCGCCGCCAAGCCATCCACTAGTGGCCCCGTTACAACCGCCACATTATCACATTCCTCATCTGCCAGAATATCAATAGCCGTCTTCGCCAGAGCTTCATCTTCCTCCAGTGCGACAACGGCTTCGGCAAGCCGGCCCAAAACCGCACTTGAATAGCCAGTCGCGCAGCCCACATCCAGAACGAGGTCTGTTTCTTTCACATCAGCGGCATCGATAAGTCTGGCAAAAACCATGGGGCCCATCAGGCTACGCCCCGGGGCCACCGGAATGTCATCATCAAGATAAGCGACACCGCTTAATTTTTTAGGAACAAATTTTTCCCGGTGAACAGAAGTTATTGCCCCAATAATGCGTTCATCATTGACTTCATTTGGTCGAAGCTGGGTATCTATCATATTTTGACGTGCCTGTGCCGTATCTGACATTTGAAAACTCCTGGAATATATGACTTCAATTACCGTCCCTGTATAAAGGGTCACTTTGTGCTTTACAATAACGGAAATACCATAATAAAGCGACGCCATACTATATTCTTGAACTATTAAGGAAAAACCGTCACTTTAACCGCAAAAAAAAACGATAACCTGTCCCTTGAAACCTCTAACCTGAATCGCCAAAAACTGTAAGATAATGGTTTAAACTGTCAGGATTCTTTACAATTATTGGCCATCTAAAAATCATAAAAAACAAGAAACCACCCCTAACATCATGGAATATAGAACCTATTCTTGATTGGCATGAATTTTGCTTATGTCAACAGCATTCATTTGGAATATAATAATTTTAATACTTTAAGGGAACGTTATGAAAAAAATACTTTTAGCAGCAGTGGCGACACTGGCAATGCTCTCCTCTGCAAATGCCGGGGTAATATTATTGGATGCAGACAGCCTGTCCACGGGTTCTGACCTTGAAAACAACCCCTTGCTGACAAGCGAAGGCACCATTACTTTCAGTGGTGACGTAAGACCAACTGCCGATAATGATTTAATCGCCGCCGGTTCGGTAGGCAATGTTTTTGATATTGACAACACCAGCGATAGCGCCCTGTTCAGCTTTGATTTC
>Ga0256839_1003745_pt1 | contig 15409 bp, 17 predicted proteins | sample 354166metaG_FD_185968 | JGI IMG/M metagenome (GOLD analysis project Ga0256839, IMG submission 185968) | Hydrothermal vent microbial communities from Mid Atlantic Ridge, Atlantic Ocean - 354-166 | ecosystem: Environmental > Aquatic > Marine > Hydrothermal vents | place: Atlantic Ocean: Mid... | reverse complement strand
CGGGTGGCCTCGCCCGCGAAGAGCTGCTGTCCCACCAGCCCGTCGTCCACCAGGTTGAAGGCGTACTTCAGCATGCGCTGAGCCATCGGGGACTTGGCGGTGATCTCCCGAGCCCACTCCAACGCGACGTCCTCCAACTCGTCGTGGGGGACGGCGGCGTTGCACATCCCCATGGCCGTCGCCTCCTCGGCGGTGTAGGTGCGGCCGAGGAAGAAGATCTCCCGAGCCCGCTTCTGGCCCACCATCCGGGCCAGGTACGCGGAGCCGTACCCGGCGTCGTAGGAGGCGACGTCGGCGTCGGTCTGTTTGAACAGCCCGTGGGCGGCACAGGCGATCGTGAGGTCGCAGACGACGTGGAGGCTGTGTCCTCCTCCCACTGCCCAGCCCGGTACCACCGCCACCACCACCTTGGGCATGAACCGGATGAGGCGCTGCACCTCCAGGATGTGGAGGCGGCCCAGCCGGGCCCGATCCACCGTCTCGGGGGTGTCGCCGTCGGCGTACTGGTACCCGGACGCTCCCCGGATCCGCTGATCGCCGCCCGAACAGAACGCCCACCCGCCGTCCTTCGGGGAGGGGCCGTTTCCGGTCAGCAGGACACAGCCGACGTCGGCGGTCTGGCGGGCATGGTCGAGGGCGGTGAACAGCTCGTCGACGGTGTGGGGACGGAAGGCGTTGCGGACCTCGGGCCGGTCGAAGGCGATCCGGACTGCGCCCACGCCGCGGGCCCGGTGATAGGTGATGTCGGTGAAGGCGAAGCCGGGGACCGGCTCCCAGGCCGACGGGTCGAAATGCTCGGAGATCATGGGGCCCGAGGGTACCCGGACGTCGGTGGCCTTCGGCCCTGCCGGGAAAGGGATCGGGAGGCGTAGCGTTGAAGAAGGAGAGATCTCCGCACGAGAGGAGGTGGGATCGTGCATCCCGAGTTCGAGCTTCCAAAGGAGTCCTGGGCCTCCTACCTGGAGGATGTGACCAAGAACCTGCCGACCTCCGAGGTGGTCATCGAGGTGATCGGCGAGGAGATCGGCGACCAGGTCGAGGCGAACTGGCTGCCGTTCCGGTTCCTCGCCTACGACCCTCGGGACGACGTGTTCGAAGTCGCCGTCGGCGGCAGAAGCCCCGAGTATCCGGTGGTGCTCCGCCACCTCGTCCACCGTCCCGTCCGGCTCTGGGTCGACGAGGAGGAGGGTGTGCTTCCCGGCCACCTCCTCGTCGAGGACGCCGACGGCACCCGGACGCTGATCAGGATCCGCCGGGTTCCCGCCCTGGAGGCCTGACCGGCGAACCGGAGCTCCGGCCCGTCGGCACCCGTGGTCGAGGGAGCACGAGGGTGACGGCCGGACCCCGCCCCCCGGGTGTGCAGCCGGATCGACTGCCGAGGCACAATGGTGGCGGATGGACTGGTTGGCCGCCGCTGCACGTCGACGACCCCGACACCCCTTCGTGGTGGCGCCGGGGACCTCGGTCAGCTTCGACGAGATGGACGAGGCGGCCGCCCGACGCGCCGGTGGCCTCGCCGCCGCCGGGGTCGGGCCGGGCGACCGGATCGGGGTGTGGGCTCGCCGGGACCCGTCCACGGTGCGGGATCTCTTCGCCGTCCCTCGCACCGGTGCCGTCGTGGTCCCGCTCGACCCGCGGCTGGCGGTCGACGACGCCCGCCGCCGGGCCCGTCAGGCCGGGGTGTCGGCGCTGATCGGTGACGGACCCGACCTGGGGATCCGACGTCTCCCCCCGGACGGAGGCGAGCCGCTACGGCGGGCGCCCGGACCGGACGACCTCCACTGGGTGCTCTTCACCTCGGGCTCGGCGGGTCGACCGAAGGCGGTCCGGCTCACCTGGGGCAACCTGGAGGCGTCGGCGGCGGCTTCGTCGGAGGTGTTGGCGCACCGGCCGGACGACGTCTGGCTCCACACCCTTCCCCTCGCCCACGTCGCCGGCCTGATGATCCTGGTCCGGTCGGCCCGGGAGGCGACCACCGTCCTGCTCGAACCGGCGTTCCGCCCGGAGCGGACGGCGGTGCTGCTGCGGACCGCGGCGACGTTGTGCTCCCTCGTCTCCGCCCAGGTCCGGCGGATCCTCGACCGGGGGCCCTTCCCCCGGGCGAGGGCCGTGCTCGTGGGCGGAGGTCCGGTCCCCGACGATCTGGTGGAGGCGGCGTCGAAGGTGGGGCTGGCGATCCTGCGCACCTACGGGATGACCGAGACCGCCTCCCAGGTGGCCACCGCCCGTGTGCCCACCGGGCCGGTGCTGCCCGTCCCGGGAGCCGAGCTGCGGACCGTCGATGGGCGGATCCAGGTGCGGGGCCCGATGGTCTCCCCGGGCTACCTGGACGAACCGGACCGGCCACCGGAGGAGTGGTTCGACACCGGCGACCTGGGCCGCTTCGACGACGACGCAGGACTGGCGGTGTGGGGGAGAGCGGACGACGTCATCGTCACCGGTGGCGAGAACGTCATGCCGGCACGGGTGGAGGAGGTCATCCGGCGGTGTCCCGGTGTGACGGAGGTGGCGGTGGTAGGGATCGCCGATCCCGAGTGGGGGACGGCGGTGGCCGCGGCCTACGAGGGCGACGCGGAGCCGGAGTTGGTGGAACGTTACGCCCGGGAACGGCTGGCCAGTTTCGAGCGACCCCGCCGATGGCTCCACCTCGGCGACCTGCCCAGGTTGGCGCTGGGCAAGGTGGATCGCGCCAAGGTGCGGGCGCTGTTGGAGGGCGGCTGACGGGTCGCCGGTCGCGGCGACCTCTGGGAGGACGCGGAGTCCCGGACCGGAGGTCCACCCCCCGCTTCGTTCACGGTTGGCGGCCTCGGCGATATCGCAGCAGCGGCCGGTAGGCGCCGTCGATCGGGATCGGGCCGAAGGTCCGGGAATCGGCTCGGGTTCGGAGGCGGGCGTCGGAGAGGACGAACATCTCGCCTCGACCCACCTCCCACCGTCCCGACCCCGGCGTCCCCGCCGTCGCCCAGGGCTCGGGGAGGAGGATCCCGTCGATGCGGACGACGCCGTCGATCTCCACGGTCTCTCCGGGGAGCGCCACCACCCGTTTGATCAACCAGAAGTCGGGCCGGTGGGGATGGGGGAACACGACGATCGACGCTCGGCGGGGCGTTCCGAGGAGTCGCACGCAGAGGAGACGGTCACCGGGCCGGAGCGCGGGAGTCATCGAGGTCTCTGCCACCTCGAAGCGGCGGAGCATCCTGGGCATCTCGGGCGAGTATGGTCGGTGTCACGGAGACGAAAGGGAGGTTCACGCATGCGACTGTTCGGTGCACCCACCATCGCCCATGCCCACTGCGACCTGTACTGCGGGGTGTACGACCCGGCCCAGGCGAAGATCGAAGCCATGTCGGTGCTCAAGATCGCCCAGAAGTACGAGGCGTCCGACGACCCCGTCTTCCGGGATCGGGCCATCTTCATCAAGGAGCAGCGCGCCGAAGAGGTGAAGCACCACCTCATGGTGCTGTGGGCGGACTTCTTCACCGAGGAGCACCGTCGGCAGTTCCCCGATCTCGACGACCTCTTCTGGCGGGCGATCCACCAGGCCGGGGTCGCCAAGAAGAGCATGGACCCGGCGGAGGGTGAGAAGCTGATCGCCCTCATCGACGAGATCGCCGACATCTTCTGGCAGACGGAGAAGGCGAAGGGGATGGGGGTGTATCCGCCCGCCTGAGCCTCAGGACGCCTTCGAGCGTGGAGTCGACGGCCCCTCGTCGGAGGGGTCGTCGACGCGTTCGGGCCGGATCCGGCGGAGACCGTCGACACGGCGACGAACCTTGTCGAGAAGGTGGCGAGCCCACACGAACTCGCCGGCGAGCACCGCCAGCCCGGCGAAGATGAGCAGCCAGCCGGGAAGGAAGGGGAGTGCCAGGCCGATGAGGCCGAGGAGCAACAGGGCGCTGCCGAAGATCGCCACCGCCGCCCGGATGAGGATCGACCTCGTCGGTTCCATGGCGGGAACCCTACGCGAGGTCCGGGATTACGAGAAGGGGGTCGTCACTCGGCGAGGACGTCCTCGTCGAGTTTGGTGAACAGCGGCTCGATCGTCCCCAGCCGGGTGCCCGCCGCCACCTCGGGGCGGGTCCATCCGGCGGGTGGGTCGAGGTCGAGCATCCGCCGCAGCCGACTCGAGGAGAACGGCAGGTACGGCTCGAAGGCCACCGACAGCCCGGCGAGGGCCTGGACGGCGGTCCACAGCACCGTCGCCGCTCGCGTCGGGTCGGTCTTCACCGTCTTCCAGGGCTCTTCGGCGTTGAGGTAGACGTTCACCGCCTGGGCGGTCTCCATCGCCGCACGCAGTCCCGCCCGAAGCTCGACCCGCTCGATCAGCTCGGCTTCGTCCACCAGTCCCCGATCCACCCCGTGGAGCAGGGCTCGGTCGGCGTCGGCGAGCTCGCCGGGGGTGGGGACGGCACCGTCGAAGTTCTTCGCGGTCAGCGACAGGACCCGATTCACGAGGTTCCCCCACGTCGCGACCAGTTCCTCGTTCACTCGCCGGACCAGATCGGCGTCGGAGAGGTCGGTGTCGTTCTGCTCGGGCAGGTTGGCCGCCAGGGCGTAGCGCAGGGCGTCGGGCTGGAGCCGTTCGGTGTACCACGAGATCGACCGCCCCACGCCGCGGCTCGCCGACCCCTTCTCGCCCTTGAAGGTGACGTACTGGTTGGCGGGGACGTCGGTGGGGAGGTTGAGCCCGCCGTAGCCCATGAGCTGACACGGCCAGATCACCGCGTGGAAGACGATGTTGTCCTTGCCGATGAAGTAGTAGGACTCGGCCTCGGGATCGGTCCACCAGGCCTTCCACGCCTCCGGGTCCCCTCGGTGCTGGGCCCACTCCTTGGACGCCGACAGGTAGCCGATCACCGCCTCGAACCACACGTAGATCCGCTTGCCCTCTCCGATCTCTGCGAACTCCGGGGGGAGGGGGATCCCCCAGGTGAGGTCGCGGGTGATGGCGCGATCCTGGAGTCCTTCCCGGGTGAACCCGATTGCCATGTTGAGCACGTGGCGGCGCCAACCGGAGCGCGATTCCAGCCATTCGAGGAGACGGTCCTCGAAGGCGGAGAGCCGGAGGAAGTAGTGCTCGGTGGGTCTCATGACGGGCGTGGCCCCGGTGAGGCGGCTCCTGGGGTCGATGAGATCTTCGGGGTCGAGCTGGCGGCCGCATTGGTCGCACTGGTCGCCGCGGGCACCGTCGTAGCCGCAGTGGGGGCAGGTGCCCTCGACGTAACGGTCCGGCAGGAACCGTTCGGCTTCGGGGTCGAAGAACTGCTGGGTGGTCTTGGGGACGATGTAGCCGTGGGCGTGGAGGGTCCGGAAGACGTCCCAGGTGACCTCGCGGTGATTCTCGGTCCCGGTGGAGGTGTAGAGGTCCCAGGAGATGCCCAGCTCCTCCCAGTTGCGGAGGAACTCGGCGTGGTACCGGTCGACGATGTCCTGGGGTTCCACCCCCTCCTGGTCGGCCCGGACGGTGATCGGCGTCCCATGCACGTCGCTGCCCGACACCATGAGCACCCGGTTGCCGGCGAGGCGGTGGTAGCGGGCGAAGATGTCGGCGGGGAGGTAGGCCCCGGCCAGATGTCCCAGGTGGCGGGAGCCGCTGGCGTAGGGCCAGGCCACGGCGACGAGGATGTGTTTCCCGGACATGGCGGGCAGGGTAGCGGTCCCGTCGTGTGCAGCGGATGGCGGTTTCCGCGCTGTGGTGCACACGGCCGGTCGGGTGGTGGTGCGATCGTGTGCAGCGGGTGGCGGTTTCCGCGCTGTGGTGCACACGGCCGGTCGGGTGGGGGTGCGGTCGTGTGCAGCGGGTGGCGGTTTGCGCGCTGTGGTGCACACGGCCGGTCGAGACCCGTCCGATGGCGCCCCCGGCGAACCCCGATACCATGGACGCCGATGACCACCCCCGCACCCCTCACCCTGCCGGTCCTCGGGACGCATGTGACGCCCCAAGCCCTCAGGGCGTATCTGGAGGCGACGCCCCCCGTCGACGAGGTCGCCGTCCACGAGCGGGTGGCGGCGCTGGCCACCCGATCGATCAAGCGCGAGACGAAGCGGTACGCCCTCGACCTGGCGGTCCGGATGACCGACCTGACGACCCTGGAAGGCCGAGACACCCCCGGCAAGGTCCGCCAGCTCGCCGCCAAGGCGCGTCGTCCCGACCCCACCGATCCGTCGATCCCGCCGGTGGCGGCGCTGTGTGTCTACCCGGCGATGGTTCCCGCCGCCGTCGACGCCCTGCGGGGCTCGGGGGTGAAGGTCGCCGCCGTCGCCACCTACTTCCCCTCCGGGCAGGCCCCCCTCGAGGTGAAGCTCGCCGACACCCGGGCGGCCCTGGCGGCGGGAGCCGACGAGATCGACATGGTCATCGACCGCGGCGCCTTCCTCGCCGGGGATCACATGAAGGTGTACGAGGAGATCGTCGCCGTCCGGGAAGTGTGCGGATCCGCCCATCTGAAGGTGATCCTCGAGACCGGCGAGCTGGTGACCTTCGACAACGTCCGGAAGGCGTCGATGCTGGCGATGGCCGCGGGCGCCGATTTCATCAAGACCTCCACCGGCAAGGTGGCCCCTGCCGCCACCCGCCCGGTGACGCTCGTCATGCTGGAGGCGATTCGGGACTTCGCCGAGCTGACCGGGATCGGCGTCGGCATGAAGCCTGCCGGGGGGATCCGCACCGCCAAGGACGCCATCCGGTATCTGGTGCTGCTGTACGAGACCCTGGGGTCTGCCTGGATGACCCCGGACCGGTTCCGCTTCGGAGCGTCCAGCCTCCTCAACGACCTCCTCATGCAGATCCGCTGGGTACGCACCGGCGTCTACCAGCGGCCCGACGACTTCACGAAGGACTGACCCATGTCCGAGGCTCATCCTGCCGAACCGACGGAGTTCACCTACGTCTCCTCTCGCGAAGCCACCGACCTGGTCGCCCTCGACGACCGCTACGGCCTGTGGATCGACGGCACGTTCCGAACACCGACGTCGAAGCGGTATCTCACGACGGTGAATCCCGCCACCGAAGAGCCCCTCGCCCAGGTGGCGGAGGCCGGGGAGCGGGACGTCGACCGGGCGGTTCGGGCCGCACGCCGGGCGTTCGAGACCTGGGGTCGGCTGCCCGGGAAGGAGCGGGCCAAGTACCTGTACCGGATCGCCCGGATGCTGCAGGAGCGGGCCAGGGAGTTCGCCGTTCTGGAGACGCTCGACGGAGGCAAGCCCATCAAGGAGTCCCGTGACGTCGACCTTCCCCTCGTCGCCGCCCACTTCTTCTACTACGCCGGATGGGCCGACAAGCTCGAATACGCCTTCCCGGGGATCCGGCCGCGGCCCCTCGGGGTCGCCGGTCAGATCATCCCCTGGAACTTCCCGATGCTCATGCTGGCCTGGAAGGTGGCGCCGGCTCTGGCGGCGGGAAACACGGTGGTCCTGAAACCGGCGGAGACGACCCCCCTCACCGCCCTCGCCTTCGCCCAGCTCACCGCCGAGGCGGGACTGCCGCCGGGCGTCGTCAACATCGTCACGGGAGGAGGGGAGACGGGCGCCGCCCTCGTTCGGCATCCGGGGGTGGACAAGGTCGCGTTCACCGGTTCCACCGAGGTCGGCAAGCTCATCCAGAAGGCGGTGGCGGGCACGCCCAAGCGGCTCACCCTGGAGCTGGGAGGCAAGGCGCCCCATGTGATCTTCGAAGACGCACCCGTCGACCAGGCCATCGAGGGGGTGATCAACGGCATCTTCTTCAATCAGGGTCACGTGTGCTGCGCGGGGAGCAGGCTGTTCGTGCAGGAGTCCATCGCCGACCGGTTCGTGGACAAGCTGAAGCGGAGGCTCTCGACGCTGCGGGTCGGTGACCCTCTGGACAAGAACACCGACATCGGGGCGATCAACAGCCCCGAACAGCTCGACAAGATCACCGAACTCGTGGACTCGGGCGTCGAGGAAGGGGCCGAGATCTACCAGCCTCCCTGCCGCCTCCCCGAGCGTGGCTACTTCTTCGCCCCCACCCTCTTCACCGGCGTCTCCCAGAGTCACCGCATCGCCCAGGAAGAGATCTTCGGGCCGGTGCTCTCGATCATGACCTTCCGCACTCCCGACGAGGCGGTGGAGAAGGCGAACAACACCCCGTACGGCCTCTCCGCCGGGGTCTGGACCACGAAGGGCTCCCGGATCCTGTGGATGGCGGACCGCCTCCGGGCGGGGGTGGTGTGGGCGAACACGTACAACAAGTTCGATCCGGCCTCGCCCTTCGGCGGGTACCAGGAATCGGGGTTCGGACGTGAAGGGGGGCGGCACGGGCTCCTCCCCTACCTGGAGGGGGTGCCTCGATGAGGGTGGACGTCCGCAAGACCTACAAGCTGTTCATCGCCGGCGGGTTCCCCCGGTCGGAGTCGGGCCGCTCCTATCCGGTGGCCGACACCTCGGGGAAGGTCGTCGCCCGGGCCGCGGCCGCCAGTCGCAAAGACCTGCGGGACGCCGTGCGCGCGGCTCGGGGGGCGCAGCCGGGATGGGCGGGGCGAACCGGGTACAACCGGGGCCAGATCCTGTATCGGATCGCCGAGATGGTGGAGGACCGGGCCGACACCTTCGTCTCCCAACTCCGGGTGGGAGGGCGGACCCGGGCTCAGGCTCGTCGGGAGGTCGAACGGTCCGTCGACCGGTTGGTGTGGTACGCCGGCTGGGGAGACAAGTTCGTCCAGGTCGTCGGCAACATGAATCCGGTCCAGGGGGACTTCTTCAACATCTCCACGCCGGAACCGACCGGGGTCGTCGGCATCATCGCGCCCGAGGAGCCGGCGCTGCTGGGGCTGGTCTCCCGGGTGGCACCGGTCATCATCTCGGGCAACACCGCCGTCGTCCTGGCGTCGGAACGGCTACCGCTGCCGGCCGTCACCTTCGCCGAGGCACTGGCGACCGCCGACGTTCCCGCAGGCGTGGTGAACATCCTGACCGGACCGAAGGATCGGCTCATCCCGTATCTGGCCTCCCATCGTGACTGCAACGCCATCGACGCCTGGGGTCACGGCTGGGAGGGCCTCGCCGAGATCGAGGCGGCGGCGGCCGACTCGGTGACCCGGGTGGTGCGTCCTCCTCGGACGGTGGACTGGACGAACGAGCGCCTCGCCCAGTCGCCGTACATGATCGCCGACTTCGTGGAGATCAAGACGGTCTGGCATCCGAAGGGGCTGTGAGACTCGGGTCGCGGTCCCCGCTGTTCGGCGTCTCGACCCCGGACGCGGGTTCGGCGTCGTAGGATGCCGTCACCCGAGACGAGGTGTCCGAATTGATCGACCCGATGCAGTTCCGGCAGGCCTGTGGCCAGTTCGCCACCGGTGTGACGGTCGTCACCGCCCTCGATCCCGAGCGAGGGCCCGTGGGGCTCACCGCCAACTCCTTCACCTCCGTGTCGCTCGACCCGCCCCTCGTGCTGGTCTCGGTCGCCAAGACCGCCGGCACCCATCGGGCGTTCGCCGAAGGCCCCGGCTTCGTCGTCCATGTACTGGGGGCCGACGCGAAGGAGCTTGCCCAGCGGTTCGCCACCCGGGACATCGACCGGTTCGAAGGGTTGGAGTGGACCCCGGGCACGCTCGGGCTCCCGCTGCTCTCCGGCGCCCTCGCCCGGTTCGAGTGCGCGCGCGAGCACGCCTACGAGGGGGGGGACCACACGATCTTCGTGGGTCGGGTGGTGGGGATGGAGCTGGCAGGCGACACCGAACGGCCTGCCCTCGGGTTCTTCCGGGGTGGTTACCGGGTGATCGACTGACCCTTCGGCTCCCGCTGCTCCAGGACGTCGAGCTGCTGATCGAGGCCCTCACGCGCCGGGTTCTGGAGCGGATGAAGGGCGGCTGACCTACGAGGTTCGGCCCGTCGGGTTCCGGCCTGGGGGTTCGAGGATGCGCGGCCGGCGGTGGCTGTCGGGGGGGATCGGAGCGGTGCCGTCGCGGAGGTCCCGGTCGACCGCGGCGACCTCCTTCAACGTGTGGGTGGCGAGGACCTCGGTGAAGGCGGCCCGTGCCGCCGACCAGATCTCGTGGACCGCGCACACCTGCTCCCAGTGGCACGGGCCTCCCCGAAGGGCGCACTCGTGCAGGGCGGCGGGGCCTTCCATCGCCTCGATGACGGCGAGGAGGGTGACCTCGCCCGGATCCCGGGCGAGGCGGTATCCGCCCTGGGGGCCCGACCGCGACGCCACCAGATTGGCCCGCTGGAGCTCCCCCATGACCTGGCGGAGGATCGGCTCGGGGATCTCCATCTCGTGGGCGATCTCGGCTGCCTTGACTCGATCCCGCGGATGGTTGGCGAGGTAGATGAGGGCTCGGATGGCGTAGTCGGTGCGGGCGGTGGGCAGGATCTTCACGGTGCTCCTCGCTCTCGGGTCTCTCCTTCGGGGAGCCCTCGACAGCATATAACTTGCATATCTTCTAGTGAGGAACTATACAATCCCGGCTCATGAACGACAGCGGTGGCTACAAGCGCGACGCGATCCGAGTCGGCCTCCTCTGGCTGGCCCTGGTCGTCGTCTTGGAGGTCGTCTGGTTCTCGGTGGAGATCCTTCCTCGGCAGTATGCGGAGGAGGCGAGGATCATCGACGACGCCTTCAACCTCCTGACCATCCTCGGGATCCCGGTCTTCTCCTTCGTGGTGGCGATGCTCATCTACGCCGCCCTCCGGTTCCGGAGCGGAGGTGACGCGTCCCAGGACGGACCCCCGATCAAGACGAGCACACCGGTGGTGGTCACCTGGCTGGTGGTGACGACCGCCCTGGCGGTGTTCATCTTGATCAACCCCGGTCTCGTCGGCCTGGCCGAGCTCCGAGCCAACCCCGACGCCGACCTGGTGATCGAGGTGGAAGGGCAGCGGTGGCAGTGGGTGGCGACCTACCCCAACGGTGCCGAGGTCCGTGACGAGCTCGTCCTCCCCGTCGACACCCGGATCAAGTTCGAGGTGACGTCGGTGGACATCCTGCACTCCTTCTGGGTGCCGGGATTCCGCACCAAGATCGACGCCGTTCCGGGCCTCACCACCTCCGTGTACGCCACCCCCACCGAGCTCGGCAGCTTCGCCGAGGACTCGGCGCTGCGTCTCCAGTGCGCCGAGCTCTGTGGGATCGGTCACGCTCGCATGGTGATGCCGGTGCGGGTCGTCGAGAAAGCAGAGTTCCAGGCCTGGATGGCCGATCAGCTCACCGCCGAAGCCCCGGCGGCAGAAGGGAGGGGATGAAACGATGCGACCACTGATCCGGGCCGTCGTCCTCGGTCTCGTCGGATACGTGGCCGGAGCCTGGCTCACCGTCGCCGTCCGCGGGGGGTCTCCCTCCGACGACGTCGCCGTCACCTTCGGCTTCATCCTCGGGCTCATCGGCTGGCTCATGGGGATCGGGGTCTGGAACGCCTGGGCCCGGGAATGGTTCGGGCTCCCCGCCAAGCCCGACCAGGCGACGGGATGGCAGCGGTACCTCACCTTCAACACCGACCACAAGGTGATCGGCGTCCAGTATCTGGTCACCTTCATCACCGTGCTGCTGCTCGGCGGGTTCATGGCGCTGATCATGAGGTGGGAGCTGGCCAACCCCGGCCAGGACTTCCTCGACCCCGACACCTACAACAAGCTGATGAGCATGCACGGGATCCTCATGATCGCCACCGCCGTCGCCGGGATCCTCGGGGCCTTCGGCAACTACCTGGTGCCCCTCATGATCGGAGCCCGGGACATGGCGTTCCCCCGGGTCAACGCCATGAGCTTCTGGCTGATCCCGCCGGTGGCGATCGGGCTGCTGTCGGCTCCGCTCCTCGGGTCGTTCGACAGCGGTTGGACCGCCTACCCGCCGCTCAGCGTCGTCAACGAGGGCGGACAGGTGCTGTTCATCCTGGCGGTGATCACCTTCGGGCTGTCCTCGATCCTGGGCGGGCTCAACATCGTGACCACCGTGGCGACGATGCGGGCTCCGGGGATGAGCTGGGGACGGCTCCCGATCTTCGTCTGGGCGGCCTTCGCCGCCTCGGTGCTCAGCCTGCTCATCACCCAGTTCTTCGCCGCCTCGCTGATCCTCATCCTCCTCGACCGGGCGGCCGGCACCACCTTCTTCCTGGCGGAGGGTGGCGGAGACGCGCTCCTGTACCAGCACCTGTTCTGGTTCTACTCGCACCCGGCCGTGTACATCATGGTCCTGCCCGCCTTCGGGGTGATGCTGGAGATCATCACCCATCTCGCCCGGAAGCCGCTCTTCGCCTACAAGGTGGTGGTGGCGGGCTTCTGGGGGATCGTCGGCCTGAGCGTCGCCGTCTGGGCCCATCACATGTTCACGAGCGGCATGGCGGAGTCGCTCCACGCCCCCTTCATGGCCCTCACGGAGGCGATCTCGATCCCCACCGGCCTGGTGTTCCTCGGCGCCCTCGGGACGCTGTGGCAGGGACGGCTCCAATCGAAGACGCCGCTGTGGCTGGCCTTCGGGTGGCTGTTCAACTTCACCATCGGCGGGATCACGGGGATCTACCTCGCCGACGTCGCCACCGACATCCATCTCCAGGACACCTACTTCGTGGTGGCGCATTTCCACTACACGATCGTCGGTGGGACCATCTTCGCGCTGATCGCCGGGTCCTACTTCTGGTTCCCGAAGATCACCGGCCGGATGTACCACGAGCGTCTCGGGAAGATCTTCGCGGTGTGGTTGACGGTCGGCTTCAACCTGGTGTTCATCCCGCTGTTCTGGGTGGGCATCAACGGCATGAACCGGCGGATCGCCGACTATCCGGAGTTCTTCGCCGGGCCCAACGCCTTCGCCTCGGTGGCCGCCTACATCCTCGGGGCCGGGTTCCTCCTGTACGCCGGCAACCTGCTGTGGTCGGCGCGGCGCGGTCCCGCCGCCGATCCCAACCCGTGGGGAGCCCGCACCCTCGAATGGCAGCTCCCGTCCCCACCGCCGGAGCACAACTTCCCCCTGCTCCCCGAAGTGGTGGGACATCCCTACGACTACGGGATCCCCGGGTCGGTCCATGTCGCCCCGATGACGCCCGAAGGAGGTGAGGAGGCATGACGACGAAGGTCGACGTCCAGGGTCTCCGTGCCAAGTCCCGACTCGGGATCAGGGTCGCGGTCTGGCTCGGGATCCTGACGGTGATCGAGTACTTCATCGCGGTCGAGGTCACGAACCCGCTCGTCTGGCTGCTTCCCTTCGTGGCCGCCAAGGGCTGGCTCATCATGCGCTACTTCATGCACGTCGACGCGCTCTTCGAAGGAGGTCACTGATGGCTCTGAGTGCCGGCGCCGCCCACGAGCGGGCGGAAGCCCTGTCCCGTCCGCGGGCGAACCGCCTGGGCCTGTGGCTGTTCTTCGCCTCCGAGACGTTCCTGTTCGCCGCCTTCATCTCGGCGCGCTTCGTGTCGTCGGGGACGTACAAGCCCGAGGAGCTCAACCAGCCCCTCGCCCTGTTCCTGACCGTGGTGCTGTTGGGCTCCAGCATCAGCGCGTATCTGGCGGAGACCTCGATCGCCCACGGCAACCGACAGGGCCTCATCCGCTACCTGTCGATCACGATCCTGCTGGGGCTCGCCTTCCTCGTGGGCGTCGGGTTCGAATTCAAGGAGGCCATCGAGTACTTCCCGCCGGAGACGATCTACGGATCGAACTTCCTGGCGCTGATCGGGCTGCACGGATTCCACGTGTTCACCGGGGTCGTGGCGCTGGCGGTGGTCCTGCGGTTGGGCACGAAGGGGCATTTCGAGCCCGACGACTACTGGGGAGTCGAAGGAGTGGTCAAGTACTGGCACTTCGTCGACCTCGCCTGGGTGGTTATTTTCCCGACCCTGTACCTTTTCTGAACGAAGCTTCGATTCGGCGTCCGAGAGGACCCCGAATCGACCAACGAGCCAGAGGTAGGAACACATGCAACGCAAACGAGTGTGGGTGATCGCGTCCGTCCTGGCGCTCCTCGTCGCCGCCTGCGGCGGCGGGGGCGGCGCCGACGCCGAGTCCGGCGGAGCGGCTGCGACGTCGATCACGGTGGTGGGAAACGAGTTCTCCTTCGATCCGGCCAACGCCACCATCGCCGCAGGAACGGACGTCTCCGTCACCTTCGAGAACCAGGGCACCATCGAGCACAGCTGGGCGGTGCTGAAGGCCGGGACGAAGATCGACTCGGAAGACCAGTTCTCCCCCGACATGGTGGAGTTCGAGCTGATCGCCGCCGGAGGCGAGACGGTGTCGGGTACCGTGAACCTGGCGCCGGGCGAGTACGAGGTGATCTGCGCGATCCCCGGACATTTCTCCGCCGGGATGGTCGGCACCCTCACCGTCTCCGGCTGAACACGTCGGCGTACCGGGGCCTCGCCCTCATGGGGCGAGGCCCCGGACCCATTCGTCGATGAGATCGCCGACCACGTCGGGGTCGATCACCTCCGAGTGGTCGACCCCTTCGAGGAGGCGGAGCTCGACCGGTGTGCCGACCTCCTCCAGGGCGGCGGCCAGCTCTTCGGTGAACAAGGGCGGGACGACGGGATCCGCCTCCCCGTGGATGAGGAGCGAGGGAACGTCGAGCCCGCTCCGCACATAGGTGAAGGGGTTCCCCCGCCGCCAGGGTGCGGGATCGTCGACGAGCCGGGTCCCGAAGAAGGGGCCGAGGACCAGCTCGAGGCGGTCGGTGTCGTAGGGGCCTGCGAGCCCGACGAACCCGATCACGTCCTGGGGCCCGGAGTCGGGGCACGTCGTTCCGAACTCGTCTCCGCCGTAGGCGACGAGGGCGCTCAGATGGGCCCCCGCCGAGTGACCGACGAGGACCACACGGTCGGGGGTGGTCGTCATCCGGGAGGCGTCGCGACGGGCCAGACGGACGGCGCAGGCGACGTCGTCCACGGTCTCGGGGAATCGACCGCCGCGGGCGAGGGTCCGGTACTCGACGGCGTAGGCGACGAACCCCCGACCGGCGAGGGCGTCGGCCAGGGGCCACATCGACCGCCGATCCCCCGCCACCCAGCCTCCCCCATGGACGAGGACCGCGACCGGGTAGGGCCCCGGGTCGGTGGGAGCGAAGACGTCGGCGGTGAGGCCGGTGCCGAAGCCGACGGCTCCCCGGTAGCGGCCGGAACTCTGGGGTGAGGTCGTCGCCGGGAGGCTCGTGGAGGCGGCCGTGGCGGGGGTGGTCGTCCCCGGGCCGGTCGTGGTCGGAGGCAGACTGGTCGTGGTCGTGGTCGTGGTCGTGGTCGAGGGGGCGGCGGGCGTCGTCGACACCGAGGAGGAGACCGAGGGGGGCGCGGTGTCGGGGGGAGCAGCCGAAGGAGGGGTGCACGCCGCCACGACGACGGTGAGAACGACGACGAGTCGGCCCATCGCGGGCAGTGTACGAAGGGCCGGGGGCTAGGTGGCTCGCTCCGTCCGTACCGTGGAGAGCTGCGAGGCGGCCGCCCCGTCGACCAGCCAGGTGACCCGATCC
>Ga0256839_1003744_pt1 | contig 15411 bp, 14 predicted proteins | sample 354166metaG_FD_185968 | JGI IMG/M metagenome (GOLD analysis project Ga0256839, IMG submission 185968) | Hydrothermal vent microbial communities from Mid Atlantic Ridge, Atlantic Ocean - 354-166 | ecosystem: Environmental > Aquatic > Marine > Hydrothermal vents | place: Atlantic Ocean: Mid... | reverse complement strand
CGTCTCCACCAGCACCGGCCCCTCGCCGGCGGTAAACCCCGTGCCGGTCAGGCCGGTCAGCGCATCGATCCCCAGCCTCGCCACCCAATCCGCCAGCGGAAAATACTCGCCGAACGGCACCAGATGCCGCTTGTCGTATTGCGCGGAAATATTGCCAAGCGGATCAAGCAGATACAGCGAGTTATACCACCTGCTGTCCGCATCCACCCGTCGCGCGCCAAACGCGATCCGTGCGCCGCCCGCCTCTGCCGCCATACGCTGCAACAGGTCGGGGCGGGCCGAAGGGATGAACGGCACCGCCGCTTCGGGCCAGATCACCAGATCGGGCTGCGGCCCGCCGTCCCCCGCCGTCAGCGCCAGCTGGCGCTCGAAAAACACCTGCATGAACTCGGGCAGCCATTTCAGCTCCTGTGCCGCATTCGGCTGCACCACCCGCACGCTGAACGGGCTCGCCCGCTCCGGCACCGGCTGCGACAGGCGATAGCTGCCGAAACCCCACAGCACGGCCAGAATCGCCAACCCCGCCACCACATTACGCCAGTCCCCCCGGATCACCTGCCCGACCAGCACCGCCAACAGAATCGTCAGGAACCCCAGCCCCGGCACCCCGATAACCGAGATCACCTGCATCACCGGCGTATCCGCCCAGCCATAACCGATCAGCGCCCAGGGAAAGCCGGTAAACAGATAGGAACGCGCCAGTTCCAGCAAGGTCCAAAGCGCCGCAAAGGCGATCATACTGCCGCGCCGCGCCAGCCCGAAGGCCAGCGCCCAGAACAGCGCCAGACCGGCCGCCATAAAAAACAGGGCAAAGGGGGCCATCCAGCCCTGCGCGGCGGCATCGACCAGAAACGGCTCCACCAGCCACGACAGCGTTAGCCCGAAATAGGCCAGCCCCGCAATCCAGCCGACCAGCGCCGCCCGTCGCGCAGACACCGCGCCCGCGTGCAGACGGAACAACAACGGAATGGCAAAGAAAAACGCCAGTGGAAAGGACCATGGCGCCTGCACCAGCGCCAGCGCGGCCCCGGCGCTAAAGGCCATGACCAACTGCCGCTTGCCGGTCAGACGGGTGAGTTTTCCGCTGACATCCACCCGCTGTCAGCCCGCCACAGGCGCGTTTTTCAGCCGCACCCGCAAGCGTTTGATCCGGCGCGGATCGGCATCCACCACCTCGTATTCGTTACCTTGGGTGTCGCGGATACATTCGCCGCGCGCCGGCACCCGCCCGCTCAGCATGAACACCAGCCCGCCGAGGGTATCAACATCCTCGTCCAGATCATCGGGCAGCAGGTCAACCCCCGCTGCCACCTCGAACTCGTCCAGCGGCGTATTGGCCTGCGCCAGAAACACCGAGGGCGTTTCCTCGCTCCAGAGGCGCGCCTCCTCCTCGTCGTGTTCGTCCGCGATTTCCCCGACAATCTGCTCGATCAGGTCCTCGATGGTCACCAGCCCGTCCACACCGCCGTATTCGTCGATCACCAGCGCCATATGGATCCGCTCGCTCTGCATCTTCTGCAACAGCGCCCCGATCGGCATCGAGGGCGGCACATACAACAGCGGCCGGACCTCCGATTTCAGGTCGAACCCCTTCCCGGCCCCGAACCCGTGGTTCAACGCCAGATCCTTCAGGTGGATCAGCCCGACCGGATTGTCCAGCGTCTCGTCATAGACCGGCAGGCGGGAATAGGTGGAGTCGCGAAACGCCTGCACCACCTCGTCCAGCGTCGCGTCATCCGGCACGGCCACGATATTGGCAATGGGAACGGCGACATCCTCGACACGGAGCGCATTCATATTACGCACATTGACCAGCATCTCGCGGGTTTCCGCTGTGCCGGTCGTGGCCTCGGGCGTTTCCGGAACGGTTTCCGGCGCAGGAGCAAACAGTTTGCCCCAGAAACCGGATTTTCGATGTGTGTCCTGACTATCCTGCTGTCGCGCGCGCTGCGCCGCGATAGAATCCCCGTCCGCTATGTCGCCCATGGCTCCTTAATCCTCAACTGGGCGCCAAAGCGCGCCCGCCCCTCTAATATGGGTTGTCCAACCCCATGCTGGCAAGAGCCTTGATTTCCAGCCCCTCCATCACATCCGCCTGCATCTCGTCCAGATGGTCGTATCCGAGCAGATGCAGACACCCGTGAACCACCAGATGAATGACATGATCCGCCACCGGAATCCCCTTTTCCAAGGCCTCCCGTTCGCAGGTCTCGAAAGCAATGGCAATATCCCCGAGGCTGTTTTCCGCCCCGCAAGGCGCTGGAATAGCTGGCGGAATACCGGTGTCGGGATCAGGGCCCACATCGAAGACAGGCCATGACAGCACATTGGTCGGCACCGGTTTTTCACGAAACTCCGCATTCAGTTCCGCAATCCGCGCATCCGAGCAGCCCATCACGCAAATTTCATAACCCGTTGCGGAAATTCCGGCGGTTTCCAGCGCTATTTGCACAGCCTTGCTCGCCAATCCCTCAAGATCGGGCGTTAACCACCTGTCATCCTCGATGACGACATCTACATCAGCCATTGATCCGCCCGTCGGCCTCATAGGCCTTGATGATCTTCGCCACCATCGGATGGCGCACCACATCCTCGGCGGTGAAACGGGTAAACCCGATGCCTTCGGTATTGCGCAACACCCGTTCGGCCTCCACCAGACCGGACATCACGCCGCGCGGCAGGTCGGTCTGGGTCATGTCGCCGGTGATCGCCATGCGGCTGCCCTCGCCCAGACGGGTCAGGAACATTTTCATCTGCATGGTGGTGGCATTCTGCGCCTCGTCCAGCACGACAAAGGCATTGGCCAGCGTGCGCCCGCGCATAAAGGCCAGCGGCGCGATCTCGATCTGTTTTTCCTCGATCAGCTTCGCCACCTGCTTCGCCGGCAGAAAATCGTTCAGCGCGTCGTAAAGCGGCTGCATATAGGGATCGACCTTCTCCTTCATATCGCCGGGCAAAAACCCGAGGCGCTCTCCGGCCTCCACCGCCGGACGGCTCAGGATAATCCGGTCCACATGCCCCTCGATAAACGCCGAGACCGCCGCCGCCACCGCCAGATAGGTTTTTCCCGTGCCCGCCGGTCCCAGCCCGAACACCAGCTCGTTGGCAAACAGCGATTTGACATATGCCTTCTGCGCGGTCGAACGCGGCTCCACCACCCGCTTGCGGGTTCTGATCTCGATCCGGTCGCCGCGGAACATCTCGATCTGGTCGCCTTCGCGCGGGGCCTCGAAAACCTCCTCCGGCATACGGATCACCGCATCCACATCGCCCTGCGTCAGCGGCCGCCCCTGTTCGAGCCGCGCATAAATCCCGCGCAACACGGTTTCGGCCTGCTTGCGCGCATGGGCATCGCCCTTCAGCGCCAGACGGTTGCCCACATGGGTAATCTCGGCACCGGTGGCCGTCTCGATTTTCGCAAGATTGGAATCCAGTTCGCCGCACAGGTCGATCAGCAAACGGTTGTCGGGAAACTCCATCGACGTTTCCGCAGAGTCCGCGGACGTGTCGGCGCTGGAAAGTTCGGTCAATGCCAAATGGTCACCATCTCGGGTATAGGGATCGATTGCCCCTATGGTGCCTCAACAGCGCCACGGGGGCAAGCGGAATTGCCGACCCTAGCTCGACCCGAAAAGACTGCGCGTAAAGTTGATGGTGGAATAGGGCACCGCCCCTTCGCGACATACCGGCTTGCCATCGGGACCAAAACGCGGCGTCAGATAGCCCTCCAGCCCGTCATCGATAATCCAGTGGTCGCATCCGTCACCATCGACCCAGATACCGGCATCCATACCGGTCAGGGAATCGTCGTCGATACCCGTGTCCGTTGTCGAAGAACCGGAAAGCCCGCATCCGGCAAGAACGCCGGACACCAGAACAACGGTTGTGCGCATTTTGAAGAAATTCATATCCACCCCCTACTCGCAAAGCACTTCGACACGGCGATTGCGGCGGCGGCCGTCCTCGGTGTCGTTAGAGGCTATCGGCTGCATCTCGCCATAGGATTCCACCTGCACCACTGCGCCAACCTCGCGGGCAATCGCAGCTACCGCTTCGGCCCGGGCACGGGCCAGATCGAAGTTGTAATATATGCTGCCGGTATTGTCCGTATGTCCCTTGATAATAAACGCCGATGTCCCCGAAGAGATTTCCTTGCTGAAATAGGAGCGCAACATCCCGATCGCGGAAGGCGACAGGGTTGCCTCGTTGACCCTGAACAACACATCGTCGGGGAATTCCATGCAAATCTGGGTGGAGCGCCCACACACCGGCCGTCCCTCGCGATCCAGCCGCGGCGACATCATGCCCTCGACTCCCAGATCAAGCACCCAGTGTTCACAACCGTCGGGATCAATCCAGATGGCAGCGGGGTAGCTCCCCGTATCCAGTGCCATCGCATTTACCGGAAGCAACGCGCTTCCTAGAACAAACACAAGCGTTCTGATAATACTTTTCATAACAAATTTCCTGTCTCGGGTGGCCGACCTATATTGCCGGCTTGCGTGTCTGTTAGCAAAAAAAGCCCTTCAACGCAATAAATTATGGCCCGTTGCTTACCCGCAACCCGATTTCCGGCAGCCGGCAAACGGATTTTTTCTCATACACAAACACCCGAGAGAGAGTTCCTTTCCGAGCCCTCAACCCGCACCTGCACAATTTTCCCAGCCATGGTGGAATCCGCCTGGAAATGCACCGCATGTAGATAGGGCGACTTGCCCACCATCTGCCCTGTCTCGCGGCCCTGTTTTTCCACCAAAACCGGCAGGGTTTTGCCGATCATCGACTGCTGAAATGCCATCTGGTGATCCGTCAGCATTTCCTGAAGCCGCGCGAGTCGTTCCGACTTCACCTCCTCGGACACATGCGCACGGTCCGCCGCCGGTGTTCCGGGCCGCGCCGAATACTTGAAACTGAATGCCTGCGCATAGCGCACCTCGGCGCACAGATCGAGCGTCGCCCGGAAATCCGCCTCGTCCTCGCCCGGAAACCCGACGATAAAATCGCCCGAGAGCGCAATATCCGGTCGCGCCGCGCGGATCCGTTCCAGCAGGCGCAGGTATTCCTCGGCCGTATGGTGCCGGTTCATCGCTTTCAGCACCGTGTCCGACCCCGACTGCACCGGCAGATGCAGATAGGGCATCAGCTTGTCCACCTCGCCGAAGGCTTCGATCAGATCATCGCCCATGTCGTTGGGATGCGAGGTGGTGAACCGGATCCGTTCCAGCCCGTCGGTCCTCGCCATCTCGCGGATCAGCTTCGCCAGCCGCCAGCCATCGGCCTCGTAGGCGTTCACATTCTGCCCCAGCAGCGTCACCTCGACCACGCCACGCTCCACCAGATCGCGGGCCTCGGCCAGCAGCCGTTCGGGCGGGCGCGACACCTCGGCCCCGCGGGTATAGGGCACCACGCAGAAGGCGCAGAACTTGTCGCACCCCTCCTGCACCGTCAGAAATGCGGAGGGGGCACGGCGCGCTTTCGGGCCGCGCGGCAGATGGTCGAACTTGTCCTCCTCGGGGAAATCGGTGTCGATCACCTTGGCGCCGTTATCCGTCCGCTGCACCATATCGGGCAGCCGGTGATAGGCCTGCGGCCCGACCACCAGATCGACCAGCGGCTGGCGGCGCATGATCTCCTCGCCCTCGGCCTGCGCCACACATCCGGCGACACCGATCTTCAGATCCGGCTTCGCCTCCTTCAGCTTGCGATAGCGTCCCAGCTCGGAATAGACCTTCTCGGCCGCCTTCTCGCGGATGTGGCAGGTGTTGAGCAGGATCATATCCGCCTCGTCCGGCGTTTCCACCGTCTCGAACCCGTCGGCGCCCAGCGCATCGACCATGCGCTCGCTGTCATAGACATTCATCTGGCAGCCATAGGTCTTGACGAACAGTTTCTTGGTATCGGACATGAATCGGCCTTTCGATCGCGGCGAGTCCCCCTCGCGCCGCCCGTTTACATCTTTGCACATAGCGGCGCAATCCATGCGGTTTCGGCTTCCCGAGCCGCAGCCGGATTGCTAATGTGCCGGCAAACGTCAGGAAACCGACCGATGCCGCACACGGAACTCGAACAATTCCTCCGCCAGAAGGCGGCCAGCCTGCCCGCCCCGATCGCGGTGATTCTGGCCGAGGACCCCGTGGAGCTCGACAGCACCGTCCGCCACCACCGCGCCCTCGGCTTCCCGACCGTCATCGTGCTGGGCGATGTCGCCGGACTGGCCGCAAGCGACGATCTGCACCCGATCCCCGCCCGCCTCGACACAATCGAGGATTCCGTCGCCGCCCTGAACCGGATCATCGCCGCCAGCCCCGGCAAATGGATCGCCTATACCTTCAACGCCGAATACCTGTTCTTCCCCCATTGCGAGACCCGCTCGATCAAGGACGCCATCGCCTTCATGGAAGAGGAACGCCGCACCTCGGTATTCACCTACGCTATCGACCTCTATCCGCAGGACCTAGGCGCGCACCGTTCGGGCGTGGACCTCGACTCCGCCCATCTGGACCGCAGCGGCTACTACGGGCTGGAGCGTTTCGACGGACCGGATATGCTGGAACGCCAATACGACATCTTCGGCGGCCTGCGCTGGCGGTTCGAGGAACACATCCCCTGGGAAAAACGCCGCATCGACCGCATCAGCCTGTTCAAGGCCGCAAAAGGGCTGGAGATCGGCCCCGACCTGCGCCTGAACGACCCCGAAATGAACACCATCGCCTGCGAATGGCACCACAATATGACCATGGCGGTCATGTCCTTCCGCGTGGCCAAGGCGCTGATGCACAACCCCGGCTCGGCCGAGGCCATCGACAGTTTCGCATGGAGCGGCAGCCGGAAATTCGAATGGTCCTCGCAACAGTTGCTGGAACTGGGGTTCATGGAAACAGGGCAGTGGTTCTGATGTCCGGCGACCACCACAGGCTGAACCTTTCCGCCGGCATGGCCTCGGTCACCGTGGCGATCCTGCTGGTCGGGATCAAGCTCTGGGCGCTCGGCCTGACCGGCTCGCTGTCGATTGCCGCCAGCCTGACCGACAGCGCGCTGGACCTGATCGTCTCGCTCACCGGCCTGATGGCGATCATCTATGCCAACCGCCCCGCCGACGACGACCACGCCTTCGGCCACACCTCGGCCGAGGACCTCGCCGCGCTGGCGCAATCCCTGCTGGTCAGCGTCTCGGGCGCCGCCATCCTGTGGAGCGCCACCGGCCGCCTGCTTTCGGCCACGCCACCGGAACTGAGCGCCGAGGGGCCGGGCATCGTCGCCATGATTGTCGCCATTTTCCTGACCGGCGGGCTGGTCACATGGCAACTGCGCGTGGCAAAGAAAACCGGCAACAGGGTGGTGGCGGCGGACAGCCTGCACTACCTGTCGGATTTTCTGCCCAACGTCGGCGCCATCGTGGCGCTGCTGGCCTCCTCGGCCTTCGGCATCACCAGCATCGATTCCATCATCGCCATCGCCGCCGCCCTGTTCCTGCTGTTCAGCGCCTTCCGCATCGGCAAAGGCGCGTTCGACGCCCTGATGGACCGCCGCGCCGCGCCCGAGGACATCGCCCGCATCTCGGAAATCATCGACACATGGCCCGGCGTTCTCGGCTTCCATGACCTGAAAACCCGCACGGCGGGCAACAAGGTGTTCGTGCAGGTGCATATCGAACTGGACCCCGACCAGACACTGTATCAGGCCCACGGCATCGGCGCCGGCCTGAAACACGCCATCCTGAACGCCATGCCCGAAGCCGACGTGATCATCCACAAGGACCCCGCCGGCGACCCGCTCTCGCCGAACCGGACGACATAGAACGTCAGCCGCGGATTCGAGTATTTTTGCAAAAAAGAAGCCCGTTCACCCTATCTTAACCAATGCGCCGTATAACCCTTCTCGCCGGGCTGGACTTAAAACGTTCAAACGGGGTAATCGCGCCGGGCATGCAACATCAACCCATTCGATCCGTCCGGTTTCGGGCTGTTCGTCTGGCAAACGACGGCACCGATTGACACCGGTACCGGACAACCGGCGCGATTGCTTCGCCTACTCACGGTTTGCCTACCCCGCAAACCACACAGGGTTCCACGGCAGAACCTCCCCGAGAATTCACGACAAAATGGTGCGGTTCCGGCTGGATGCCATATTTTTTGTGCGGAAATTTCCGGAAATGGCGACCCCGAGAGGATTCGAACCTCTGACCTGCCCCTTAGGAGGGGGCCGCTCTATCCAGCTGAGCTACGGGGCCTCCGGCGTGTTCTAGCCGTGGCATCCGGCAGGGTCAATCGCGCCTATCCGGTAAACAGCAGCGCCACAATCACCCCGATCAAGGCTCCGCCCAGTCCCCAGACCAGACCGTTTTGCCGCTTCGGCTCCGGCTCGCCCCCGGTGCTGGCCCTGCGCAACGCCGCCTCGGCCAGTTCGGGCAGGCGCGGACCGAAACGGGTCAGCACCCGCAAGGTCGCGCCCAGATCGCGGGCCATGGCCTTCGGGCCGATATTGTCGCGGATATAGGTCTCGATCACCGGACGCGAGACCTCCCACATATTGATGTCCTCGGACAGGGTGCGGGCCACGCCCTCCACTACCACCATCGTGCGTTGCAGCAGGATCAGCTCGGTGCGGGTCTGCATGCCGAACTGTTCCGTCACCTCGAACAGATGCGCAAACAGCCGCCCCATGGAGACCTGCCGCGCGTCATAATCGAAAATCGGCTCGCCCACCGAGCGCAGCGCCTGCGCGAAAGCCTCCACATCCTGATCGGCGGGGACATAGCCCGCCTCGAAATGCACCTCGGCGACGCGGCGGTAGTCCCGTTGCAGGAAACCGAACAGGATCTCGGCGTAAACGCGGCGGGTATAGGTGTCGATCCGCCCCATGATACCGAAATCCAGCGCAATCAGATCGCCGTTCGGCCCGCGCTTCAGGTTGCCCTGATGCATATCCGCATGGAAAAACCCGTCGCGCAGCGCATGGGTCAGGAAAGTTTGCAGGATACGACTGGCGAATTCTACAGGGTCCTGCCCCGTGGCCAGAATCGCGGGAATGTCGCCCAGCGGAATCCCTTCGACCCACTCGGTGGTCATCACACGGCGCGCCGACAGTTCCCAGATCAGCGCCGGCACGGAAAACCCGGGATCGTTGCGGGTGTTGTGGGCGAATTCGTCGGCGGCCGAGGCCTCCATCCGCAGGTCCAGTTCCCCCTTCACCACACCGTGGAAATGCTCGATCACCGCGCGCGGACGCAGGCGGCGGGAAAACGGCGCGACAAACTCGATGATGGCGGCGGCAAGATAGAAGGCATCGACATCGCGCAAAAACGCCCGCTCGATGCCCGGTCGCAGCACCTTCACCGCGACCACACGGCCGCTGTCCCGCACCACCGCCTTGTGCACCTGCGCCAGCGAGGCCGCGGCAACCGGTTCGGAAAACTCCGAGAACACCTCGTCTATGCCGATACCGAGTTCCTTCTCCACCTCGGCCTTGGCCTCGTCGGTGGGGAACGGCGGCAGCTTGTCCTGCAACACCCGCAACTCGTGCGCCAGTTCCGGCCCGACCACATCGGGACGGGTGGACATCAGCTGCCCGAATTTGATGTAGGCGGGGCCAAGCGCCGTCAGCGCCCGCAGCACCGGCGGTTGCGAGGGATCGCCCCGCAGCCCCAGCCACTGCACCGGCCAGCCGATAATCCGCGCCACAATCCGCACGGAACGTGGCGCATTCATCGCCTCCAGCGCCACCTTCATGGCGCCCGCGCGTTCAAAGGTGGCGCCGGTGCGGATCAGCCGCCAGATATTGTGCGGCCCTCTCATATTTTCCAGCCCGAATGCAGCGCCGCGATGCCCAGCGACAGGTTGCGGTATTTCACCTGCTCGAAACCGCCCTTGCGGATCATTGCCGCGAATTCGTCCTGCTTGGGAAACTTGCGGATCGACTCGACCAGATACTGGTAGCTGTCACGGTCGTTGGCGATCACCTCGCCCAGCCGCGGAATCACGTTGAAGCTGTAGCGGTCATAGGCCCATTGCATCGCCGGATTGGGAATGGCCGAGAACTCCAGACACAAAAACCGCCCGCCGGGTTTCAGCACGCGATAGGCCTCGTCAATCGCGTGCTGTATGCGGGTGACGTTGCGAATGCCGAAACTGATGGTATAGGCGTCGAAAGTATTATCCTCGAACGGCAGGGCCATCGCATCGCCGCACACCCAGTCGAGGCTGTCCTGCAACTGCGCCGCTTCGGCCCGCTTGCGCCCCTCGTCCAGCATGGACTGGGTCATGTCGAACACCGTTGCATGGCCGCCGCCGGCCCGTTCCAGAAACCGGAAGGAAATATCGCCGGTGCCGCCGGCCACATCCAGCAGCTTCATACCCTTGCGCGGTGCCAGCCAGTCCATCATTGCATCCTTCCAGATGCGATGGATACCAAGGCTCATGGCGTCGTTCATGATGTCGTATTTGGAGGCAACATTGGTGAAAACCCCGTGGACCATTCCGGCCTTGGCGTTCTCGTCCACGGTCTTGAAACCGAAGTGGGTGGTTTTGGCGTCGCTCATATTCCGATCCCCCGGGGGTCCATGTTCGACACAGGATTACAGGGGTTTCGGCCAAGTTACAATTGCCGACGGACGCGCCCGCACAATGTATTTACTCCGGTGTGGCCAGATAGGCGTGCATCTGCAAATCCAGCAACCGTTCGCCCTCCGAAACCAGATCGAAAGCGCGGTTTTCCAGCGACCAGCGCATCGCCAGCCCCTGTATCAGCGTCAGCACCAGATAGGCGGCGGCATCGGTATCGAGGTCCTTGCGGAAAACGCCGCTCTCCACCCCTTTGGCGAAAACACCGGCCATGCGTTTCTGACGTCCCGACATCAGGTTTGCGAAAATCTGGCGCAGGGTGTCGTTCTGGGCGTGCAACTCGCGCGAAAACAGGATTGCGGGCACGGCGGGGGTGGTCTTGATGAAATCAAGTTGCGCGGCCACCATCCGGCGCACCAGAACATCCGGCGCGGCACCGGTATCGACCGAGGTCCGGCTGCCCATCAGCTTGCAAATCCGCTCGGCCACGTTTTCCCAGATCGCGTCCTTTGTCGGAAAATGCCGGAAAATCGCGGGCTGCGAGATGCCGATCTCCGTCGCCAGCTGCTCGGTCGTCAGGCGGTCGGGGCCGATATCCGCCGCCAGACGGATCGCGGTTTCGACGATTTCCGCCTTGCGTTCGGGGGCGGATTTGCGGGTTCTGACAGTCATGGCCGACCTTTCGCGCTCGTTCCTGCGGCTCCCTGCAAGTTAGTGCAAGATAATCGCGTATTTCAAGCTGCAACTTGGTTACTGTTTTTTGTCTTTCTTTTTCGGACGTTTTTTCTTCGCCGCCTTGCCCTTGGGCTTGTCGAAATCCTTTTTGCGCGGTTTCCCGTCCGGCTTGCCACGATGCGGCTTGCGGCCCTTGAAGGGTTTGCGCTCTTTCGGGGCGTTTTTCACCACGTCGGGGATGCCGTCGATCCGGCTGATCGTGATGGTTTTCTCCAGCTTCATCTCCGGCCCGATCGCCTTGATGAACCGCTCGGCGGCTTTCGGGGAAATCTCGACATAGCTGACCATCTGCTGGATACGGATGGAGCCGATCTCGCCCTTCTTCAGCTTGCCGTTCTTGGCCAGCATCGGCAGCATCCAGCGCGGCTCGGCCTTCTGCTTGTGGCCGATAGACAGCGAGAACCAGACCCCGCCATCGAAATCGTTGCGCGCACGCGGCTTGTTGTCGGCCTCGGAGGGGGCGCGCAACTCCTCAGGGGCCGAGCGACCCTTGCGATAGGCCTTGACCAGCGCGCCGGCAATCTGCTGCGCGCCGAAACGGTTCAGCAGTTCCTGCGCGAATTCGGCCTCGGCCTCGCTCAGGGGCTCATGCAGCGTGGCATCCTGCAAAATCCGTTCGTCATCGCGGCGCAACACATCGTCGGCGCTTGGCGGCGTGTCCCATGTGGCGTTGACCCTGGCATTCTGCAGCAGCCGTTCGGTGCGGCGACGCGAGCGCACCGGCACGATCAGCGCGCTGATCCCCTTGCGCCCCGCGCGCCCCGTGCGGCCGGACCGGTGCAGCAGGCTTTCGCGGTTTTTCGGCAGGTCCGCATGGATCACCAGTTCCAGATTGGGCAGATCGATGCCGCGCGCCGCCACATCGGTGGCAACACAGACCCGCGCCCGCCCGTCGCGCATGGCCTGCAGGGCGTGGGTGCGTTCGTTCTGCGACAACTCGCCGGACAGGGCCACAACGGAAAAGCCGCGGTTGGTCAGGCGCGCGGTCAGATGGTTTACCGCCGCGCGGGTGTTGCAGAACACGATGGCGTTTTGCGCCTCGTAGAACCGCAACAGGTTGATAATCGCGTTTTCCTCGTCGTTATGGGCAACGGTCAGGGCGCGGTATTCGATATCCACATGCTGTTTCTGCTCGGCCTCGGTTTTCACCCGCACCGCGTCGCGCTGGTAGCGTTCCGCCAGACTGGCGATGGAGCGCGGCACCGTGGCGGAAAACAGCAGCGTGCGGCGGTCTTCGGGGGCGGAACCGAGAATAAACTCAAGCTCGTCGCGGAACCCGAGGTCCAGCATCTCGTCCGCCTCGTCCAGCACCACGGCGCGGATCATCGACAGGTCCAGCGAGCCGCGCTCGATATGGTCGCGCAACCGCCCCGGCGTGCCGACAACGATCTGCGCGCCCCGTTCCAGTGTGCGCCGCTCGGCGCGGTAGTCCATGCCGCCAACGCATGACGCAATCGTCGCGCCGGTGCTTTCATACAGCCATTCCAGTTCGCGCTTCACCTGCAGGGCCAGCTCGCGCGTCGGTGCGATGGCAAGGGCGACGGGCGCAGGAACATAGGGGAATTTCTCCGCCTTGCCCAGCAGCGTCGGCGCGATCGCCAGCCCGAAAGCCACGGTCTTGCCCGATCCGGTCTGCGCCGAGACCAGCAGGTCGGCGCCCTCCAGTTCGGGGGCCAGCACCGCATGTTGCACGGGGGTCATTTCGGCATATCCGCGTTTTTCCAACGCTTGCGCCAGCGCCGGATGGACGCTTGTAGTCTCGGTCATGTCATTCTCTTTCGGAATACGGGTCGCGGATCGGGCGCGGCAGGAGTGCCGCGCGGGGTTTCGCCGCGAAACAATGGATTTGCGCGGCTTCTAGCCGGAAAGCCCGCCAATGTATAGGGGCGCAGGCTAAACCAGCCCTTCGGCGGCAAACAACGCACCGAGATCGGCCTCGGGGCGCGCGCCGATATGGCTGATCACCTCGCCCGCCGCGACGCAGCCCATGCGCCCGCAAGTCAGGTAATCGCGGTTGTTGACAAGCCCGTAGAAAAAGCCCGAGGCAAACAGATCGCCGGCCCCCGTGACGTCCTCCACATGCGTGGAAACGGCCGGTGCATGGATTTCCTGCCCGCCGCTGGCGATATAGGCCCCGCGCTCGCCCACGGTGCAGGCCACGATTTCCACATCCGCCGCCGCAAGGGTCATGGCAACGCCCAGATCATCGGTTTCATACAGGGCTTTCAACTCGTGTTCGTTGCAGAACAGCAGGTCGATGTCGGCGCGGATCATGGCCAGAAACGCCGCGCGGTGCCGCTCCACACAGAAGGGATCCGACAGGGTGATCGAGACCTTGCCCCCCGCCCCGCGACAGGCATTGATCGCCTTGGCAAAGGCCGCATGGCTCTCGGGTCCATCGAAACGGTAGCCCTCCAGATACAGCCACTCGGTATCGGCCATCATCCCCTCGTCGATGTCGTCCGGCGTCAGGAACTCCGACACGCCGAGATAGGTATTCATCGAACGCTCCCCGTCCGGCGTCACCAGAATCATCGAGCGCCCCGTCTCGTCGGCATGGCCCTTCGGCGCCAGCGGCGTTTCGAAAACCGCCCCTTGTGCGCGGATGTCATGCGCGAAAATCGCGCCCAGCTGGTCATCCTTGATCTTGGAAACATAGGCCGTCGGCACCTTCAGCATCGCAAGGCCCGCAATGGTATTCGCCGCCGACCCGCCGGAGATTTCCTTGGCCGGTCCCATGGCGGCATAGAGTTCATTCGCCCGCGCCGTGTCGATCAGCTGCATAATGCCCTTTTCGACTCCGTTGTCGGTCAGGAAGTCCTCCTCGATATGGGCCAGAACATCCACGATGGCATTGCCGATACCGACAACTTTGTACTTTTTCATATTGTTTTATCCTCGGAACGACACAGGTCGGCAATAATACAGTTGGCACAAACGGGTTTGCGCGCCTTGCATATATACCGCCCGTGCAGAATCATCCAGTGGTGGGCGTGTTGCTGGAATTCGACCGGCACGTTGTCCTCGATCGCGCGCTCGACGGCCAGCACATCCTTGCCCGCCGCCACGCCGGTGCGGTTGCCGAAACGGAAGATATGCGTATCCACCGCCTGCGCCGGATAGCGGAACCACATGTTCAGCACCACATTCGCCGTCTTGCGCCCCACCCCCGGCAGGCTGACCAGCGCCGCGCGGGACGAGGGCACCTCGCTATTGTATTCCTCCACCAGAATCCGGCTGAGCTTGATGACATTCTTCGCCTTGTTGCGGAACAGGCCGATGGTCTTGATATGCTCGATCAGCCCTTCCTCGCCCAGCGCCAGCATTTTTTCCGGCGTGTCGGCGATCCTGAACAGCTCTTTCGTCGCCTTGTTCACCCCGACATCCGTCGCCTGCGCCGACAGGGCCACCGCCACCACAAGGGTATAGGCGTTGACGTGGTCCAGCTCCCCCTTCGGTTCCGGCTCGCTGGCCCGGAAACGGCGAAAGATCTCGCGGATGGTCATATAGTCGAGTTGTGCGGTCATGGCCTCCACCTGCCACGACAGCGAAACCCTTGGCAAGCCCAATGCGCAGGATTCGGGTGGCGGGACGGCGCATTTGCGCTAGATTGGTCATTCAGACGACAACAGGGTGCGACATGAACCGGATCGACAGCAAGACCCCCTATCACTATGCGCTGGTCGCCCGCGCGATTGCCTTTATCGACTCCTGCGCGCCGGAACAGCCGACGCTGGAACAGACCGCCGCCGCCGTCGGCCTGTCACCGGCGCATTTCCAGCGGGTGTTCAGCCAGTGGGTCGGGGTCAGCCCGAAACGCTATCAGCAATATCTGGCGCTGGACCACGCCCGAAACCTGCTGCGCGAGCGGTTCTCGGTGCTGGAAACCGCCGGCGAAACCGGCCTGTCCGGCGCCTCGCGCCTGCACGATCTGTTTGTCAGATGGGAGGCCATGTCCCCCGGCGAATACGCCCGTGGCGGCGCGGGGCTGACGATCCGCACCGGCTGGTTCGACTCCCCCTTCGGCGAGATGCTGGCCATGGGCACCACACGCGGCCTCTGCGGGCTGGCCTTCGCGCAGGAATGCGGGCGCGAGGTCGCGATGGACGACATGACC
>Ga0256839_1003743_pt1 | contig 15415 bp, 17 predicted proteins | sample 354166metaG_FD_185968 | JGI IMG/M metagenome (GOLD analysis project Ga0256839, IMG submission 185968) | Hydrothermal vent microbial communities from Mid Atlantic Ridge, Atlantic Ocean - 354-166 | ecosystem: Environmental > Aquatic > Marine > Hydrothermal vents | place: Atlantic Ocean: Mid... | reverse complement strand
AGAACCCAAAGCCAGCACCAAACGATGCTTCTAGCCAAGCTTGGAAACCATAATTGCCATTCCAAATCATACCTTCATAAAATGGATATATAAGCCCTACCAGCAATACCGTTGCCAGCACATTTGACCAAAATCAAACCCGCTCAGTAATCCCACTTGAAATAATGGCGGGAATAGCTGCGGCAAATGTTAAAAGAAAGAAAAAGTGAACCAATTTGTAGCCATTAACTCCATCCCCAAAGTGTTTAGTTCAGACACAGGCACAAAAAGAGTTAATACCATACGCAATGGAAAACCCGATAAAGAAATAAGCAACCGTTGAAAAGCCAAAGTCTGTAATCACACGAATAAGCGCATTCACTTGATTTTTCGTGCGTACAGTTCCTACTTCCAAAAACGCAAACCCTGCGTGCATCGCAAGCACCATGGCAGCACCCATAGTTAGAAAAAAACATCCATGATGGTTTCTCCTTTTTAGCTTAACGCATCGGTGTCTTCTTCACCCGTACGGATACGAACAACACGCTCAACATTGGTTACAAAAATTTTACCATCACCAATTTTACCAGTACTTGCCGCACCAATAATGGCCTCAATCACTGCGTCAACCTGCTCTTCCTTCACTACTGTTGAAATACTGGTTTTAGGAATAAAATCAACATTATATTCCGCACCACGATACAATTCAGTGTGTCCTTTCTGGCGACCATGCCCGCGAATCTCACTAACACTCATACCCGAAACACCAATTTCAAGTAGTGCGTCTTTTACATCATCCAGCTTAAATGGTTTAATCACTGCTGTTACTTGTTTCATATACCCTCCGATGTGTTTACATACATCCAATACTTGCATGAAGGCAAAACATAACTGTGAACTTTTCTTAATGCAAAATAGAATGCTCCGCAACCACATAAAAACGGGTGAATGTGCAACACTCACCCCCAAGCAAAAAGAAAAAAGCACTTAATATACGATATTTATGGAAAGAACCAAAGCATCGGGTGTTGCTGGTGTATCTAATGCTCCCATATGGTAGTGGTATGTAAATGAAGGTGCTAAAATAATATCATCCAAATCAACCTCTTTACTGACCGATACCGCAAGATTTACAAACTCGCTGCTGCCTACATCAGGCACAGCAAAGGATAAAGTACCTTCTACAACAAATTCAGCAAGCTCAACCCCAGATGAGAAATCTATCCAAATATTTTTGCTGTTTAGATCATAATAAAAAGTTGCTGCTCCCACCTCATGCTTAACACCCGCATAAACTTCAGTTGTATTTGCAGCACCATTGTTGTGATAACGGTATAGAATCAAGCCTGCTGAATATGCCATAAAGCCAAGGTCTGCTGAGTAATCTATCGTGAAATCAAACTCTGTCGCATTCCCCGTTCCTAATGTGGCAAACCAAGCATTCGCAGATAGACCGCTATCGTGAGCCATGCCTATATCACCTTGGATAGACATTGCACCAGCGCTTTGACGCTGACCTCGCCACACATACTGGCTGTATAAGCCAATATTTGAGTCTGTTGCTTCTGCATCAGAGAGTATAGACTCTATATCCATGGCTTGTGCGGGTGAACCCATCACAGCCATAGTCGAGAGAACAGAAAACACACCTAGTTTATACTTCATATTTTTGAACATCGCCTACTCCAGAACATTGAATGTGTGCAGCATCATAAAAATGCGAACTTTGATTTCAAGCAATACTCCAACAACGAAAAATATAGCGTAAAAAGGGCAGGTGATACACCACCTGCCCTTCTTACATTCAAGGCTTTACCAATTCATGCAAACAAAAGGGTCATCAAGTTAATCCTAGTTTGGCAAAACCTCAAAACATGTGATGCTTGAAAACCTATTTGTTGCCAAATTCTGGGTATGCTTCCAACCCACATTCACCAACATCCAAGCCTTCAAACTCTTCTTCTTCCGATACACGAATACCCAAGACTGCTTTCACACCCAACCAAACAACAAAGCTTGCGGTGAAAACAAATCCGAATATCACAGCAACACCCATCAACTGCGCGCCAAATGAAGCATCAGCATTGGTCATGGGTACAGCCAACAAGCCCCAAATGCCAACAACACCATGGACAGAAATAGCACCCACAGGGTCATCGATTTTGAATATGCGGTCCATATAAACAATAGATGCCACGACAATTAAACCACCAATCGCACCAATCAATGTTGCCATTTCTGGTGATGGGGTAAGCGGCTCTGCTGTAATGGAAACAAGCCCTGCTAGCGCACCGTTTAGCGCCATGGTCAAATCCGCCTTGCCAAACCACATGCGTGCTAGCAAAAGTGCTGCAACAACGCCACCAGCCGCAGCCATATTGGTATTCACAAACACCATCGCTGTCGCGTTGGCTTCTGCCACATCCGATACTTTAAGCTCAGAGCCACCATTAAATCCAAACCACCCCAACCACAGGATAAATGTACCCAAAGTTGCTAATGGAAGGTTTGCACCTGGAATAGCATTGACAGATCCATCCTTATTATACTTACCTTTACGCGCGCCAAGCAAGATGACACCCGCCAAAGCTGCTGCTGCACCTGCCATGTGAACCACGCCAGAGCCAGCAAAATCAATGAAGCCTGCGGCATCCAAGAAACCATCACCCCACTTCCACATGCCTTGAAGCGGATAAATGAACCCAGTGAACACAATGGCAAACGCAAAGAAGGCCCACAGTTTCATGCGCTCAGCAACAGCACCCGATACGATAGACATGGCAGTTGCAACAAATACCACTTGGAAGAAAAAGTCGGATAGATTGGAGTAGTAAGGCGCGTCATCGCCACCAGCCAAAACATCAGCCGCAGTATTATCACCACCCAAGCCAAAACTTAATGCTGTTGGCAAAATATCGCCTGCATTGGTATACATAATGTTATAACCAACAATCATATACATCATACAAGCCAGTGAATACAACACAATATTCTTAGTCAAAATCTCCGCTGTATTCTTTGAACGAACAAGACCTGCTTCAAGCATGGCGAAGCCTGCCGCCATCCACATCACAAACGCCCCCATCACCAAGAAGTAAAAGGTATCAAGTGCGTATTTGGTTTGAAGAATATCTCCTGATAACTGTTCCATCATTTAGTCTCTCCCCTTAATTCAATGCGTCGGCATCTTGTTCGCCAGTACGGATACGCACAACGCGCTCCACATCGGTGACAAAGATTTTACCATCGCCAATTTTTCCGCTGCTTGCAGCTTTTGTGATCGCTTCAACCACAGCATCCACTTGGTCGGCTGTAACTACAGTTGAAATTTCAGTTTTGGGCACAAAGTCCACATTATATTCAGCACCGCGATAAAGCTCGGTGTGACCTTTCTGGCGACCATGTCCGCGAATTTCGCTAACGCTCATGCCCGAAACACCAATCTCTAACAGTGCATCTTTAACATCATCAAGCTTAAACGGCTTAATGACTGCTGTAATTTTTTTCATCACCTTCTCCTTGTTTTATGTCACATTGAAAAAAAGAGGGCGCATACGCCCCCTCCCGTTAGAATGCGTAATTTACACCTACAGCAAAGCTTGTGTCATTCGCTTTTGTGTTTGCGATCGTTACATTGCCTGTAATGTTATCAAAGTCTTTGCTCAAGTTTAATGTAATATGGTTTGTGCTATTACCAACATCCGGTGAGTTCACGCCAAAAGCAAATGAAGCATCAAACATATCAGCAACTGTTGTACCTACACCCAATTCTGTGTAAAGATTTTTGGCATCTGCATTATAATATGCTGTTAATGTAGCAATATTAAAAGATACACCCGCATAAATTTCATCAAAATCCAAGTTTGAATCAGTGTATTTATAGGCAATATAACCTATAGAGTAACCCATATCACCTGCCTCACCTGAATAATCTACAGTAATGTCAAATTCTGTTTCAGCTCCTGCACCAACATCAACACCTGTTGAAAACCAAACACTTGCCGAAAGCCCGCTTTCATGCGCAACACCAACATCGCCTTGAATAGCAAAGTCGTTGTTCACAGATTGTGGGTCTGCACGCCAGATGTATTGGCTTTGCGCACCAATATCGGCAAACACAAACACATCATCTCCAGCTTGTGCTGCTGTAGTCGCCCCTGCCAGACCCATACCTAGCACTAATCCCAGTGCATATTTATTAAAAGGACTCTTCATAATGTTCTTATTCTCCCATGTTAATGATGACAAGAAAATAGCAATAGGTGTGCCACTACAAAATAATATATTATACAATAACTTAATAGGCTAGCCTTGTATATCTGTGCCTATAATTTAATCTTATTGTGATTGTTTTTTAATCACGGTGAATACAAATAAAACAATAATCGACAGCAGCAATACAAAGCTCTAGGCTTGCCTCCACTCAAAAAACATCCATTCGAGGTTCCCCCCCATGCGTCATCCAAATACTACCCCTGCATTCCTAGCCTTAGCAGACGGGCGAATTTTTTATGGTCTATCACTCGGAGCAGTGGGCAATACCATTGGTGAGGTCTGCTTCAACACCGCCATGACAGGCTACCAAGAAATCTTGACTGACCCATCCTACACCGAGCAAATCATTACCTTCACCTACCCGCATATTGGCAATGTAGGTATTAATGAAGTGGATATGGAATCAGATAAAATTTCCGTACGCGGTTTAATCGTGCGTGCTCCTGCTCGTCAAACCTCCAACTACCGCGCCGAGCAAAGCTTAGAAGCTTGGCTTCAAGCCAACAATGTGGTTGGCATTGCTAATATTGATACCCGCGCTTTAACACGCCACCTTAGAGACAACGGTTCGCAAACAGGCGTGATTGCTTCCGATGGCATGAGCGAAAAAGAAGCTATCCAACAAGCCCAAGCGTGGGAGGTTCTGGAAGGCAAGGATTTGGTGGGGCAAGTCAGCCGCACTGACACCGACACTTGGCGACATGGCAGCTATGACTTAGGCAATGCTGTGTTTACCGCACCTGTCACCACCAAACATGTGGTTGCCCTGGATTTTGGCTGCAAAAACAACATTTTCCGTAAACTTACCGACCGTGGCATCAAGGTTTCCGTTGTGCCAGCCAACACCTCTGCACAAAACATTTTAGACATGAAACCAGACGGCATCTTTTTATCCAATGGCCCTGGTGACCCAGCAGCTGTGGACTATGCTGTGGACACCATCAAAATATTGGTTGAAAAAGACACCCCTATTTTTGGCATTTGCATGGGGCATCAATTGTTATCCCAAGCTTTGGGATTAAAAACATTCAAGCTCAAGTTCGGTCACCGCGGTGGCAATCACCCCGTTAAAGACTTAACCACGGGCAAAGTGGAAATCACCAGTCAAAATCATGGTTTTGCTGTGGCTGATAATGATGTGCCAAGCTATGTGGAAATCACCCACCGCTCATTGTTTGATAACACTGTCGAAGGTTTGGCTGTCAAAGGTAAACCCATCTTTTCCGTGCAATATCATCCTGAAGCAAGCCCTGGCCCACATGATGCAGATTATTTGTTCGACCGCTTTGTTGAGTTTATGAAGTAGCACCTTTGAAAAACAATGATATTCTCAAACGCCTTCGGTTTACCTTTGATTTAAGTGACAGCAAAATGGTAGCGGTGTTTGCAGCCGCAGACAAAACAGTCAGCTGCGCTCAAGTCAGCGATTGGGTAAAAAAGGAAGGCGATCCTGCCTTTGTTGCCTGTGATGATAAAACCTTAGCCACTTTTCTTAATGGTTTTATCAATACCAAACGGGGTAAACGCGAAGCGCCTGAACATCGGTAATCACGCCAATGCAAAGACCAAGTGTTGCGCAACTTTTTGAATGGCATGCAGAAGCTTTATCGCCCGAAGCCTGCTACTCCACAGCCAGCAAAACCAAAAAAAATCTGTAGCCACCGCCAAATCGCAATACCAAACATTAAGCTTAAGAAAACCCCAAGCTAAAACTCAAGGTTCAAGCAAAATCTTTCACTGGAAAGAGAAATAAGTCATAGCTACCAGTGTGCGATAAAGCCCGCATCTATTCACACAAAGTGAACAAAGCTTTCACTTCCAATTAAACCCAGCCTACACATTCGCGTTTGATAAGGCTTTCAAGCATTTGAATATGTTCATCTCTGGCATTTAAGGCAGGAATATACCGCAAATCCTGACCACCTGCTTCAACAAAATAGCCTTTGTTTTCCACCGCAATCTCTTCCAGGGTCTCTAGGCAGTCCGCGGCAAATCCAGGGCAAATCACATCCACATCTTGAATGCCTGCTGCACCCCATACTTGAAGCTGGCTTGCCGTATAAGGCTGCAACCATTCTTCTCGCCCAAAAACAGATTGGAAAGTAAGCATCCATTCATCATCAGCCAACCCCAAAGCCTTTGCCAACAGTTCTGCGGTTTGTTCGCAATGCAGCTGATAAGGGTCGCCATTGGTGACATACCGCTTGGGAATCCCATGAAAGGACATCATGAGTTTTTCAGCTTTGCCATGCTTATCCCAATGCTCGCGCACAGAAATCGCCAAGGCATCAATATACGCAGGCTCATCGTGGTATGCCGATAACACCCGTACATCAGGCACTCTGCGCCATGATTGAAACACATCAAACACCTGATCAGTCACTGCCGCTGTGGTACTTCCTGAATATTGCGGATATAAAGGCAAGATAAATATCTTATTGCATCCTTGCTCACGCAGATGGTTTAGACCTTGTTCAATGGATGGATTGCCATAAGTCATAGCAAGATCCACCACCACCTTTTGTGCATCAAACTTATCCTGCAGCGCTTTTTGTTGCTGTAAGCTAACCACCATCAAGGGTGAACCTTCTTCTGTCCACACCGCTTGATAAGCATGGGCAGATTTCTTGGGGCGAGTATTTAGAATCACTACATTCAGCACAAACCACCATACCAAACGGTTGGCTTCTACCACTCTTGGGTCGCCCAAAAATTGTTTGAGATAAGCTCGTAACGCTTTGGAGGTGGGCGCATCTGGTGTGCCAAGATTGACCAGCAACACACCAACTTTCCCTTGGCTCTCAGGCTTCAAATCTTGTATGCTTGTATCACTCATGAAGACATTAGTCCTTTCCATTGACTTTGACGCAACCTTGAAAAAATCGAAGTGAATATATGATTTTTCAAGCGAACAGATTTGCCAGCACCCAACAGCAACCAGCTTTCTGGCAGCACTGTAGGCAGCAAAGTGCGCAACTGTTCTGCATAACTAACAATAATTTGCGCGTTTTGTTGTTTATTCAACTTTTGCAATACTCGCTGTAAATAAATGTCTGTGGTAGCAACACTGGGAAATGAAGTTGTCGGCAACATATCTACCACCCGCCCTGTACCGCCCCAAAACCATAGACCATGAACTTCTAAGCCCTGCTGGGTGAGCACAGGTTCTTGATGCAAGCTCATTTGCACTTCAGACAACAACCGCGACCAAAGCCCCGCATCCATACCACGCATATGCTTGTTGGGCAATGTGTTGCCCGCAATATCAGCAAAGGAAAGTGGCTGAATATCCCAAACCTTATCCGAGCAAAGCAACAGCAATTCATCTTGGCAAATTAGCTGCAACCCATCGTCTTGCAGCAAAGGGTTCAGCAATGCACACACATGTTCTGCTGTATCCGCCGACCAATCCAGGAAGTATTCAGGCATCACCATTAAATCACTACGAGTCAACCTCGCATGATAAGGTGAAGCCAACCAGATCTGCTGCGTATGCTCAGGCAATGCTGGAAACAAGGAAGCAACCAGTGATGTGGGCGTACATTGAACATGAGCAGCATACCACGATAGCGGTGTGGTTGTTTCTGCGTTCGCCCATATTTGTTTCATACTTAATAAAGCTTTCTCAAAGGGCTTGAGTGCCGGGTTAAGTAAAATATCATCATGATGCTTCACCCACGCATCAGTCACCACCACCTGTTTAATCATGGAATGCTCGCAATAAGCCTGCAACTTTGTGTTCGGTTTCAATTTGTTCGTGCTCTGGGTCGGAATCCGCAACAATACCTGCGCCAGCCGCCCAGTTCAGTGTGTTATCCTGATGCCAAAAACTGCGAATGAGGATATTCATATCCACCGAACCATCCCAAGCCACATAGCCCACACCACCTGTATACACACTGCGTGCTTGCGGCTCCAATTCGCGAATGATTTCCATGCACCTCACCTTGGGACAACCCGTAATCGTGCCTCCAGGAAACTTGGCTGCCAATACATCCAAAAAGCCCAAGCCTTGTTTCAACTGACCTTTAACATTGGACACAATATGTTGTACCGTAGCATATTTTTCAATCACCATACATTCATCCACATGAATGCTTCCCGCCTCACACACTCTGCCTAAATCATTGCGTTCCAAATCCACAAGCATGATATGTTCCGCGCGCTCTTTCTCCGACAAAAGCAATTCATCTTGCAAGGCATGATCTGCATGACCTTGACTGCGTTTTCGCGTACCCGCAATGGGCCGTGCGGCAACTTCTCCACCTGCACTGATAGAAAAAAGACGCTCAGGGGATGCAGAAACAATCGTTAAATCATCAACTTTAACAAAGCAAGAAAACGGAGCAGGGTTCATTACTCTAAGCTTGGCATACAAGGGCAACAACTTATCTTGGCTCATGGTAGCCGACCAAAAGCGGGCAATATTCGCCTGAAAAATATCCCCTGCCTGAATATAAGCTTTTACATCACACACAGCCTGCTGATAATCAAAGCGGTGCTCTTCAGGTTGAACATGAAGCGACACCTCTGGTGGCATCGAAGATGCTGTGTGTAATAGCATAGCCTCTACCTTATCCAGCACTACTTCTGACTGTATGGACGATATAAACACCTTAGCTTGCTCCGCATCAAAACACACGCTCCACTGTGGTTCATGCCGCCAAACAAGCGGACCATCAAGCTTGGTTTTGGGCTTAGGCAAGCTTTCAAACAGCATCCCTGCCTCATATGCCAAATAAAACAGCTGCTGGATACTTGGAAAGTCTTGCCGCTTAAAATTTAGATCCTCTTGCCATTTCTTAAGATAGCCCGTGCAATGTTTGATATCGTCCAGCGCAGAGGAGAACCCTTCTTGGGATACAACAAACTGCTTCCCCAAACCCTTAGCATCTTCTAGAACCGCCAAGCATTGGTGTGCATAAGCTTGAAAAAAAGCAAAAGCATCCGTATTTAACTTTTTTAAGTCAAGAATACGGGTAAACAGCGTCTGATTTGTATTTATTTGAATTTGCGTACAATAACTGATGCGTTGGTTCCACCAAATCCAAAAGAATTTGAAATCGCCACATCAATGCTGACTTCTCGCGCTGTATGAGGCACATAGTCCAAATCGCAGCCTTCGCTTGGACTTTCCAGATTGATCGTTGGCGGCACAATACCATGATACACAGCAAGCACCGAAAATGCGGCCTCAATGCCACCAGCAGCACCAAGCAAATGACCTGTCATGGATTTGGATGAAGACACCATCAATTTGCGCGCATGATCACCGAATGTGTTTTTAATGCCCTGTGTTTCACACAAGTCACCTGTTGGTGTTGAAGTTCCATGCGCATTGATATAATCCACTTCTTCAGGGTTGATTCTCGCCGCATCCAAAGCGGCCTTCATACAACGGCTGCCACCTTCACCTTCTGGTGCTGGAGATGTCATATGATAAGCATCACCAGACATACCATAGCCTACCACTTCAGCCAAAATTTCAGCGCCGCGTTTTTGGGCTGACTCCAAAGATTCAAGCACCAGTACACCAGCTCCTTCACCCATGACAAAGCCATCACGGTCTTTATCCCACGGACGGGATGCTGCTTCAGGGTCATCATTGCGTGTGGATAACGCCCGAGCAGCGGAAAACCCTCCAATCGCCAGCTCACAAACGCACGACTCCGCGCCGCCTGCAATCATGGCATCAGCATCACCTCTAGCAATTATGGCAAAAGCATCACCAATAGCATGTGTGCCTGTGGCACAGGCAGTAACTGTTGCTGTATTAGGCCCTTTTGCGCCTGTCAACATAGATACCCAGCCCGATACCATATTGATGATGGTCATGGGAATAAAGAAAGGTGAAATCTTGCGTGGTCCGCCTTTATCGTATGCACGCATGGTTTTTTCAATCGCTGGCATACCGCCAATACCTGAGCCAATCACCACGCCAACGCGATCTGCGTTGCTATCAGTAATTTCCAGCCCAGACTGCTTTAATGCCATATCCGCTGCTGCAACGCCAAAATGGATAAAAGTATCCATTTTTCGCGCATCCTTTTTATTGATAAACATGCTGACATCAAAATCATTCACCTCAGCTGCAATCGTACAAGGCATGTTTGCAGCTTTCGCATCAAAGTGCGAAATACTTGCAACACCCGACTTTCCTGCAACAAGGTTTTGCCATGATTTTTCTGTTCCTGTACCAAGTGGGGTTACAAGACCCACACCTGTCACTACAACACGCTTTGTCATCACTTGTAATCAGTCTGATTTGGCAGCGACATAGTCAATAGCATTTTGAACGCTTTGAATACCTTCAGCATCTTCATCAGGAATTTCTATGCCAAACTCTTCTTCAAAAGCCATGACGAGCTCAACAGTATCCAATGAATCGGCACCTAAATCATCAACGAATGATGAATCCGAACTAATTTCACTTTCATCAACATTCAATTGATCGGCAACGATTTTAATAATTTTAGCTTCAATTTCTGCAGACATATTTGTCCTCCCAGTTGAAATAAGAACCGCCTTCTAGCGTGAGGTTTCACATTTGGCAAGTTCAAAACTTACTTTTCCAAAAAACATAGCAGGCAACAAAGACTTACCAGCCATATAATCGTAAGGCTTACATATACATGCCGCCATTAACATGCAACACCTGTCCTGTGATGTATCCTGCGCCATCACCCGCCAAAAACAATGCCATAGCGGCAATATCTTCTGGCAAACCCAAGCGACCCAATGGAATGCGTGCTTCCAGGTTTTTTTTCGCATCATCACCCAGTTCATCGGTCATGGCTGTGGCAATAAAACCTGGCGCAATCGCATTCACCGTAATCCCCCGTGAACCAACCTCATGTGCCAACGAACGGGTCATGGCGTCAATGCCACCTTTGGAGGCACAATAATTTAACTGCCCGGGATTACCCATGGAGGCAACCACCGATGATATATTGATAATGCGACCAAAGCGCGCTTTCATCATGGGTTTGAGCACAGCTTGTGAAGCATGAAATACCGAAGTTAAATTGGTATCCATCACTGCTTGCCAATCTTCAGCTTTCATGCGCATGGCAAGCCCATCCTTGGTGATACCTGCATTGTTGACCAACACATCCAATCGACCAAAATGTTTGAGCGTATTTTGTATAAAGACTCTCACCGCATCACCATCGGTCACATCCACGACAACCGGCAAAACACCTGCACCCCAAGCTTTCAACTTGTCCGCTGACGCATTCACCGTTGCTTCACGGGTAGCGCAAATGGCCAAATTGTATCCAGCTTTGGCGAAAGCTTCAGCAATGGCAAAACCAATACCACGGCTTGCGCCTGTAATCACTGCTACTTTTTTCTCGCTCATAGTCACTCTCCCAACACCTTGTTCATCAAATCACTGCTTTGTACCGAAGCGACACTGATGTTTTTATCAATGCGGCGCACAAGACCTGCCAATACTTTACCTGGCCCCATTTCAATGGCTTGGGTAACACCCTGCTTGCTTAATTGCTGCACGGTTTCCGTCCAACGCACAGGTGATACCAACTGTTCGACCAAAGCATCTCGAATATCATCACTTGCGGTTAATGGGGTTGCCCTTGCATTACTCCACACAGGGCAACTTGCTGTGTTCATGCTAATGCCTGCAAGCTTTTTAGCCATGGCATCGGCCGCATCTTGCATCAGTGGTGTGTGTGATGGTGCGGAGACTGCTAAGGCAAGCGCGCGTTTCGCGCCTGCTTCTTTGGCCAATGTCATCAACCGTTCTGTGGCTGCGGCATGACCCGCCACCACCAACTGACCTGGGCAATTGAAATTGGCTGCCCACACTTTACTCTCTGCATCCGAAGCTTGCTCACATAGCGCAACAACTTTATCATCATCAAGCCCAATAATTGCCGCCATTTTCCCCATACCCGCAGGCACGGCCTTACTCATAGCATGCCCACGAAAAGCAACCAAGGCTACAGCATCACCGAAATCAAGTACATCTGCTGCGACCAATGCTGAATACTCACCCAAGCTATGCCCAGCCACTTGCGCTGGATTTGCACCACCACGCGAAATCCACAAACGATAAAGTGCTGTGGATGCAGTTAATAATGCAGGTTGTGTGTATTCAGTTTGGTCTAGCTTACCTTCAGCATCTTCAGTCACCAATGCCGCCATATCATAACCCAGCACATCGGATGCTTGGGTAAAGGTATCGCGAACAATGGCTTCATCAGCAATCAAATCTGCCAACATACCTTTGGATTGGGACCCCTGACCAGGAAAGAAAAATACTAAACCAGAACTCAAAATAAACCTCTCAATAATTAAAGTCTAAACTATCAATAAACGAATAGATTGATAAATGGTTGGGATAGGATGCACGGCAAACAGGTCGAGCTTACTACTGTAAGTGAGCGCTATTGAACGCCGCAGACTGCCCAATAAGCGCAATCTATCGTTTATTTAGACCAGCGAACCAGGTTTGCCCCCCACGCAAACCCACCTGCAAACGCCTCAAGCAAAAGCAACTGTCCTTTCTTGACCTTGCCTGCACGGTAAATATCATTCAAGGCAAGCGGCACAGAAGCTGCGGAAGTATTGGCATGTTGAGCAACGGTGAGAGCCACTTGATCAGCCGTCAGACCAAGCTTTTTGGCTGTGGCATTCAAAATGCGAATATTCGCTTGATGTGGTACCAACCAATCCACATCCGATTGAGCAACATCATATTTCTCAAGCACTTCTTTGACCACTTCACCCAGCTTGGTCACAGCAAAACGAAACACTTCATTCCCTTTCATTTCTACCGCCGCAACACCGGCGGCATCTGTATTCATATTCAACCTGTCTTGTTTGGCACGCGTATGATGCGGGCTCGCACCAGGATGCGCATGTTTGGCAAGCAACAAATCTCGGTAAGAGCCATCACAGTGCAACACTGAGCCTACCACGCCACCTTCATCATCGTTGAACTCTAGAACAACCGCACCCGCACCATCACCAAACAATACGCATGTATTTCTATCTTGCCAGTCCAAAATGCGGCTCATGGATTCTGCACCAATCAACAGCACGCGCTTGAACATACCACCTTTCATCATGCCATCCACTTGTGCTAAACCATACACAAAGCCAGAGCATACTGCCTGAATATCCCAAGCGGGAAAACCTTTGCCACCAAGCTTGTGCTGCACCATGCTTGCTGTGGATGGAAAAATCATATCAGGCGTGGTGGTTGCCACCACAATGGCATCCATATCATCAATGCTTAAACCCGCATCTTCTAAAGCTTGAGCAGCCGCACGCGTTGCCAAATCAGATGTATATTCATCCTTATCAATGATATGGCGCTGAGTAATCCCTGTGCGCTCACGAATCCAAGTATCAGAAGTATCTACAATTTGGGCCAGGTCATCATTGGTCATAATGTGCTCTGGCAAGTAGCCGCCAACACCTATAATGTGTGTGCTCATGCGTTGCCCTCAACCATAGCGCTCATGGCTTCAATGGTGCGCTCAATCAACCCTGCTTCAACTTCACGAATCGCGACTTCAATCGCACACGCATAACCCCGCACATCTGCACCACCATGGCTTTTCACCACAATACCATTTAGCCCCAATAGTGGTGCTCCATTGTGTTCACTTGGGCTCAATGTGGTTTTGACTCGTTGCAACGCTTTGCGCGATAGTAACGCACCTGCCTTGGCGGTAATACTGGATGTCAACTCTTTTTTCAGTGTACCAAGAATCAACTCTGCTACACCTTCCATAGCTTTTAAGGCAACATTGCCTACAAAACCATCACAAACCACAACATCCACGCGATCTGAGAATAAATCTGTGCCCTCAACATTGCCAATATAGTTTAGGTTTGATGCCTTAAGCCGGTCACCTGCCACCTTGACTACATCCGTGCCTTTGCCTTCTTCTATTCCTACATTAAGCAAACCCACCCTGGGTCGCTCAATATTTTCAGCAGCCTGCAAGTAGCAGCTTCCCATCACAGCAAGCTGAACCAAATGCTCAGATGAACAATCAATATTTGCACCAATATCCAAGAAAAATGTGCTACCATCAGTTGCTGGAATCATGGACGCAAGCGCTGGCCGATCAATACCCGGCAATGTTTTTAGAATCAATTTTGAAATCGCCATCAGTGCGCCAGTATTCCCCGCGCTGACCATGGCATCCCAGCCTCCATCACGGACAGCACGGGCTGCCACATGAATTGAAGACTGCTTTTTACGACGCACCGCAATGGCTGGCGCATCCGTCATTTCAATATACTCTGCCGAAGGAACAATCTCAACCTGACCATGAAGCCCTCGCACTTCCAATGCTGGACCCAACACTTCCTCCAGACCACAAACACCAAACTTCGCCTTCACTGAAGACGAAGTTATCACGCTTTGTAACGCATCCAGAACAACATCAGGAGCACTATCACCACCATGCCCATCCAAAAGAATGCGTGGAATATTATGTTCTGTCACAGGTATCTAAAACCTATTCAGAAACCGCCACAACCTCACGACCCTTATAAAAGCCACAGCTTGGACAAACATAATGCTGACGGTGCATTTCGCCACACTCAGTACACTCACTCATACCAGACAACTTTATAGTATCATGCGCACGACGCATATTTCGCTTTGAGGCACTTGTTTTTCTCTTTGGTACAGCCATTTCATACTCCTTTGTTATTACAGCAAACTCATACTTTGTGATTGCATCAACACAACGCAATCAAGCATTAAACTTCAAATGCTTTAATACAGAAAACGCATTTTCTTTCACTTCCCCTTGGCAGTGACAACTACCTTGGTTTAGGTCTGTCCCACAATGAAAGCACAAACCTTTGCAATCTTCTGCACACATAACCATAGGTTGCCAAGCCAGCCAGAAATGCTCTCGCAAAACATCCAGTATATTCAGCTCACCATCTTCCAGCAGCTCTGGCTCATCCCCTGTCAGCTTCAACTCAGCAACAACATCATTGCTCTTACCCAACGCATACATCACATCAACATCACCAGACATCAGCAGCCCAAATTCAACACAACATTTACCACACACCCTTGGCACACGCATCTGCCAAGAACCTTGAAGAAAAAATTGATTGTCCACGGCATACAGGCTACCTTGCCAAGCCATGTCACTAAAAAAAA
>Ga0256839_1003742_pt1 | contig 15415 bp, 19 predicted proteins | sample 354166metaG_FD_185968 | JGI IMG/M metagenome (GOLD analysis project Ga0256839, IMG submission 185968) | Hydrothermal vent microbial communities from Mid Atlantic Ridge, Atlantic Ocean - 354-166 | ecosystem: Environmental > Aquatic > Marine > Hydrothermal vents | place: Atlantic Ocean: Mid... | reverse complement strand
AACTAGAAGCTCGGCATCTTTGAGATTAGCTGTAACCTTTTCAAGAGATTTTGCAAGCTCTCCAGCTGCACCAGCAGGAGGTTCTGACTTCTTAAGTCCTAGTGCTTCACGTGGGCTATCAGCCCAGCCTTTTTCTAACGCATCCTCATCATCTTTGGTGTTGCAAACGATAGGCTCACTGGATTTATGATATTTCCACTTTGGATATCCTGACATAACATTTTTCCTTTATTAATTAAATGGCAAAACACGAAGGGAGCCTCCCCCTTCGCATTAATTTACTTAAGCTACTGTTGCAGAGAACGGAGTTGCTTCTATCCCTGTAGCAGAACCACGGACACTTACAGCCCACGTATTAGCAGCAACGTCAATTAGTTCGATAAAGTCACCTTTAATCCCGCCAGTTGTCGAGCCGTTTAAAGTGATCGTATCGCTGGCCGCTGCCGTTTCAAACGCAATCACGGTATTTGCCGCATCCTGCGCATTAACTGCCTGACCAACCAATACATCATCGCCGTTCGCCACCTTGATAGTCGTATCGGATGTGACAGTTGTTCCAAGATACAATCGGAAGTGAGAACCTGAACCAGTAGATGCTGGAAGCGTTACGGCCTGCCCTGCTGCTAAGTTCAAGGTAGTAACAACTCCATGGTGCTTAGTCCCTAGCGTCAACGTGGCGTCTGTTACATTAATTGGCTTGCGAGGGTCAATCCCGTCAGGAAATGCTCCGTCTAGGCTGCCAGTGATCGGTGTTGTAGTTGAAAGTCCCATTTTTATGGTCTCCATTTCATGTTTGAGTTAGTTTTTTTATCCAGAAACACGTGCAGCCAATTCAGCGCGCAGGGTCTTCCAGCCACCGAGAACATCAATCCGCATTGGCGCACGATCATTTGTGATATCGTAAGCTTTAACAACTCGCATTGATATACCAAGACGCTTTGACGTAACGCGCTTTGCCATCCACACACCAGAAGGAAGTTCCAAATCTGCACTAGCGAATGTAAACGCATTCTTATGGAACGCTAGACCTTGTGGGGTTGTAACCCCAGAAGAACCAAATACAGAAACAACCGCATTATCTGCAATCCCACCTGTAACCGTTTGGTTTTGTCCGCTCGGCACAATTGAAGGGGAAACACTAATGTTCATGTTCCCACTTCCATCAGCGGTAGCATTCGCAGTAACAACAAACTGACGAAGCTCACCAGTACTTTCACGATTTTGTGGATTAACTGCATAAACACCAGCGAAGGTAATTATATCGCCAGCATTTAATTTATCCCCTGATGTCCAGCCGTCCAAAGCAATTGAAGAGCCAGCCGATACTGCACCATTCGCGAGAACAGCACCACCTGCAACATCCGCAGCATAAGTCCCGATTTTGTGCGCCACAATATTTTGATCCATTTCAAACTTGAACCCGAGAGCGCGACCCATGCGACCAGAATGATACTGATCAGATATTGTTTTAGCAGGATTTTGCAATGTAAGGTTTGCATTTGAAATAACCGCTTGCGCAAGAGGATTAATAACACAAGTGCGCTGGTCATCTACGGGGGCAGCTTCATTGTCCAATTTAACTCCAGCCATTAAATATGTAAGGTTTGTGTTCGGAGTTGTTCCAGGAGATCCCACATGATTGTAGATATCCTGGTAAAGCTCAAGTCCATCGCGATCGATCATATTAGCGACTGTAGCTATTTGTGGTTTAAGGACACGTTCACTGAAATTATCAATGTCAAGTGTTAGCTCTTTAGATGTAAATGAGACGTCACAACCGTATTGTTGGTTGAGAGTAACAGGAACGGATGTCTCGTTAAATCCTTCTATATTGATAGTTGGACCACGGCGTCCCTTAAAGCGAGCTGGCTTACGAACATTAATTGTTTGTCCGATTTTTGCGCCGTCCCTTGCAAATGTGTCGTCATACTCACGTGATACATGTTTAGTGAAAGTTAGTTGATTTTCAAGAACAGCCAATGCTTCATTAGTAATTTGGCTGATAGTCAAGAGTGTGTTGGACATGATGTCCTCCTTTAGAGTTTATGGATTTAAAAACTCCGCCGTCTTTTTTCTCTCTCGTTTAAATACTCTTCGTAGCTTTGGTCTTCAGGTGATTTCTTTGACTTCGAAGAGCCTTTAACAGGAGTTATCGGCGGCGGTGACTTCGATGTTTTCTTAGTAGTCTCGGCTGATTTTTTGCCTTCACCAGTTGAATTTTCAAGACGCGCTTCAATTCTGCCGACCTCTTTATTAACTTGCAATAATGTCATACCTGCCATCTTTTCGCCAATCTTCGGGTTTTGCGCGATGTAATACGCCACATCTGCCCCGAGTTCGCTGTCAAGAAGAGCTTGCTGCATGCCAATTGTAAGCGGGCCGTCATAATCTTCTACAACCTCGTCAAAGTCATCATATCTTGATCTCGCATCCACAACACTTTCTTCATATTGCTTGACTTTCGTCTCTTGCGAGGTTTTCAATTCAGATTTCTTTGTTTCGGTTTGACGAGTTTCCTCTATTTTTTTTAACTTCTCATCAACCTTCCAGTCAGTGAGAGCCTCAGAGTACTCATCATATGTCTCAAAATCTTCAGGTGTTGGCTTATTTGCGGGCGCGTCTTCAGCTTTCTTCTGATCAAAACTCTGCTCATCCAAAGAACGATCTTTTGTACCAAGAGCTTTTTTTCTCCAATACTCTTTTTCGTCTTCAAGGCGAGCTATCTTCTTTTGAAAGCCACCGCGTTTGCGTTTTTTCTGCCGACTACTGTCTTCATCGTCCGACTGATCTTCATTATCACCCTTATCCTCGCCTGCGTCCGTTTCGTCTTCATCATTTCCACCTTGATCTTGAGTATCTTTAGCAGGTGCAACAGCTTCTTTTTTAGCCAGCTCTACTTTTTCACTCTCATCTTTATTGTCAGAAACAACATAGTCACGGTCGCTTTGCTTGGGATTGGGATTAGCATTGGCATCATCAGAGTTTTGATCTCCAGAGCCATTTACGTCTTGATTTTCAGTCATTAAATTTCCTTTTTTAGTTCCAGCCCTTAATTAGGATCCAGTACCATTTGCAAAATTGTAACATATTTTATGAAGATGTCAAAACCTAGCTTTATTGCGCTGGCGGCAGCTCTGTAGATTGCTCTATCGGCTCATCATTTCCGAGCATCTGAAGGCGCGCAGAAATATCATTAAGCTGTTTTTGCAAGATAGCATTATTTGCTGCACCAGATTGCTTCATTTGCTCGAGAACAAGCTTATTTTGAAGCTCGGCATTTTTGATCCGCTCTTTGCTTTCGAGTTCCGCTTGTTTATTATCAATAGAATCCTGCGTTTTATCTAATGCTTCGGTAAGCTGTCCAATCATCTCATCTTGCTGAGCAATGTGCGCTTCAATTTCAGGCGGTACTTGCTGTTCTTCATTTCCTTCTTCACCTTTAGCTAACCCTTCAGGCAATAACTTTTTTAACCGTTCAGATATATCGGACGCACCAGGCCAATCCATATTTTTAACCATAAGATCGCCAGCAACTTCCATAATCTTAGGATAAGATTGAGTTATCTCTACCATACTAGCCGCAGCCTCTTGACGGCGAGTGTTGTATGACGGCCCAGTAGAAACCGCGATATCATACTTGCCTATGGTAAGGTCATAAATTTGGTTTTCGCCTTTTTCGCTTTGGAATTGAGCATTAATAGTTACGAGTTCGCTTTCACCATCTTCGTGAAGAATACGAATTACGCGCTCCGCATCATAAATTTTGGGGATAAGATCAACCAATATCACGCCGAGATATCGTATAGCGCGAGAAAGGTTGTCGATATAGTGGAAGTTTGCGACATCCCCCTCGGCTTGTCTAGCGAGAATAGCTCTTCCAGACTGCTCATTTCCGCGCGCGCCAAGGGACGCATCATAAATTCCCGTAGTTCCTTTTAAGTCTTCCGATGCCTGCCTAATTCCCATTGCTAGAGCCTGAACTGGTGGCTCTGCGCTATTTCGTTGCGGGCTTGGTGCAACCTGACCACCGATTGTAACAGGCTTATAAATTAGCCGAGAGTAAGCTTTAGTATTCGCATTATCCCAAAACCGCTCATAACCTTCATCCTGACCTTCCGCCATAATGAACGGGGCCTTGGGAGCGAGCGCAAGGGCTTCTGTGAAGGCTGTCGAGTTGTAATTGTAAAGCCTTTGCGCATCCATGCTGTCAGATACCATACCACGAATGACGCGCTTTCCATCAATGTCATAATCCTCACCAAGAACGGGAATAACAGGAATAAATCGCCCTGCCCAATCCTTCTTGTCCAGTTCCTCTATTGCTGTAATTTTGCTCCAGACAACCTTTTTAACGGTTGTGTCGCGTTCATTTACGATACTGAACTCTATACCTGCTTCCTCTAGCTGCTGCTTTTCGTCTTCATCAATAACTCGCTTATCGTCAAGCAAAAATATCTTTTTGTTTTCTTCTTCAACTCTAAAATATTCAGCAATACGAACGAAATCCTCATTCATCCAGTCAGGTTGAGTGTTCCCAGTCGCAGCCATCTGATAGTCAGCCGTATATTTTCCGTCATAATCATTAATAAAATCATCTTTAGGGACATCCGAGACAATAAAGCACCATTTGGCATCAGAATAATCATGCTCTATGCAGGACGGATCAAAATAAACTGTGAATGGGTTTTTAATGCGCTTAATTTTTATCTCTTGATCGAAGCTATTATCGTCACAATATTCTGTAAGAATACGAAAGTAGCCGAGACCTATGGATGCCTGCATATCGCATGCAGTATCGTAAGCGACATCTGCTTGCGAGGATGATTGTATTTGACGGCATATTCCATTCATAATCTCGGCAGTGTCTTTTGTTGCGTCAGCGGTCGGAAGGACTTTTATAGATGGCCTATTTTGACGAGCATCATTTGTTACTTGGCGGATGAACTTAGGGAGCTGATTTATCGTAATGCAAGGACGATGCTGCAAAGCGCGCTCTTGCTTGATGTTATCTGGCCATTGATCCCCAGCGCGGAACTTTAGCTCCATAAGCGCACGCTTTCGGGTGTCGCTTTCTGCTTCCTCTGCAAGTTTAAAACGTTTTAAAGCCGTTTTTATTGTCTTGTTGTCCGTAAGTGATATCGCTTCTTCTAGCATCTTGCTTCTCCAGTGATTTTTCTTTTTCTAAAACGGATTTACTGACATCTTCATAAATTTTGCCGCCTTTAATTACCTTAAAAATAGTTTTATGCATCGCAATTCTTTAAACAATATATGAATTTTAACATTTAGACAATCACCCGCCAAGCCAGCCCTGACCACCATAATCACCACCACCAGCAAATACAGGGTCAATTATGGCTTTTTCTTTAGGCCATATCAATGGCAATTTTGGTTCAAAAAGCCTAGCGAGCGCATCTAGCATGTCATCGTGAATAGGGACTGGGAACGGTTTGAATTCTTCGTTTATAAAATCTTCAACAAGATCACGAGTTTTTCCTGTATAATCTGTATAGTTGAGAGATCGAGGGAATAGTATGCGCCCCTGTTCAAAGTACGGTATAAGTCTGCGGATACGATCATTCTTTGAGGTTGAGCCTCCAACTTCCGTTATTTCAAAGTCATAGTTTTCAATCTCCATTTGCCCTTTGATATGATCTATATCAGCGTCCTTTCCGTACTTCTCATATCGAACACCGTCTTGCCGTATAGGTTTGTATTTACGGTGCCATTCCATCATTAATCTGGTTCGCTCTGTTAGATTGAGGCGATCTCTAACGATATTTAATATCCGTATTTTCTTGTCAGGACATAGGAGTGCAACCCAGCCGCATGTGTAATCGTTCGTTTTTTTCTTCTCATTTGCTGGATCAAACAGAAGATAGATATTGCCGATTTTAAGATTGACGTTATCGTAATAACGCATCCAAGATGCTTGAAAGCCCTGCGTAGCATCGGCGGTCGGGTTCATCATTAACTGACAACCAAAGATATATGGCCCCTGGTCACGGCGTTTTTCTGCCAAGCGTTCAACAGTAAGCAATACAGGAACGCCATCAGGCGTTCCATCGTCTGTCGCAGGGTAGATGCGCGGAATTGCGGAATTGCTGTCCATAATTGATCGATAAGCATCGTTAAAGTGATATCGTGTGCCGATGAAGCGTCTCAATCCACCCTCTGCGCCCAGATTGTATGAGTTTTGTAGGCTTTCGAGTGTTTTCTTCATCATTTCAGGAGTTGTTACGCTAGCGGGAACAACCACATCATCATAGACAAGAACTCCAAAGTGCTTCCCAATAGGCTGTCCGTCCACAACGCCCCAAGCTTCGATAGTCTGCTCTTTCGGGTTAGACTTACGGCGAACGCTTATGCCCTCATCCTCTGACCACTTGGGCGCACTACGCTTAGGATCAGACCATAATATTTCAGGATACAGTTCCTTCAAGACTTGGTTTTGCTCAAACTCCTGCTTGATCTGGCGCAGGAAGCCTTTAGCAATAGGGCGCGAGTGGGAGAATATGCCGAATGTAAGCTCTTCAGGGAGGATAGGATCATCGCCGTGGCTGGCGAGTATATCTTGGATAGTTTTGCCAAATGTAATAATTGTGGATTTGTAATGTTCGCGCGCCCAGAGATCGAGGTAACCATCTGGTGCGGCTTCAACTTCACGGCATCTTTTGAATAACCATTGATGCTCGATGTCTGCGCGGTTCAGGAGGTAGCGTAGGAGAAAATAGAGGTCTGTGCGCCCTAAGTACCTAAGGTGATGTGTCCTCTCCGTCTCTGGCAAACCGTTTAAGTAGCTCATCAGTTGCGGGTAAGAGGACAGTTTCATTCTTAATCGCCCCGCCGTCTTTTCCTGTGTGCTCAATTTGAGTTCGTTCGCTCCAGCCATACTTATATCCTTGAGTTTTTAAGTAGAAATGCGCGTCTTGTATGCTGCCATCTATCCCGCGGCGATAAACTCCCTCTCCCATCTTCGCAACCGCTTCTGCCTTGGCTGTTTCAAGTTCGAGCTTGTAATGACGTGAGAGTGTGTCGACTGATATTTGAAGTTGCGTTGCGACCTCGGCATATGGAACGCCATAAGCGACTAAAGCTTTAATAATACGCTTATTTTCTTCGGTAACTTCGTGCTTAGGCTGTCCCCAGCTTCCTTCAGGTGCGCCGTGTGTTACAGGGTTAGGAGAGCCATCAGGTAAAATCTTCCGCTCATCAGCTTTAAAGCCCTTTTTAGGCGTTTTGCGCTCGTACTTTTTAACCATTTACAAGCTCCGCTTTCTCGCCTGTGAACTCTTCCCAGCGGCGTATAACAACATCACAGTAGTGAGGATCAAACTCCATTGCATAAGCTTTACGTCCAGTTTTCTGCGCGGCAATAACCATTGTGCCGGAGCCGACAAAAAGGTCTAGAACCGCATCCCCTGGCTGAGTGTTATTGAGGATTTGGTACTCAAACAAGGCAACTGGCTTCATCGTGGGGTGATCTGTGGACTTTGTGGGGCGATCAAATTCAAGAATGGTGGTTTGCTTACGATCAGCAGCCCAGTAGTGCGCTGCGCCGTCTTTCCATCCATACAGGCAAGGTTCGTGCTTACAATGATAATCTTGTCGTCCCATAACCATGGTGTTCTTGAGCCAAATTAGACACTGGCGGATCGTCCATCCTGCTTCTTGAGCTGCACCTCGGAAGTTGTATCCTTCACTATCAGCATGCCAAATGTAGAACACTCCACCTTTTCGGAGACTTTTGTTCGCATTTTTGAAGCAAGACACGAGGAAATCTCGGAAATTAGCATCGGACATATGATCATTTTGAATTTTGAGCGCGTCTTTGGTCTTTCCTTCATACGCCACGTTGTACGGTGGGTCGGTTAAAAGCATATCAGCGAGATAACCATCCATAAGGGCTTCAACTGCGCTGGTGTCGGTACTGTCGCCGCACATAAGGCGATGTTGTCCGAGCTTCCATATCTGCCCAGCCTTTGCTGTTGGCTCTTCAGGAGTTTCGGGAACATCATCAGGATCAGTATTGCCGTCCTTGCTGTCAAAGTTAAGTTTTGAAATCTCCCCAAGTGAGAAGCCTGTAAGCTCTACGTTGTATCCAAGTTCCTTAAGGTCGCCGAATTCAGCAGCGAGCAGACCATCGTCCCAACCAGCATTATCAGATAGCTTGTTATCGGCTATCACGTAAGCCTTTTTTTGTGGATCACTCCAGTTCGAAGCTACGATGCAAGGAACTTCATTAATACCAAGATTTGAAGCAGCGAGCAGGCGAGCGTGTCCAGCCAAGACTATGTTTTTCTCATCAATCAAAATAGGCATAGTCCAGCCCCATTCTTGTATCGATGCTTCAATTTGCTTGATTTGTTCTTCGCTGTGAGTTCGACTATTATTTTCATATCCAACCAGACTATTGGTTGATATCATTGATATTTTTTTCGCTGGCCATGCAATAGTTTTGCTCATGCTCTTTCAAATCTCTTTCAAATATTCTGCAATTTTAGCATAAAAATTCAAATTATCAAGCAGATGATTTTTCAAAGAATTTTAATATTCTGCGTTTTTCTAATTCATAATACCTTGTTTTTCCCAAAATCTTATCCAGAATTTCACCAGATGGCGGCATAAATGGATTTTCTTTGGTCGCACTACGCCAGAGGTCATCGCAGGTATGGGCAATTGCAATTAGGCTAGCTTTATCGCCAACAACCGCGCTGGCTATATCCGAAATAATTACGCTATCCTTTCCGACCTCACGCGTTGGGAAGTGCGCCAACAGCCTAGTTAGCCAATAAACAGCATTTTTGTAATCGGCTTTAATTTCAGTCAATTCCAAGATTTTTAAGGCGGTCTTTGCGTCCCGCTGGTTGTCTGGTTTTATCGTCCAAAGCTTGATTGTGCGTAGCTTCGAGAGAATATCCGACACCTCGTCCGCCATAAGCACTTGTTTTTGTTGGTATTTCGTAATTATTCTCCCATCCTTTATCTCTAATCCACCTGAACATATCGGAGTTTTTTTGTCCCTCATTTTCACAATATCTGCGATATTTGGTAATTCCTCTTCCAATTCTCTCATAGCTTTCTCCTTTTTTTAACATATTTTTAAATTGCTCTTTTGCTTTGGATTTATGCCCTTTGTTTCGAATGTTAGGGTAGGCTTTCCAAAATCTTTCAAACAATCCATCGAAACTTTCAAAATCTCCATTTGGCAATTTGAATTGTTTTTCAACCGCCATTCCCCCAGCGGGGGGTAGGGGGGGTCTTTCTTTACTGGTACTGGTACTGGTACTAGTACTAGCCATAGCACTACTTATGCCCTCGCCATTGCTAAGTGTTTGTTTTTCTTCATTTCTCCATCTATTTTCAGCCCCTTTTTTCCCCGTTTTGCTTGCGTTTTGTTTTCGTTTCTCCACCGTTTTGAGTTCGTTTTGAGTTCGTTTTTGTGAAATTTTGCCATCGTTTTGCAAAAAAAGTGCGTTTTTTTCTATCAATTTATTGATAATATTTCGGCATTTTGCAGACCCCATATCTCTTATGCTGCGAGCTATCCACTTGGGTTCATTTTCGATTGCGCCTTGGTTGAGGTATATAAGATTTATTATTTGGATCATGACGGCGATTTCGTGCGCATCCATACGACTGAAATCCACATAAGCATCAGCAGCATACCAGTCCACTCTAAATATTTTATCTTGCGACATTTTACCTCCTAGCGTTTCCTAGCCTTCAAGTTAAAGTGTGGGGGCGCGCCCGCTAGGGTGAGCTTCACTGGTTCATGACTTCCAGTATAGCCCCTCACTTGAAAACACTACTCTTGAATTGCTTCACAATCAACTGGTTCTGCTTCATTAAAAGAATGTTTTTTGTTGGCGATTTCAACAACCAAGCCCTTTTTCATAAACTCGACCAATTCAAGTGCAGTAATAGCTTTTGCTTCGACTGCACTTTTTACAGCGTGATTTATAGCAACGCTTTTGGATCCCGCCTGTATTAGGCGTTCTTCAGATGGGGTTTTTACTAGATATATTGCGCTCATATTATCGTTCCTTTTGTTTAGATTGGTTTCAGATTGTTGTTTAAAGATAACCGCACGAACTGCGCAGTCTTTGGCTTCAAGCAATTTTCGCAACGCAGTCGTCTTTTCCGGGTTATCTGGCAACGTCGCGTCGATGTCCCCGGCCAAGTCCCCAAATTGAGAACTTACTTCCTTAAGGTGGTCTGGAAGGTGCTTGTATTCAAAGAATTGCATAAGATAATGCATAGTGTTTCCTTTCTAATTTACAGATTTCAGTTTGGTTCCAGAAGCCCCGTTTCCGTGTGCCTTTTGATAGGCGGCGGCTTGCTGTTCGCCGACACTATCGTCAGCCTTTTCGCCCGCCGCTGCGTCCTTACCGGATACAGGTTTTGGCTTGCGTTTGTGTGCGGGTTTGAATTCATCGTCCTTGGCCTTTGCAGCCTTGGCCTTTGCAGCTTTTTTGGCTTTACGCTCTTCCTTCATGCGATCAACGAACTCAAATAGATCGATCTGATCCATTTTATTTAATGCTTCTTTGCAGACTTGCGCACTTTCGTCATAGCCTTCTTTTTCATTCCGCTTACGCTTAGCGCGTATGTATTGGTCATGAAAGGCTTTGCGGTCAATGCCCCATTCTTCTACTTTTCCCCTTATTTCTGCACGTTTTTTATTTAAGACCGCGCTTTCTTCATCGCAATTGGCGTATTCAACAAATGCTTCTTGAATTTTATCTTCAAGACCATCTGAATTGTGTCCTATATCATTCATAATAATTTTTCCTTTAGTCTATTAAATTTGTGAAATTAAACAGGCTTTCACTTTGACCTATCCCCGCTTGCGCGTTGTGGAATTCTTACTATTATCCCAAATAATGCTTCAAATAGTTTTATTTTTATAAGTGCCGATTTGTCTATAAAATCCTTGGGTTTTGTGTCCTCAACCACCAGAACTCCATCCTCTATATACTCGGCATCAGCAACATAAGTTGTTATTTTTGCGTTATTTATTTTTAACTCATACCTCGGCTGAAATCGCAGATTTGAAATTGTCCCAGCCGCGCAAAGTGTCAAAAGCAGCATGCCGCGCTTGTGTTCTGCGGAACTCATGAAATATTGCCTATTTTTAGACCCGCACTCTGGGCATGTTTTGTATATTTTCTCTTGGCTATAGCGGCAATCAAGGCACGCGTGACAACGCTTAGCACTTTTTATAGCTCCCATTTTACTTTTGAACTGGTTTTTTTTAAACGATCTGTTCATTAATGTATCTCCGTTTTGTGCGATTATGAATTATATAATATAATAGTCAATAAGAAAAGGTGCATTTAATATATTGCTAAAAGTGCGCTTATTGTGTTTACAATGCTTTTAAAACGATCTATAACATAACACATAAGCTTTGTACTTGGAGAGCAGGTATAACCTTATGACCGCGCCCCTCCCCCACACGCTGGGCGCGGTCACCTAAATAATAAATAGAAAAATCTAAACCATAAACAAAAGGAACAAATAAAATGAAAAATGAAACAACTGAATTAATGGATAAGCTAAAAATACCCTATACAGTTACTCCTAATGGTATGGTCTCAACATTAAGCGATATTGATCTTATAGGCTTCAAGTATGATTTCAATGCTCCACAACTTGTTAAATCAGGTGATATTAATCTCGGCGACTTCAAGTATGATTTCAATGCTCCACAACTTGTTAAATCAGGTGATATTAATCTCGGCGACTTCAAGTATGATTTTAATGTACCAAAACTTATTACATCAGGCGATATTTGCCTCTGGGGCCACGAGCATGATTTTAATGCGCCAAAGCTAACTACATCAGGTGATATTTACCTTTGGGGCTACAAACATGATTTTAATGCCCCCAACCTAATCACATCAGGCTATATTAATTTCAGAGGCTTTGAGCATAATTTTAATGCGCCACAGCTCACTAAATCAGGTTATATTGATCTCAGCGGCTTTGAGCATAATTTTAATGCGCCACAGCTCACTAAATCAGGTTATATTGATCTCAGCGGCTACGAGCATAATTTTAAGGTTCCAAATCTCACCAAATCAGGTGGTATTTATCTTAAAGGCTATAAGCGTAATTTTAATGCGCCAAGTCTTAACAAAACAGGTAATATTGATCTTAATGGCTATGAGTATGATTTCAACGCCTCAAGTCTTACCATATCAGGTGATATTTACCTTAATGGTTACGAGCATAATTTTAAGGTTCCAAAACTTATTGCATCAGGCTCCATCAATCTTAATGGCTATAAGCGCGATTTTAATGCCCCGCAGCTCATAACATCAGGTAATATTCTTCTCAGGGACTACAAACATAACTTCAATGCTCCAAATCTTACTAAATAATAAATAGAAAAATATCAAAAGGAATAGAAAATGAAAAATGAAACAACTAAACTTATGCTTCAAAACCACGGATTAGCAGTTATAGCGGGATACAAGCGTCCCAGAAACGATAATATAAAGAGAATGCGCCTTGAAGACATAGACGCTCGGATAGCCTTCCATGAGAATAATATAAGCAATATGGTTGGCCTTGCCTCGACATGTAAGGACAGTAGGGAACGTAGAAAGATAGCCCTTGAGATTGGATATAGCCGAATTGAGCTTGACTGTATTTTAAAACCTTTAAAAGAAAGATTAGAAGAATGTTAGAAATAGAAAAAGACACTTATTGGACTTTTGAGCGGGACGATATGGTTTTTGACGCAGACTTTAAAAGCCGCCAAGAAGCCCAAAATGCCGCTGATGAGGATTATCAAGAAGAGTGTCTGGACTTGCTTGATTGCAAAAATGGAGAGACCGCCAGTGCAGAAATAAACCTGATCGAATATATATACGATGATGAGGGCGAGCGCGTAATAAAACAGAAAGTTCCAAGCAGCGTAGATTTTGAATACTATCATGGCGATCCTAAGGAGCATGGAACGCTTCATAGCGGCGCAGGGGGTGTATTATGAAGGGATTTCACACATATCAAACAACACTTTCCCATCATGATTACGAAGAAATGGAAGTTTGTATAGATAATTATGGTGGAGATATCGGCACAGTTATAAGTATAGCGGTTGAAGATAGCTTTAAAAGCCGCATTACTCTTAATATGGGAGAACTTAAAAAATTAGTAAATATTGCAGATAATTTTAAAAAATCGCATAAATTGATGAGGGGGAATAATGATGACTGAAACCCATATAGCATTGTCCGTAGGCTTTATTTTAGTAGCGTCTGTCCTTATGATTGGATTTATGAACGGGAACGATATTAAAGCCTGTCAGGACGCGGGGAATAGCCTTGAGGTCTGTTACGCAACCCTCAACCCTTAAAGAGAAAATTAACATGGGAATATGATAAAACATAGAAAAATTAAATTTTAGGCAATCATGCCAAAATAAACCATAGGAGATAAAAATGGTTAATATAATAAAAGAAGCAAATGACATTTTAAAAGAAGAGGAGGCTAAGGCATTGCTTGAGAAATATATCGAAGTTAAGCGCAAACTTATTTCTCTTCAAAGGGAGTTAGATAAAAAAGAAGAGGTTCTTAGAGATTTTGACTGCCTTGCTAATGATGCCGTTACGGGTTCAAACTTTACGGCTTTAACGGAGCTTTTAGCAAAGCTTAATATGCTATAAAAGTCTCAACAGCGCTTGTGGTAAAAACCAGTGGTGCTGCCCATAAAAAGCAACGAGGGTGAAAGCCCCTCAATTTATTCAAAATGAGGAAATAATAATGAAAACTACGATATTTAAAAATAAAGGCGATTTTGCTATTGAATGCATATCCGTATTTGGAGCAAGTGCTAAAGGCTCTCAAAATTCTATAGGTAAATTTGGGACTGGTTTGAAATACGCAATAGCAATTCTTTTAAGAGAAGGTATCGAAATATCACTTTGGATAAAGGGAAGTGAATACAAATTCGGCACAGCAGATTTGAATATGCGTGGCAATGATTTTGCTCAAGTCACAATGAATGAAAATGCGCTACCTTTTACTACAAATCTCGGCGCACATTGGGAGGTTTGGCAAGCATTCCGTGAGTTAGAAAGTAATTGCCGCGATGAAAAAGGAATTACCGAAGTTTATGAAGAAAATGAGGCCTATTCTACTAGCGGCGACATAGTTTTTGTAGTGCATAGTGATGAATTTGCGGAATTTGTTGATAACAAAAGCGTGTTTTTAGACGCGCAGCCAGATCTTCAAAAGAATAATATTTCAGTAACATTTGAACCGTCAAATATTATCTATAATAACGGAATTAAAGTTTATAAGAATGAGGTTGTATATGCAAATACATATAACTTAACGGGTCCTTATATTGAGCTAACGGAAGATAGAACATTAAAAGATGTTAGCATAATATCAGCTAATATAATTACCTTATTAAGGTTAAATACTGATTATAATCTCTTCAAAACCATTGCAATAAAAACAAATACCGCAAAAGCAGAGGATGGTATTTCTTATTGTTATTCGTGCCCTACTAGCGGTTTCTTGGATAATATAGAGCGAGCTTTAAAAGAGGGTTTAACCTTAAATCCATCTCTGATGACAGAGTACGAACGCGTTAAACAAGAGTGGGCTGTGGATGGTAGTCTTGAACTTGTTATCCGCGTATTCCATAAAGATGAGTGTGGTGTTGACAACGAATATATAAAAGAAATGATCCAAGATAATCTTGGAGACCTCAGTATTATAACAATTGAAGTGGAGAAATAAAATTAAACTTATACAAAGAGTAGCGCCAGTCACCCGCCGCGCGATAAATAATTATTTTGGCGATAAATTAGGAGAAGATAATGAGTAATTTACAAAGAATTGATGCAAAGAAACTTCTTATTAACGAGCTATATTTTTCAATATCAACGGACAATTATGCAAAAAATATTGTTATCGAGGAAACTTTACTTGATGTTGTTCGCGCTCTTGAAAATGGAGGATATGAGATTGTGAAGGTGTGTGATGCCTGATTTTACATTCAAACAAGAATTTACTGCCAAGATCAAATCAAACGATAAGATCAGCACCATCAGGAGAGAAGCAAAATGCAAGGTCGGTGACCGTATTAGGCTTTACGCAGAACAAGGAGAAGCCCTCGGAGAAAAAACCTGCATTGCCGTAGTCAAGATCGTCATAGATCGTGAGCGCATATGGTACTTCCCAGAGCGCAGATCAGAAGCAAAACCCCTCCCTATACCAAATCGCCGGTTACACGAAATGGAAGGGTTTATGAACGTCCTGCAGATGATGGACTTCTTTGACGATCATTACGGGCTGCCCTTTACAGGATACTGGCATGTATGGCGTTCAAACGATGCCGAGGATGTTGAGGGCTTCATGACTGCGAGGGAGCGATACCGTAAAAGCAAAG
>Ga0256839_1003741_pt1 | contig 15420 bp, 13 predicted proteins | sample 354166metaG_FD_185968 | JGI IMG/M metagenome (GOLD analysis project Ga0256839, IMG submission 185968) | Hydrothermal vent microbial communities from Mid Atlantic Ridge, Atlantic Ocean - 354-166 | ecosystem: Environmental > Aquatic > Marine > Hydrothermal vents | place: Atlantic Ocean: Mid... | reverse complement strand
GTGACGATCGGCGACGAGGAGGCCCACTTCTATCCTACCGTGATGATGGCGATGGGTGGCGACACGGCCAAGGCGGTACTGCAGGGCCAGGATGACAAAATTGCCGGAATGGGCGGCATGAACCCGGGCGGCGACATGGCCGGGGATCACCAGATGCAGATGTCCGCCATGGATATGGGTGATGGAACCATGCCGGAGAAGCGCAAATATTTCCTGTTCAGGGACAATCTCACCGGCACCACCGGCAACCACACCTTCGACCTCTTCATCGCCACCAAGGAGAACATGATGAGCTACCCGGCGGTATCCGTCGGCACCACCTTGAAAGATGAGACGGGAGCCGACTGGAGCGTGAACACCATGAGTGTCGAGCTCTCCACCGACCAGACCAACTGGATCGCCGCCACTGATAACGGCAGCGGCCACTGGTCGGCCAGCGGCATCACAGGGCTCACCGACGGCAGCCAGGGAACGCTCTATGTAAGACTGATCGTCAACGGCGAGCAGAAGACCGACGACGGCAACGCCCCGGACGGCATCGCGGACTATGCCGAGTTCAAGGTCACCCCCGGTGGTTCCTCGATGAACATGGGGATGTAATCCCTTGAACAGAAAATCCCAAGCCCGGGCGATCCTCCTCCTTGCGGGGGGGATCGCCATCCTGCCGCTGTCGACGACCGTTTGGGCCGCCTCCTGCTGCGGCGGCGGCTCGGCCTCCTCCCTACTGCTGCCGAAGTTCTCCAGGGCGATGTCGGACGCCTCGCTGGATATCGAACGGTACGACGGCTTCTGGAACCGGGAGGGCGACCACACCCCCGACCCGCCCGGCTCCGATCTGAACCAGTATCGCCTCAACCTCGGTTACGCCCACCGCTTCGCGCCGCGCTGGCAGGGGAGCATCACCATCCCCTACGTCTGGAACCGGAACGACTACGCCGGGCTGAAATCCAGCACCAGCGGACTGGGGGACACCACCCTCGGCATCTGGTATGAAAACTTCGACGGCATCCAGTGCGTGTGGAAGGTGAAAAGCCCGCGGGATCTGATCCCCGCCACCTATTTCGGCGCGACACTGACCATTCCCACCGGCATCTCGCCCTATGACGACGTGGAAAACAGCTTCGACATCACCGGCCGCGGCTTCTACCGGCTGGACGGCAATATCCTGCTGGACAAGACCATCTACCCCTGGAACGCCTCACTACTGCTCAGTTACGGCACCCATTTCGAACGCTCGGTCAACCGCGAATACGGCAACTACGTCGAGCCCTACGACAGGAGCCTCGGCGATCGCATGCTGGCCACCGCCTCTCTGGGCTATACCCAGTTCCTCGAATCGATGAGCACCCTGACCTACACCGTCGCCTGGTCCGATCTGCGGGAGAACGAGGGCGAGATCGACGGCCAGCGCGACCCCGCCAGCGGATTCCGCAAACGCTCCATATCCGCCACCATTGCCTTCGCCACCTTCGACCGCGACTGGGTGCTCAAACTCAGCTGGAGCCATGCCCTGCGCGGCGACGACTGGGGAGAGAACTTCCCCACCACCGATGTCTACACCGTGGGGGTGAGTCATGTCTATCGTTAAACTGCTGACATTTGGAACAGCGCTGTTGCTGCTCGCCGGCTGCAGCGACACCTTCGACGATCTCGCCCCCTCCGGCAAGGATCGCCGCCCCGCCGTGGAGCAAGACATACCCGGCCCCCACGTGGGCCAGAACGCCGCCGACTTCACGCTCATCGACACGCTGGGTGAACCGGTCAGCCTGGCCACCGAACTGGCCGATGCCCGCGGGGTGGTGCTCTACTTCAACATGTGGTGCCCCATCTGTGACGCCCACATGAGCCACATGCGCAGCTACATCATGCCGGAGTTTCCCGAAGTGAAGTTTCTGGTGGTGGACTACGTCTCCGGCTCGGTAGAGCACTCCCGCTCCGCCCAGCTCTCCAACGGCTATGCCGCCCTGAAAGTGCTGGTGGACACCGACGAGGCGGTGCTGAACCGGTTCGACGCCACCATGGGCACCACCGTGGTCATCGACAGCTCCGGAATCGTGCGCATGAACGAGGACTACAAGGACGGCTCGAAACTGTACGCCACCCTGGAGGCACTGCCGTGAAATACCTGCTGCTGGCAACCCTGCCGCTGTTGATGCAGCCCCTCCAGGCAGAAGAGCAGATCGATGCCGGGGAAAATCTCTACAAATCCCGCTGTGGAATGTGCCACCAGCTCCCGGAACCGGGAATGCTCACCGCCGGACAGTGGCGCATCGTGCTGGAAACCATGCAGAAACGGATGGGGCACATCGAGATGCCACCGCTGTCCCGGGAGGAGCGGGAGCGGATCCTGGGTTATCTGGAGCAACGTGCCAAAGGTCTTTGAGGATTGTCTTTCAATAGAAACAAGGCTTTCAACAACAGCACCTGCACCAAGGAGGTGAAATATGAAAATCCTGAAAAATGGCCATTTAGTTGGTTCTGCAGTTGTTATTACGGCCGCACTCTTGCCAATCGGAGCACATTCGGAAGAGATTCCCGCACTTGGGCCGATTCCTTTCATGGTTTACGACAAAGACGGTAACGGAGTTGTCTCTGAAGCAGAATTCAACACAGTACGTGAGGAACGCATGTCAGCAAGAACAGCTGAGGGCCGACCGATGCGTGGTGCCCGCAATGCCCCCTCTTTTACGGATTTCGATACAGATGGTGATGGACAATTGACCCCGGACGAGCTGGCGGCGGGGCAACGGGCGCAGAGGGAAAAACGCCGCAGCATGGCAATGGGGCAAAACGGCGGAATGGGCAGGGGTATGGGAAGAAACATGCCCGCCTTTTCCGATTACGACCTGGATAGCGATGGGAAAATAGTCAAAAAGGAGCTCCAGGAAGCTCGGGCCAAACGGATAAGCGAACGGTCAAAACAGGGCTATCCCATGAGAAACCTTGGTAACGCACCTTCGTTCGAGGATATCGATGTAAATGGAGATGGGCAAATCAGCGAACAGGAGTTCACCTCGTATCAATCCCGGCATCGCCAACAGAGAGCACAATAACCGTGACTTGAAAACGAAGGGTAACTACTCAGCGAATAGCCGGACTATTCCTGAAACGCGCCGGACCAAGATAGAAAACGGGAGTTTGCATCGGCAAATGACCATTTTTCCAACACGGAGATGGCGCGTTTCAGGGCCAAGCTGAGTAGTTACATTCGGAAACACCCTTGACTTGAGGAAAGCAGATCCCCATCTAAGGATAATGCAGCCCGTTGATCTGCAACCGGCCACTCTCCAACAAGAGTCGTCCACGGCAAGGAGGTCCACATGAAAATCACCCTCAGCGTCATCAAGGCCGACATCGGCTCCATCGGCGGCCACATCTGCCCCTCGCAACAGCTTCTCCAGCGCGTCGGCAACCACATCGAACAAACCGCCGGTGACCTGATCATCGACCACTGTCTGAACTTCACCGGCGACGACATCGCCATCCTCATGACCCACACCCACGGCCCCGGCCACGACGAGATCCACAAACTGGCCTGGGACGCCTTCCTTGCCGGTACCGAGACCGCCCGGGAGCAGGGCCTCTACGGTGCCGGGCAAGATCTGCTCAAGGAGTCCTTCTCCGGCAACGTGAAGGGGATGGGGCCGGCGGTGGCGGAGCTGGAGTTCGAGGAGCGGCCCAACGAGCCGTTTCTGTTCTTCGCCGCCGACAAAACCGACCCCGGCGCCTACAACCTGCCCATCTACCTCGCCTTCGCCGACCCGATGAACACCCCCGGGCTGATCCTCGCCCCCGGCATGTCCAGGGGATTCCGCTTCGTGGTAATGGACGTCAGCCACACCGAGGAGGATCGCATCATCGAACTGAACACCCCGGAGGATCTCTACGACCTGGCCGCCCTGCTGCGCGATCCGGAGCGCTACGTGATCGAATCGGTCTGGTCCCGCGACAGTGGCGAGCAGGCGGTGGCCGCCTCCACCTCGCGGCTGCATAACATCGCCGGCAAGTACACCGGCAAGGACGACCCGGTGATGCTGGTACGGGTACAAAAGAGCTTCCCCGCCACCGGCGAGATCCTGGCCCCCTACGCCATCGGTCATTTCGTCGCCGGTGGCATGCGCGGCTCCCACCAGATGCCGCTGATGCCGGTGGGACTCGACTCCGGCATCAGCTACTTCGACGGCCCACCGGTGGTCAGCTGTGCGGCATTCGCCATGCATAAGGGCAGACTCACCGAGGCGGTGGACGCCTTCGCCCATCCGTTCTGGAACAGGATCCGGGATCGCGTCGCCGACAAGGCGGTGGAGATGCGCCGCCAGGGATTCGTGGGGGCCGCCATGCTGCCCATGTCGGAGCTGGAGTACACCGGCATCATGGAGAAACTCGACGCCCTGCAGCCCCGCTTCACCGTTCACGAATGACTTACAACATTCACATTGGCACCTCCGGTTGGGCCTGTGCTCACCGGAGAACTTTTTATGGGCACCTCCAGAATTCGCTTTTGTTTTGAAAACGGCTGTTTTTACTCCAGCATCCGGCCATCAAAACGCAGAACATACCCGTAACCCAGATAACCATTTTTCACAGTCAGATTGATGCTTGCGTATCGCAGGGTGTCGTTCCAGACCTGGCCAGGCACCACCAGCCGCTCCTCCTCGTCATGGTTCCGGATGAAGACAAAAAATGGCGGCTCCTTGCGGCTCAGCCAGGAGACCGGCCCCGGATTTGCCCGCTCCTTTTTCAGGACGTCGATGGTAATTTGTGACTCTCCAGGAGCGGCAAGCTTGCGGTTGATCTGCGACGTGGTTGTGGCCGAGATCAGGGCGAACGAGATCAGGAATGTCTTCAACATGACGATGTTTTTCTTGTCGAACAGCCTGGACAACTTTACCCAGATCATCACGCCAACCGGAGCGCCGGCCAGCAGTGAAAGGCGGAACAGGCTGGTTCCGTTCAACGTGTTGTCCAGATGGTTCGCTTCGGCTGCCATCAACAACAGTGCCGAGCCGGCCAGATTGATTGCCAGCACTACCAACACGGCGGCGCGCAGCTCCTCCCATTTGAAATTTTCCGAGAACCAGCTCTCCCTCGCCAGGAAGAATGCGACCAGAAGCAGCGCCAGGACAACCAGCGATACAAGTGGAATCAGCGCATATGCTGTTGCGTTTTCCTTCGCGGCCCAGACGGAGAGCAGGGCAAGCAGAGCAAACAGGATTCCCAGAAAAACAGCAGATTTTTTCTGTGGTTTGATCATGGTTGATGAAAATCTGTTTTCATCTTTATGTTCTTCATGGTGAAACAAGTTGTCTTGTTGTTTCGCTGTTATAAAACGCTTTTGTTATTTCATCCGATGGAAACATCAGCTCTACTTTGAATTCACTAACAGTAATATCCTGAATCGTACTCAGCTGAGATATGACCGAGAAAAATGACAGCTCTCTATCGTAAACCCTGAATACAATTGGTAAAAATGGTTGATTATCATTGCCAAGGCCTGGTTCGCTATCTTCAGACAAACATGAATTCAGTCTTCTCTCCAGATCCTCCAACCCCCCTGCCTCACCTGCTCTGCTTATTTCATCTCTCAAGCGCACCAGTACGGCCTGCACAGCTACATTCCAATTGCTGATCCTGGATTCTTCCGGGCTGTCTTGAACAAGAAATTCAATTAAATTCTTGTGCCCGGAGAACCCAAGTTCAGACATCAAGCTTTTGGCTGATTCGTTTACTTTGACGACATCCCATTTTTGGTTCATAACAATAGCCGGATAAGGCATATGATTATCTATCATCTGCTCTATGGCATTAATTACGGGTTTCAGCCGTTCATCATCAATTGACAGTTCCGTATATACAGGAGAATAACCGGCCGAATACAGGGCCCTGTTTATCTCTCTCTTGGGCAATCCCAGAAACTCCCCGATCCTGACAATCATCTCTCTGCTGGGGGTAGAGCGCCCCGTTTCCATAAAGCTGATATGTTTGGCGGATATATCCAGCTCAAGCGATAGTTGCAGCTGGCTGTATCTCATCCTGTTTCTCCACACCCTTAAAATACCGCCAACGGAGTTACTCATAGCTTAACCATGTTTCCCTAATCGATTACCTGACAGGTAATTGTCTCATATCACGGCCAACGATACCCTTTGGCTCTCTGTTATCAGGAGATTGTTATGTCACTACATACCCGAGCCAGGTTTTTGCTGGTGGTTTCCGTTGTTTTTGGTCTCTACTCCCTGTTATGGGGGCTTGCTCCCTTCCCCTTGGTAAATTTCCCGGCCAGGCTGATTCTGGATTCTGCTGACTGGCCTGTCGACAATCTATATGCAGAGCTCGACAAAAACACAATGCTGCTTTCAGCCATTGGAGCTGGTTTACTGGGGGCTGTGTCTGTATTTCTGGGAAAAATAGTCGTTCCTGCACTAAAGGAGGGAAACAAGCCGATCATCAATGCAACTATTTTGGCAATGGTTGTTTGGTACGTTATCGATAGCGTTGGCTCAATAGCTGCAGGAGTCAGCTCAAATGTCGTTTTCAACTCCATATATCTTGCATTGGTACTACTCCCGCTGGTTGGTATCAAAAGTGACGAAGTTTAATCATCCATCAAGACATTTCCCGATCCCGGGAGCAGTCACTGTGGAATCCACATCCAGTTGGCGCTGATTGACGAGTAGTTACGTCGTTTCACTCGCCACCGGCATCCCCATAACCACCACCGCCCGGTGTGCGGATCTCGAGGCGATCCCCCGCCCGCACGCTGATCTCCACCGTTGAATCCAGCAACCGCTCCTCACCGTCACGGCCGAGCAGCCGGTTCTCTCTGCAGCGGCCCGGCTCTCCACCGGCCATGCCGTAGGGCGGCACCCGGCGGTGGCCGGAGAGGATGCTGACGCTCATCGGTTGCAGAAAACGGGTGCGGCGCAGCACGCCGTCTCCGCCGCGCCGTCTGCCGCTGCCGCCGGAGCCGCGGCGGATGGAGAACTCCTCCAGCAGAACCGGGAAGCGCTGCTCCAGTATCTCGGGGTCGGTCAGGCGGGAGTTGGTCATGTGTGTGTGTACCGCGCTGGCGCCATCTCTGGCGGGGGTGGCGCCGGCGCCGCCGCACAGGGTTTCGTAGTACTGGTACTCGGCGTCGCCCCAGCTGATGTTGTTCATGGTGCCCTGGGAGGCTGCCATCACCCCCAGCGCGCCGAACAGGGTGTCGACGATGCACTGGGAGGTCTCCACATTGCCGGCGACCACCGCTGCGGGGTGTTGCGGGTTGAGCATGCTCCCCGCCGGGACACGGATCTCGAGCGGCTTGAGGCACCCCTCGTTGAGCGGGATGTTGTCCTGCACCAGACAGCGGAACACATACAGCACCGCCGCACGGGTGATGGCCAGCGGGGCGTTGAAGTTGCCGGGGTGCTGCGGGCTGGTGCCGCTGAAATCGATCAGCGCGCGGCGGTTGCGCCGGTCCACGCTGATGGCGACCCGGATGCAGCTGCCATCGTCCATCTCATAGCTGAACGAGCCGTCCCGCAGCCGCTGGATGACGCGGCGCACCGACTCCTCCGCGTTGTCCTGCACATGCCTCATGTAGGCCTGTACGCCCGCCAGTCCGTATGTGGAGATCACTCCGTTCAGCTCGGCGATCCCCCGCTCGCACGCCGCCAGCTGGGCGCGCAGATCGGCGATGTTGCAGTCGATGTTGCGCGCCGGCCAGGGGCCGCTGGCGAGCAGCTCACGCACCGCCTGTTCGCGGAACTCCCCCTCGCGCACCAGCCGGAAGTTGTCGATCAGAACCCCCTCCTCCGCAACACTGCGGCTGCCGGGGGGGATGGAGCCGGGGGTGGTGCCGCCGATGTCGGCATGGTGGCCGCGGCTGGCGACGTAGAATATGATGCGGCTGCCCGCGCTATCGAACACCGGCCTGATTGCGGTGATGTCGGGCAGATGGGTTCCGCCGTTATAGGGAGCGTTGAGCATGAAGGCGTCGCCCGGGCGCATGATGCCGCGGTTGTGGCGGATCACCGCCTTGATGCTCTCGCTCATGCTGCCCAGGTGGACCGGCATGTGCGGGGCGTTGGCCACCAGGTTCCCCTCGGGATCGAACAGGGCGCAGGAGAAGTCCAGCCGCTCCTTGATGTTGACCGAGACCGCGGTCTGCTCCAGCACCGTGCCCATCTGCTCCGCGATAGACATGAACAGGTTGTTGAAGATCTCCAGCCGGATCGGATCCAGCCGGGTGGCCGCGGCCTCGTCGCGCTCGTGCCGGCGCGCCCGGTGACGGCTCAGCAGCAGGGCTCCCTGCGGCGACAGTTCCGCCTGCCAGCCGGGTTCGATCACGATGGTTCCGGTCTGCTCCACGATCACGGCGGGGCCCGGGATGCGCTGACCGGCAATAAGCGCCTCCCGGCGGTAGAAGGGTGTCGCCTGCCTGCGCCCGTCCACCACGGTATCGAACAGCTGCGGCCCGGCGGCGCCTGCTGCCGTTTCGCCGCTGCACGACACCTGCTCCTCCGGGCGCTCGCCATGGGCGATGGCCTCGACCTCGAGACTGGCGATGATCAGCGGTTTCCGGGAAGAGATGAATCCGTAGTGCTGCCGGTGCAGCCGCTCGAACTCCCGGCGGATGGTGGCGATGTCACCCAGGGGAACGCTCAGGGCGGTGTCGGAGCCGGCGTAGCGGCAGGCCACCCTCTGCCGGGTGGTGATGGAGCGGTACTCCAGCCCCTGCTCGCGGATCTGCTGTTCCGCCTCGCGGGAGAGCGCGGCGGCCCGTGCGCGCACCTCCGGCAGACTCTGCCCGCTCAGCTCCACCTCAACTGTGACATCGAGAATCCTGCGCACATCCGCCAGCCCCATGCCGTAGGCGGACAGCACCCCGGCAAGGGGGTGCAGGAACACCCGCTTCATCCCCAGCGCATCGGCCACCCGGCAGGCGTGCTGGCCGCCCGCGCCGCCGAAGCAGCACAGGGTGTATTCCGAGACATCATGGCCGCGCTGCACCGAGATCTTCTTGATGGCGTTGGCCATGCTCTCCACCGCGATGGAGAGGCACCCTTCGGCAATCTCCTCCGGCGAACGCGCCGTGCCGGTGGCGGCGGCGATCTGCTCCGCCAGCGCGGTGAATCTCTCCTCAACCACCGCGCTGTCCAGCGGCTGATCGGCGTGCGGGCCGAAGATGGCGGGGAACAGCGCCGGTTGCAGCCGGCCCAGCATCACGTTGCAGTCGGTGATGGTGAGCGGGCCGCCCTTGCGGTAGGCGGCCGGGCCGGGATCCGCTCCCGCCGAATCGGGGCCCACCCGCAGCCGCGCGCCATCGAAGCTCACGATGGAGCCACCCCCGGCGGCGATGGTGTGGATCTGCATCATCGGCGCACGAATCCTGGCGCCCCCGATGCAGCTCTCCAGGGTGCGCTCGTAACTGCCCCGGTAGTGGCACACATCGGTGGAGGTGCCCCCCATGTCGAACCCGATCAGCCGCTCGAAACCGGCCGCGCGGGCAGTCTCCACCATCCCCACCACCCCGCCGGCCGGGCCGGAGAGGATCGCATCCTTCCCCTGAAAGAAACCGGCCCCGGTGAGACCACCGCTGGACTGCATGAACAGCAGCCGCGTTCCCGGCAGCTCGGCGGCAACCCGGTTTACATAGCGGCGCAGCACCGGGGAGAGATAGGCGTCGATAACCGTGGTGTCACCCCGCCCGACCAGCTTGATCAGCGGACTGGTGCCGGAGCTGGTGGAGATCTGGCCGAAACCGACCTCGGCGGCAATCTGCGCCACCAGCCGCTCATGGGCGGGAAAGCGCCAGGCATGCATGAACAGGATGGCAACAGCGCGCAGGCCGCGCTCGTGGTGGGCCTGCAGCGCGGCGCGGATCGTGTCCCGATCCGGCGAGCACAGAACCTCCCCCTGCGCAGTGACCCGCTCATCCACCTCCAGCACCGCCGCATAGCGCATCTCCGGCAACTCGATATCCAGCGCGAACAGGTCGGGACGCTGCTGATAGCCGATACGCAACGCATCACGGAAACCGCGCGTGGTCACCAGCAGCACCGGCTCCCCCTTGTGCTCCAGCAGCGCATTGGTGGCGACCGTGGTGCCCATGCGCACCGACCCGATCCGGCCGCAGGGGATCTCCTCGTCGGCGGCGATCCCCAGCAGATCGCGGATGCCCTGAATGGCGGCATCACGGTACTGTTCGGGATTCTCGGAGAGCAGCTTGTGGGTGACCACCACCCCGTCGGGCCGCCGCGCCACGATGTCGGTAAAGGTTCCGCCGCGGTCGATCCAGAACTGCCAGAGAGATGGTGTCAACGGGTATTTCCTGAAAAATCAACTTTGGTTAAGTGAAGTCTACCACTGGACAAAGAGGAGGAGAAAAAACAGCGGCAAGGCACCAGCTACGGAAGAGGGGATTACAGAGATGTTTATTTGCAATAAATTATCAAGAAATAGTGCGTTTGCATCGATATCTGCTATATTTGCGGGAGAGACAAAGGAGAATGAGACATGAATACTTCAGCACTCCCCTCCGTCGCACCGGAAAATGTTCTGTGCAAGGCGCTGTTCAGGGCACAGGAACAGTTCAACCTGAACCAGGCGGAACTGGGCCGGATCATCGGGATCGATCGCACCTCTGTCCTGCGCCTGAAACGGCGCGGCCGGCTTGAGCCCCACTCCAAGACGGGTGAGCTGGCAGTCTGCCTGATCCGGATCTTCCGTGCCCTGCACGTCCAGACCGGCGGAGATCCGGAGTCCCTGCGCCACTGGCTGAACACCTTCAACCACCACCTGGGAGGACGCCCCCGGGATATTATCCAGAGCGTTACCGGTCTGGTGCATGTGCTTGACTACCTCGACGCCATTCGAGGCAAGGTGTAGCGTGGATGATATCTGGCAACTCTGTAACGGCAGCTCCCATATCAAACCGTTACATGCACAGCCTGTTCGTATCGTGGAATCCCAGGAGCAGGTGGCAACCAACATGCTGGTCGACTCCGCAGACGAGCAACTGATCCTGGAGCAGCTGCTTGAAGCCAGCAAACCACCTTTGCCGGAAAACACGGGCAACTACCACTACCTGATAACAACACCCTTCCGCTATCCACCGTTAAAATATGGTTCTCGCTTTGGCTCCAGAAATCTTGGTGGAATTTTTTACGCCTCCAGCCGCATCCACACAGCGTTGGCAGAGTGCGCCTATTATCGATTTCTGTTCTGGTACGGCATGGCCGAACCACCGCCAAAACGGCGTCTGGATACCGCACACAGCAGCTTTGTCGTGCAGATAAAAACCGCTCATGGAATTCACCTGGAACAGCCGCCTTTTGATCAGTTCAGAGATCGCCTGTCTCATCCGGCCGACTATCGGGCAACACAACAATTGGGAGAAAAGATGCGGAACAGCGGCATAGAGGCATTCAGCTACCCCTCTGCCCGGGATCCCCGGACGGGAATCAATATAGCGGTCCTGCAACTGACGGCCATTACCAGCAGAAAACCATTAAGGAAAGAGCAGTGGCTATGCACTACCCGCGATGAAAAAGTTTCATTCGTAAAAATGCACTGCCGTAATGAAGGATACAGTTTTTCTGTCGATCAGTTTTACCACCACCAACAACTTCCTCAACCTGCTTGCCGGTAGCGCGCTCCAAAACCTGTTCACAATGAATGGCTGCAGAAAAATATGGTTGTCAATTTTCCGGTAGCGGAAAAAATCGCCAATGTTAAACTCGACTCATCCACCTCGTTGAGTGAAACAGACCAGTCCGGATGAACAAACTGACTTTCCAGGAAAAATACAGGGCAATTGGCAAAAAAGAGCCTCTCTATGAGGGCGTTTTTGTTACTGCTGTCAAAACAACCGGTATATTCTGCCGTCCTTCATGCAGGGCCAGAAAACCGAAACCGGAAAATATTGTTTTTTATGATACCGCTCAGGAAGCGCTACAACACGGATACCGGCCCTGCAAGGTTTGCAGGCCGATGGAAAAACCGGGTGAAACACCGGACTATATCAGGCGCATCATCGACGAGCTTCATGAAAATCCCTGCTTGCGCATCAAGGACCATGACCTGAGGCAAAGAGGTATCGAACCAAACCAGATTCGAAGATGGTTCAAAAACAATCACCATATGACCTTTCACACCTACCAAAGAATGCTGCGTATTAACACGGCGTATAACAACATCAAGGCAGGTGCTACCATCACCAGCTCGGCAGTTGACAGTGGTTATGATTCGTTGAGCGGTTTCAACGAAAGCTATCGCTCCATTTTTGGAGAACCTCCGACACAGGCCAACAATAAAACCGTTCTGAATATTGTTCGCTTTACCACTCCTATCGGCCCCATGTTCGCCTGCGCCAGCAGGGACGGGATCTGCCTGCTTGAATTTACTGATCGCAGAATGCTTGAGACGGAATTCAGGGATTTGTGCAAAAGAGTTAATGCAGTCGTTCTTCCCGGGAACAACGATCATCTTGATCATGTTCAATACGAGATTCAGGAGTATTTTTCCGGGAAAAGAAAAAAATTTTCAGTTCCGCTGCATACACCGGGAACAGAGTTTCAAAACGCCATCTGGAAGTTGCTTCGGGAAATACCCTATGGAAAAACACGCTCCTACAAACAGCAAGCTGTTGCGCTCGGCAACCCGAAAGCCGTCCGGGCTGTGGCATCAGCAAACGGACACAATCGGGTGGGAATTATTATTCCCTGTCATCGGGTGATTGGTTCTGACGGCAGTCTGACCGGTTACGGCGGCGGACTGCACCGAAAAAAATGGTTACTCGATTTCGAAAGAACCAATCCGTAAGCTGCCATTCAGCTCATATCTGAACCCGCGGCACCGCCGCCAGCAGTGTCCGGGTATATTCATGCTGCGGATTGCTGCACACCTCCCCGGTGGGGCCGCGTTCCACGATCCGACCGCCATACATCACCGCCATCTCGTCGCTCACATACTCCACCACCCCGATGTTGTGGGTGATGAACAGCAGGGTAAGATTGCGCTCGCGGCGCAGCTCCAGCAACAGCTGCAGAATCTCCGCCTGCACCGACACATCCAGCGCGCTGGTCACCTCGTCGCAGACGATGAAGCGGGGATTGAGCGCCAGGGCACGGGCGATACCGATGCGCTGCCGCTGGCCGCCGGAGAATTCGTGCGGATAGCGCCACACATAGTCCGGATCCAGCTGCACCTGTTCCAGGGTCTGGCGGGCCAGCTCGAGGCGCTCCTCGGCGTTCTCGCCGATGCCGTGCACCGCCATCGGCTCGGTCAGGGTGCGGGCGATGGTGAGGCGCGGATTGAGCGATGACATGGGATCCTGGAAGATGATCTGCATCTGGCGCCGGAACGGGCGCAACTCGGCGCGCGGCAGATCACTGATAGTCGCTCCGCTGAACTGGATCCTGCCGCCGGTGGGTTCGATCAGGCGCAGGATGGTGCGCCCCAGGGTGGTCTTGCCACAGCCGGACTCCCCCACCAGTGCCAGGATCTGTCCCGCCGGGATCTTCATGTCGATACCGTCCACCGCCCGCACATAATCGACGGTACGGCGCAGTACCCCTTTCTTGATCGGAAAGTGGACCTGAAGACCCTGCACGTCGATCAGCGGCGCCCGGTCGGCGGCGGCCGGTTCCGGTACCTCCGGCCGGGGAAGATTCTCCGGCAGGGCGGCGAGCAGCTGACGGGTGTAAGGGTGGCTGGGCGCGCTCAACACCTGTCGCAGCGGCCCCTCCTCCACGATCTCCCCCTTGCGCATCACCGCCAGCCGATCCGCCATCTGTGACACCACGCCGAAGTCATGGGTGATGAACAGGATGCTGGTGCCACAGCGCTGCTGCAGCCGCTTCATCAGCTGCAGGATCTCCGCCTGCACGGTGACATCCAGCGCAGTGGTCGGTTCGTCGGCGATCAGCAGATCCGGCTCACAGGCCATCGCCATGGCGATCATCACCCGCTGGCGCTGCCCACCGGAGAGTCGGTGCGGATACTCGTTGATACGCTGCGCCGCATTGCTGATCTGCACCTGCTCCAGCGCCTCGATGGCCCGCTGCCGCGCCTGCTCGTAGCTCATCTCCGGGTTGTGCAGCTGCAGCGCCTCGATGATCTGATCCCCCACGGTGAACACCGGATTGAGGGAGGTCATCGGCTCCTGGAAGATCATCGCGATGCGCGCCCCGCGGATCTCCCGCCGGCGCTCCTCCGGCAGAGTCAGCATATCCACCTGCTCCACCTCTCCGCCATCATGGCGCCAGTCGAACAGGATCTCGCCGGCCGGGTGGGAGCTGATCTCCCGCGGCAGCAGCTGAATCACCGACAGGGCGGTCACCGACTTGCCGCTGCCCGACTCCCCCACCAGACAGAAGGTTTCGCCCCTGTCGATGCCGAAGCTGACACCATCCACCGCCTTCACCAGCTTGCCGCCGCTGCGCAGGTGCGTTTTGAGGTTATTGACCTGAAGCAACACGATATTTGTCCGTATGATTGTTCCGGGGGCTAGTACTCCGTCAAGGTTATAAATCAGGATTCAGCGTTCCTGTGGTGTTTCGCGGTAAGGCGCAGTGTGCAGGCAATGGTTGTTCCATTGCCAAACACTGCAACGCCGCCGCGGGACACCACAGGAGCGCCCGAAGGGTTGGCCTGTCAGCGTCCATGGCCGCGTTGCGCCTCTTGCAAAGGGCGACGGCCATTCGCTGCGAGGCGCGCCTTGCCCTGAACGCTGACAGACCAACTGAATCCTGATTTATAACCTTGACGGAGTACTAGTTATACCATGAAGAACATGAAGGGCATAAAGGATCGTCGGTAGATGGTGCTTTTCCGATACAGCTGACGGCCTTTTTGCTCGCCGAGCTTCACCCCCCTCGCAACGTCTTCAACGGCGGCTGGTTCAGCACGAATCTCGTGCCGAGGGTTCCTGCCAGACCTACGCCGATGGTGCCGACCAAAATACCGCTCAGCCAGAGGGTCGGCCCCGGGATGTAGGTGAGGTCGAAGATCTGCCTGGCGATGACCATCCCTACCGCTCCGGCGGTGATGGCGCCCACCAGCCCGGAGAGCAGCCCCAGCCCCGCGTATTCGAACACGATGCTGCTCAACAGCTGGCTGCGGCGTGCTCCGAGAGTGCGCAGTATGGCGGCCTCGTGGATGCGCTCGTCGAGGGTGGCGTGGATGGCGGCGTACATCACCATCAGCCCCGCCAGCAGGGTAAAGAAGAAGACATACTCCACCGCCAGTATCACCCGCTCGATGATGGCGCGCACCTGATTCAGGATGGCGGCGACATCCAGCACGGTGATGTTCGGGAAGCGCTGCACCAGCCGGTTGAGCACGTCGTGCTGGGCTGTGGGCAGATAGAATCCGGTGATGTAGTTCACGGGATAGCCCTCCAGCAGGCCCGGCGGGGCGACAACGAAGAAATTG
>Ga0256839_1003740_pt1 | contig 15427 bp, 12 predicted proteins | sample 354166metaG_FD_185968 | JGI IMG/M metagenome (GOLD analysis project Ga0256839, IMG submission 185968) | Hydrothermal vent microbial communities from Mid Atlantic Ridge, Atlantic Ocean - 354-166 | ecosystem: Environmental > Aquatic > Marine > Hydrothermal vents | place: Atlantic Ocean: Mid... | reverse complement strand
CGCGCTGCTTCCAATCTGAATTCCGGGCTGTATGTCCTGTTTTCTCGTGTCATTTTGTCACCTGTTTTCGGTATCGGTGATAATATCACCTAATAGCAGATGGCCAAATTAACTATGCCACTACAATCCAAAACGAGACAGGAAAACAGGTCGCCTAAAACTCGGAATGGAGCACATTTTCGAGGGGCTTAAAGACTAACCTATGAGCCATATCTAAATCGATAAAATCAGCTTGCCGATGAGATTACATCAAACTTCACGTACGGTCTGGATAAAATGCATCCCAATGCTACTTGCTGAAAACTCCCCTTCCAGCAATAAACGGCTATTGCTTTTCCACCGCTCCAGAACATCTCTGTTAGTGGCAAGCATCTCGATGGTATCTGCCAGCGCCCGCCTGTCTCCTGGAGGAACAACAATTCCCGCGCCACTTGAGCCGACAATATCCGCCCCCTCTCCCTCCCCGGCATATACAATGGCGAGGCCTGCTCTGGCGTAATCATATATTCTTCTCGAAACGGCCATTTTATTATGCTCCGATGCTTTCAGGGTGGCGACACCGATATCGGCAGAGAACAGCATGTGCCATAGCTCCTCCTGATTCAGATTCCCCATGTAGTAGGCATCTCTCACAACACCAATGCACTCCTTGAGTGCTTCAACCCTCGGCCCGGAGCCTGCAAATTTTAAGAGAATATTCTGAACACCCTTTTCCAACAAATCTTTATATGCCAGACAGAGCATTTCCGGATCCTGCACCCAACCCAACGTTCCTGACTCAACCACAACGACTTCTCTACTTCTTTTTTTCTTTGGTGTTGGCACCTTTTTAACGTCAGTTTCCTGGTCACAGTTGCGAATAAGTTCAATCGGTAAACTATTCTTTGATTTGCTACGTATGATATCGCATACCCCTTTCGTCACGCACATTACCGATACACTGTTTCGGTACATAAAGCGTTCGTAAGCATAGAGAGTATTCATCGCAGCTTTTGGCAAACGAATTGCTCCAGACTCCCATATCCGATCAGGCCATATATCACGCACGTCCAGAATTACCTTGGTGCCAAAAATTTTCGCCGAAAGGAATGCGATAAATCCGGCAAACATCGGGCCCGACGAAAAAATCACAACATCTGATCGTTTTACAACAGGTAGCCATCTTAACGACAAACACATAAAGGAAAAATAGTTAAGCAGTCGTCGGATAGCCGAACGTTTTGGACTCGCATAACACCAAGCTCTCAGCACTGTTCCCCAAGGTTCTTTCTCGCTCTGCCAGATTCTACCTCGGTAAGCCTCATGAATTATCCCTTGCGGGTAGTTCGGCATTGCAGTCACAATATTCACTTCAGCACCATGCTTGTGAAGCCAATACGCAAAAAACCTCATCCTGTTTGCAGCGGCTCCCCCTTCCGGAGGAAAATACTGGCAAACAACAGTCGTCTTTTTACCATCCAGGAGTTTGGTCTCGCTCATTTCAACTCTCTAATATATCTGTAACAGGCAACTTAACCTTCACGTTTACGTCTGATTTAGCAGCTTGAAATACACCGATTCCATTTCGGCAACATTCCGCCTCCACTCATACCGCTGCTGCACATACTCGCGTCCGGCAGAACCCATTCTACTTCTGAGTTCCGGATCTTTCACCAACCGCAAAATTGCCGCTGCTGTAGAAGAAACATCCTCGCACTGCACAATAAAACCTGTTTCGTGATCAATAACCACCTCCGGAAGTCCGCCAACATTGGAAACTACTACAGGAAGTCCACTGGCAGAGGCTTCCAGTATCGCCACCCCAAAACTTTCGCGGCGACTGACAGCGACATACACGTCCAGCTCGGCAAAATAATCTGGGACTTCAGTATGCGGAACATGTTCAACGAAGGTGGTAACGCTATCGATATCGAGACGCTTTACTAATGCTGCCAAAGCACCCCTGTCGGGGCCGGAACCCACAATGAGCAAACGAAGATTACTTGCACTGTCGTTAAGCTCTTTTTTTACTATGGAGAAAGCACGAATAAGAATATCGATGCCATATTTTGAAGCAAGGGACTTAATCGTTCCTACAGTAACAAGTCCGTCCGGTTTCCCGGAAACCCGGGGACCGAATCCGGCAGTATCGATACCAAATGGTATAACGGATATTTCGCCTGTTTTAGGATAGTTCTCTCTGGCGTAACGGGCCATGACATGACTAGTGGAACAAACAATATCGGCAGCGGAAAGGTTGGCTGATACGATTTTTTGATGCAAAGTAGACTTTTCAGGGAAGTCGTATATATCACTGCCCCAGATAGAGAGCATACAAGGGTGGAATCGGCTCAAGCGCCCCAGTGTTCCATAGCCGCTGGCAAAATGAGTATGCAGGATATCTGGCTGGATAGTGCGCAAAATGATTTTCAATTGAAGCCAATTGAAAAAATAACCGGCTGGTGCAGGCACAAACAAGGAATGAAATCTGACCCTTTCATGCAGTACATCATCACCTCCGTGCATACTGAGAAAATGTACGTCATGGCCACGTTCTGCCATTGCATTGGCCCATCTGACAGCGTGAATGGAACGCCTATTGGCCAGCAAGGCGAGTTTCATGCAGCACCTCCATCACTTTTCCGAACTAAAATTGTCAAACCAGAAAAATGGTTTGCGCTGGCGTATGTTTTCAGGTGGCGAACAATTGTAACCACCCACTGCTCTGCCCACCCCAATCGCAAGAATCAACCATTGCAACATCCCCAGTGACATATTATTTTGCGTAAGACTGATATCAAAAAGCTGATGAATCATGATACCCACCAGATAGGCAGCCGAGAGCCGGACGACCGGATCATGCCTAGCCTCCCAGAAAAGAGTCCACAGCCGATAGAAAAAGAATATAAATAGAAAAAGACCCAGCAACCCAACCTGCAACGCTATCTGAAGATATATGTTGTGTGCAGAAAGTGTCGTTGGCATGAAATCCCGGGGCAAAGCCCCCGATCCATGCCCGATAAATGGATGCATAGATATGATATCCAGAAGAACGGGCCATAGACGATCGCGCCCGGTGAACAGGGCGGAACCTGTATATAGCTGAACCAACTCCCGGAATCTGTCCAGTTCTTCAACCCGAGCCATATAGGGATATACCAGAGTAACAACCACCAGCAAGCAGACAATACCAAAAAAAAACAGTTTAAAACGAATAGCTGTTTTCGTTATCACGCTCCACAGAAAAAAAGTAGTTAAAACAACCAGAGATGCTAACCAGGACGCCCTGGAGTTAGTGGCATATAAAAGAAAAATACCCGCAATGATTGCCATATACCAAAAAAACCGGGTCGGCCCACGGGAGTAGAAAAATGCGGAAAATATAAAGAAAAACAACCCAAACAAGAAACCCCCAAGAGAGTTTTTGTGCGCCATATAGGAGCTAAACAATGCTGGCCCCCCTGCGTGTATCCAAAAAAGCAAGTTGCAAAAAACAAATACTGATGATCCAATCGCAAAAATCTGAAGTGCTGAACCACTCCACTTGATCGTCACCATCGCAAAAAAGAAAATCATCAGCAGAGATAACTGAGAAACGATAGTCAACGCGGAGCTGGTAATACCTCCTGAAATCAATCCCATAACATAGACCACAATCAAACCCAGTGCCGGGAAAAATAACCGATTTACCGAAGCCGGTAACGGAGGGGTTATCACCTTTGCCAGATATCCCGCCAGCAACAACACACCAAACATTAACAGGGAAACAATGGACAAGGCACCAAAGTCCTGCATCGACCCAGACGTCCGCTTCAAGGTTCCAGCGACGAGGAGAAAAAAGATTACCAAAGATATGGCCATCTCATTTCGCACAACAACAAAACCACACACCTTCATGGCAATCTGACCGCCCCGTTAAAGATCGAGCAATTCCTCTCTAATAAAAAAATCATGACAACGTACTGTTTTCTACCCTGACATTATTTTCCGCTCATTCGAACAAGCTGCTTGACGAGATACCAATCATTTTTTTCGAGAACCAGTGGACTCCACCACGGATTAGAACTAAGGTGAGAATAAAATGCAAGGCTGGCAACTGTTGTCACCATGTAGGACAGTGTTGTCGCTATCGCAGCTCCCTTAAGCCCGTACTCGGGGATTAACAAAATATTTCCCACCACATTGACAACAAGTGTAATTGCTGCAGACCATATATTAAGCTCTGGGCGCCCCCGGGCAGCAATATCATTGGCCAATACACGGGCCGTATTGAATACAACAGTACCTGGGAGTAGCCAAAGAAGCACCAGTGCCGCTTCGCTGTACTGTACACCGAACAACAAATCAATCAACGAACTGGCAGTCACCGCCAATGCCACAGAAAACAACAGGCCGACATAAGTCACCCATCTCGCACAAATCGGAGTGATTTTCCTTCTCAACTCCTCATTCGCATGCATACTGGAAAGCTTCGGCAACAATATGGTACTTACTGCCTGGGACAGCAGCCAAAGCCCCTCTGCGATGCGCACAGACACAATATATATACCCGCTCCCGCTGGATTGATTAGCATATTTACCAGAAAAATATCCGCCCTATAATTAAGAAAAGTGATAACGTTCGACAAGTGTGAGCGCCAGCCATAATTCAGACAACGCTTTACATACCCTGTTGAGTCATAACTTTCCCGGACGTTTCCACGTCTGAGCGAAACAAGAAACCCCACCAAGACAATCACACCAACAAGCTGGCCGAGGCCCCAGGATAAAAGTGCAGCGCCAACCCCCAACCCCATTCCCCATACAAAAGCAACTGCCAATAGCAGACTCGCGACAGAAGGGATGATCATTACCAGGTTATATGCTCTAAAATCCTGCTTTCCTTGTAGCAAACTGATCAGTAGCGCGTAAAACAGGGAGACAGGAAAAATAGCAACCGCGCCCCATAGCAATTTTTCCGGCACGCCCGGAAACAATGTCTCTGAAAACTGAGCAACGCCGATAACACCGGCTATAAGCCCAATAGCCGTTAAAACACCCCAAAGTTTCAGATTGCTCACCATTGCGTCAGCTATTGATACACCACTCCGGCCCAAAAAGTAGACATTGGCTGAAGGAATGCCCAAGTTCAACAGGCTGGTAAGCAACATCGGAAGCAATAGCGCTACCGTAAATTGCCCGTTTCCCTCGGAGCCAAGCAGGCGGGCCAACAACAGCACAAGGCCTAATTGGCACAGAATGGCTATCAACTGCCGCCCCAATGTCATTGAAGAAAGCTTGAGAAGACGCCCAAGCCCCAAGCCTTTAGTGTGCGTCATACATTCACTAACTTGAACTTGGCTGCTTGACAAAAAGAAAAAAATAACTAACGAGGAAAATCCGCTTTCCAACCTCGTTCAGGCGCTCAAGACCAACACACAGGAGCAGTGGAGCGTTGAAAAACAGATGCTCTTCGTGGTGTATCTTTACAAAACAAACTGGTGAATAAGTCAGGCGTTCAAACACGGTCACCATTTATATCTGGCACAGAATATTGAAGCTGGCCGATGTAATACCGTTAGCCTTCAAGTCAATCTCTTTCAACTTACCGCCATACAAAAATTTATATATTCGATAATTATGCTTTTCCAAAAACCCAATCAGATCGCTTGTGCCATACCCAGCATTCCGAAATGTTTCCTCATTCAACTCCAGCATCAGTTTAGGCTTAAATAAACGTATCGTTTCTTCCGCCCCTTGCAGAACAAACAGCTCGGCACCTTCGACATCAATTTTTATAAAATCAACACGAGCTGTTTTTGTATTGGACAACGCATCATCAAGGCGCTTTATTGAAATTTCCTGAACATACTCATTCCGGCTTCCGTCGGGATAGGTGGTAAAAAGACCCTCATGAATACCTCCATGCGGCTTGACGTTTGAAGAGGTATAAAGTTTCAAAATACCATCTTTGTTTCCAAGGCCAAAATTGAAATACTGAATATTATCAAATGAATTCAATTCAATATTTTTCTTCAATGCTTGAAACATCGTTTTTTCCGGTTCAAACGACAACACTGAACCAGTGCGCAAGTATTTTGCGGCAAATAGCGTAAACTCCCCCTGGTTTGCACCAACATCGATAAATGTCATTCCGGGTTTAAGGTTTTCGCGAAAATAGTCCATCTCACGCCAATGATGATATCCAAGCCAATAGATCGAGCCACCCATATAGGAAGAGCGATCAAGCTCCATACTGATATCATGATCGTACTCATTGATAATGATTCGGCGCTCAGCACATGAATCATATTTCTTTGCATAATATCCCCGGAGTGGCTTGATAACTCGCGCCATTCCCCTGATTCGCGGAAGCCTTCTCGTAAGGAAAGAGAGGTAACGATCCAGCTCCATCAGTTACTCCATATAGTAAAAAAATTTGTCATTTAACAAAGCTTGCCAAATTAGAGACAATAAACTCTTGTTGCTCAAGCGTCAGATATGGATGCATAGGCAAGCTCATCACTTTTTGAGACAGCGCTGCGGCAACCGGCGTATTCTCCCCGCCACAAATACTCTGATACACTGGTTGCTGGTTAAGTGGCACCGGATAATGAACGGCTACAGGAATACCGATTTGTGTCAAAGCCTCCTGTAGTCGGGTCCGTTCAGCAACCATTACTGTGTACTGGGCAAATATACTGGTGCGATCTGGACGTTGCTGTACGCGCGCTATCCCGTGCTCATCCATCAGCCTGTTGTAGTTCTCACCCAGCTCGATACGTTGCTCGATCTCCCAGTCGAACTGTTCCAGTTTGGCAAGTACAATGGCGCACTGCAGCGTATCCATACGGCCCCCAACACCTATCCGTGTATGAACATAACGTTTTTGTTGCCCATGCACCCGAATCTCTCTGCTCGCCTGGGCCAGTGAATCGCTATTGGTGAAAATTGCCCCTCCATCACCATAGCATCCCAACGGTTTGCTGGGGAAAAAACTCGTACACCCTATAGTGGACACATTGCAGCTTTTTTTCCCTTTATATTCAGCTCCAAAACTTTGCGCAGCATCTTCAATTACAGGCAAACCATACTTGTCCGCAATAGCGTTAATCTTGTCTAAATCCGCAACCTGACCATAAAGGCTAACCGGGATGATAGCCTTTGTTCTGGAGGTTATAGCATTTTCTATCAGTGTCGCATCGATATTACAAGTATCATGCTCAACATCAACAAATACAGGTTTTGCACCGAGTAACGCAATGACCTCTGCAGTCGACACAAACGTAAAAGGGGTAGTAATGACCTCATCACCGTTTTTCACCCCCAACGCAATAAGGCTGATCAGCAGCGCCTCGGTTCCGCTGGAAACGGTTATACAGTGCTTTGCTCCTGTATATAAGGAAAGCCGATCTTCCAGCTCACGAACTTCCGGACCCAGTATGTACCGCCCATGTTCAAGTACGCACTGAATTCGAGTATGAATACTTTCTTTCAGTGCTGAATACTGATTTTCCAAATCGATAAATTTCATCGGATTACTCCAAAAGGCACAGGGTTAACGGAACAATCAACAGATTTGTGGCATAGTAGTAAATTTACCTGCTCGCTCAGCATTGTTACGCTCAATCGGAAAACCAATGTCATTCCGCCCCGGGTTCACTGCTGCTCCCTGTTTAACTGGCCGCTATTCAGAACATACCGAGTTCCGGTATGAGGGCAGCTAACTTCCGCATCACCTTCAAGTGGAATATTCAGCCGCTCACCATATTCACTCATCCATCCAACCTGTTTTGCAGGAACACCAACCATCAATGCATAATCAGGAACATCCCTGTTGACCACCGCGCCCGCGCCGATAAAGGCATATCGCCCGATGGTTACTCCACAAACAATCGTACAATTTGCTCCAAGAGTCGCGCCTCGCTTCACCAACGTGTCTCTATACTCCTGTTTTCTATTGATAGCGGACCGAGGATTGTAAACGTTAGTGAAGACCATACTTGGACCACAAAAAACATCATCTTCCAGCGTCACGTTATCGTATATTGAAACATTGTTCTGAATCTTTACCTGATCGCCAATAATAACCCTGTTTCCCACATATACATTCTGTCCAAACGAGCAGTTTCTTCCGATTCTTGCACCACCGGAAACATGTGACCAATGCCAAATACGGGTTCCATCTCCGATCAAGGCGCCTTCATCAACGATAGCTGTTTCATGCACTATATAGTTCACTTTTCAATACTCAAGCGGAAGTGCCACGCGCCGACCATCCCGCGCTGAAAGATAACTGGCTATCAGTATTTCCAGGGAACGCAATCCCTCTCGGCCGTCCGTTTCAGCCACAGCCTCTCCTCTTAGTGCTTCAATAACATTGTTATAGTAAAGGGGATGACCAAAACCGTAAACCGATGTGGTTTCATAATTGGCATCTCGCACCTTCACATCATCTTCATGAGCATCCTCAAACTCCCAGTGCTGAATTTCATTTACCGCCATACCACCGATACGTACGCTTCCTTTTTCACCGAGAATAGTAATTGAGCCTTCAAGATTTTTTGGGTAGGTAAGCATGGTTACATTGACCGAGCCCAAGGCACCGGAGCGCCAACGGACTCCAACCGTAGCGGTATCCTCTACCTGAATGTCACGCGCCAGAGTTGCAACATACGCCTGCACGCTTTCGACGGGGCCAATCAACCAATCGATCAAATCCACGTAGTGGCTTGCCTGGTTCATCAGGGCTCCACCATCAAACTCCCATGTCCCACGCCATGCATCACTATCATAGTAGGACTGCGGACGAGACCAAAATACATTGATTGTCGTCATGAAAATTCGACCAAACCGGCCCTGTTCCACCGCATTTTTGAGCAGCTGAAGCGTTGCATTACGCCGGTTCTGCTTAACGACAAACAAACCAACACCGGCATCGTCACATGCCTTGACCATGCGGAGCCCATCTTGCCAACGCGTGGCCATCGGTTTTTCGGTTATTACATGTTTACCGGTCCTAGCAGCCGCTATAGCCTGCTCGGAGTGCAATCCACTTGGAGTACATAGCACTACCGCGTCTATATCCGACTGTCCGAGCATTTCTATATATGAGTCGAATCCCTTTGCACCTGTTTGAGAAACTGCCTTCGCGAGCCTTTCCGGCTGTACGTCAGAAACAGCAACAAGTTCAATTTGGGTCTTGTGCTTCTCTATAGCCTCAAGGTGCTTCTGGGATATCCGACCACAACCCGCCACTCCGACCCTGATTTTTCGATCTTTAATGGGTTTCTGGATATTGAACATATCTAAATCCACTCACTATTAACAGGCGCATCCCTGCACAACAATTTTCCAATACCCAAAACTTGCGTTCTCAGGCACTGAACAAAAACTGAATTATTCAGCCAAGCAGTGAAAATTTCCGCTGGTTATCTTTGGCACAGCAACATCATACAAATGCCATCAGTACCATTTTCAGGCTGGTGAAATACAACTTCCAAAAAAACTTCTTCGCGGTTAAGTACACAGAAATCTGCTGAACTATGAGCATCTTTGAGTAGATGTACTGACTAAGACACTGTGCAACTTTCTCCAGAGCACTCCCGAATAATACTGGAGTCCCTTAATATCGCCCCCTGTCGGTTCCCCCCCCACTGAACATCAATCATCTCCAGGGGAGTCGCTCCAGAACTTCCCAGTCTGCTCCCGGGTATGCAACTCCCTTCTGGCCCCACGGAGAAACGCGACAATAAAAGCGGCAAGAATTCCTGTAAAAACACCGACAATTATCGATGCAAGAACGATCACCAATCCCCCTGCCCCAACGGGCTTGGCAGAGCGCATGGGGGCTATCAACATTCTGGTCTCTCGCATATTGTTCACAGCCGCCTGTATTTTCGCTATCTCCGCTGCCTGCTCCTGCTGCTCACGCGAATTATCGGATATAGTGTTATTGAGTGAATCCTTCTCCCGGGGAATATCGATGTGAAGCCTTTCTTCCAGAGCAGCAAGACGCTGGTTATTCTGCTGTATCTCATTATCGATCATCAATAAAGTCATGGCTTGAGTTTCATCACCCGTTTGGGCTCTCGCCAATTTCCGGTAACTGATAGCATCAGCGACCAGAGCTTTTAGCTCTTCAATCTGATCATTCAGCAATTTAGCTGTTTGATCGAGACGTTTCAGATCGGCAGTAAGAACCCTGTGGCGATCCTGCAATGCGCTCAGTTTATTCTTGCTCTTGTCCAGCTCGACATTCATTTCCTTTTTCATAATATCGAAAACACGTTGGTGATTACGTCTTACATAATCCACCACACGTTCTTGCAGCTGAATCAGGATATCTCCATCTGATTCGGGTGCCTCACTCTCTAAAACAACAACTTCACTGCCCGGAGGAATTCGAGCCGTGATTTTGTAATGCTCCTCCTTTTCATGAGCAAACTGTTCAAGAACGTAAGGGATATAAGCCACATTGATTTTTGCGAGCAATGTTCCGGGCCGGTCGATCAACATTGTCTTGCCATCCTCCATTACCGTTCCGATCTCTATCGTTGTGGTATAGCGATACTGCTTTGATGTTACCAGCGCATACGCTATGCCGATGACAAGAGAAATCAGAAAGACGGTGAATACAATCTGTTTATGCCGCACCAGGATGCGCAATATATCAATCACGCTAATCTCAGTATCGCACGACTTCTTTGATACCGTATCCACACCAGAAATATCAGACACACCATTCATAGTAAAACCACGTTATCCCCCGCCAAACAACAGATACCCGGAAAAATTTATTATTATGACTTAAAACCGCCACCTAATCCAGGCGCAACCCGAATACCCAAAAATACAGCCGACAGCAAAGCTCCAATTATGGCGAATACAGTTGCCACAAAAAAGATGGAAGTTGGTCCCAGCTGCTCCCAAAAATACCCGCTATACAAGCTACCAACCGCCCCACCCGCTCCAAAGCTTATACTGCTGTACAACGCTTGCCCCTTGCCCTGATGGCCATCGGAAAAAATACGGTGCACCAACGCAATGGCAGATGCATGAAAAACGCCAAAACTGGCAGCATGGAGCAGTTGGGAAAACAGCATGAGATAAAGACTCTCCGCCCACATACCAATAAGCAGCCAGCGCAGTGCCGCCAGAAGCAGACTGACAAACAGCAAGTTCTGCAAACCAAAACGCGGTGCCAGGCGGTGCATGACTAAAAATACCCCAACTTCCGCCAACACTCCCAATCCCCACAACTGCCCAATCAGGCTGCGGGAGTAGCCGTACTGCTCCAGATAGAGTGTAAAAAAAGTGTAGTACGGCCCATGACTGGCCTGCATCAAAAAACAGCATATCAACAACACAAACACTTGCGGCCGGGCAAGAATTCTTGACAGAGGCTGATTCGGCTGAAGTGAATGTACAACCGTACGCTCCGGTACCCACTGGGCGGCCAGACAGATCGCAACCAGCAAACCCAGCATTACCCACGGCAACAGACCAACGCTGTAACTGTCGAGCAATGGTCCAAGACCCACCACGACGACGATGAACCCCACCGATCCCCACAGCCGGATCGAGCTGTAACGCTGCTGTTCAGCACCCAGATGATTGAGTGTGACAGCCTCAAACTGCGGCAATACCGCATTCCAGAAAAAGCTGAACAGCAACATCACCAAGGCAATCCACAGGTAACTCTGTCCCAGAAAGATGGTAGCAAACACAATAGCGGCAAAAAGCGAACCAAGCCGCACAATGCGCATTCCCTGCCCCGTGTGATCTGCTATCCATCCCCACACATTGGGAGCAATGATTTTTGTGGCCATCAGAATAGCCATCAACTCTCCTATCTGGCGCGGTGTGAAATCCAGTGATTCAAGATACAGCGCCCAATAGGGAATCAGTGCGCCAAGACTGGCGAAATAGAAAAAATAGAAACTGGAGAGGCTCCGATAGGGCATTCAGGCGTGAAGGGAGTCAGCCGTTCACGCTTCCCGGAATCACCGGGGTCTGTGATACCACGTCGATATTCTGCGCACGATGGCGCAACAGGTGATCCATCAGCACAATGGCAAGCATCGCTTCGGCCACCGGCACCGCACGGATCCCTACGCAGGGGTCATGACGCCCTTTGGTGATCACCTCAACTGGTTCGCCATGGATATTCACACTGCGTCCGGGGATGCGGATGCTGGAGGTGGGCTTGAGGGCGATGGATGCGGTGATCTCTTGGCCGGTGGAGATCCCGCCCAGCACACCGCCGGCGTTGTTGGCGGCAAACCCCGCCGGTGTCAGTTCGTCACGATGTTCACTGCCCTTCTGTTCAACACTGGCAAAACCGGCACCAACCTCAACCCCCTTTACCGCATTGATGCCCATCATGGCGTGGGCGATGTCGGCGTCGAGACGATCGAACACCGGCTCTCCCAGGCCAGGCGGAATGCCGCTGGCAACCACGTTGACGCGGGCACCAATGGAGTTCCCCTCCTTGCGCAGGGCATCCATGTAAGTCTCCATCTCGGCCACCTTCGAGGCATCGGGACAGAAAAACGGATTGCGATTCACCTCTTCCCACTCCAGTGCCTCTGCCTTGATGGGACCGAGTTGAGCCAGATAGCCTCGGATCATGATCCCCTGTTCAGCCAGGTATTTGCGTGCAACGGCTCCGGCTGCCACCCGCGCCGCCGTCTCCCGTGCCGATGAGCGGCCACCACCACGATAGTCACGAATGCCATATTTCTGCTGGTAGGTGTAGTCGGCATGCCCCGGCCGGAACCGATCCATGATTTCGGAATAGTCCCTGGAGCGCTGATCGGTGTTTTCAATCAGCAAGGCGATTGGCGCACCGGTAGTTTTACCCTCGAACAGACCCGACAGAATACGTACCTCATCCGCCTCACGCCGCTGGGTGGTGTGACGTGACTGTCCTGGACGACGCCGATCCAGATCCTGCTGGATTTCCTCTTCGCTCAGAGTCATCCCCGGCGGACAACCATCCACCACGCAGCCGATGGCAGCGCCATGGCTTTCACCAAAGTTGGTGACAGAGAACAGTTTTCCTATGGTGTTGCCGGACATCAGATCACCTTGGAAAAACGCCTCTGCGGCTGTTCACGCAGATAGCGATCAAACACCATGCAGACATTGCGAATCAGCAGTTTCCCTTCCGGGCGTACCTGGATATCGTTTTCATCAAGGTTAAGCAGGCCATCCTTCTCCATCTCCTGCAGCTGCGCCAGTTCATCAGCAAAATAGTCATCGAAATCAATTTCAAACTGGCGCTCAATCGCCTGTTTATTCAGATGAAAATGACAAATCAACTGAGTGATCACCTCACGGCGCAACTTGTCGTCGGCATCCAGTTCAACACCACGAAATATGGGGATACGCCCGGCATCGATGCGCTCGTAATACTCGTCGTTGGTACGCATGTTCTGGCTGTAGCTGTCCCCCACCATACCGATGGAGGTCACACCCATTGCCACCAGATCACAGCCGGCATGGGTGGAGTACCCCTGGAAGTTTCTGTACAGCGTACCCTGACGCTGCGCCACCGCCAGTTCATCATCAGGACGAGCAAAATGATCCATACCGATATAGACATATCCCGCTTCACCCAGATGCTCGATGGTCAGCTTGAGAATCGCCAGCTTTTCGGCGGGTGAAGGAAGCTCACCCACGTTAATACGCCGTTGCGGCTTGAACAGATCGGGAAGATGAGCGTAGTTGAATACCGACACCCGATCCGGCCCCACCTCCAGCACCTTGTCCAGGGTGCGGGCAAAACTCTCCTTGCTCTGCAGCGGCAGGCCGTAGATCAGATCGATACTGACCGACTTGAAGCCCTCCTGACGCGCCGCCTTCAACGCAGCCAGCGTAATCTCTTCCGGCTGAATACGGTTGACCGCTTTCTGCACCTTCGGATCAAAATCCTGTACACCGAGACTCATACGGTTGAAACCCAGCTCCCGCAGCAGCCTGACGGTATCCCCGCTTACCTCCCGTGGATCAATTTCAATGGAGTACTCTCCACTGTCATCATCGTGGAGCTTGAAGTGTTCGCGAGTCACCCGCATCAGTTCAATCATCTCCTCGTGGCTGAGGAAGGTAGGTGTTCCCCCTCCCCAGTGGAGCTGGTCAACCGGCCGGGAGGAATCAAACAGTGCCGCCTGCATGGCGATCTCTTTATGCACCCGCTCAAGATAGGGCGCGGCCCGGCTGCGATCCTTGGTTACCACCTTGTTGCAGGCACAGTAGAAGCAAACCGTGTCGCAAAAAGGAATATGAAAATAGAGTGACAGAGGACGACCGCTGGCGTTGCTACGGGCAGCCCAGGAACGATAGGCCTCTTCACCAAACTGATCGCTGAACTGTACAGCAGTAGGATATGAGGTGTAACGTGGCCCGGATTTGTCGTAACGACCAATCAGTTCCGGATCAAAAATTACCGATTCATCAAATTGCATCCAGTAGCTCCTGTAGCGGGTAACAGTACTCACTGTCACTGCCTTTGATTATATACTCTTCGCGAACTGGTTTTGGGATACAGATTGCCAAATGAATCACGCCTCCCCGGTCAGTTGCTCCCGCGTAAGCAGAAATACCCCATCACCACCACGCTCAAACTCCAGCCAGACGAAGGGGATTTCGGGGAACGCATCAACCAGCGCCTGTTCACTGTTCCCCACTTCGACCACCAGAATGCCACCGGGGTTCAGATACCGCGGCGCCTGCTCGAGAATTCGCCGCACCACATCGAGACCATCATCACCAGCGGCCAGGGCCAGCTTGGGCTCATGACGGAACTCTGCCGGAAGCGTCGCCATATCGCTCCCGTCCACATAGGGCGGATTGCTGATGATGATGTCGTAACGCCGCCCCTGCAGGTTTTCAAACAGATCGGAGCAGATCAGCTCAATCTGATCCTGCAGGTGGTGCCGGTCCACATTGATTTCTGCCACCTTCAGCGCAACTGCCGAGAGATCACTTGCATCAACCGTTGCCTGCGGAAAAGCCAGAGCACAGGCAACGGCGATACACCCTCCACCAGTGCAAAGATCCAGCACCCGGTTCACTCGCTCATGCTCAACCCAGGGGGAGAAGCCCTGCTCAATCAGCTCTGCAACGGGTGAACGGGGAACAAGTACCCGCTCATCCACATAGAACTCCAGTCCGGCAAACCAGGCGGACTGAGTCAGATAAGGAGCCGGCAAACGCTCTTCGACCCGCCTTTCGAGCAGCGCCATCACCTCGCGCTTCTCTGCTTCGGTCAACCGCGTATCGAAATACTCCGCAGGGAGATCCGGCGGCAGATGCAAAGCGTGCAACACCAGCCATGCCGCCTCATCCAGCGCATTGTCGGTACCGTGCCCGAAATACAGCCCTGCGCGGTTGAACAGGCTGGCACCCAGACGGATGAAATCACGTACCGTCTGAAGCTGTTCAGTGTCCGCAGCAGACAAAG
>Ga0256839_1003739_pt1 | contig 15430 bp, 12 predicted proteins | sample 354166metaG_FD_185968 | JGI IMG/M metagenome (GOLD analysis project Ga0256839, IMG submission 185968) | Hydrothermal vent microbial communities from Mid Atlantic Ridge, Atlantic Ocean - 354-166 | ecosystem: Environmental > Aquatic > Marine > Hydrothermal vents | place: Atlantic Ocean: Mid... | reverse complement strand
TATATTAATAATGTACGTATTTATCCTATGGATAAACTCGAATCATTGATAGAAGACAAAGAGATAGCTTCTGTTATTGTTACAGAAAAATTGCACTCTAATACCCTAAAAGACTTGGTTGACAAGGTAAACAAAGTAGGTGTAACAGAGATAAAACAGGTTAAGCTACTTGGAAATAAAGATGAAAAACTAGAAGATCTTTCTATAGAAGACCTACTCGCACGACACCCTAAAGACTTAGATAAGCACGTTATAGAAAACTTTGTTAAAGATAAAAAAGTACTTATCACAGGTGCTGGAGGGAGTATTGGTTCAGAGATATCTTTGCAATGTGCCTTGTTTGGTGCAGCGTCTCTCACGCTTGTTGATCATGGAGAATATAATTTATATCAAATAGGAGAGAAACTTCCTAAAGCCAGTCTAAAACTTCTTAATATTACAAATAAGCCATTGTTAGAAGAGATATTTGAAGCGTTTACGCCAGACATTGTCATTCATGCTGCAGCATATAAACATGTACCTGTCTGTGAAGAGAATCAAGAGAGTGCAGTTTACAATAATGTGTTAGGCTCGAAAGTGGTGATAGACACTTGTATCAAATATGCTATAAAAAAAGTAGTCATCATCTCGACAGATAAAGCAGTACGTCCAACCAATGTGATGGGAGCAACGAAACGTGTGACAGAGCTTTATGCTCAAAATGTAGATGCAAAAAGTACTGAGATAGTAGCTGTACGCTTTGGAAATGTACTGGGGTCTAGTGGTTCGGTTATTCCTAAATTTAAGCAGCAGATAGAAGCGGGTGGCCCTGTAACGGTGACACATCCTGAGATAACTCGTTATTTTATGCTCATCCCTGAAGCATGCCAGCTTGTGCTTCAAACTGCGGCCATTGCTAAAGGAGGAGAACTGTTTATCTTGGATATGGGCAAACCTATAAAAATAGTAGACTTAGCCAAGCAAATGATACGGCTTTACGGCAGAGAGGGAGAAATAGACATTGTCTTTACAGGCTTACGCCCAGGAGAAAAGCTCTATGAAGAATTACTTTTAGATCAGAATGAGATGCAAACTCCATATGACTCCATCACTATAGCAACACCTACTTCATACCCGATAGAAAAACTCAACAAAGATATAGAAGCATTGCTATATAGTCATGATAAACCTAACAAGTTGAAATACATAGTTCCAGAATTCAATCATAATGCAAATTTAAATACTTTTAGTATGTAACTCTTGTGTTAATATACCTTTAGCTATAATTTTATAAAAGAATAATAAGTGAGAAAAAATGATTAAAAAATGTCTATTCCCCGCAGCTGGATATGGTACAAGGTTTTTACCCGCAACCAAAGCAACGCCTAAAGAGATGCTACCTATTCTCACTAAACCTCTCATTCAATATGGGGTAGAAGAAGCCGTTGCAGCTGGTATCAAGACTATGGCTATCGTGACAGGTCGAGGTAAACGTGCAATAGAAGATCATTTTGACATTTCTTATGAACTTGAACACCAAATTAAAGGTGGTTCTAAAGAGACCCTTTTAACAGAAATACGTTCACTTATCACACAATGTACTTTCTCCTATACTAGACAAGTAGAAATGAAAGGTCTTGGTCATGCCATCCTTACAGGAGAAACACTCATAGGAAAAGAAGCTTTTGCCGTGTTGCTTGCAGATGACCTTTGTAATAATGAAACAGATGGTGTATTAACCCAAATGATTGAAGTATATGAAAAGTATCAATGTTCAGTCGTTGCCATTGAAGAAGTACCTGTGAATCAAACAGACAAATATGGTATCATCGCAGGGAACCTTGTAGACAATACAACAGATACCTATAGAGTCACAGATATGGTGGAAAAACCAAATCCAAAAGAAGCCCCTACAAATATGGCAATCATAGGACGATATATTTTAACACCAGATATTTTTGATATTTTAAGACATACAAAACCAGGTAAAGGTGGAGAAATCCAAATTACTGATGCACTTTTAGAACAAGCTAAACAAGGAAGCGTCATTGCCTATAAATTTAAAGGTAAACGTTTTGATTGTGGTTCTGTAGATGGCTTTGTAGAAGCGACAAATTACTTTTTTAACCAAGGGAAGTAATGACTAACATCATTTTATGTGGAGGTTCGGGGACACGTCTATGGCCTATAAGCCGTACACTTATGCCAAAACAGTTTGTAAAACTCTTTGACAACAAATCATTATTTCAACTCACAGTGGAGAGAAACCATACTTTATGCGACAAACAATATATCGTTTCAAATACAGAGCAATACTTTTTAGCTTTAGACCAATTAGAAGAGATGCAACTTAAACAAAACTATTTTCTTCTTGAACCTGTTGGTCGTAATACTGCTCCAGCTATTGCATTAGCTTGTTTAGACATGGAGCCAGAAGAGATAGTTCTTGTTTCTCCTTCTGATCATCTTATTAAAAACCAAGAAGCCTATACCAAAGTAGTCAGTAAAGCCAAGCTATTGGCATCTAATAACTATTTAGTGACTTTTGGTATCACTCCAAAATTTGCAGAAACGGGTTTTGGGTACATTGAGGCAGAGGATGAAGACGTAAAAGCTTTTCACGAAAAGCCAGATTCAACTACCGCTCAAAGTTATGTTGATGCAGGAAACTACTACTGGAATTCTGGTATGTTCTGTTTTAAAGCTGGTCTTTTTTTAGAAGAACTTCAAACACATTCTTTCGAGATTTATGAAGCTGCGCTACATGCTTATAACAATGCAAAAAATACAAAGCAAAACAGCACATCAAGTTATGACGAAATGATACGCATTGCACATCAAGATATGCTAAAGATCCCTGAAGACAGCATTGACTATGCAGTCATGGAAAAAAGTAATAGAGTAAAAGTAGTTGCTGCCAACATAAATTGGAGCGATATGGGAAGCTTTGATGCACTTTATCAGGAACTTGAAGCAGATGAAGATGGGAACAAATCACTTTCTATATCCAACCTTGATATAGAAAACATTTCTAATGATTCACATAATAACCTTATAATATCTGATAAATTAGTCACTACCATCGATGTTGATGACCTCATCATTGTTGATACTGTTGATGCTCTTCTCATTTCAAAAAAAGGAAGTGGTCAGAAAATAAAAGATGTGGTAAAATTACTTAAAGAAAGAAATTCTGAACTACCCAATATTCACTTAACAGCACACCGCCCATGGGGGAGTTATACGGTACTTGAAAATACACCAGGATATAAAATAAAACGGATAGAAGTAAAACCAGGGAAACGCCTCTCACTTCAAAAACATTTCCATAGAAATGAACACTGGATAGTCGTCTCTGGTACGGCTACTGTAACAGTTGGAGATACTGTAAAACTTGTTAGACCCAACGAAAGTACCTACATTACTATGGGAGAAATTCATAGGCTAGAGAATGAAGGTAAAATCCCTGTTGTACTCATAGAAGCACAAGTGGGCGAATATACTGGTGAAGATGACATCATACGTATAGAAGATGACTTTCAAAGAACAGACTAAAAATTAAATTAAACATAAAGAAAATAAAAAATGGGGAAAAAAGTAGCATTAATTACAGGTATTACAGGACAAGATGGTTCATATTTAGCAGAATTTTTGCTAAAAAAAGACTATATTGTTCATGGCTTAAAAAGGAGATCATCCCTTTTTAACACAGACAGGATTGACCACCTCTACCAAGATCCTCATGTAGAAAATAGAAACCTTATTTTACACTATGGTGAAATGACAGACTCCATGAACCTCACACGCATCATCCAAGAGACACAACCAGATGAAATTTACAACTTAGCAGCCATGTCGCATGTTGCAGTAAGTTTTGAAACGCCAGAGTATGTGTCCAATGCTGACGGTACTGGAACACTCCGTATTTTAGAAGCGGTCAAACTTTTAGGACTTACAAAAAAGACTAAAATTTATCAAGCATCTACTTCAGAACTTTACGGTAAAGTACAAGAGACTCCTCAAAGTGAGACCACTCCTTTTTATCCGCGTTCACCATATGCAGTAGCAAAAATGTATGCCTATTGGATTACAGTAAACTATAGAGAAGCGTATGACATGTTTGCGTGTAATGGTATTTTGTTTAACCATGAATCTCCAGTACGTGGTGAGACCTTTGTAACACGTAAAATCACAAGAGCAGCATCTAAGATTGCTCTAGGACTACAAGACAAACTCTACCTTGGTAACCTTGATGCAAAACGTGACTGGGGGCATGCAAAAGATTACGTTAAAATGATGTGGCTCATTCTTCAAGCTGATGAACCTGAAGACTGGGTCATAGCAACAGGTGTTACCACTCCTGTAAGAGAGTTTGTTCGTATGGCATTTGCTTATGCTGGCATAGAACTAGAGTTTAAAGGTAAAGGTATCGATGAAAAGGGGTATGTTGTTTCTTGTTCTAACCCTGAGTATCAACTTGAAATTGGTTCAGAAGTCGTTGCTGTTGATCCTAAGTACTTCAGACCAACAGAAGTTGACCTACTTCTTGGAGACCCTACAAAAGCAGAAACGAAACTTGGTTGGAAAAGAGAATACAAGCTAGAAGAACTTGTGAATGACATGATGAAAAGTGACTTAAAGCTCATGACAAAAGATCAGTACCTTAAAGATGGTGGCTACACTATCATGAATTATTTTGAATAGGAAATAGCCATGGAAAAAACAAGTAAAATTTATATAGCAGGACACAGAGGATTAGTGGGTTCTGCCATTGTGAAAAACTTACAGGATAAAGGATATACAAATCTCATTTACCAAACACATACAGAGCTGAATCTATGTGATCAAAATGCAGTAGCTAGTTTTTTTGAAGCCCAAAAACCTGACTATGTCATCTTGGCTGCTGCTAAGGTAGGTGGTATTGTAGCTAACAGTACTTACCGTGCAGACTTCATTTATGAAAATTTGCAGATTCAAAACAACATCATACATCAATCTTATGTACATGGGGTAAAAAAACTCCTCTTTTTAGGTAGTACGTGCATCTACCCCAAACATGCCCCTCAACCAATGCCTGAAGATTGTCTGCTTACAGATACCCTAGAATACACAAATGAACCTTATGCTATTGCTAAAATAGCAGGTATCAAGATGTGCGAGTCTTACAATTTACAGTATGGAACAAACTTCATCTCAGTCATGCCGACAAATCTTTATGGGCCAAATGACAATTTTGATTTAGAAAAGTCTCATGTACTCCCTGCCCTTATTCGTAAAATTCATTGTGCAAAACTTCTGAATGAAGGAAAACACGATGACCTCATTGCAGACTTAGGGCTCAATACATTAAAGGAAGCCAAAGCATATTTGGCAGACTTTGGTGTCAATGAGCATCAAGTAGAGATCTGGGGAACAGGTAAGCCTATGCGTGAATTTTTATGGTCAGAAGACATGGCAGATGCTTGTATCTTTATCATGGAAAACAGAGACTTTAAAGATACCTATACGTCAGTAGATGGTGCTACTAACACCGCCTGTACACCTCTGGCACTAAATGCCGATACCCCCGTCGTTAAAACGAAAGAGGGGTGCAATGAAATAAAAAACCAAGAAATACGCAATACCCATATAAACATAGGTACAGGAGTAGATATATCTATAAAAGATTTGGCAACCATGATAAAAGAAATCGTAGGCTTCAAAGGTGAACTTTACTTCAATGTAGACAAACCAGATGGTACTATGAAAAAACTTACTGATGTCTCCAAGCTTCATGGGCTTGGGTGGAAGCATAAGGTTGAGTTAGAAGATGGGGTTGAGAAAATGTATGCGTGGTATAAAATATAATAATAATAATAAACTCTACATTTTGAATAAAAAGGAAGAGTTTAAATTTTGAGTTTAAACACTTTAAAGAGCATAAAGTCATTAAATTTTCAAAAGAAGAAAAAAAGAGATGGTGGATAACTCCACCTCCTCACTGAACTAAAATATTCGAGATAATGTAAGAAAACGGGTTACTAAAAAGAAATTGTTTACAGATAGCTTGTAAAGAAATGTCCTTATTGTAAAAATACATCGATCAAAAAGAATGGGAAATGTGAAGGTATACAACGTTATTTTTGACTCAATGGTAAATAGTTGCAAGAATAATTAACGTAATATTCTAGGGTCTAATATACTTTTAGAAGATATTATTGAGATAGAATCTGCTATACTTAACAAATGAAAACGATGAAGAGATTATCGAAACTACTACAAAGTTTGAGTTTAATTTAGGTTTTTCTAAAGGTAAGTAAAAGTATAAAGAAGGTTAAAGAATGATGAACATACAAATCATAAATTCACTACCAGTGCAAGCTAAACAAGACTATATTATAGTATATGAATTTAAAGGTACACGTCTTGATTGTGTACCTGTAGATGGATTTATTGAAGCTACAAATTATTTTTATGAGAAAAGAAAATAATGAAAAAAATATCAGTCACAAATCATACTGGTTCAAGAAACAGAGGTGCTGAAGCATTAGTACGTACTATTGCAATAGAAGTAAAAAAAAGAAATAAAAATATTAAGATAATGTTGCATTCTAATGATTATACATATGACAAATATATCTTAAAATCATTGTATGACAAATATATATTCTCTTATATTATTAAGACGCCAAATCATTTTAAATCTATGTTTATAAATAAAATCTTCTATCGTTTATTATCTCTCTTTGAAAAAATTGTTCGAAAAGAGTTTTTTTCCAGTTTATCTAATTTACATGACAGTGATTTATCAATTATTACAGGCGGGGACATACTAACATCTGACTATAAAAACTTTAGAAAGCATGCAGCTTATATGCTAGAGAGTAAGAAAGTGTATATTTGCGCTCAAACTGTTGGACCTTTCAATAAAGATGATGAAGCATATTTTTTAAACTCCCTAAAGAATGTTGCATACATCACTGCTAGAGAGCTAGAAAGTTATAACTACCTAAAGAATTTAAACATTGATGTACCAGTTGAATATACGGCTGATGTTGCATTTTTACTACCAACTTTAACTGACAATGAATACTCTAAATTAAAAAAAATGATTAACTTTCCTTTTGAAGATAAAGACTTTATCACTCTCTCTGTTAGTCGTGGTATTATAAAATACTCAGATTTAAATCAAGAAGAATATCTCGCTAAATTTAAAGAACTTATTGAGCTTCTTACAGGTGATGGCTACAATGTTATTATCATCCCACACGTACAAGAGATAAAAATAGAAAACAATGACCTACTTTTTGATCAAGAATTAGTAAATGAGTTAAATAATGACAAAGTTTATCTAATTGGTCATAATCTAAACTCTATCGAGTATAAAACAATTATATCAAAATCTCTTGGATTAATTGGTACACGCACACATACTACTATTGCATCTTATTCTACACTTGTACCCACTATTTCCATAGCCTATAGTAGAAAAGCCTATGGCATTGCTAAAGATATATTTAAAGATGATTTTGAAGACTATGTTTTTGATGTTAAAAATTTTGACTCAAAAGCACTATATGAAAAGTTTAAAAAAGCTATAGAAAAAGGGGTACCAAAAGAAATAATTAATGAAATCAAGCAACGTGCCAAAAGAAATTTTGAGATTTTAGATCAATTACTCTAGATGAAGTTAAAACTATTATTTATATTTTCTCGAATATTCTTTTTAGCAGCTATTGTTATTTTTCAACTTACTCTTGCATACAAAATAGATATTATTGAATTTGCATATACCTCTTTTGGATTTTCAGTCTTAAGTATTGCAATGATAGCATACACATTTGGGTTCAACCAATTCCTCATGTATCAGTTTTCTCGAGAAAATACAGTGACACTCGATGAATTATTTTCTAAACTATTTAGAGTATATCTATTAAATTTTTTTATTATGTCGTTATTAATTTTTACTGTTTTACAGTTTTACAGTGCAAATTATTTACAGTATGGTTTAATATTTACATTAGTTGCTTTCCTCTTGTCTTTACGAGACTACCTAAATGTACCATATATTATTCAAAAAAAATATCACAATATTAGTATTTCAAACTTTTTGATTTCCCTACCTTTTTACATGGCAACCATAATCACACTATATTTTATTGAACTGGTTCCATTAGTTTATATCTTTACCTTACTTATTTTTCTATTGGGCTTTATTATTGCTTTTTATGATTTAAGAAAACACTTTCAAAAACTAAATACAAAACACATAGAGCAAAATATATTCTACGAATATAAAAGCACATTTGCATTTGGTATATCAGTTTTTTTATTTACTATATATTACCAACTCTCTAATATTTTATTACCCATACTTGAAGTAGAAAAAGTTGTTGCAACGTTTGGCGTTGTATTTATTTATCTAGGTATTATTTACATCTTACTAAACATTGTTTTCAACCAAATAATTTTACCCAATATGTATAGGGTTTACAAGCAAGACACCTTACTGTATAGTAATATATTAAAGCGCTATAAATTAATATTTACATTCTCAGGCATAGCTATATCTGCTTTTAGTTTGTTAATTTCTAATTTTCAAGATAGCCTGTTATTTCAGCCTATTATGTTAAAATATCCATTATTTCTTGATGGAATATCTTATATATCTTTAGGAATATTGGCACGATACATAGCAACTGTATATTCAGGAAACATGAATGTTATAGGTCAAGTGTCTCTTAAGATTAAAGTTCAAGTTATTGTTACGATACTAAGTTTTATAACAACGTATTGGCTGATATCAACCTATTCTTTTTTTGGTGCTTGTATAGCTTATTCTCTTACAGAAACCCTACTTTTAATAGGGTACTTAATAACAGGACACTATTATGTTAAAAAAACTTGATGTTCAAGAACACATTGTTAACTTCAACAGCTGCATAAGTTGTGGCATATGTGAAATAGTGTGCCCTGAAGACTGCATCACAATGGTCAAAGATGAGTACTTAAGTTTTAAACCCCAAGTTGATTACGATAAATGTACCCCGTGCTTAGACTGTGTAAGAGTTTGTCCAGACTCATTTCATCTTATTAATAAAATAGAGAAGAACTCAACTACACATCCTAAAGATGATAAATATATTGGTAACTATATCAACTCATATTATGGATATATCGCAGAAACAAGTTCTAGAATAAAAAGTACCTCTGGAGGGATTTTAACGCAACTATTTCAAGAACTAATCCATCAACAAGACATAGATGCTGTGATTATTGTAAGATCAGATGAATTAAATCAAGTACAAGATGAGATGTTTGCTTACAGCTCTGTTCAAAAAGATATTGATGGCATCAATAAAGGTAGAGGTAGTAAATATATCTCTATTGATTATCATGAAACATTAAAACAAATCAAAGATGAAAACATCCGAGTTGCTATAGTCGCGACACCATGTGTCTGTACAGGACTTAGAAAGTTACAAGAGATGGATGATTTTTATAAAGAACATATAAAATATCTTTTTTCATTTACTTGTGGTCATACTTGTAAACCTATGTTTGCTAAAAAACTAATTGATTTCAAAACTACAAATGCATTTGATGAAATTAGATTTAGGTCTAAGTCTGGTGCCAAAAGTGCAGAAGACTTTAAATTTGAAACTTTACATAATAATAATGTGCAAACAAATATTAATTTTCAGGGTGATGTATATGGACAATTGTGGAATTCTCATGCGTACATGGAAGATAAGTGTCTCAAATGTGATGATGTATTTGCAAAACATGCAGATATCACTGTTATGGACTCATGGGGTTATTCTCATGATAAAAAAGGACAGTCTTTTATTATTACACGTAATGAAAAACTAGATACGTTGTTATCTGAACTTAAAAATAAAGATATAATACATTGTGAGACGATAGACAAAGCACATATTATTGATTCTCAGCCTTTACCTATCTTAGAAAAAGTAGATGCCATAAAAAATAAAACATTATTATTAAAAAAAGTAGGTGAAATTAGTAAATATAGTTATTTAGGTAAAAAATATAAAAATGAAAAAATATCACTTCACTATTTGTATCATAATGTATCAGTGTACCTAAGATGTAAACTCTCTGGTATATATCTGAAAAAAAGTATATCCTATAAAAAACTTGTGTTATTTAGAATAATATTTGAACCACTTCTCTTTATAAAAAAAATATATTCTAAAATCTCAGGTCAATAATGCACTATTTTAAATCGTTAGGTATATTTTCAATACTATATTTTTTTTCATTAATAGGGATATTTACTATAAGTGCTATAGAAAACAAAATAGTACTCATATCTACTGTTTTGTTATATATAGAGTTCATTATGGTAATAGCTTTTTATTATATGAAGTCATATACCATCATTAATCGCTTAGCCATATCCCTTTCCTTGAGCTTTCTTATGTATTTGATTCACCTATTGATAACATTGCCTTTTTCACTAATGTTTATATCAGATGATATGTCATACGCAGGACTGCAAAAATCAGCACTAACTGTTATACGTGTATTAATTACCTTGCAGCTGTATGGAGTGATACTTTTATTTCTTCAACGTATTTTAAAAAGAGAAAACATAAAATTATCAAAAAGTCTTCTCGCTTTTTTCTTTCTATTGGTCATAGCTTCACTTACTCCTGTTGAGTATTTTCAAGTAAAATTTATTTATCTTCTAAACTCTTTTTTACCGATGTTCTTCATCTTTTTTATTTTAACACACCTACTACTTTTAAATAAAAAAATAAATATACAAAATGAATTTACTACATATCTAAATGCATCATTTTATCTTGTTGCTTTGTGGGCTATGTGTGGATATTTATATGGTCTAGTATTGTACTTTGATAATTGGGAAATTTTTGATTTAGGTGCATTTTATTCTCTAAAGGGTTATGAACCAATAGAAGGTTTACCTAGAAGTTGGTGGGTGCCTATTAGTGATGTATTATATTTTAGATTTCCATCTACTTTTGAAAACCCTATTACTGCAGGGTTCTTTAGTGCCTTTTTCAGTATGACAATGATTTCCTTGCGGCGATATATTTGGGGTACTTTATTTTTTATTTTCACACTTTTCTCTGTCTCAAAAGGTGCTATATTATTCCTTTTACTATTTATAATCGTATTTATCTCATCTAATATATCATCTTTATTAAAAGTTTTATTATTAAAAATTTTTAATTCTCCTATTCTTATTACACTCCTTCTTATCGCTTATATATCTCTACAACTTGTTGTATCTGAAATGTTTAAGAACAGTGCTTCTATCCATATGCTTGGACTTACACTACCTTTTACACATATGAATGAATACACACTTTTTGAATTGATATTTGGTCACGGTATTGGCAGTGGGGGGAATTTTTACAAAGGTGTCGTTGGTACGAATTTAGACTTTATAACTTGGCTCAAAAGTGGTTCTGAAAGTGGTATAGGAACAATCTTTTATCAACTAGGTTCACTGGGGCTTACTTTGGTTATCTGGATAAGCTACAAAATAATATTTTTGTTGCGTACACTTGAAGCAAGATTCATTTATTTTTTCTACTTTGTTAGTATGTTTATACAAGAGAACCTTATAAACCAAAATTTACTACTCTTAGTTTTTTTTAGTATTATTGTTATAGAGTTCAATAAGAATATAAAGGATTTCCAATAATGACTTTAGACAAAATTATCAATCTATCTTTATATGGAAGAGCTATTGCAATTTTGATGATAGTCATTTTTCATTTATTTGATAGTATTCAAAAAGTTGATCCAAGTATGTTCCATAATATTATCTTCAAAATGACACATTTTGGTTCACAAGGTATACATTTTTTCTTTTTTTCATCAGCTTTTTTTCTCTACTTGAAATATGATACTATCTCAAGATACAATAGTCTTTTTTTAAGTTGGTTGGGAAAAAGACTTCTCAAGTTATATCCAACATATATTGCAAGTTTAATACTCATTGTCATCATATTTTATATATTTAACTATCAAACTATTCTCCCAAAAGAAATTTTAATCAACTTACTTCCAATGATTAGAAATTTTGATGATTATTATATCCATAGTATCAATGGTAACTTTTGGTTCCTTCACACTCTCATAGAATTTTATTTAATCTTTCCCTTCTTGGTAAAACTCTCTCACAAACTGACAAATTTACATTTCTTATTACTTACTTATGTTATTGTCATCATCTATATCACTAGTTATACATTTTATTTCTCTGTTGACAGTTCGAGTCTAAATCCATTTACTGCTTTTTTTATAAATTACCTTTATGATTTTGCACTCGGTATTGCCTTGGCAAAGTACTTTAAAGAAAATAAAAAAATAGATTTAAAAATCTCATATCTCATTGCTATTTTCTTCATATTTGAAATTATAGGAGTGTATTTAAGTCAGATAGGTGCTTATGGACGTAATATAAATGATATATTCTTTTCAATTGCGAGTATCATATTTATCTTAGGCTTTTCCCATATACTTACTTCGCTCCTAAATCTTATAAAAACTAAAAATAATTATATAAGCCTAATAGTTAACTTTTTAACAACTAAAGTCTATGATATTTATTTAATACATCACCCCGTGATTAAGATTGTATTAACACAGGTAAATATTTATTCACCCATAACCGTTTTTATAGCATTTATTGTCATCTTCCCTATTGCTTTACTAAACTTTTACATCACCAAACTCATTACAAAGGCTATTCAATGGATAAAATAATACATCAAAAATTATTTGGTTTCAACTTCATATCTGATACTAATCACCAACTGACTATTGAGCACATTATGAGTACAGAAAATCATGGTATTGAGAGCAATACTCACCCTTTTCTCATTACACCTAATGTAGATCAAATTGTTAAATTTTCAGAGATAAAGCATAAAGAACTGAAAGAATTCTATGCGAAATCAGCTTATGTTTTTCCAGATGGGCAACCAATCGTATGGAGCAGTAAAATATTAGGAAGACCACTTCTCTCACGATTAACTGGTAGTGATTTCTTTCCAAAAATATGGGATAGAATCAAAGTCGAAAATAAAAAATCTTTACTAATCGTACCCAGTGAAGAAATAGCAAAAGTATTAGAAAAAGAACATGCAAACTGCAAATGCTATGTACCTCCTTTTTTTAAAGTTGACGAAACTAAATATAGCAAAATAAAAGATGATATATTGGACTTAATAGAATCATTTCAACCAGATTTTTTATTTATTGGTTTGGGATTTCCAAAACAAGAGACTTTAGCCAAAGATTTATATATGCAAAGATTAAATAATAATCTTCAAATGCCTTTAACATTCTTACTGGGTGCCTCGTTTGAATTTTATATTGGTGCAGTTAACAGAGCACCTCTATGGATGCAAAAAATAGGTATGGAGTGGTTCTATCGTTTCGTACAAGAACCTAAACGAATGTTTAAAAGATATTTTATCGATGATATGAAGTTTATTTCCTTAGTTTTCAAAGAGATACAAAAAAACCCAAAATTCAAACAATAAATCAAATTTTTGGGAAGCTTTGTCAGTGTTTGAGTTATATGCTGCTAGGCTATCACTTTTATATTGATTGAACTTGGCAACCACAACGTGGTGAAACTGAACAATACAATATCGTTTATCATTTTTAAAAACTATATTACTTTTACTATATCGCACAAAAAGTGATATAGTATTTTGTATAGCCTAAATATCTACTATTAATTTAAATAACTTAGCTATAATACATAAAAAAAGAACATTATAATGAAAGAAGTATATTCAAAAATTATATTACTGTTTATAGATACAATAACAATAGTCTTAGCTATTATTATAGGATACTTTACCAGAGTAATATTCGATAGTTCATTTGAAGATACCATCAATCACGATTTAGGTATCTACTTAACACTTCCTCTACTATACATTACAACCATATCCATGTTGGCTTATGAAGGTATCTACACCAAACGTTATGACTTTTGGCATGAAAGTAGACAAATAATCAAAGCTTTAATACTCTCTTTTATTCTCATTATGGCATTTTTGGCGATGACACAAACTATTTTTGGTTACTCACGGGCTGTAATTATATTTAGTTTTATATTTATGGTATTTTTAATCCCTACTTTTAAATACTTTACAAAGCAAATGCTTTATCGTTATGGACTATGGCAACGTAAAGCTTTTGTGCATGGGAAAGACAATGATTTTAAAGAAGAGATCTTTACTAACCCTCACCTAGGTTATATAGAGGCAAGTAGAGAGGATGCTAAAACGATATTTATAGACTCTTTTGAAGAGAACTTAGATACACTTAAAAACCTTATAGAAACAGAGGTGCAAAAAAACCATGAAGTGATTTTCATACCACTTATTAACGAATATGACTTAACACGTTCATTTGTCCATAACCTTTCAAATAGAAGACAAAATCTGATAGTATTTAACAACCGTTTAAAAAGTAAGTATAGACTCTGGATGAAAAAAATATCTGATTTAATAATATCAATATTTATCTTTCCAATTCTTATACCTGTCATGCTATATATCGCCTACAGAATACGAAAAGAAGAACCAGGAAGTTCCGTATTTTTCAAACAAGAGCGTCTTGGTAAAGATGGAGAAACTTTTATATGCTATAAATTTAGAACAATGTATGAGAACAGTCACTCATTACTTCATGAGTATTTAGAAAAAAACCCTGATGAAATTGAATATTATGATACTTTTCATAAATATAAGAATGATCCTCGTATTACAAACATAGGTAAAACATTACGAAAGACTTCTCTAGATGAGCTACCTCAAATTTTTAATGTACTCAAAAATGAGATGAGTTTCATAGGTCCACGTCCCTATATGCTCACAGAAGAAGAAAAAATGGGCAACGATATAGACACTATCCTCACTGTTAGGCCTGGTATCACAGGACTTTGGCAAGTAAGCGGGCGTAGTGAAGTTGATTTTTATTCTCGTGTTTCTTTAGATGTTTGGTATATAAGAAACTGGAGTCTATGGCTAGACATTGTTATTTTAATCAAAACTATTAAAACAGTGTTTATTAAAGAAGGTGCTAGCTAAGTCAAAGGCTAAGTACCCTTATGTCATAATGCGAGTCAAATATAAAGGTTTAACGTGGAACAAAATACACAATACATCAAAGAAGACACCATAGATATAAGAGAACTTTTTACTATACTCACAAAAAGAAAGAAACTCATTTGGCTCATCACTGCTCTCTTTACCTTGCTAGCTTTAGCCTATGTGTTTATAGCCAAACCTGTGTATGAGGTAAAAGCTGTTGTAGAACTAGCCCAGATAAACAAAAAACCTGTTCATCCCACGGAGACTATCAAACAAAAAATAGAAACTGTCTTTAAAGTAAATGTCAAAGGTATAAAAATAGAATTTCCTAATGTAAGTCAGGTAAGTATACCTAA
>Ga0256839_1003738_pt1 | contig 15432 bp, 14 predicted proteins | sample 354166metaG_FD_185968 | JGI IMG/M metagenome (GOLD analysis project Ga0256839, IMG submission 185968) | Hydrothermal vent microbial communities from Mid Atlantic Ridge, Atlantic Ocean - 354-166 | ecosystem: Environmental > Aquatic > Marine > Hydrothermal vents | place: Atlantic Ocean: Mid... | reverse complement strand
CACCGGAATGTAGAACGTGCCCGAGACCAGTTTGTCGACTTGCACGGTGAGCATATTGAGGTTGGCCAGCGATAAACCGTTAAACCTCAGGCCTGATAGTGTTTCATGTGACAGGCTAAACCGATAACCGTCATATTGCCCTTGCGTGGTGCCTTGCCTGCTTGCGGCCCCAAAGGTGCGATTAAGCGCCACCCCGAAGGTATAGTTTTTCGAGGTGCCATCCAGCGCCAACAAATACCCTGCGGTCAGGGCAAGCCCGAGGTTATCACTGATGCGATATTCGGCGGACAGTTTAGGATAGAGCAGCAGCCCCGACCCCGTATCAATAAGCGAAGGCGCATAGCCGCCAGACCCAAGCCCCACTTGCCCGTATAGCCGAAACCGCTCTGAAAGCGCCGCCCGCGCCCCCACGCCAGCAATAACCTGATTATATATCGGCAGGCCTTTATAGCCAACAGCCACGGCATAATACCAATAGGTGTTTTCTGACATGAAGTTCGAAAACTGGATGTCGGCGGCGTTGATCACCCCTTTGTAAGACCCCACGGGATTGATCTGCACATAATTATCAAGGCTGAAGGAGACCATGCTGCCAAAGCTATTACGGCTTGATTGAGGCACAGAGCTAAAGGGGCTTCCGGCATTGCCATAGGTGCCTATCGAGTATGTAAACGGCTTTTCGATAAAGAAATTGATCTGGGTGTTGTTGATGGCCGAGTTTAAAAACGTCATACGCGAAATGTTTGCCCCCACAGCAAAATTCTCGAATTGGTAGCCAAACCCCACATACCCCCGCATATATCCGCCGGTTCCAGACAGCTCGATGCTGTGGGCAACACTTTTGCCCCCCCCGCCGCCGCCAAAAGACAGGCCGGCAGTGGCAAACAAAGTGTCGGTAATGTTAACTTTCGCATGTAGAAGCCCGCCAAAGGCCATAAATCCGCCGTATTCGCCCTTCAAAAAAGGCGCATATCCGCCGAACCCAAAATAGAGCCAATCGGTAATCGGGCTCAAAATATGATAGCCGATAAAGTCAATTTCTGCGTTCTTCGGGAGTTTGATGTTTTGGTAATCAACGATAAACAAGCCATCGCGCTCTGTAAGAACAGCCTCGCCAAACCGGAGAGCGCTGGTTGGCGAATAACCAGCAAGCGCAGCATCGGAATTTGTTTCAGCGAATACGCGCTCAACCATTCCTGCGCTGAACGCAAAAATACTGATGAACATGCCAAAGAACGCGGCCATTACTTTTTGGCCAAAAATACAATTTTTCATAGTTATGCACCATGCCATAGTCTGCATGTAAATTCAAATAAACTTAACACTCAGATAAAGCCCAAGAGCGCGCCTCCACCGCGCAATGTTAAGGTGCGTTGTGGCGTAACGGGGCGGGAATATTGGTTTCCCCCAAAGGGCCTTTCCAAAGCGAATGGCCATATCGGGTAAATACGTGCCAAGAATGTGATACCGATTGGGCCTGATAGGCTGCTACAAGCGCGATAACAGGAGATAACATGAAAAACATTCCTTACATTGCCCTGAGCCTCGCCGTGGTCGCCGGCCTGGATTTTTCCGGTGTTTTGGCGGGCTTTAACCTCACCCATCCGGTGTGGCGGGATAACGCGACGCTTTATGGCAGCCTTGGCGGCGCGCTGCTGTCGGCCATGCTGTTTTGGGCTTGCGCCGCCAAGCCCCGCCTCGGGCGCTTACTGGAACGGCTGGTGATGCTCGGCTTTGTGGCGGCTGTGGCGGTCACCCTGCTTAATGCGCGTGCCTTTATCAATGCGGCTGAATTTGACCCGATGGCGATTAACCTTTGGCATAAAGGGTCTTACGGGGTGTTTATCACCTTCGTTCCGGCCTTGGCGGCGCTGCTGGCAAAGCTAAGAATCATAGGCAGGCCGTCGGGTGGATGATAAGCTGTTCCCATGCAGAATTACGACCATACCATTGAAATAGCGCTGGAATGGCTGGCGGCGGGCAAATCCGTAGCGCTGGCTACGGTGATAGAGACATGGGGCTCGGCCCCGCGCCCCGTAGGCAGCCAGCTGGCCATATCCGGCACGGCTGAAATTATGGGTTCGGTGTCGGGCGGCTGCGTAGAAGGGGCTGTGGTGGAAGAGGCTTTGGAGGCGCTGGAAAGCGGGGCCTGCACGGTGCTGGATTACGGCGTAACCAGCGAAGATGCCTTTGCCGTCGGGCTGGCCTGCGGCGGCAATATAAGGATATTGGTTGAGCCGGTGGGCGTTGGGCAGGGGCCGGATGTGGCGCTGCTGGAAGCGCTGGCTGCCAAGCGCGCGGCACGCGAGGCTGTGGCTTACGGCGTGAATTTGGCAAACTGGGAGCGGCGGCTGCTTGGGCCAGACGCGCCGCTGGCGCAGGACCGGTTCATCAGTGATAAATCGGGCCTGAAGGGTGATTGGTTTATCGGCATCCATAACCCGCCCCTGCGCATGGTGATTGTGGGCGCTGTGCATATCGCCCAGCCCTTGGTGCAAATGGCGCGGCTCTGCGGTTTTGACGTAACGCTGAACGACCCGCGTGAGGCCTTTGCCTCCACAGTGCGCTTCCCGACCGAAACATTGCTGCATGACTGGCCCGATGCCGCACTGGGCGCGCTGGCGCTGGATGCCAGCACGGCGGTGGTGACGCTGTCTCATGACCCGAAAATCGACGATCCTGCGATTATCACGGCGCTAAAATTCCCTGTGTTTTACCTCGGCTGCCTTGGCTCCAGCCGCACCCACGCCAAGCGGTTGACGCGGCTGGAAGCGGTAGGGGTGCTGCCGGCCGATATTGCCCGTATCCACGCCCCTGTCGGGGCCGATATCGGTGCCAAAACGCCAGCGGAAATCGCCATTTCCATCATGGCCCAAATCACCGAGCGCCTGCGCCGCCCAGAGACCCGCCCATGAAGTTTGGTATGGTGCCACTGGCCGAGGCCGAAGGGGCGATTCTGGCGCATGCCCTCACGGTAAAAGAGGTGCATCTGCGCAAGGGCCAAGTGCTAGCGGCGGCCGATATCGCCGCGCTGAAAGCGGCAGGGCAACAGGAGGTGACCGTGGCCGTTTTGGCGGCGGATGATCTCGGGGAAGATGCGGCGGCAAAGCGGATTGGTGCGGCAGGGGTTGCGGCGGGCATTGTGGCCTCTGTGCCCCATGCAGGGCGGGTGAATTTGGTGGCGGCGCACGCGGGGGTGCTGGCGGTTGAGGCCGCGGCAGTGAACGCGGTGAATGCGGTGGATCCGGCGATCACACTGGCCACATTGCCCCCCTATGCGCGGGTTGCCAAAGGACAGCTTTTGGCCACGATCAAAATCATTCCTTATGGGGTCGATAAAGAAAAGGTCGCACGCGCGGCGGCAAAAATTGAAGGCGCTTTTACCCTGCACGGGGTCGCCAAAACCAAGGTTTCGCTGGTGATGAGCACCGTTGACAGCCTGAAGCCAAGCCTGCTGGAGAAAGGCCGCCATGCTGTCGAGGCGCGGCTGGCGCGCTTTGGGCTGGGGCTGGAAGATTGCGTGATTGTGCCGCACACCGTGGCCGATATGGCCACGGCGATCAGGCAGAGCCAAGGCGAGCTTGTGCTGCTACTCGGGGCATCAGCCACCGGCGATATCGCGGACACGGCCCCTGAAGCCCTGCGGGTAGCTGGCGGCGAGCTTTCCCGCTTTGGCATTCCGGTAGACCCGGGCAACCTGTTGTTTACCGGGCAGTATAAAGGCCGTAATGTTCTCGGCCTGCCGGGCTGTGCGCGCTCACTGGCACTAAACGGGGCCGATTGGGTGCTGGAGCGGCTGATTTGTGGTATTAAGGTGGATGAGGCCATGCTCACAGGCATGGGGGTTGGCGGGTTGCTGAAAGAGATATCCTCCCGCCCGCAACCGCGCCGGAATGGCGGCGCGGCCAAGGGCAAAGTGGCGGTCATCCTGCTGGCAGCCGGGCAATCGCGCCGGATGCGCGGGCGGGATAAACTGCTGGAGCCGGTGGGGGATGGGACCATGCTGGAGCATGCCTGTAAAGCCGCGCTGGCCAGCAAGGCTAACACGGTATTCGTGGCGCTGCCCCCGCAAGCCGATGCCCGAAGGGCGAGGCTTGCCGGGTTGGCCGTAAGGCCAATAGACGCCCCTGATTTTGGTGAGGGTATGGGCGGTAGCCTGCGCAACGCTATGGCTCATATCGGACCGGATTTCAGTGCTGTGATTGTAGCGCTGGCCGATATGCCAGAGATAAGTACCTCCCATTACAATGCTCTTATCAATGCATATAAGCCCACCCAAGACCGCGAGATTTGCCGTGCGCAAACAGAGGATGGCACCCAAGGCCACCCCGTTCTCTTTGGTCGCCGCTTCTTTGAAGCTTTGGGTGATAGCACTGGGGATTCCGGCGGCAAGGCGGTGGTGCGCAGTAGTGCCGAATATGTGGTGAATGTGCCGACATCAGGGCAGGGCGCAGCGCTGGATCTGGATACACCAGAAGCGTGGGCGGCGTGGAAGGGGGGCGGGTAAAAATGTGAGCACTCTCGCTAAGCCCTGACAAAGCATATCCGTTCTTCTCGGCGCGCCCGGCCGCTTCTGCAGGCATCAACCACATCCACAGCGCCAATCGACATTGAAACAATCGCTCCGCCTAGTTTTCCAAAAACCTATCCCCCTGGATTTTCGACAACCGTAAAATGCGCCGTTACGGCTGAATATATCAAGAGCGATGCAGGCGCCGATAATCCATAACTTGGGTGGCCAGATCAGGTTGGGCGGTTGACGTGTTGTTAGCTGTAGATGTATCAGGAGCGGCCCCGACGGCCGCCGTGCATAAAGATAAGTTTAACGATGCCAACTAGGGTGTGGACTCAATTGCAGCATTGCCTAATGGCAAATAAATGCAGCATTGCGAGGAAATTTCTGCTGAGTTTTTCAAATCGTGTTGCCAGCCTTCGCATATCTTTCATTTTACAAAAAAACCGCTCCACGATAATGCGCATGGCATAAAGGTTCGGGTCGTGCGGGATCGGGGTTTTGGCGTTGGGTTTCGACGGGATGACGGCTAGCGCCCCCTCGTCAGTGATCTGCTGGCGGATGGCCTTGCTGCCGTAAGCCTTGTCCACTGCCTGGCAGGGTATGCGCAGCATGCCCGAGAAGGGGCCACAACTGCCAGCGGGGCGTGCAAATCCGGCTCAAACCGCGCCGGAATGGCTTGGCTGTCATGCACCTGCCCGCCAGTGATAACCGCCCGTATTAACTGGCCTTTTCCGTTTACAACCGCGTGGATCTTGCTGCTGCGGCCTCCGCGTGAGCGCCCGATGGCGCACAGCACCGAAAACATGGCGGCGGAGTATGCGCGAAGTTTGACGAACTGCAACAGCTTGCCTTTGTCTTTGCGAGGGCTAGGGCTGCACAATGCAAAAATGCCGCGCAAGTCATATGGCCGCGAAAAGACCACACATCCCGCCAAGCCTCTCGCCCCCACACGCTAAAGGCACCTTATCAGCAAAGCTGAACGGACGCTGCCGTTGGTGGTGGCTTCGCTACGCTCGGCGGTGAAGCACGCGCCTGAAACGGTAGCCAAAAGAGCTGTGGTCTAGGCGCGGCGCGGGGGGGGCGTTGCCAAATAGACGGGTGTTGCCGCGCCGCACCCGAGCGCAGCGAGGCCATGGCCCAAACGCGAGGGATTTTGCGCAGCAAAATACCGGAGCGGAGGGCGGCAAGTTTTGGGAGATCGCTGGCGTTTCTAGGCTGAAGCCTTCGTATCCGTCTCGATCGAGCAGAACATCTGGTGCAGCAACTCGATCATTTTCGTCGCCTTCTGGTCGCCCAGTGAATAGTAAATCACTTTGCCATCGCGGCGGGAGTTTACCAGCCCCTCCAGGCGCAGCCGTGCCAATTGCTGGCTTACCGCCGCTTGGCGCGATGACAGCAGGTTTTCAAGCTCGGTTACGGATTTTTCACCCGATACGAGGTGGCACAGGATCATCAACCGTCCTTCATGGGCCAGCGCCTTCATGAAGTCGGTGGCCGAACTGGCGCTAGAAATTACATCTGCAATGGTGTCGTGAGACATTTCGTCGGTTGGTACCGGCATTGTCATGAGCTTCCTTCCGTATTCTGCTCTGGCAATTTTCTTAGCATACGATCGAGCAAACCCCAAAAGAAATCTTGCCCGGGATAGCCCACTAAACGGGCCACTTCCTGCCCGTCATCTACCAATACAAATGTTGGCGTATAGATCGGGTCTGACTCGATGGTTATGCCTTCGGGCAGCGGGTCGTCAATGTCCATTCGCAAAAGCGGCGCGCGGCGGCCTTCTTCGGTTTTGGGATAAATCGGCCCGATTTCGGCCCGCCATTGCTCGCAATAGGGGCAGCCCTCGGCTTCAAACATAATAAGTATCGTTTCAGCCCGCAAAGGGCTAAAAAACAGGGCTGAAAGTGCAAAAGCCTGCATGGCTTTGATTGCATAAGTATAGAATCTCATTTTTCCGCCCTTTACATATTAAAGTATGGCAATATGATTCGCATAGAATCGATAATAATTCAAGATGGGGAATTTAATGGGCTTTGATCCAAGCTATTTAACCGCAATCACCGCCGGATTACTGTCTTTCCTTTCCCCCTGCATTCTGCCCATCGTGCCGTTTTACCTCAGCTATATGGCCGGGCTTTCGATGCAGGAGCTGACGGAAGAGAACCAGATCGCCAAAGGGGCCAAGCTGCGGCTGGTGCTGTCTTCGGTGTTTTTCGCCCTTGGTGTGGTGACCATTTTTGTGCTGCTCGGCATGGGGGCCACGGCGCTTGGCAAAGGGCTGGGGCAATATAAAACCGAGCTCTCTTATGTCGCGGCTGCCATACTGGGCGCTTTTGGCCTGCATTTCCTTGGCTTGATTCGCATTCCCTTTCTCTATCGTGAAGCGAAAATAGACTCTTCCTCCATCAAGCCCGCCTCTTATGTTGGCTCCTATCTTATTGGCCTTGCTTTTGGCTTTGGCTGGACACCCTGTGTTGGCCCTGCGCTGTCGCTCATTCTGTTTATTGCGGCTGATCAGGATAGCATCTGGCAGGGCGGCAGTCTGCTGTTTGTTTATGGCGCGGCCATGACCTTCCCGTTTATTCTGGTGGCCATGTTCTCTGGCCCGTTTCTCAACTTCATCAAAAAGCACCGCAATGTAATGGGCTATGTCGAGAAGATCATGGGCGGGTTTTTGATCCTGTTTGCGGTCCTTATCGTCACGGGGCAGGTTTCAGCCATTGCCCAGTGGCTGATTGACACCTTCCCCGTATTTTCCACCATCGGCTAAAAAAAAGGTTTTCCCCATGCTTAAAAAACTGTTTTTCGCGCTCGCGTTTCTAGCTCTTCCCGTCATCGGGCAGGCTCAGGAGGTGTATGAGGTTGAAATGGGGGATGACGGCCTGCACAAGCCCACCTGGCTGCGGGACACCTTTCTGGATATGCGCGATGATCTCGCCGAGGCCAATGCGCTCGGGCTGCGGCTGGCGCTGATCGTCGAGCAGCGCGGCTGTATTTATTGCAAGAAAATGCACACCGAGATCTTCCCGGTTCCCGAGATTGATTCGGTGATTCGTGAAAATTACTTTTTCGTGCAAATCAACATGTTTGGCGATCTGGAGATCACGGATTTTGACGGCGAGGTGTTGCCCGAGCGCGATATGGTAAAGAAATGGGGGGTGTTTTTTACCCCGACCATTCTGTTTATGCCTGAAGAGGTGGCCGATGGTGCCACCGCCGCCGAGGCCGCCGTTGCGGTTATGCCTGGTGCCTTTGGCAAGTATATGACCCTTAATATGTTTAACTGGGTGCTGCTGCGCGGCTATGATACCGAAGAGCACTTCCAGAAGTATCACGCCAGAATGCTCGCCACACAGTTGAATCAGTGAAGGTATACCAAAGAATACGCAATAATATTGCGCAAATCCATTCCACAATTCATATTTATGATTGAAATCGATATGGGAATGCGTAAAGTATTGTGACATTGTGTAACGCATGAGAGAGGGTCAGCAATGGCCTCGGTTGCGCTTATTTAATAAACCAGGGAGAGAAATACATGAAAAATTCGATGCTTCTCGCCGTTTGTGCTTCGGTGGCGAGTTTCGCTACTGTAGCCGTCGGCCAAGTCGCGCCCAGTGAGGTGACGTTTACGGAAGGCGGGGCTGTCATGGCGTCGTTGACCGGCGTTGCCGGGGATCCGGCAAATGGCGCTGCCGTTTTCAAAAACCGCAAAAAAGGCAATTGCCTGGCATGCCATGCCAATAGCGACATGATGGACCAGTTGTTCCACGGTGAAATCGGGCCATCGCTTGATGGTGCCGGTAGCCGCTGGGATGAAGCACAGCTGCGGGGGTTGCTGACAAACGCCAAGAACACATTCGATGGCACCATGATGCCGGCGTTTTATGTGGATAGCGGTTTCACCCGCGTGCTTCCCAAATTTGAAGGCCGCAGCAACCTTTCAGCCCAAGAGGTTGAAGACGTGCTGGCCTATATCCAAACATTGACCGAGTAATCCATCGAGATGCTTATAAATCAGGAGAATAATATGCAGTTCACAAGACGCGACACCCTCGCTATGGGTGCCGGTGCGGCCGTTGCCACTCTCGTTCCGTTACAGGCTTTTGCAGGCCCGAACGAAGACGAAATGGCGGCTTTTGCAAATGGCGCAGAAATTACGGATGGCGGCGTGGAGCTTACAGCCCCCGAAATCGCTGAAAACGGCAACACAGTGCCAATTTCGGTTTCGGCCCCCGGCGCGACCAACATTCTTGTTATTGCCACCGGCAACCCCAATCCGCGGGTTATCGAATTTATGTTTGGCCCATTGGCTGGTTCGCAAACTGCATCCACCCGTTGCCGCCTTGCCGGTACGCAAGATGTGATTGCCCTCGCCAAAATGGCTGATGGTAGCGTTAAGCGCGCATCCGCGACTGTAAAAGTAACCATCGGCGGCTGCGGCGGCTGAGCCAGAGAGGAAAAGAACCATGGCAGAAAATGTAAAACCCCGCGTTCGCGTTCCTCGGTCAGCTACGGCTGGTGAGGCATTCGAAATCAAAACCCTGATTTCCCACAAAATGGAATCAGGCCAGCGCAAAGACAGTGACGGCAACCCGATCCCGCGCTCGATCATTTATCACTTCTCTTGTGATTTTAATGGCGAGAACGTGTTTCAGGCCCAGCTTGAAGGCGCCATCTCCACCAACCCGTATTTCCAGTTTGACGCGGTCATTCAGGAAAGCGGCACATTCACCTTCACATGGCTTGATGACGATGGATCGGAATATTCCGACTCCAAAGACATCACCGTGGGTTAAAATAAAGGGGAGGTAAATATAATGAAAAAATTCACCCTAAGCGCCACCATCGCCGCCAGCTTGGCCCTGTTTGCCGGTTCTGCCAGCGCGCAAGTAAATTTGGATGCTGTCTTGAGTATTGACGGCACGGCCATTACCACACGGGCACCCGCACCGGATTTTCTCGACATTGACGAGGTTATTTCCGGCTGGGTTTACCGTGCAAAAGAAACGCAAGCAACGCAAATGGATGATTTCGAGAATCCGGCTATGTTGTTTGTGGATCAGGCCATGGACGACTGGAACCGTGTTGACGGCTCCGAGGGCAAATCTTGCGCCAGCTGCCACACCAATGGCCCGGAAGAGTTTGCCGGCCTGCGCGCCGAGCTGCCGCGCTGGGATGCTGACCGTGGCCAGATGATGAACATGGAAGACTATATCAACTATAACCGTGTAACCTATATGGGGGCCGAGCCGTTGAAATGGGCGAAGCCACGCATGGATGCTATGGTGGCTCTGATCAGCCTGCAATCGCGCGGGATGCCGATAAACGTGGCCATTGATGGCCCGGTTGCCGATATTTGGGCGCAAGGCGAAGAGATATACTACACCCGTGTTGGCCAGCTTGATATGGCCTGTGCAAATTGCCACGAAGACAACTTCGGCAATATGATCCGCGCAGACCGTCTGTCGCAAGGGCAGATCAACGGCTTTCCGACATATCGTCTGAAAAACGCCAAGCTGAACTCTGTTCAGGCCCGCTTCAAAGGCTGCATGAAAAACATTCGTGCAGAACCTTATGCGGTCGGCTCTGACGAGTTCCGTGCGCTTGAGCTTTATGTTGCCTCTCGCGGCAACGGGCTTTCGGTCGAAGGGCCATCGGTGCGTAACTAGAATTTTGAGCGCCTCCGGTTCTCGGGGGCGCTTACCCTTTCGGGGCTAATGCTGGTGCGCTATCGGGCGCTCTTGCTTTATCCCTAAATTTTTGGAGAAAAGACATGATCTCACGCCGCGATTTTTTGCAAGCGTCTGTAGCGGCTTCTGCCATTTACGGGGCCGCCGGTATTGGCAACTGGTCCCGCCTTGCCGCCCAGCAAGCCCTCACGCAGGACGACCTGCTGAGCTTTAACAAAACCGGCAACGTGACACTGATTCACATCACCGATATTCACGCCCAGCTTAAGCCGATCTATTTTCGTGAGCCGGAAGTGAACATCGGCGTGGGCGATGCCACAGGCCTACCGCCCCATGTTACCGGCCAGGATTTCATTGATATGTTTGGTCTCAAGCCCGGCTCCCCCGAGGCTTACGCGCTGACCTATAAAGATTTTAGCGCGCTGGCCAAAGGCTATGGCAAAATGGGCGGGCTAGACCGCTGCGCCACGGTCATCAACGCCATTCGTGCTGACCGCCCTGACGCGCTGCTGCTTGACGGCGGCGACACATGGCAGGGCAGCTACACCTCGCAAATGACGCAGGGCCAAGATATGGTGAACGTCATGAACGCGCTGAAGCCCGAGGCCATGACCTTCCACTGGGAGTTCACGCTTGGCTCCGAGCGGGTGCGCGAGATTATGAGCGAAGTCAATTATGACGGCCTTGGCCAGAATATTTATGACAAAGAGTGGGAGGAGCCTTCCGAGGACTTCAAACCCTATGAGTTTTACGAGAGCGGCGGCATAAAGATCGCGGTTATCGGGCAAGCCTTCCCCTATATGCCGATCGCCAATCCGGGCTGGATGTTCCCTGAATACTCCTTCGGCATTCGGGACCAGCACATGCAGGAAATGGTGAACGAGGTTAAGGCCAAGGGTGCCGAGCTGGTGGTGTGCCTTTCCCATAACGGCTTTGACGTAGACCGCTCGATGGCGAGCAAAGTAACAGGCATTGACGTGATCCTGACGGCCCACACCCACGATGCCCTGCCAGAGCCTGTGATGGTTGGCGAAACCATGCTCATTGCCTCTGGCTCCAACGGTAAGTTCATCACGCGCCTGGATCTTGACGTGCAAAACGGCCGCATTATGGGCTTTAACCATAAGCTTATCCCGATCTTTTCGGATGTGATCGAGCCGGACGCCGACATGGCCAAGCTTATCGACGAGCAGCGCGCGCCGTTTGAGGCCGAGCTTTCCGAAGTGCTGGGCACCACCGATAGCGAGCTTTACCGCCGTGGCAATTTTAACGGCACATGGGATGATCTGATCTGCGAAGCCCTGATCTCGGAAAATGATGCTGACATCGCCCTTAGCCCCGGTTTCCGCTGGGGGCCAAGCCTTATTCCGGGCGATGACATTACGCGTGAGGACCTGTTCAACTGCACGGGCATGAACTACCCCAACACCTACCGCTCTGAAATGACAGGTGAAACCATTAAGCTTATCCTTGAGGATGTGGCCGATAACCTGTTTAACCCTGATCCCTATTACCAGCAAGGCGGTGATATGGTGCGGGTGGGCGGCATGGGCTACCACATGGATATCAGCAAAAAGCAGGGCGAGCGCCTGACCAATATGACGCTGCTGAAAACCGGCGAGCAAATCGAGGCTGACAAAACCTATATCGTGTCTGGCTGGGCCAGCGTGGCCGAAGGCGGCGCGCCGGGTGAGCCGATTTGGGATGTTGTGGAAAACCACATTAAAAAGCAGGGCACAATTCAGCTGGAGCCGAACACCAGCGTGGTTGTTACCGGCCAATAAAATGGTAAAATTCCGGAAAGGGGCGCAATTAGCGCTCCTTTTTGGTTTTTAGCCCCCCAAGCCTTGACATTTCGGCCCTAAATGAACATTTCCAAAGGCAGTATGAACCTTTTAAAGGATAACTCGGCCTATGCCTAATAACAGCAACTCTGGTGGCCCTTGGGGCGGCGGCGGTGGAAACCGCAACGATGACGACCCAAACAAGGGCCACCGCCCGCCTAACCGTGGCCCGCAGCCGGTGCCAGACATCGACGAGCTGATGCGCAAGGGTCAGGAAAAGCTCAAAGACATTATGGGTGGTGGTGGCGGCCGTGGCGGCGCTGATGGCGGCGGCATAGGCAAGGGCGGCTTTGCTCTGATCGCTTTGGCAGTTGTGGGCCTGTGGGGCTATAACTCGTTTTATACCGTAAAGCCGGAAGAGCAATCGGTAGAGCTTTTCCTCGGAAAATTCTCCAAAATCGGCAATCCGGGCCTTAACTTTGCCCCATGGCCACTGGTGGAAGCCGTGGTGCTTGATGTGACCTCGGAGCGCACTGAAAACATTGGTGTTGGCGGTGCGGGCCGTGGCTCGCAAGGGCTGATGCTGACGGGCGATGAAAATATCATCGACATTGATTTTCAGCTGGTTTGGAATATTGACGACCCGAAAAACTTCCTGTTCAAGCTGGAAAATCCGCAAGAAACCATTCGCGCCGTGTCTGAATCAGCCATGCGCGAAGTGGTGGGTCGCTCGGACCTTGCGCCAATTCTCAACCGTGACCGCGGAATCATTAGCCAAGAGGTGGAGGACCTTATCCAGACCACGCTCAACAGCTATGAAAGTGGCATTAACATTGTGCGCCTCAACTTTGACAAAGCCGATCCGCCCTCGCAGGTGATCGACTATTTCCGTGATGTGCAGGCCGCCGAGCAGGACCGTGATACCTCGGTCAAGCGGGCGGATGCCTATTCCAACCAAGTGTTGGCGCAAGCCCGTGGCCAGTCGGCCCAGCTTATTCAGGAAGCCGAAGGTTACCGCGCGCAGGTGGTGAACATCGCGCAGGGTGAGGCCAGCCGGTTTATTGCGGTGTATGATGAATACGCCAAAGCGCCGGAGGTAACCCGCCAGCGGCTCTACCTTGAAACCATGGAGCGCGTGCTTGGTGACATTGATAAAGTGATCATTGACGAAGCCTCGGGCGGGCAGGGCGTGGTGCCATACTTGCCGCTTAACCAGTTAACAAGCGGAGGGTCAAACCAATGAAAAAGCTTCCTTTAATTGCAACGGGTGTTGCTATCGTCGCTGTGTTTCTCGTGCTGTCCTCGGCCTTTGTGGTCGATGCGCGTAAAAAGGCACTGGTGCTGAAGTTCGGTGAAGTGGTCGCGGTGATCGAAGAGCCAGGTCTGCACTGGAAAATTCCGTTTATTCAAGAAGTTGTGCTATATGATGGCCGTATTTTGAGCCTTGATACCCAACCGCTGGAAGTAACGCCGGCTGATGACCGCCGCTTGGTGGTGGACGCGTTTGCCCGTTACCGGATCTCTGATCTGCGCAAGTTCCGGCAAGCGGTTGGCACGGGCGGCACGGCAAAAGCCGAAGGCCGTTTGGTTTCAATCATCAACGCTCAGTTGCGTGCGGTTTTGGGTGAAGTGGATAGCGGGGCCATCCTTTCAGATGACCGCGCGGCGCTGATGGCCAAAATCCGTGATGGCGCTATTCAGCAATCCCGCAACCTCGGGCTTGAAGTGATTGACGTGCGGATCAAGCGCGCCGACCTGCCGGAGGCCAACCTGAACTCGACCTTCAACCGGATGCAGGCCGAGCGCCAACGCGAAGCTGCCGACCAACGCGCGCGTGGTGAAGAAGCCGCGCAAAGGGTGCGGGCGGAAGCTGACCGGCAATCGCTGGAGCTGGTGTCAACGGCCCAGCGAGATGCCGATATCATCCGCGGTGAAGCCGATGCAGAGAGCAACAGGGTGTATGCCGAGGCCTATGGCCGCGACGCAGAGTTCTTTAACTTTTACCGGTCGTTAAGTGCCTACGAGACCGCGCTCAAGGGGAGTAATTCCACTATGGTCTTGTCGCCCGATAGCCCGTTCTTCAACTACTTCATTGATCCGGTGGGGGCTGCCGATAGCGGGCAGTAAATGCCGACTATCGCTTTGGCCTCTTGCCAAAGCCGTAAACGAGGGGCTGGTGCGTGCACTGGCCCCTTTTTTTGGCGAGAACCGCGCGCATTTTATAGGCCAAGGGGTTGCTTTACGGGCGCGGAAGCGGCGATAATCAGCCTATGATCACAGGGTGTTGAACAGGTGCACGGGCCACACCCTTGAAGCCGGTTTGCTTTCATAACATTTATAGGCCAGCGGGGCCGCGTGCCCCCTCAGGTGAATATTATTGGAGGATAGTCCATTGAACCAAATTAGAACCGCTGCCATTCCGGTGGCCCATGCCAACCGGATGTTTATGGCGCTCCTTGCCAGCCTTGCGCTCATGCTCGGGGCGGCCCAATCCCTGCGGGCGCAAAACATGCCCAACAGCTTTGCCGACCTCGCGGCCGAGGTTAGCCCCGCGGTGGTCAACATTACCACCTCAACGGTTATCAACCGCCCCGGCGATCAGCTAAATGTGCCGCAAGGCTCGCCATTTGACGACCTTTTCAAGGAATTTACCGACCGCAATAACCGTGGCCGCCCCGCGCCAGAGCGCCGCGGCACCGCGCTTGGTTCGGGCTTTATCATCTCGGCTGACGGTTATGTGGTGACCAATAACCATGTGATCGCCGATGCCGACGAGATAGAGATCGAACTGCGGGACGGCACCAAATTGCCCGCCACCATTGTTGGCACCGACGAGCGCACCGATTTGGCGCTGCTGAAAATAGATGCGGATACCCCCCTGCCATTTGTAAGCTTTGGCAACTCCGACGATATGCGCGTGGGCGATTGGGTGTTGGCCATTGGCAATCCGCTCGGGCAGGGGTTTTCGGTGTCTGCCGGTATCGTTTCGGCGCGTGGCCGCACGCTGTCCGGCTCGTATGATGATTTCATCCAGACCGATGCCGCGATCAACCGGGGTAACTCCGGCGGCCCGCTGTTTAACATGAAGGGTGAGGTCGTGGGCGTAAACACCGCCATTCTATCGCCCAGCGGCGGCTCTATCGGCATTGGCTTTTCAATGGCCTCCAATGTGGTTGCTGGCGTGGTTGACCAGCTGGAGCAATATGGCGAAACCCGCCGTGGCTGGCTGGGCGTGCGCATTCAAACGGTTACGCCGGATATCGCCGATGCCATCGGGCTTGATACCGTGGCCGGCGCGCTGGTGACAGATGTGCCCGACGGCCCCGCGGCAGATGCCGGCATTCAGGCTGGCGATGTGATTTTACGCTTTGATGGCAAAGACGTTGAAGACACCCGCGAGCTGGTGCGGCTGGTGGCCAAAGCGCCGGTCGGGGCA
>Ga0256839_1003737_pt1 | contig 15432 bp, 11 predicted proteins | sample 354166metaG_FD_185968 | JGI IMG/M metagenome (GOLD analysis project Ga0256839, IMG submission 185968) | Hydrothermal vent microbial communities from Mid Atlantic Ridge, Atlantic Ocean - 354-166 | ecosystem: Environmental > Aquatic > Marine > Hydrothermal vents | place: Atlantic Ocean: Mid... | reverse complement strand
CCAGCACCGCCACCGCCGGCACCACCACCGCCGGCACCTCCTGCGCCGGCACCACCACCGCCGCCGCCACCGGCACCAGCACCGCCACCGCCGGCACCACCACCGCCGGCACCTCCTGCGCCGGCACCACCACCGCCGGCACCTCCTGCGCCGCCACCGGCACCAGCACCGCCACCGCCGGCACCTCCTGCGCCGCCGCCAGCGCCTACTTGTGCTATACCCGTACCTTGCAGCAGGATGCTCAGGATTTCACCCCCGCCATCTTTTGGAAATACCAACCATGCTTTGTGTGTTCCTTCTACTGCAGGTGAATAAGACACATCAATGCGACACACCTGAGAATTATTCATTCTTGTAGTATTCGAACAATCATCAAATGTGATTTTATAGACATTGGCGGTATCGTTGGCGATTCTGATCTGTTCAAGAGTAACATTATCCAATCTTGATGATATATCTATAGTTTTAGATGTACTTTGACCGATAGTGATACTTCCAAACTCGACTCCAGTTTCGTTGTAATCGATTCCGCGCCTTATAGAATTCCCGGGAAAATCTGCATAGAGAGGCGTTGAGCGCGCGCGTAGGACAGGTGTCAAATAGTCAGCGCTGTTTGGGTCATTTGTAATCAATTCCACTTGTGCTTCATAGGTATCAACCATGTTGCCAGAAGCAGGTGGTGTGCCATCATGATAAAAAGTTAATTCGCAGCTTTGTCCTGCAGGCAACTCAAAGGTGTAAGGAGGACCGCTGACAGTTCCAGAAAAACAACCATCTTGATGAATCTTAAATGTTGGTTCCGGTTCAGATTTTAGGTTTAACGGATAGACATCGTACACAGTTATATCCTGGTTGCCCTTGTTTGTAATAACTAGGCTTTTGGGTGCTGAAGTTGTGTTATATGGTATGTACCCAAAATCAACATCACTGCTGGAGATCTCTAATGATCGTTCTGTGCCTTTGCTAAGATTCCAGTCGAAAGCGGCTATATATACGCCTCTATCGCGTGTAATATCAGATCGATAACCAGCTGGATGCAGGATGAACCGGGTTTTTCCAATCCCAACAACATAAATCCGCTCTAGAGGTTTGAATGTGTTTCCGTCGAAATATTGCCTTGTTGTTTTTAGGCTGCCTGTTGCCCCACCTGACGGTGATACTCCCATCATGACGCTTGTGCCTGCTAGTAAAGCTGTCATTTCATTATTGAGCTTATATAGGAATGCGCCAGAGATTCTTCGTGAATTTAGCTCGAAGGGGCGTCTAAAATGTAACCATGAATCAGATCGTGTTTTCATGCCGCCAACTGTATCTAGCAGTACATATATATTTCGATTGTCATCTACATCAACTGCAATTGCATCTGCCGATAAATCAAAAGGCAGTTTTGGGCCTTGTGGGCCATCGGGATCATATTGCGGGCCATGCAGATAGGTAGCTGCATGTATAATGGAAAGATCATTGGAGAAACGTGCTACAAAGCCGCTATCATAACCGAGCGTAGCAGGCATAGCGCTACTGTTCGTCGAGAAGCTGGGCATCAAAGCATTTTGTGTGATAGGGAAGTCATTCGGATGATTCTTGAAAATATCATCGGGCGGCGGTGGTCCAAATTGTGCGCCTAATGCGATACCACCCGCAACAATAGGCTCCGTACCGTTCATGACCAAATCATTAATCCACGTTTGAGTTTCACTTGCATCGATAAATGTCCCGTTTCTCAATGTTGTAAGGTCATTATCAAAACGTGCGATGAAACCACTTAGAACGCCCGCCTTTGACTGAGTCTGATAGCCTTGAATGCCTGTCTCAAATTGTCCTTGTCCAATTCCTGCCACAAAGACAGATACACCGTCATGAGAAACCGAGGAGCATATCCCTCTCCATTTCAGACTTCCGACCTGCTTGCCAACATAGGTTGCCCAAATATTTTTCAGATCTACAGGCAGTTTGGCCAAATAGCAATCTGGGATGTCCACGTCTGTGGGGTTGGGATCAGCGGAATTGTATGCTGGTGGGCTTGTTCCAGAGCCACCACCACCTTTATATGTGGGCAAGTCCCCAGACAGGGTGTTGCTCACCATGTATATGAACTGTTCATCTTTGCTGAGTGTTAGGTGAACGGAGGATGTTACGTTCAATGGTATAGGCGAATTATTCCAAATGATGTTCGTTAGGTAACCGTCTACATTGGTTCCAGCAATGTAAGCACTATGAGTAAGTTGCGTAAGATCGTTGTTAAATCGAGCGATGACAATATCCCACCCATCACTCTTTGATACCGTCAGGCCCAAGTAATCCTTCGAGGGACCAACAATAGGGAAGTCATCCGTGCTTGTATAACCGGCAACGAAAATATCCCCCGTTTTGTTTGTGAGTATGGAGGTAAATATTGTTTCTGGTGAAAGATAATTAACAGATGGAGTAGTGCCATTGATATATGTCAGAGCAAGAAGTTTTGTGAGATCTTTGTCGAATTTAGCAATGAAAGAAGGAAATTCTGTGTCTGAGAAGGTATGCGCATAGACGCCGGGCGTTTGAGGGAAAATTGTATTATCTGATATGGATCCAACAATAAAAACATTACCAAAAACATCTACTTCGATGTCTCGTGTAACGCTTCTTTCATTATCTGCCAACAATGCCGTTCCCAACAGCGGGTCGATGATAATCTTGCGTTCTGGGTCATAACCAGAGACTGTAAATCCATAATGGTTTCCTTCAACGGTGTAAGCGACGTCAATGGCTTTTTTGGAGCCGTCTGGCATGGGTTGCCAAGCAATGGGCGCGGTAAAGTGGATGATTCCGCTTCTTGTATGCACGGCCAGGCGCCCATCTGTCTCTACAGAGAGCCTCAGCGCCCCTTCAAGGCGGATGCGCAAGGTAGCTGGATCAACGCCCGCGTGGATATGGAAGCGTTTTTCAACGTTGTTGGGGCGTGCAACGAGTTCTGCGGAGATGCCCGATTGGATTTCCCCGAGATTGACGCGCTGATGTGTAACGAGCCCGCGTTTCCAACGTTTAGGGTCGTTACCTAGAAAATAACTGACCTTCGTGGTGGCAGGCTCTGTGAGACTGGGTGAGAGCGGTTTGGTAGCAAGATGTTCCGTGATTTGAAAGGGCTTTTTGCCTTGTATGAAATGTATGATCCGGCCATCTTTTGTGATGGCATCCATTCCTGCCAAAGTCGGTGTGTACGCAAGAATTTCACTGTGTACCTGACCCTCGTTGGGTATGAAGCTCAGGTGTTCGAAAGGGTCTGGATTCTGGAGTGATGCCTTGCTTGCGAATGCAATGGAAAAGCTAATTAAAAAGGTAATAAATCGAGCGTAATGCATTGTTATATCACCTCTTAAATCTATATACATAAAATTATATTCATTTGTACCCGGGATTCAAGATAGTGGTACATGCAAAAGATTGGAATGCTGTACCATGTTGACAGGTGCGGGATTTATAGCAGGACGAAGACGATAAAATGATCGAAAAAATCATCTCGGGCGGGCAGACCGGTGTGGATCGCGCCGCGCTGGATGTGGCCATGGCCATGGGCCTGCAGTGCGGGGGATGGTGTCCGGCGGGCAGGGCGGCCGATGACGGACCGATTCCTGAGCGTTATCCCTTGCAGGAGGTGCGTAACATCGACCATACGGTACGCACCGGTGCCAATGTACGGGATTCCGATGCCACCTTGATGTTGAATCGGGGGTTGTTACAAGGGGGCACGGCCTATGCCGTGGAGACCGCCAAGCACATGGACAGGCCGGTGATGGTGGTGGACCTGGAGGCACCGCCGGCCATGGATATGATCGTGGCCTGGCTTCAGCAGCACAAGGTGAGGGTGCTGCATATTGGTGGTCCCCGCGAGGTCTCACGCCCGGGAATCTATGAGCAGGCGCGGGCGTTCGTGGAGGCTTTGCTGACGAGGTGTGGCGCGTGTGAAGAGTGATGTGTGGAATGTGCGGTGCTTTGCCTGGGGCAGGCTCACTGTCAGGGATTCGAGCTGCAGTCGGCAAAAAGAATGCCGAGTGTAACCCGGCGATCCCGGGCATCGCCCATCTCCTGGCCCATGTGGCTCAGTAATCCGGTATCTGCTGTCTCCATGCCCCATGTCAACCGGTAACGCCGCGTCCGCACTCCCCCCCGCCATCTTTCTCATGGGGCCCACCGCCAGCGGCAAGACGGGGCTTGCCGTGGAACTGGTCCGGCGCCTGCCCTGCGAGGTCATCAGCGTGGATTCCGCCATGGTCTATCGGGGCATGGATATCGGTACCGCCAAGCCCGGACCGGCGATGCTCGAGCGTGCGCCTCATCGCCTCATCGACATCTGCGATCCGGTCGAGTCCTATTCGGCGGCGCGCTTTCGTGCCGACGCCCTGCAGGAAATGGCCAGGATCACCGCGGCCGGGCGCATCCCCCTGCTGGTGGGGGGGACCATGTTGTATTTCCGCGCGTTGGAACAGGGCCTGTCACCACTGCCGGAGGCCGATGAAACGGTTCGCCGCCGCCTGGAGGCCGAGGCCGTGGCGCAGGGCTGGGATTGGCTGCATCGCCGCCTGCAGGCGGTGGATCCGGTGGCGGCGGCGCGGATTCATCCCAACGATCCGCAACGCATTCAGCGTGCCCTGGAAGTCTATGAACTCACCGGGAGGAGTCTCACGGAACTTACACGGTCACGATCGGAGACCTCGCCGCTGCCCTATCGTCTCGTCAAGATCGGCCTGGGCTTTGCAGACCGGGATGAACTTCATCGTCGTATCGTGGTCCGATTCGAGGACATGATGCGGCAGGGCTTCCTCGCCGAGGTGGAGGGTTTGTACCGGCGGGGTGATCTCCACCCGGGCCTGCCCGCCCTGCGTGCCGTGGGTTATCGCCAGCTCTGGCTTCATCTGGCGGGGGAGTGGAGTCATGATGAAGCCGTGCGGCGGGGCATCGTCGCCACGCGGCAACTGGCAAAGCGCCAGCTGACCTGGATGCGTGCCGAGCACAATCTGAACTGGCTGGAGGCCAGCGCCAGCAATGAAGATCTGCTGGAGAACATATTGAAAATCCTTTCCGCCGCCTCAATGATTCCTTGAGGTGGCAGGTGTGCGGGGCGTGGATGGCAAGACCGTGCTTTCCATGTACTTTAGTGATATCAATGTGTTGCGGAGGAATGAATATCCGCTTTGTTTGAATGATGTTCAAGAACAGGCGGTACCTGACGGGCAAGGGGCCTGGCCGGAATAATGCAGAGAAATCGACGGGCAGACGGGCCAGGGTTTCTAAACATCATACGTGGATAGTGATACAATCGGCGGCAGGCGGTGTTGAGAAGGCAGAGCCGCAGTAACTTATTGTCGTCAATAATAATTACAATGCCGGTCTGGGCCGGCGCACTGGATAAGGAGAATTACAATGGCTAAAGGGCAAACCCTACAAGACCCTTTTCTCAACGCGTTACGAAAAGAACATGTTCCTGTTTCCATCTACCTGGTCAACGGTATCAAGTTGCAAGGACAGGTCGAGTCCTTCGATCAGTTTGTCGTCTTGCTGAAGAATTCCGTCAGTCAAATGGTTTACAAGCATGCCATTTCCACTATCGTGCCCGCACGCAACATCAAGACCAGCTTTTCGGATGATTCTCCGTCCGCGGGCAACGAGGCCTGAATGCCTGTTGCAGGGAGGCACTGTTAGCCTTGCTTGACAGGCCTCAAACCGGGACCAGGGCCGTCCTGGTCCATCTGGATTTTCCCTCAGGACGCCAGGATGACAGCCTGGCGGAGTTCGCTGAACTGGCGGACTCCGCCGGGGTGGAGGTGCTCGCCCTGGTGCGGGGCACGTGCCGTCAGCCCAATCCCCGTTATTTCATCGGCGCCGGCAAGGCCGGGGAGCTGCGCGAGACCGTAGCCGATCAGGGGGCAGAGCTGGTGCTCGTCAACCATGACCTGACGCCTGTGCAGGAACGCAACCTGGAGCGCTTCCTGCAATGCCGCGTGGTGGACCGCACCGGTCTGATCCTCGACATATTCGCCCAGCGTGCCAGCACCTTCGAAGGCAAGCTTCAGGTGGAACTGGCCCAGCTCCAGCATTTGTCCACACGACTGGTGCGGGGATGGACCCACCTGGAGCGTCAGAAGGGCGGCATCGGCCTGCGCGGTCCTGGCGAGACCCAGCTCGAGACCGACCGCCGTCTCATCGGCAGGCGCATCCGTCAATTGCACAAGCGGCTGGAAAAGGTACGCCGGCAGCGCGAGCTGCAACGGGTTTCACGCCAGCGTGCCGCCGTACGCACGGTGGCCCTGGTGGGGTATACCAACACCGGCAAGTCAACGCTCTTCAACCGGCTGACAGGGGCCGGCATCCACGCCGCCGATCAGCTGTTCGCCACCCTGGATCCAACCTTGCGGCGTTTTCCGCTGCCGGGCAAGGAAAACGTGGTCCTGGCTGATACCGTAGGATTCATCCGTGATCTTCCCCATCACCTCGTGGCGGCGTTTCGTGCCACGCTGGAGGAAACGGAATCGGCCACGTTGCTGCTGCATGTCATCGATGCCCACGACGAAGGCCGCCGGGAGCGCATGGCGCAGGTGAACGCCGTGCTGGCGGACATCCATGCGCAACGCCTGCCCCAGATCGAAGTCTACAACAAGATCGACCTGCTTCCCGACGGTGAACCGCGTATTGACCGGGATGCGGACGGCATGCCACGAAGGGTCTGGCTTTCGGCCCGCAGCGGCGCAGGACTGGATCTGCTGTGCCGGGCCGTGGTGGAGTGCCTCTCCATGCAGGAAAGGGAGAACGGTTTCTCAACGGATGCTCATGGGGATGCTCATGGGGATGCCCATGGCCTGGTGAGACGAACCCTGCATCTGCTGCCTCGTGCCGCACGCCTGCGCAGCCGCCTCTTCCAGTGGCAGGTGGTGCGCCGCGAGCGTGTCAACGAACAGGGCGAATGGCTGCTGGACGTGGAGGTTGAGCAAGGTGTGTTGCGCTATCTTGAAAAACAGCAGGGATGCCGGGTGCTGGGGACAGGGAGAGAGGGGAAAGCTTGCGATGCGTGGGCGGCCACCCTAAAATCAGCTTCTTGTTGACGAAGTACGCAAATCCGAAAATCTTTGGTGGAGTGATCAATGGCCTGGAATGAACCGGGAGGTCCCAAGGACAAAGACCCATGGGGTGGGCAGGGTGGCGAACAAGGCCCTCCCGATCTCGATGAAGTCGTTCGCAAGCTGCAGGACAAGCTGGGCGGCCTCTTCGGCGGCAGGCGTGGTGGCGCCTCGGGCAGCAGCTCTGCGGGAGGTGGCAAGAAGCCATTTGCCGGCATAGGGGCGCTATTGGTCCTTGCGCTGGTCGTCTGGGCCGTCACCGGTTTCTACATTATCGACGAAGGTAACCGGGGCGTGGTGTTGCGTTTTGGGGAGTATCAGACCACCACAGATGCCGGGCTGCACTGGCACATTCCCTATCCCATCGAGACCGTCGAAGTGGTCAACGTGGAGGCCATCCGCAACGTGGAAATCGGTTACCGGTCTGGTGGCGGGGGGCAAGGCTTGAGGAAAGTACCCAAGGAGGCCCTCATGCTCACCCAGGACGAGAACATCATCGATATCCAGCTGGCCGTCCAGTACAAGATCAAGAATGCCAAGGATTATTTGTTCAATCTGCGCGATCCCGACATGACGCTCCATCAGGCCACCGAGAGCGCCATCCGCGAGGTGATCGGCAAGAGCACCATGGATTTCGTGCTTACGGAAGGACGAAGTGAGGTCGTCGCACGCACGGAGCAGCTCACCCAGGAGATCCTTGACCGTTACAAATCGGGTCTGCTCATCACCAGTGTCAACATGCAGGATGCGCAGCCACCCGAGGAAGTGCAGGATGCCTTCAATGATGCCATCAAGGCCCGAGAGGACGAGCAGCGCCTGAAGAACGAGGCCGAGGCCTATGCCAACGAAATCCTGCCCAAGGCCCGAGGCGAAGCCGCGCGCATGCTGGAGGAGGCCAGCGCCTACAAGGCCCAGGTCGTGGCCCGGGCCGAAGGTGAGGCGAGCCGCTTCCTGCAGTTGCTGGAGGAGTACCAGAAGGCGCCGGAGGTGACCCGCGAACGTCTCTACCTGACGACCCTGGAAGAAATCCTGGAGAAGGCAACCAAGGTCATGCTCGACGTGGAGGGCGGCAACAATCTGCTTTTCCTGCCCCTCGACCGTCTCATCAGCTCGGCCACGACGCTGCCGGTGCGCCCGCCATTGCTGATGAACGGTGGCAACGCAGAGCGGCGTGACAATACCACACAGCCAAACGAGCAGCGTTCTCGCAGGTCGCTGCTGCGCAGCAGGGAGGTCCGCTGATGTTGCAGAACAAACCTTTGCTGATCGTGATCGCCGTTGGCGCCCTCCTGCTGGGCTGGGCTTCCCTGTTCACCGTCAAGGAGTGGGAACGGGCGGTGCTGTTCCGCTTTGGTGAGATCGTGCGGACGGATTACGAGCCTGGTCTGCATTTCAAGATTCCCATCGTCAACAACGTCAAGAAATTCGACGCGCGGATCCAGACCCTGGATGCCGAGCCGGAGCGCTATCTCACTGCCGAGAAGAAAAACGTGATCGTGGATTCCTTCGTCAAGTGGCGCATCGATGACGTGGCGGCCTACTATACTTCCATGGGGGGTGACCGGCTGCGTGCCAACCTCCGCCTCTCGCAGATCATCAAGGATGGCCTGCGCAGCGAGTTCGGCAAGCGCACCATCCAGGACGTGGTCTCCGGCGAGCGCAAGGAGATCATGGACATCCTCAGCGTCAACACCGACCGGCAGGCCAAGGAGTTCGGTATCGAGGTGGTTGACGTGCGCATCAAGCGCATCGACCTGTCGGAGGAGATCAGCGTCTCGGTCTACCGGCGCATGGAGGCGGAACGCGCCCGGGTGGCCAAGGATCTGCGCTCCAAGGGTGCCGAGGCCGCGGAGCGTATCCGGGCCGATGCCGACCGCCAGCGCACCATCATCATCGCCGAGGCCTTCCGCGAGGCCGAGCAGCTGCGAGGTGAGGGCGATGCCAGGGCGGCCGACATCTATGCGCGGGCCTATACCAAGGATCCAGAGTTCTATTCCTTCTATCGCAGCCTGAATGCCTATCGCGCGGCGTTCAAGAACGAAAAGGACTTCCTCGTTCTTGAACCGACCTCGGACTTCTTCCGCTATTTCAAGGATGCCAAGGGAGGACTGGAGTAAGCGGTCCCTCTCGTCAGGCCCAGGTGGCGTTGGCGCAGTCGGGTAAGGCGCATGTGGCAGGACCTGGGTGCCGCCATCGCCCTCCTGCTGATCATCGAAGGGATCATGCCCTTCATCAGTCCCTCGGCCATGCGCAGGACCCTGATGCGAATGCAGGAGATGAACGATCAGTCGCTGCGCTTTGCCGGGCTGACCAGCATGGTGATCGGACTGCTGCTGCTGTATCTGGTCAGGTAATCGTTCGGCTTGCAACATGAGTGAAACGCCATCTTCCCCGACATCTTCGCCTGCCTTGGACAACTGCTGGGAGAATCGCTGGCTGCTCCCTGAGGGCGTGGACGAATATCTGCCGCCCGAGGCCGAGCGCCTGGAAATGCTGCGGCGTGATCTGCTGGACCTGTTCTTCAGCTGGGGCTACGAGCTGGTCATCCCGCCCCTGATCGAGTATCTCGAATCGCTGCTCGTGGGGGCGGGCAACGACCTCGACCTGGAGACCTTCAAGCTCATCGACCAGTACACGGGACGCATGATGGGCGTGCGCGCCGATATGACGCCCCAGGTGGCGCGCATCGATGCCCATCGCCTCAAGCGCGAGGTCCCGGTGCGGCTGTGTTACGTCGACGTGGTCCTCCATACCCGGCGCCATGGTTTTGCCCTGTCCCGCAATCCCTTGCAGATCGGGGCCGAACTCTATGGTCATGGCGGTATCGAGAGTGACATCGAGATGCTGCGTCTCATGGTGCGCACCCTGCGGGTGGCGGGCCTGCAGCATTTCCACATCGACCTGGGCCACGTGGGCATCTTCCGTGCCCTGGCCCGCGAAGCGGGCCTGTCTGCGGACCAGGAGAATGTCCTGTTCGATGCCCTGCAGCGCAAGGCCCGACCCGAGATCGAGACGTTGTTGGGATCCTGGCAGCTGGCCGTCCCCCAGCGGCGCATGCTCGGCGCCCTCGTGGATCTCAATGGCGATGCCGGCGTCCTGGACGAGGCACGCCGCCTGCTGGCGGAGGCGGGTGCCGAGGTGCAGCATGCCCTGGACAATCTGGCGCAGATGGCCGAGGCGGTGCAATGCCAGCTGGCCACCATCGAGCTGCATTACGACCTGGCGGAGTTGCGCGGTTACCGTTACCAGTCCGGGGTGGTGTTCGCCGCCTTCGCCCCGGGACACGGCCAGGAGATCGCCCGGGGCGGCCGTTATGACGAGATCGGCCGCTTGTTCGGGCGGACCCGCCCGGCAACGGGATTCAGCAGCGACCTCAAGACGCTGCTGGCCTTGAATCCCGGCCCCCAGGCGATCCCCCGTGCCATCCTCGCGCCGCCCTGGTCGGACGACGATACCCTCCGTGATCTCATCCGGCGCCTGCGCAACGAGGGCGAGCGGGTCATTCTCCTCCTCCCGGGTCAGGCAGATGATCCCCGCGCCATGGGCTGTGACCGGCGCATCGTGATGCGCGACGGCCAGTGGACCGTGGTGCCGGTGGATGCACGCGAGGGAGACGGGTAAGAAAGACGATGGGCCGCAATATCGTCGTTATTGGCACCCAGTGGGGGGACGAGGGCAAGGGCAAGATCGTCGATCTTCTCACTGACCGCATGGGGGCCGTGGTGCGCTTCCAGGGCGGGCACAATGCCGGCCATACCCTGGTGATCGACGGCGAGAAGACCATTCTGCACCTGATCCCCTCGGGGATCCTGCGCGAGGGCGTGCAATGCATCATCGGCAACGGCGTGGTAATTGCACCCACTGCCCTCATCGAGGAAATGGACATGCTGGAGGCGCGCGGTGTACCGGTTACGGAACGCCTGCGCGTCAGCGCCGCCTGCGCCCTGATCCTGCCTTCTCATATCGCCATGGACCGCGCGCGCGAGGCGGCGCGGGGCAACGCTGCCATCGGCACCACCGGCCGGGGCATCGGCCCGGCCTACGAGGACAAGGTGGCGCGCCGGGGCCTGCGCCTGGGGGATCTGTTCCACCGTGAGCTGTTCGCCGCCAAGCTGGGGGAGGTGCTGGATTATCACAATTTCGTCCTGCGTCATTACTACAAGACAGAGACGGTGGATTTCCAGGGCGTTCTGGACGAGGCCATGGCGCTGGCGGAGCGGCTGGAGCCGCTGGTGGTGGACGTGCCGGACATGTTGTACCGCTACCACCGCCAGGGCGTGGATATCCTCTTCGAGGGTGCCCAGGGCACGCTGCTGGACATCGATCACGGCACCTATCCCTACGTGACATCCTCCAATACCGTGGCGGGAGGGGCGTCCACGGGCAGCGGTATGGGGCTGCTGGATTTCGATTACGTCCTGGGGATCACCAAGTCCTATACCACCCGCGTAGGCTCAGGGCCTTTCCCCACCGAGCTGGAAGACGAGACCGGAATGCATCTGGCGCGGCGTGGCCACGAGTTCGGTTCCACCACCGGCCGGCCGCGGCGCTGCGGCTGGTTCGATGCGGCCGCGCTGCGCCGCGCCGCGCGCCTCAACAGCCTGTCGGGCCTGTGCATCACCAAGCTGGACGTGCTGGACGGCCTGGACACTATCCGCATCTGCACGGGTTATCGCTGTCGTGGGGAACAATATGAGATCAGCCCCGTGGGGGCTGAACTGCTGGCGGATTGCGAGCCTATCTACGAGGAGGTGCCGGGATGGGAGGCATCCACCGTGGGCGTGAAGACCTATGACGCCCTGCCGGAGAACGCCCGCCGTTATCTGCAGCGCATCGAAGAGCTGGTGGCCACGCCCGTTCACATGATCTCGACGGGGCCGGACCGTGACGAGATCATCATCCTGCGCCATCCCTGCGACTGAGTGTCTCAGACGCCTTCAGCAGGCTTGCCCTGATCCGAGGAAGGCGCGTCTTTTTCCTGCTTGTCATGGTCGGACAGCAGGCGCCCGAAACGCGTGATGCTGCTGTGCGCCAGCTTCACCAGTTCCATGCCCACGGCCAGGTAGGTTTCACCCAGGCGGGGCATCTTGGCGAGGTAGTAGCAGATGCCCAGCAGGGCCGCGAACCCCAGGATCGCGGAGAGGAAGGCGCCGAAGACATAGCCGAACAGGGCCGAGAGATTGGACCACAGGGAAAGCGCGATCATCAGGGCGGCGCCGTAATAGAGGAAGACGGCGAAGGTGAAAAACATGAGGAGCAGGAACTGGATGGCTCTGACGATGGCGATGTCGATCTTTTTCATGACTGGCTTTCCTTTGAGAGTGTAACTTGTTGTTATCTTTTTCAATTGAAGCAACAATTGCCTGGATGAGAAAGCGCCTAAATGGTGGCACAGCAGGGCAGGGCATGCAAGGGGCGATGGAATACAATGCGTCATGCCGCATCATCCGGTAAAATCCGATCATTCCCATGGGGAAATCCTGTCAGGATTTTGCGGTTACCCTGTCAGATGCCGGAGAAAATGCCGGGAAATAAAAACACTTGGAGAATCAAGAGGGAGGCGTTATGACGGAGACGAGCCATTACAAGGTACTCATCATCGGTGGGGGCACGGGGGGCATCGCAGTGGCTGCGCATCTGCGCAAGGAGATGCCCGACCTCGAAGTCGCCATTGTCGAACCTTCGGAGACCCACTATTACCAGCCCGGCTGGACGCTTGTCGGCGGCGGCATCATGCAGGCGGAGAAGACCACCCGTCCCATGGAGAAGGTGATACCCAAGGGCACGCGCTGGATACGCGACAGCGTCACGGCCATCGATGCCGAGGCCAACACGGTCACCACCGAAAAGGGCCAGCAGATCGGCTACGACTTCCTCGTGGTCGCCGCCGGCATCAAGATCGACTGGGAGGCCATCCCCGGTCTCAAGGAGAGCCTGGGACAGAACGGCGTAGTGAGCAATTACGATTACAAGACGGCCAGCATCACCTGGGAGACCATCAAGTCCTTCACCGGTGGCACCGCGCTGTTCACCCAGCCCAAGCCGCCCTTCAAGTGCCCGGGTGCGGCGCAGAAGATTCTCTACCTGGCCGACGATGCCTTGCGCAAGCAGCGGGTGAGGGGGAGTTCCAAGCTGATATTCTGTTCCGCCGCCCCCGGTATCTTTCCTGTCAAGAAATACGCCAAGACGCTCAACGAAGTCATCGCGCGAAAGGAACTGGACGTCCGCTACCAGACCCATCTTGTCGCCTTGCGCCCAGAGAGCAAGGAGGCCGTCTTCGAGAAACTGGCCGACGGGGGCGAGGAGGTGATCAAGTACGACATGATCCATGTCACGCCGCCCATGAGCGCCCCGGATTTCATCAAGGACAGCCCCTTGAGCGATGATGGCGGCTGGCTGGACGTGGACCTGCACAGCCTGCGTCACACGCGCTACGGCAATGTCTTCGGCCTGGGCGACTGTACCAACACGCCCAACTCCAAGACCGCTGCCGCCATCCGCAGCCAGACCCCCGTGCTGGTGAGCAACCTGGTCACGGCCATCAACGGCCAGGAAGGCAAGGCCGCCTATGACGGTTATGCCTCCTGTCCCCTGGTCACGGGCTACGGCAAGCTGGTACTCGCCGAGTTCGATTACAACATGCTGCCCAAGGAGACCTTTCCCTTCGATCAGGGCAAGGAGCGGCGCAGCATGTACTATCTCAAGAAATACATCCTGCCGCGTTTCTACTGGGACATCCTGCTCAAGGGCGGCGATCTCAGTTTCGGCGGCAACTGAAAGAGGCGTTCGCGTTCAGGGGAATTCCGCAGCCGGGGCCGCTCCTGCAGGATGTATCCTGCAGGAGCGACCCCAGGCGGGGACCGATTCCCGTCCGCCCAGGATGCTTCCAGAACGGGCAATGCCCAGCGTGCTGTCAACGTGCTGTCAATGTCCAGGGCCGAGGTTGTCCACCCAGTAGTCAATGACCTGGAACTTGGCGCCGTCGCCGCGTTCAACCCAGCGCACGAACATGCCAAAGTCGTAGCGATAGTCGTTGTATTCCTGCCCCTCCCTGATGGCACCCACCGAGGCTTCGTAGCGGATGCTCTCGCTGAGGTTGATACTGTAGATGCTGGTATCGCTGAGCCCCTGGCTGACGGTCATGCCCACGCCGGCTACGGTGAAGCCGGTGGCGTATTCCACGCTCTGGGTCACTTCGACCTGGCTGACGTTTTCTTCCGTGATCTCGATGGCCGTGGAACGGACGCCATCACCCTGGCTCACGGGAGTCTCCTCGGTCTGTAGAAAGCCCCTGGCGCCCTGGAAGGCATTTTTTTCACTTTCAGACATATAGCTGGAGACGTCTCCAGGCTTGTGGTTCATGATGTCCGGTCCGATCTGCTGTGTGTCGTCCACGCTGGCGTTGAAGAAGTCGAGGGACCAGTCATAGATCTTGGTGTCCACGGGCTCATCGATGGTGATGCGGGTGCCGATGAGGTCCGGATTCGGGGCCGCGACGATCTCGTATTCATAGGATGTAAACAGGGTGCCTTGGAAGATCACCCTGTCCAGGTCCGAACCACCCTCGAAGATCTCTTCCCGCGTCTCGATCTTGGTATTGATATTGGAACGGGTGACAGCGCGTTCCAGGCTGACGGAAGCTTCGAAGGTCAGCATGTCTGCGAAAAGGAAGCCGGGCGACTCGGCCGAGAGGGTCACGCCGACCGTGGTGCCGTAGGCGGCGCCCCTGCTCTCTCCAGCCGATTCGCTGAGGGCGATGTTGGTGCCCGTCAAGGTGTAGTTCTGGCTGATGCCGGCCTCCGTGGGGGGCGCCGCCACCACGAAGAGGACCATGGGATTGGGCAGGCTCTGCCACTTGTTGCCGGTGTACCTCACGCCCAGGTTGTCCCCGTCGAAATCCGCGCCCAGGAAGGCCAGGGGTGGCGGGGTCTTGTAACCGCGCCCTACCTCTTTTACCGGCAGCAGCGAGTTTTTGACCACGTAGGCGCTTTTCACGCAATTCCCGTTCTCGTCGGAGGCAACGCATTCGAACGCGGCATGGATCTCGCGCCGCGACAGGTTGTTGGGATCAAACAAGTCGGGAGCCGGATCAAGTCGTCCCATGATCACTTCATCGGCGCCGTCACGGTCGTTGTCGACAACCGCCATGGCGCAACGGCTTTTGTTGCTGGCGCCGCTGCCGTCCTCGAAGATCACCTCGCCCGGCGTGTCGAAGGGCTGGGGGGCGGAGTCGTTGTTGAGGGCGAGCAGATCGAAGCGGCAGGCATACTCGGGGCCGTTGAAATCCCGGAGGGTGGAGACAACCTCGTCCTGGCCGTCGCCGTTGAGATCGACACGCGCCAGT
>Ga0256839_1003736_pt1 | contig 15437 bp, 14 predicted proteins | sample 354166metaG_FD_185968 | JGI IMG/M metagenome (GOLD analysis project Ga0256839, IMG submission 185968) | Hydrothermal vent microbial communities from Mid Atlantic Ridge, Atlantic Ocean - 354-166 | ecosystem: Environmental > Aquatic > Marine > Hydrothermal vents | place: Atlantic Ocean: Mid... | reverse complement strand
AGCAACTGGAACACCCAGAGCGGGGTGTCGGCGTTTTGCAGCGCCAGCCCGGTGCCGGCGGCCGGCAACATCAGCAGCGAGGTGGTCCAGAAGATCGTGTTTCGCCCGCCTGCGATGCGGATAAAGAAGGTCGAAGGGATGCGCAGCGTCGCGCCGGTAAGGCCTGCGATGGCCGACAATGTGAACAGCTGGGACTTTTCGAACGGATAGCCCAGGTTGATCATCTGAACCGTGATGATGCCCCAATACAGCCAGACAGCAAAGCCGCACAGCAGGGCAGGGATTGAAATCCACAGGTTGCGGTTGGCAATTTTCTTGCCGGTGGAATTCCAGAACGCTTCGTCCTCGACATTCCAGTTTCTCAGGTCCTGTCCCAAAGGTCTTCTCCTTGCGGGTGTGAGTGGGGCGGGCCGCCGGGACGGCCCGCGAATTCATGGTTTTTCAAGTCGCTTCATGCGGAACGTCCGACAGGTGCGTGTCGCGCCGGATCTCGGGATACTGCGCGCGTTCCATCCGGCGGATGGCGACGTGCATCCAGATCAGGCTGACGACCACCAGCAGGAACAGAAGCATGAACACGGTCGACCAGATCTGGGTCAGGTCGAGAATGATCCCGAAGGCGATCGGCAGGAAAAACCCGCCCAGGCCGCCAATCATGCCCACAAGGCCCCCCACTGCACCCACGTTGTGCGGGAAATACACCGGAATGTGCTTGTAGACCGCGGCCTTGCCCAGGCTCATCACAAAGCCCAGGATCACGGTCAGGAACACGAACACATAAAGCGGGATGCCGAATGTGAACTGGATCGTGACCGGGGTGCCGTCGGCTTCGGGGATGGCCTGAACGATGTAGGTCGTTTGCGGGTAGCTCATGATGAACAGGACGATCGCCGATACGATGAACGTCAGATACATCACGAAACGCGCGCCCCAGACATCCGACATCCAGCCGCCGAGCGCCCGAAAGATCGAGCCCGGCAGTGAATACATGCCGGCAAATACACCGGCGGCGGCCAGCGAAACGCCGTAGGCGCCCACGTAGTAGCGCGGCAGATAGGACGCCAGGGCAACGAAGGCGCCAAAGACGAAGAAATAATAGGTGGCAAAGCGCCAGACCTGGATGTTTTTCAACGGCTCAAGCTGTTGGGCGGCAGATGCCGGTTTTTCGCCGGTTTCCTTCTGGCGTTTGCGCACCGGGTCTTCCGGCGCGAAGATGTAGAAGATGACGGCCATGGCAATGAGAACCACGGCATAGATGCGCGCCGTGTCTTCCCATCCATAGGCCAGAACCAGAAACGGCGCGGCAAAGTTGGTGACCGCCGCGCCCACATTGCCGGCGCCGAAGATGCCCAGGGCCGTGCCCTGCTTTTCCGACTCGAAAAACCGCGAGACATAGGCGATGCCGATGATGAAAGAGCCGCCGGCCAGGCCCAGCCCGAGCGCGGCCATCAGGAAGACCGGGTAGGAATGAACCGAGGCCAGCAGCCAGACCGAAATCGAGGTGATCAGCATCTGAAGCGGCAGCATGATGCGGCCGCCGAACTGGTCGGTCCAGACCCCAAGAAAGATCCGGCTGATTGAACCGGTCAGAACCGGCGTCGCCACGAGCAGGCCGAACTGGGTTTCGTTCAGCCCCAGCTCTTGTTTGATCTTCACGCCGATGATCGAAAAAATCGTCCAAACGGCGAAACAGACCGTAAAGGCCAGAGTGCTCAACCCCAGCGCCCGGTATTGAACCGGTTTGGTTACTCCGTCCATTTCATGCATCACATGCCCTCCACGCAGGTGCGCCCTTGGCGCTTTTCATTGCCGGTATTGGAGCGTGTTCCGTTCCGGGCCGGGTTGATCCACGTCAAGAAATGGCAAAAAACACTGAAAAAATAAGTAGTTACGACAAATATTGATGGGTTGGGGGGCGAACTTCCTGTTCGGCGGAAACAAAGTTCACTGTGTCCGATTGACAATTTCCGCCGGCGAATTGATAAATGTCAAATTGGAAATCCGGGGGCGACTCAGACCATGCGAGAGACCGATCGGCAGGAAATTCGCCATCTGCCCCTGTTTCGGGGCATGGACAGCAACAATTTCGATCGCCTGATGCGCGGAGCCTATGTGCAGAATTTCCCACCACAGGTGGACCTGCTGCGCGAAGGTGACCCGAGTGACTTTCTGCATGTCCTGATCAACGGTAGCGCCGAGTTGTTTGCAAACTGGAACGGTCGCGAAACGACCATGTCGGTGGCGCGCCCGGTATCGACCTTCATTCTCGCGGCCACCATTCAGGATGCACCCTGGCTGATGTCGGGCCGGACGCTGGAAAAATCCAGAATCGTTCTGCTGCCGTCAGAGGATGTGCGAGCGGTTTTTGCGGAGGACAATGTTTTTGCGCGCGCCGTGGTGTCGGAACTGGCGCAGTGCTACCGGGGCGTCCTGAAGGATGCCAAGAACCTCAAGCTGCGCACGTCGGTCGAGCGGCTGGCAAACTATCTGTTGCGCTGGCAGGCCGAGCACGGGGGCGGGCCGACATTCCAGTTGGGTCTCGAGAAACGCCGCCTGGCGGCGCGGCTGGGGATGACGCCGGAAAACCTTTCGCGCTCGATCAGGGCGCTTCAGGACCACGGCGTCCAGATCAACGGGACGCAGGTTGAAATCACCGATCATGCCAAGCTGGAAACCCTGGCGGTGCCGACCCCGCTGATCGACGATCCGCGCTGCTGATCTCAGGCGCTTTGGGCGGCGTCGGGCTTGTATCCGAATGAACTGTCGAGCAGATGCTTGGTATAGGGGTGCGACGGGCGCATGGCGCGCATGTCGGCAACGCTCATCAACTCGACGATCTCGCCATTCTGCATCACGGCGGTCGTGTCGCACATATGCGCGACCACGGCCAGGTTGTGCGAGACCATGATGTAGGTCAGCTTGTGTTCTTCGCGCAGGTCGGCCAGCAGGTTCAGCACTTCGGCCTGCACCGACACATCCAGCGCCGAGGTCGGCTCGTCCAGCAGGATGACGCTGGGTTCGGGTGCAAGCGCGCGTGCAATGGCAACGCGCTGGCGCTGGCCGCCCGACAACTGGTGCGGATAACGGAAGCGGAATGACGGGCCGAGGCCGACGTCATCGAGCAGCTTCATGATCCTCTGGTCGATGTCCCTGAAGCCGTGCAGCGAAAGGGTTTCGCCCAGAACCTGATCGACGGAATGGCGCGGGTGAAGCGAGGCATAGGGGTCCTGAAACACCATCTGCACGTCCTTGTAGAAGTCTTTCGGGCGCTTCTTGCCCAGCTCGAACGCGCCGACCGTCATCCGCCCCGACCAGGTGGTGACAAGCCCCATGATCGCGCGCAGGATCGTGGATTTGCCCGATCCGCTTTCGCCCACCAGCCCGAAGCTCGCGCCGCTCGGCACCTCGAAGGTGGCGTTCTTCACCGCGTCCACCCGGTCGGCGCCATCGCCGAACCAGACGTTCAGGTTTTCCACGCTGACCCGGCTCATGTGCGCCCGCTCACGCTTGGCGCCTGCGCCCAGGCCGGATCGCGCTTCAGCACCTCCAGCCGGGGCTGCGGCGCGTCGATCCGGGGCAGGCTGCCCAGCAACCCGCGCGTGTAGGGGTGCGTCGCCTCGTGCAGCTTGCCTGCGTCGCACACTTCGACGATGCGCCCGGCATACATGATCAGCACCCGGTCGCAGAAACTGGCCACGAGGTTCAGGTCATGGCTGATGAAGATCAGCCCCATGCCGCGTTCGCGCACCAGCCGGTCGATGATCGACAGAACCTGCGTCTGCACGCTGACATCGAGCGCCGAGGTGGGTTCGTCGGCGATCAGGATTTCCGGCTCGGTCACCAGCATCATCGCGATCATGATGCGCTGGCCCATGCCGCCCGACATCTCGTGTGGGTAGGCGCGCATCACGCGCTCTGGGTCGCGGATCTGCACGGCTTCCAGCATCTCGACGGCCTTCCTGCGCGCCGCGCTGCGCCCGGCGCCGGTGTGAAACCGGTAGATTTCCATGATCTGCTCGCCGATCTTCATCACCGGGTTCAGCGAAAACTTCGGGTCCTGCATGACCATCGAAATCTTCTGGCCGCGGATCTTCTGCATGTCGCGTTCGGATTTGGCCAGCAGGTCTTCGCCGCGAAATTCCATGCGGTCGGCCTCGACGCGCCCCGGCGGCCGGATCAGCCGCAAGATGGCGCGCCCGGTCATCGATTTGCCCGAGCCGCTTTCGCCCACGATGCCAAGGCGCTCGCGCCCCAGCGTGAAGGACACCCCGCGCACCGCCTGGAATTCACCCTGACGGGTCGGAAAGGTGACACGCAGGTTCTCGACATCAAGCAGGGTCTCGCTCATCGGGTGCCGCCTTCCTTGGGGTCGAGCACGTCGCGCATCCCGTCGCCCAACAGGTTGAACGCAAGCGATACGGTAAAGATCGCCAGGCCAGGCATGGTGGCCACCCACCAGCTGTCGAGGATGAAGCGCCGACCTTCGGCCACCATGGCCCCCCATTCCGGGCTTGGCGGCTGGGCGCCCAGCCCGAGAAAGCCAAGCCCGGCGGCGGTCAGGATGATGCCGGCCATGTCGAGGGTGACCCGGATGATCAGCGATGAAATGCACAGGGGCCAGATATGCCGGGTGATGATGCGCAGGGGCCGCGCGCCCTGAAGGCGGATGGCGGCGATGAAATCGGAATTGCGGATGGTCAGCGTTTCGGCCCGCGCGATGCGGGCATAAGGCGGCCAAGCGGTGATCGAGATCGCCAGCACCGCGTTTTCGATCCCCGCCCCGAGCGCGGCCACGAAGGCCAGCGCCAGCACAAGGCGCGGGAACGCCAGGAAGATGTCGGTGATGCGCATCAGGATGGCATCGGTCCAGCCGCCGGCGTAACCGGCGATGGTGCCCACCAGCAACCCGACGATCGGGGCGATCATCGCCACGAGCGACACGATATACAGCGTGATGCGTGAGCCGTATATCATCCGGCTCAGGATGTCGCGCCCAAGGCTGTCGGTGCCCAGCAGATGGCCGGGCGATCCCGGCGGTTGCAACCGGTTCATCAGGTTCTGGGCCAGCGGATCATGCGGGGCGATCCACGGCGCAAAGGCGGCCACGGCGACCAGCCCGATCAGGATATACAGCCCCAGCATGGCCATGTGGTTGGATTTCAGCCGCAGCCAGCCATGCCAGGCCGCCGCGGCGCGCGCGTGGCTGCGCGAGGTCGGCGTGTCGGTGTTCAGCCAGTCGCGCCAGGTCTGGCCATGGGGGGGGAGGTCTGTCATTTGGCCCTCGGGTCGAAGAACTTGTAAAGCAGGTCCGAGAAGATATTGATCAGCACGAAGATCAGCCCGACAACGATGGTGCCGCCCAGCACCGCGGCCATGTCGGCCGACAGAAGTGCTGTCGTGATGTAAGAGCCGATGCCTGGCCACGAAAAAATCGTTTCGGTCAGCACCGCGCCTTCCAGCAGGTTGGCGTAGGACAGGGCGATCACTGTGATCAGCTGCACCTTGATGTTGCCGAAGGCGTGGCGCCAGATCACCGTGCGTTCGGGCAGGCCCTTGACGCGGGCCGTGGTGATGTATTCGGCGCTGAGCTGTTCCAGCATGAACGAACGGGTCATTCGGCTGATATAGGCCATCGAGTAGTAGCCAAGGATCGAGGCCGGCAGGATGATGTGGCTGAACGCATTGCGAAAGACGCTCCAATTGCCGTCGATTGCGCTGTCGACAAGGATCATGCCGGTGCGCACGGGCACAAGGTCTTCGTAGAAGATGCCCAGCCGGCCCGGGCCGCCGACCCACCCCAGTATGCCATAGAAGATCAGCAGGCCGATGAGACCAAGCCAGAAGATCGGCATCGAATATCCGATAAGGGCCACAAAACGCGCAATCTGGTCAATCCATGTGCCGCGCCTTACGGCGGCGGTGACGCCAAGCGGCACGCCCAGGAGGACGCCGATCAATGTGCCAAGAGTGGCCAGTTCCAGTGTCGCGGGAAACACCCGCTTGATGTCTTCCGAAACCGGCCGGGCATTGAGCAGCGACATTCCGAAATCGCCGTGCAGGACGTCCCAGAGGTAGTAGGCGAACTGCACCAGAAGGGGTTTGTCCAGGCCCATGGCCTCATAGGTCGCCTGGTAGATTTCTTTCGAGGCCCGTTCGCCGACCACGGCCAGAACCGGGTCAACCGGCATCACGCGCCCGATCAGGAAGGTCACGAACATCAGGCCAAGCATGGTAATGGCGACCGAACCGACGGTCTTGGCCGCCGTGATCAGGCCGCGCAGAAACGGGGGCGGCGTGCGCCGCCCCACAGTCTTGTTTTCGGCAATTGCCATCTACTTGGTCACGGGCCAGTAGGAAACCGACGTGATGGCGCCGCCAAGGTTCAGGTTCTGAACGTTGTCGCGCCGTCCGGTTTGCTCGATCCGCTGGAACATGATCGCAAAGGGCGACTTTTCGCGGAACTCGGCCTGGATTTCCTGATACATCTGCGCCCGCTTGTCACGGTCGCCCTCGACAACGGCGGCGGCAACCTTTTCGGTCAGACCGTCGGTGTCCCAGGCATTGCGCCAGGCCAGAAGACCGGTGGCCTGTGCCTCATCCGAGTTGTCCGGGTTGTAGGCAAACGTGCCGGCGTTGGTGTGCGGGTCCGGGTAGTCCGGGCCCCAGGCGCCGATATACATGTCCAGATCACGCGAACGGTAACGTGCCAGGATCTGTTTGCCGGTGCCCACCGTCAGGTTCAGCTTGATGCCCGCCTGCGCGAAGGTGTTCTGCAGTGACTGGGCAATTTCCAGCCGTTCCTGCGCTTCACGCACGCCGGCCTCGATTTCCAGGTTTTCCACCCCGGCCGATGCCAGCAGTTCCTTGGCCTTTTCGACGTTGAGCGAGAACGGGTTCTCGTCGACCGCGCCCAGATAGGTTGCCGGCAGGAAGTTCTGATGCGTCACATACTGGCCCTTGAGAAAGCTGTTCTGCATGCCTTCGTAGTCGATCAGATACTTGATCGCCTGGCGCACTTCGGGCTTGCTCAGAACCGGGTGCTTCTGGTTGACCGAAGTATACATCAGCCGGCCGCGCAGTTCGTTGTCAACGGCGATACCATCGACCCCGGTTATCCCTGCAATGTCGGACGGGTTCAGGTTGCGCGCCACGTCGATGTCGCCGCGCTCAAGCAACAAGCGCTGGGTCGCGCTTTCCTGGACGTGGCGCACGATCACGCGCTCCATCGCCGGCGTGCCGCCATACCAGTTCGGGTTTGCCGTCAGCGAAACCGATTCATTCGGCTTCCAACTGGTCACGACATAGGCGCCCGAACCTGCCGAGTTGGTCTTGAGCCACGCATTGCCCATGTCGCCGTCAGCTTCGTGCTGCATGACGACTTCCTTGTCGAGAATGCCACCGATGGTGGCGGTCAGGCAGTTCAGCACAAACGACGTCGCATAGCGCTTGTCGGTGGTGATGATGACCGTGTTGCCGTCGGCGCGGATCATGTCCTTGACGTTTTCGGGGGTAAAGCCGAACTGCGTCAGGATGAATGACGGCGTCTTGTTCAGGATCACCGCGCGTTGCAGCGACCAGGCCGCATCTTCGGCGCGCACCGGGTTGCCGGATGCAAACTTGACCCCTTCGCGCATGGTGAAGGTAATCGTCTTGCCGTCGTCCGACACCGTCCAGCTTTCGGCCAGGTCCGGGCCGTATCCGGCATCCAGGTTCATCGGGTCGAAATTGACCAGTTTCGAATAGACGTTGCGGCTGACGTCCGAGCCGGCGAACTCGAAACTTTCGGCCGGGTCCAGCGTCGTGATGTCGTCAATCCGGTTGGCGATCACCAGCACATTGGCGGGGGTCTCGGCCACTGCTGGCACCGCGGTCATGCTGACCGCAAACCCCATGACCACGCCGGCCATGATATTCTTGAATGGTTTCATTTTCTTCAGTCCTCTCTGTTGATGCCTGTTTTCGGTTCTATTCGCTCGAACCCCATGTCTTGTCCAGAACGCGCAACCAGTTTTCATGGCACAGCTTTTCCATCAGCTTATCATCATAGCCGTGCGCGACCATCGCTTTTCGCAAGTTCACCAGCCCCGCCACGTCGTTGATCTCGTCCGGGATCATCGCGCCGTCGAAATCCGAGCCGAACCCGACCCGGTCTTCGCCCAGGCGTTCGATCAGATGGTCGAGATGGCGCAGCACGGTGTCAAGCGGCGTGTCGATGCGCATCTGCCCGTCTTCGCGCAGAAACGCGGTTGCAAAGTTCACGCCGACCATGCCGTCGGATTCGGCAATCGCGTCGAGTTGCCTGTCGGTCAGGTTGCGCGATTGCGCGCAGATTGCGTGGGCGTTGGAATGTGTGGCCACCAGTGGGGCGTCACTGTGCCTTGCAACATCCCAGAACCCGGCGTCATTCAGGTGGGACAGGTCGATCATGATGCCAAGTTCGTTGCACCGCCTGACAAGGCGGACACCCGCGTCGGTCAGCCCCGGGCCGGTATCGGGCGAGGACGGGTAGGCGAACGGCACACCGTGGCCAAAAATCGTGGGGCGGCTCCAGACCGGGCCAAGCGACCGCAGGCCCGCCGCGTGCAGGACATCCAGCGCCTGCAATTCTTCGTCCAGCGCTTCGGCGCCTTCCATGTGCATGATCGCGGCCATGCAGTTGTTTGCAAGACAATCGCGCAATTCGGGAACCGTGGTGCAGATGTTCAACGCGCCGGCGGCCTGAAGGTCGAGCAGGATGGCGACCTGTGACAGGATCACTTCCAACGCATCGCTCTGGTCGAGCGGTTCGGGAAGCGGCAGCCGGTATTCCGGTTTTTGCATTTGCGCCATCATGGCGTCCGAGTCGCCCGGGGACGGGACATACAGCGCGAAAAACCCGCCGGCAAACCCTCCGCGCCTGGCGCGGGGCAAGTCTATGTGCCCGGTGCTGCCGTCAATGAAACCGCGAACCTGCGAACGGCCGCCCCCCTGGTGGAGCCTGAGCAAGACGTCATTGTGCCCATCAAAAATCAATGGTTCTGCATTCGGCAAATTCGGCCTCCTGCGCGTAGCGATGATTTCAGAACCCTGTCGGTCAAGTGCCGAATCCCCCTTCGGAAACATCAGCATACCAATGAACACCGTTGGCTCAAGCCAAACTCGGGGCGAATGGGCAACTTTTGTCAGGCGGCCGGAACTTGAACCGGTCGCCGAGGGTGCGGGGTTCGCACGGTCTTTGGGAAAATCGCCGGGAAATGGCAGCCCGTAGGGGAATCGAACCCCTCTTTCCAGGTTGAAAACCTGGCGTCCTAACCGATAGACGAACGGGCCGCATTTGGCGTGCGCCGTTATCTAGGCAAAGCGCGCATCAAGGGCAAGCAGATTCTTGGGCTCAAGCCGGGAAAACTTGCATGGGGTTCGTCGCAGGCGGCATCCGTCCGCCATCGGTGTCAGGCCGATGGGCCGATGGCATTTTGTTGTGCGGCAATCGGTGCCCCGTCACACCGTTGGCCCGGTGCCGGCACTGCCCCCTTGTTGCCCCCGCGTTGCCGGCGCTGCATCTTCCAGGCGCAGTTGCACGCGAGACTTGCCGCGCCAGTGGTTGATCTCCAGCCGCCCGGCAAGGTGGAACCGCGCGCCGCCGCTTTCTTCCAGCGCAGGCCCCAGCGGGCCATCGAAGGCGCCAAAGGCAATCGCGTCGATTACCGGCCCGGCGCCGTCGGAGAAACTGATCTTCAGATGGCTGTCACCCACCCGGCGGGCAAAGCGGATCTGCTGGTCGGCAAAGGCAAACCGCGGGGCAGGGGCGCCGGCGCCATACGGGCCCGCGGCCTCAAGCTGTTCGACCAGTTCAACACTTGCCGCCCCGCTCATCAGCATCCCATCCAGGCGCAGGTCGCGCGGCCCAAGCTGCCCGGCGCCCTGCTTGTCCAGCAATTCGCCGAGCCGCGCCATGGCGGCTTCCATCCTGTCGCGCGCCACGGTCAGCCCGGCGGCCATCTTGTGGCCGCCGCCCTTGAGCAACAGCCCGTCTTCCACCAGTCGCTGAACCGACGCCCCAAGGTCGATCCCGCTGACAGATCGCCCCGAGCCCTTGCCCTCATCGCCGTCAAGGCCGATCACGATGGCCGGGCGGTTCGTCATCTCTTTCAGCCGGGACGCCACGATGCCGACCACGCCGGGGTGCCACCCTTCACCTGCGGCCCAGACCAGCGGCGCATCAAGGCCGCGCTCTTCAGCCTGGGCGAGTGCGGCATCGCGAACCTGTGCTTCCACCTCGCGGCGCTCGGCGTTGAGTTGGTCCAGCCTCTCGGCGAGCGACAGCGCCTCATGGCGATCGGTTGCCGTCAGAAGCCGCGCGCCCAGGTCGGCCTTTCCGATGCGCCCGCCCGCATTGATGCGCGGGCCAAGGACATAGCCCAGGTGGTAGGCCGACGGGGCGGTATCCAGGCGGGCCACATCGCCAAGCGCCACCAGCCCGGGCCGTTGCCGGGTTGCCATGACCTTGAGGCCCTGGCGCACAAACGCCCGGTTGACCCCGTTCAGCGGCGCGACATCCGCAACGGTTGCAAGCGCAACCAGATCAAGAAACCCCATGAGATCGGGGCCGGCGACGCCTTGTTCGCGCAGCAGCCGATTGACATGGACCAGAAACAGGAAGACCACGCCGGCGGCGCACAGGTGCCCCAATGCGCCGGTTTCATCGCGTCTGTTCGGGTTCACGACAGCCAGCGCCGGCGGCAGGGTGTCCCCGCCAAGGTGGTGGTCGAGCACGATGACATCGGCCCCTTCGGCCGCTGCAATCGGCGCATGGCTGAGCGTGCCGCAGTCGACGGTTACGATCAGGTCATGGTCGCGCGCGAGCATCGCCATGGCGTCTTCGTTCGGTCCGTAGCCTTCGTCGATGCGGTCGGGAACATACAGCGTCGCCGCGTGCCCCATGGCGCGCAACCAGTTGATGAGCAGGGCGGCCGACGATGCCCCGTCAACATCATAGTCGGCAAATACCGCGATGCGCTGCTTGTCCTTCAGGGCGGCAACAAGGCGTTGCGCGGCCACGTCCATGTCCTTCAGCCCCAGCGGATCGGGCAACAGGTCGCGCAGGGCGGGTTGCAGGAACCGCTCGGCGTCATCGGCTGCCACGCCCAGACGCACCATGGTCCGGCACAGGGCAGGCTCAAGCCCGGTCTTCTGGGCCATTGCCTCGGCCAGCCGGTCGGCGTCCGGGCCCGGCCCGACCCAGCGCCGGCCGGTCAAGGACTGGTCGACCCCGAGAAAGGCGTTGCCCGCCATGGTCAGCCGGTCGGGTTTCTGTAGGTCATCCGCCGGACCGAACCGGTCTTGGAACGCATCAGGATGGTTTCCGTTTCCAACACGCCCGGTTCGCGCTTGATGCCCTTCACGATTGATCCGTCGGTGACGCCGGTGGCGGCAAAGATGACATCGGCTGTGACCATGTCGTCGCGGGCATAGATGCGATCGAAATCTTCGATCCCGGCCTTGCGGGCGCGGCCGCGTTCATCGTTGTTGCGAAACAGCAGGCGGCCCCACATCTGACCACCCATGCATTTCAGGGCCGACGCGGCCAGCACGCCTTCGGGGGCACCGCCCGATCCCATATACATGTCGATCCCGGTAATTTCGGCTTCGGCGCAGTGGATCACCCCGGCGACATCACCGTCGGTGATGAGCCGAATGGCGGCGCCCGTGGAGCGCACTTCCGCGATCAGGTCTTCGTGGCGCGGGCGTTCCAGAATGCAGACGGTGATGTCGTCGTCATTGCATCCGCGGGCCCGGGCCAGAGCGCGGACACGTTCGGCGGGCGCCATGTCAAGCGACACCACGTCTTTCGGATAACCCGGCCCGATTGCCAGCTTGTCCATGTAGACGTCCGGCGCATGCAGCAGGGTCCGGCGCGGGGCCATGGCAATGACCGTCAGCGCATTTGGCATGTCCTTGGCTGTAAGGGTCGTCCCTTCCAGCGGATCGAGAGCGATGTCCACTTCGGGGCCATGGCCAGAGCCGACCTCTTCACCGATGAACAGCATCGGCGCTTCATCGCGCTCACCTTCACCAATGACGACCGTGCCCTGAATGTCCAGCAGGTTGAGCTGGTCCCGCATGGCATTGACCGCGGCCTGATCGGCTGCCTTTTCGTCGCCGCGCCCGACCAGTTTGGCCGAGGCCATGGCGGCGGCTTCCGACACCCGGGCAAGGCCGAGACTGAGCATGCGATCCTGAAATTCTTCTTTGTTAGCCATTACACTGTCCTGATTATTTTGTCGGCCCTGTCCTAGCGCGCGGCAGGCTGCGCGCCAAGCGAATTAGCCGCCTGAAATTCATGTTAGCGCAACCAGAAATCCGCTGATGAACCCGGGTCAGACCTCTTCGATACGGATGGCAACCGGATCGCTGGCAAGAACGCCGGTTGCCGGCATTGCGGCGATGGCGTCATTCAGTGCCGAGCGGCTGGTCTTGTGGGTGACGATCAGGACCGGGGCCGTCGGGTCGACATGGCCATACTGGCGCATGCGGTCAATCGAAATTCCGGCGTCGCCAAGCACGGTTGCGATGCGGGCCAGCGCGCCCGGCTTGTCCTGCAGCTCGATGCGCATGTAATAGGGGGCGGGCACGCTTGATCTGGCCGGCGTCGGCTTTGTCAGGCCTTGCGCGGGCCGACCGAATGTCGGAACCCGAATGCCGCGCGCCAGGTCGACCACATCGGCCATGACGGCGCTGGCGGTCGGGCCTTCGCCCGCGCCGGCCCCGCGCAGCACGATCTGGCCCACGCTGTCGCCTTCCAGCACAACCATGTTGGTTGCGGCCTCCAGTTGCCCAAGCGGGCTTGTCGCCGGCACAAGGCAGGGCGACATGCGTTGCTCCAGCCCGCGCCCGGTCATCTGAGCGACACCCAGCAGCTTGATCCGGTAGCCCATGTCGGCGGCTTGCTCGATGTCTTCGATGGTGATCTTTTCGATGCCTTCCAACTCGACCGCTCCAAAGTCGACCTGCGTTCCGAATGCGATGGCGGACAGCAGTGCCAGCTTGTGGCCGGCATCAATGCCGCCCACATCCAGTGTCGGGTCGGCTTCGAGATAGCCCAGTTCCGCCGCTTCCCGGAACACTTCGTCATAGCTGCGCCCGGTGTTCTGCATTTCGGTCAGGATGAAATTGCAGGTGCCGTTCATGACCCCCATGACACGGGCCATCTCGTTAGCAGCCAGCCCTTCGGTCAGTGCCTTGACCACCGGAATGCCGCCGGCGACGGCCGCTTCGAAACGGATGACGGCGCCATTTTTCTCGGCCGTTTCCGCCAGTTGCTGGCCATGCAGCGCAAGCATGGCCTTGTTGGCGGTCACGACGTCCTTGCCCGCCGCAATCGCGGCCTCGGTCGCGGCCTTGGCCGGGCCGTCCGAGCCGCCCATCAGTTCGACGAACACATCGACATCGGGCCGCAGGGCCAGCGCCGTCGGGTCGTCTTCCCAGGCATAGGCATTCAGGCGCACGCCGCGCTCCTTGTCCCTGGTTCGCGCCGAGACCGCGGTGATTTCAACCGCCCGTCCGGTGCGTTCGGCGATCAGGGCGGCGTGGCGCTGAACGATCCGGACAACCCCGGTGCCGACGGTGCCAAGCCCGGCAATTCCAAGACGCAGTTTTTCGGCCATGTGGGTGTCTCTCTGTCCAGAACGCGTTTGGCGGTCTGTAGCGGCTTCGCAACTTTACCGCAACATTTCGCTGTCGTTTTCGAAATGCCGCTCAAGTGCCGAAGCCATCTGGCGGCGGGATCGGTTGTCAATGACGGGGCGCCGGGCCAGGGCCCTTGCGCGTCGGCGCAGGGCGGCGGCGCGTGCGATCAGCCAGTCAATTTCTGCCTGACTGTCCGGTTGCCCCGCAAAACCGGCCAGAAGCGCCTGGTCGATCGGGATCAAGGCAGGGTAATCCGCAGCACGGGCCTCGGGCGAGATCACGCCGTCAAGTTCGGGAAAATCGCTGCAAGCCGCCAGAACGAGCGCCGATACAAGAACCAATTCAGACATTCGAACCATTGGGCCCTCAAACTTTCCTGATCCGTTCATTAGGGTGGCATGGGGCGGCATGCAAGGCGGCGCTACCAATTGAACGAGTGTTCAGATACCATCGAATCATGGCACGAAAAACCGGATCGCATTCCAAAATCACCGGACCGCTGGTGCGCCAGGCGGCCATCAGGCTGTTTGCAAGACATGGCTATGCCGCCGTGTCCATGCGCCAGATCGCGGCCGAAGTCGGTGTCCAGGCCGGCGCGCTGTATCTTTATACGCCGGACAAGCAGACGCTGTTGTATGACCTGATGCGGGTTCATCTCGAAGACCTGCTGGAAACCTGGGAGGCGCGTCCCAAACCGGACGATCCCATGGCGCAGTTGCAGAACTTTTGCCGGTTTCATATCGCCTATCACCTCGAACGGCCGGAACAGGTTTTCATCGCCTACATGGAGCTTCGCAACCTTGACGAAGAAAATTTTCGTGAAATCGAACGACTTCGCCGGCGTTATGAAAGCGAGCTCGAGACAATTCTTGCGCGCGGCCAGGATGCGGGCGTTTTTCATGTGCCGGACAATCGCCTGGCAACCATGGCAATCATTGCCATGCTGACCGGTGTGAACACCTGGTATCAGGAAGGCGGGCGCCTGACGCGTGAAGACGTGGCCCAGATTTACTGGGATATGGTCCGGCGCTCTGTGTCGGCCGGACAATGACAAGGAAAACCCGATGAACGATGACGTGCTGGCTGAGCTGGCCCCAACCCCTGTTCGGCGCCTGGCCTCGCTTGCAGTTCTTTTGCTGCTGGGGGCGATGGTCGTTTATCTCGGGCTGGCGATGCCATCCATTTCACTGTTCTGGCGGCTTGTCTTGCTGGCGATCGGCGCGGGTGTGCTTGTGATCGCTCAGCGGCTCTACCAGGCGACGGGACATGCGATCATCCTGACCAGGGACGCGCTGCGTGACAGTGGCGGGCGCCAGCTGTGCAAACTCGATGACATTGTCGCCGTCGAACGCGGTGCGTTTGCCTTCAAGCCATCGCACGGGTTTCTGATCCGCACGAAAACCCGTGGCGGGCGCGCTTGGGCGCCAGGCCTTTGGTGGCGTTTTGGCACGCGTATCGGGGTCGGGGGGGCGACACCAGCCGGTCAGGCCAAGTTCATGGCCGAGATGCTGGCCGCCGCGATCCACGACAAGCAGCAGAACTCCGGAAGTTCCTGAAAGCGATCGGTCAGATGTTGCCACCGTCGCCGTTGCCATCACCGTTGCCGGTCACGCAGGTTTCCCAACAGACCTGATTTGCAAAGCGCGGACGGGTCACGACATGACTTACCAGGTTGCGCTCCGCGAAACTGACCAGGGCGCTCGCGAACGGCGGGCGGTATTGCCGTGACGTCTCGACAAGGATCAACGGGTCGCCAAAGGCCATCAGCGGAA
>Ga0256839_1003735_pt1 | contig 15444 bp, 17 predicted proteins | sample 354166metaG_FD_185968 | JGI IMG/M metagenome (GOLD analysis project Ga0256839, IMG submission 185968) | Hydrothermal vent microbial communities from Mid Atlantic Ridge, Atlantic Ocean - 354-166 | ecosystem: Environmental > Aquatic > Marine > Hydrothermal vents | place: Atlantic Ocean: Mid... | reverse complement strand
GGCTTCGTCGCCGGCTGGCTGGTCTTCACCTTCGCCCCGGAGGCCGAAGGGCACGGCACCGACGCCGTGCTCAAGGCCTACCACCACGCCGGCGGTCGGATCCGCGCGCGGGTGCCTCTCGTCAAGACGGTAGCCTCCGCGCTCACGATCGGATCAGGGGGTTCGGGCGGCCGCGAAGGGCCGATCGCGCAAATCGGCGCGGGATTCGGCTCGGTCCTGGCGAGCGTGCTGCGGCTGAGCGACGGCGAGCGCCGCATGCTGGTGATGTCGGGGGCCGCCGGCGGCATCGGCGCGATCTTTCACGCCCCCCTGGGGGGCGCGCTCTTCGTCACCGAGGTGCTCTACCGCAAGCTCGACTACGAGACCGATGTCCTCGTGCCCGCGATCGTCTCGGCGGTAACGGCCTATTCGATCGTCGGGTACTACTACGGCTTCGGTTCGCTGTTCATCACCCCAAGCGACTACTTCGCCCACCCCCAGCTCCTTCCGCTCTACGCCCTGCTCTCGCTCGTAAGCGCCGCGGGGGCCTGGCTCTTCATCCGTTTGTTCTACGGGCTCACCGAAGCCTTCGGGCGCTGGCCGTTGGCGCCGGTCTTCAAACCGGCCGTCGGGGGCTTGGCCGTGGGCCTCCTGGGCATCGCTCTCCCCTACGTGCTCGACGGCGGCTACGGCTGGCTGCAGATGATCTTCATGAATCGGTTCACCTGGGGGGTGCTGCTGCTCATCGCCTTGGGCAAGATGGTGGCCACCTCCTTTTCCATCGGCTCCGGAGGATCGGGCGGCGTCTTCGGCCCCAGCGTCATCATCGGCGCCGCGCTGGGCGGGGCGGTCGGCCAGATCTTCGCGCAACTCTTCCCCACGCTCGGGGTACAGCCCGTTCACTTCGCCCTCGTGGGCATGGCGGCTTTCTTCGCGGCCGCCGCCAAGACGCCGCTCTCGTCGATCGTGATGGTGACCGAGATGACCGGCTCCTACGGGCTGCTCGTTCCGCTCATGCTCTCTAGCTTCCTCGCCTACCTTGTGCTGCGGCCCGACGAAACCCTTTACCGCTCGCAGGTGCCCGAACGCATCGATAGCCCGGTGCACGCCCATGAGTACATGCGGGCGGCGCTGGTCAACCTCAAGGAGCGCGGCCTCGCCATCCCCAGCGACGTCCCCCTGCCCGACGTGGCCCGTCTGCTGGAAACGGGCCAGCCGGTCGTGCTCGACCCCGAGGGCGAAGAGATCATGTTCACGCTCGAACTCGAGCCCACCCACCCCTGGGTGGGGCGGCGGATCTTCGAGCTCGACCTTCCTCCGGACGTGCTCGTCATCTCGGTCATGCGCGAAAAGGCCGACAAGGTCGTCGTCCCTCGTGGGCACACGCGGCTCGAGGCCGGGGACCGGTTGATCCTGGTGGGGCCCGCCTACGCCTCCCAGGAGCTGATGGAACGGTTCGCTCAGGAGGTAGAGGCGTCCCCGCAGGCGGGCGCGGGCGCCACCGAGAGCCCCAGCCGCTCCGACAGGTAGAGGCCCAACCCCTTGGCGCGCGGGTGCACCCACAGCTCGGCGTCGGTGAGGTGCAGCAACACCAGCAGGGTCACCAGGTGTTCGGCGAGTTCGTCCTCGCCCAGCCCCTCCGGGCCGTGGGTGCGGCCGTGACCCGGAAGGTCGGCCGCGAGGTAGCGCCGGCCCTTCGGCAGAAGGCAGCCGTGCCAGTCGGCCGCACTGTAGGCGATCAGCACGGTGTCGGGGCCCTCGCCCCAGCGATCGTAGACCACGTAGGTGCCGTAGACGTTCAGGTAGGGCATTCTAGCGGGGCGCCTCCGGGTCGAAGCGCAGGGGGGGCGGGGCCTCTTCCTCCTCGTCCGCCTGCCACTCCACCGGACCTTCCAGGAACTCGCGGTAGCGCTCGATGAAGCCCCGGGTGATGCTGACGGCTTCGCGCGGGTTCTCCCAGAAGCTGAAGTGGCCCGCCCCGTCGAGGGTGACCAGGATGCCCTTCAGCTCGGGTACCCACTCGGTCACCTCGTGGGCGTAGCGCATCGGGGCGAAGGCGTCCTCCGCGCCCACGACGCTCATGACCGGCAGTTGCTGCAAGGTGCGCAGCCACCTGCGCTCGTCGCCCAGCTCCCCCAGGGACCGCGTCCAGGCGGCGAGCCCACCGGACTCGAGCCCCTCCCGCCAGGCCGCGATCAGCTCCTCGCCGCGCTCGAGCATCAGGCTGCCGAAGAGGATCGGCCGCGCCACCTCGACGAACCCCTCGAGCCCGCCGGCGTCCAAGGCCCAGGCGAGGGCGCGCACGCGCGCCTTCAGGGCCGCGTCCGCACGGGCGTAGGGCGAGAACCAGGTCAGGCTGCGGGCGTGCTTGGCGGCGGCGAGCCGAACCGCGGCCAGCCCCGCCTCGAAGGAGGCGACCAGGTGCGCCCCCTCGGGCAGTTCGGCGGACCACGCCTCCAGCTGCGCCACAGGCGTGGGACGGCGCTCGAGCTCGACGTGCGCGTACCCCTCGAGCCGTTCGGCCAGCATCCGAAACCCGCTGGGGGGGCTCAGGTACCCGGGTAGGTAGGCGATCGTTTCCACCCCCGTATCTTGGCATAGAATGGCGGCGTGACCGCACTCGACCCCGAACTCCTAGAACGCCCCGGCCTCGACCGCACCCTCGGCGTCGAGTACCTGGAGGTTGGCCCCGAACGCGTGCGCGCCGCGCTCACCGTCGACGAACGCCACCTGCAGCCGTTCGGCTACCTCCACGGCGGTGTGAACGTGGCCCTGGCCGAGAGCGTGGCCAGCGTGGGGGCCACCGTCGCCGCGCCCGTGGGGCAGGTGGCCTTCGGACTGGAAATCAACATGAACCACCTCCGGCCGGTACGTCCGGGGGACCGCATCGTCGCCACCGCCGAGCCGCTGCACCGCGGGCGCTCCACCCAGGTCTGGGCCATCGAGATCCACGACGGCCGCGACCGGCGCGTCGCCGTCGGCCGTTGCACCCTGGCGCTGCGCCCCGCCGCGCTTGACAATGGGACGGCGGACTGATGTAAGGTTATGCATATGCGCCCGAAGGCACGCAACGCGCAACGCAAGGGGGGTGGGGCCATGGAAGACGGCTATCCCGGCTATCCCCGCCCGGAGACGGTTGCGCGTCGTGCCTGCGAGCGCGCATAAACCCCAGAACCCGCGACAATCCAAGGAGCTCCAGCCATGCTGATCGTTACGAAGCCCGGCATTTCCCAGGAAACCTTTGAAGCCCTGCTCGAAGAAATCAAGCGTCAAGGCTACACCCCGCACGTATCCGAAGGCGAGTCCCACACGCTGATTGGGGCGATCGGGGCACCGCCCACCCCCGAGCTGATGGAGCACTTCCGCGCCATGCCCGGCGTGGACCAGGTCATCCGCATCTCCAAACCGCACAAGCTCGCGAGTTGGGAGGTGCACCCCGAGCCCACGGTGCTCGACTTTCCCACGGGGCGAACCGGCAACGGCCACTTCATGGTGGCCGCGGGGCCCTGCGGCGTTGAGTCGCGTGAGCAGATCCTCGCCGCCGCCCGGTACGTGAAGCGGCACGGCGCCCAGATGCTGCGCGGCGGCGCCTTCAAGCCGCGGACCAGCCCCTACGCTTTCCAGGGTCTGGGCCGGCAGGGGCTCGAGCTCCTGGCCGAGGCGCGCGCCGAGACCGGCCTGCCGGTGGTCACCGAAGTGACCAGCCCCGACCTGGTGGACCTGGTCGCCGAGTACGCCGACGTTCTCCAGATCGGCGCCCGCAACGCCCAGAACTTTGCTCTGCTCAAGGCCGCCGGAGGATCGGGCAAACCGGTACTGCTCAAGCGCGGCATGAGCATGACCCTGGACGAGTTCCTCATGGCCGCCGAGTACGTCCTCAGCGAGGGCAACCCGCAGGTCGTGCTGGTCGAACGCGGCATCCGCACCTTCGAGAAGGCGACCCGGTTCACCCTCGACGTCTCCGCCGTGCCGGTCCTCAAGTCGCAGACCCACCTCCCGGTCTGGATCGACCCCTCCCACGCCGCCGGCACCCGCGAGTACGTAACCCCGCTCGCGCTCGCGGGGATCGCCGCCGGCGCCGACGGCATCATCGTGGAAACCCACCCGAACCCCGGCGAGGCCAAGTCCGACGCCGCCCAGCAGCTTCCCGAAGCAGCCTTCGCCGACCTCATGCAGGCGGTGCGGCGGCTGCTGCCGGCGGTGGACAAGGCGCTGGCGGTGCACGTCTAACCGACCGTGTTCGCACGTGTGGGCATCTTTGGCACCGGCCTGCTGGGCGGGAGCGTCGGCCTGGGGCTACGCGAACGCTTCCTGGCCGAGGAGGTCGTGGCCTACGACCCCGACCCGACGGCGCTGGAGGCGGCCCTCGCCCTGGGCGCGGCCGACCGCATCGAAACCCGGCTGGGGCCCTGGATCGCCGAGCTGGACCTGGGCGTCCTCGCCGCCCCCGTGGGCGCGCTCGAGGCGCTGGGGCGGGAGGTCGCCCGCCACGCCGCCCCCGTCACCCTCTGGACCGACGTCGGCAGCGTCAAAGCGCCGGTCGTGGCCGCGCTCGAACCCCTGCTCCCGCGCTTCGTGGGCGGCCACCCCATGGCCGGCAGCGAACGCGCCGGCGTCGAGAACGCGCACGCCGGCCTGCTGCAGAACGCGGCCTGGATCCTCACCCCGTCCCGGCGCACCGCCGCCGAGGACCTGAAGCAGCTCGAGCGCCTGGTCGAGGCCCTAGGGGCCTACCCCCTGCTCGTCGCTCCGGAGCTGCACGACCGGCTGGTGGCGCGGGTCTCGCACCTCCCCTACCTTTTGGCCGTGGCCCTGAATCGCATCGTGGACGCCGACCCCAACCGCGAAACCCTGATGTTCCTTGCGGCGGGGGGCTTCCGCGACCTGACCCGCGTGGCCTCGGGATCGCCACGGATGAGCCGCGACATGGTCGTGGCCAACCGTGCGGCGCTGCGCGAGGCGGCGTGCGACCTCAAGGCGGTGCTCGACGAGCTCATCGAAAGGCTCGACGAACCCGATGACCTGCTCGCCTACGCCGAGGAGGCCAAACGGGTGCGGGACAGCCTGCCGGTGGTGCGCCGCACGCTGCTGCCGGTGCAACACGACCTCGTCGTCGCCGTGCCCGACCGCCCCGGCGAGCTCGCCCGCATCACCAGCGCCTTGGGCGAGGCCGGCGTCAACATCAAGGACATCGAGGTCCTCAACATCCGCGACGAGGGCGGGGCCATCCGCCTGGGCTTCGTCAGCGCCGAGGAGAAGCAGGCGGGTCGGCGGGTGCTCGAGTCCATCGGCTACCGCACGCGCTAGCCGCGCTATAATGAGAGCAAAGAAAAGGAGGGGACCATGTACAAGCGCGTGCTCCTTCCCACCGACGGTTCACCGTGCAGCGAACAGGCCCTGCGTGAGGGGTTCGAGCTCGTCAAGAGCTGCGGGGCCGAGGCCACCGTGCTCTACGTGATCGAGAACCCACTGCTGACCCTGCCCATGCTTCCGGAGGGCATACCCTACGAAGCCGACCTCTACGAGGACCTGAAGAAGGCCGCGGAGGAAGTGCTGGCTTCCGCGCGAAAAATCGCCGAGGAGGCGGGGGTCCCCGTCAACACGATCATGCACGAGGGCCAGCCGGTGCCCACGATCGTCGAATTCGCACGGGACTACGACCTGATCGTGATGGGCACCCACGGGCGGGGCGGGCTGGAGAAGCTGATTCTAGGCTCGGTGACGGAAGGCGTTCTGCACCGGACCGAGACCTCGGTCTTGGTAATCCACTGCAAGCGGAAACGCGGATAATCGGTTAGGCTGAGGGCGGTGAAACCGAGACTAATCCTTAGTTTTCTAATCTTTCTCGCGGGGTGGGCCCAGGCGGCCAGCTACGTGGTGCAGATCGAGGGCACCATCGACAACCCGCTGGCCGCCTACGTAGAGGACGCGCTGGTACGCGCCGAACGCGAGGGGGCCTCGGGCGTGGTGCTCTGGATCGACACCCCGGGCGGTCGCGTGGACGCCGCCATGCGGATCTCCGACGCGATACTGTCCGCGCCCCTGCCCACCTTGGCCGTGGTCAAGAACGCCTTCTCCGCTGGAGCGCTGATCGCTCTTTCCGCAGAACAGGTGGCGATGTTGCCCGGTTCCGAAATCGGCGCAGCGCTGCCGATCGTCGTCACCCCCGTCACCGAACCCAGCGCAGCCGACCGCAAGTTCATCAGCGCCCTGAAGGGAAAGTTCCGGGCCGTGGCCGAGGCCCGTGGACGACCCGTAGAGCTCGCCGAGGCCATGGTCGACCCCGAGATCGAAGTCGAGGGGTTGGCCGGTAAGGGCGAGCCCCTTACCCTCACGGCCACTAAGGCCGTCGAGCTGGGCGTCGCCGACTTCGAGGCGGCCAGTCTGCGCGACGCCCTGGAGCGCGCCGGTTTCGCGGCCGAAACCGTGATGCTCACCGTACCTACCCGCATCGAGGTGGCGCGCTTCCTGACCAGCATGTACGTCGCCCCCATCCTGCTCGCCCTGGGGCTCCTGGGGTTGATCGTCGAGTTCTTCACCCCAGGCTTCGGCGTACCCGGCCTGCTCGGCCTGCTGGCGTTGGCGCTCTACTTCGCCGGCGGGGTGCTGACCGGCATGAGCGGGGTGCTCGAGGTGACGCTCTTCTTGGCGGGCATCGCGCTCTTGCTCGTGGAGATGTTCCTCATCCCCGGCTTCGGCGTCGCGGGAATCGCCGGCTTCGTCGCCATCGGGGCCTCGATCTACCTCACCTTCGGGGACCAGGCGCTGATGGTGGGCGCGATCGCCGTGGTGACCGGGGCGGTCGGCCTCGTGTTCGTCTTCCGCTACCTGCCGCGGATGCGCGCGGCCCACGCCCTCGTCCTCGAGGGCGCGATCGGCGAGCAGGCCCCGCCGCGGGAACGTTTGGAGCCCCTGGAGGGCGCGATCGGTACCGCGATCACCGACCTGAGGCCGGCGGGCACGGCCCGCTTCGGGCAGCGCAAAGTGGACGTCGTCTCCGACGGGGAGTTCGTACCCAAGGGCTCCACCGTTCGGGTCATCTTGGTGGAAGGCGCACGCGTCGTCGTGCGCAAGGAGGAGGGATAACGCATGGACATAGGTTTCTTGATCGTAGCTGGGCTGGTTCTCATCGGACTTTTCATCTTGTTCTCCATCGTCCCCGTCGGCCTTTGGATCCAGGCCTGGGCCTCGGGGGTACGGGTGCCGCTGACCACGCTGATCGGGATGCGGCTCAGACGCATCCCGCCGGCGCGGATCATCTACCCACTGATCAACGCCACCAAGGCGGGCATCCCGGTGGAGCTCAACAAGCTCGAGTCCCACTTCCTCGCCGGCGGTAACGTCGACCGGGTGGTCAATGCCCTGATCGCCGCCCAGAAAGCCGGCATCAACCTGACCTTCGACCGCGCCGCGGCCATCGACCTGGCGGGCCGCGACGTCCTCGAGGCCGTGCAGGTCTCGGTCAACCCCAAGGTGATCCAGACGCCGATGGTCGCCGCGGTGGCCAAGGACGGCATCCAGCTGCTCGCCACCGCCCGCATCACCGTGCGCGCCAACATCGACCGCCTGGTCGGCGGCGCCGGGGAAGAAACGATCATCGCCCGCGTCGGCGAGGGCATCGTCACCACCATCGGCTCGGCCGGCAGCCACAAGGAGGTGCTCGAGAACCCGGACATGATCTCCAAGACCGTCCTGGATAAGGGACTGGATTCGGGCACCGCCTTCGAGATCCTCTCGGTCGACATCGCCGACGTGGACGTGGGCAAGAACATCGGCGCCCAGCTGCAGATCGACCAGGCCGAAGCCGACAAGAAGATCGCCCAAGCCAAGGCCGAGGAGCGCCGCGCCATGGCCGTGGCCGCCGAGCAGGAGATGCGCGCCAAGGTCGAGGAGATGCGCGCCAAGCTGGTCGAAGCCCAGGCCGCGGTGCCCATGGCCCTGGCCGAGGCCCTCAAAAAAGGCAACCTCGGGGTGATGGACTACTACACCCTCAAGAACATCGAGGCCGACACCGACATGCGCGAATCGCTCAGCAAGGCCGCGGGCGAAGAGGACGAACGCTAGCCGATGAAGATCGACGACCTGATCGGAATCCTCTTCCTGCTCTTCTTCATCGTGGGGCCGGCGCTGCGCGGCTTGCTGAAGCCGCGTGAGCCCCTCGTCGAGGTGGAGCTGCCCCCGGAGATCGAAGAGATGATGCGCGAACCCGACCCGCGGCCGACCGAACCCCAGCCTCCGGCCCGGCCGGGAACGGCTCGGGCCGGCAGCCGCCCGGCACAGCCGCAAGCCGCCGCCCCGCCCGCCGCCCCCGCTCCCTCGGCGCCTCCCCCCGGCGGCACGATGCAAACCGCCGAAGGGCACGCCGCGGGCTCGCGTTCGCGCCAGCGCATCGAAGAGGCCCGGCGCGACGCCACCGACATCGCCGCGGAAGAACGCGCCGCGTTCGCGCAGGTACGTTCGCCCAAAATGAAGCACGCCGGGCTGCCCCTGCACGCACGGGGCATCGTGCACGGCATGCTCTGGCACGAGGTGCTTTCGGAGCCGGCCAGCCGCAAGTTGCAGCGCGCTCGCATGCGCAGGAGGAAGCTGCTAAGCTGAGATAACGGATGGAAACGAACGAAACCCCCAGGGAACGCGCGGAAGCGAGCACCAGCATCTTCGTGCGCTCCCCCGACGAGGCCATGGCGCTCTTCGGGAGCCGGGACCGCTGGCTCAAGGTGCTGCGCCAGCGGCTCGGCGCCAAGATCGTAGCCCGCGACCAGCAGATCCGCATCAGCGGTGAGGAGGAGGAGGTGCGGGTTGCCGAAGCGGTGCTGCGCGACCTGCTCACGCTTCTCCGCCAGGGCGCGGAGATCGACGAGACCGTGCTCGAGCAGACGCTGGCCCTCGCCGAGCGCGGCCGCCGACTTCCCGAGGAGACCGAGACCCGCCTGGGCGGCTTTCGCCTGCCCGGCCGCCTGCGCCCCAAGACGCCCGGGCAGGCGCGCTACGTCGAGGCCATCGCCTCCAGCGACATCATCTTCGGCATCGGACCCGCCGGCACCGGCAAGACCTACCTGGCCGTGGCCATGGCCGTCGCGGCGCTGAAGGCCAAGAAGGTGAAGCGCATCATCCTCACCCGCCCCGCGGTCGAAGCGGGCGAGCGCCTGGGCTTCTTGCCCGGCGACATCCAGGCCAAGGTGGACCCCTACCTGCGCCCGCTCTACGATGCGCTCTTCGAGATGATCGACGCCGAGCGTTTCGACCAGTACCTGGCCTCGGGAATCATCGAGGTGGCGCCGCTCGCCTTCATGCGCGGCCGCACCCTCAACGACGCCTTCATCATCCTCGACGAAGCGCAGAACGCCACCGCCGAACAGATGAAGATGTTCCTGACGCGGATGGGGTTCAACTCCAAGGTCGTGGTCACCGGCGACGTCACCCAGATCGATCTGCCTGCGAGCAAGCACAGCGGCCTGCTCGCGGCGCAGAAGATCCTGCAGGGCATCGAGGGCATCCGCTTCATCTACTTCAAGGAGTCGGACGTCGTCCGCCACCCGCTGGTGGCGCGGATCATCAAGGCTTACGAGCAAGCCGAACTGAAGAAACAGGCCGAGGCCGAAGCCGCACGCGAAGACCGTGGCGAGGGTTGAGGTCGTCCCGCAGAAACGCCCGCCGCGCGGGCTGCGGCCGCGGCTGCGCCGGGCTTTGCAGCGGCTGATGGACGAACTCGAGCTCGGGGAGCGCGAGGTCACGGTCATCCTCTGCTCCGACCGCAAGATCCGCGAACTCAAGCGCGCCCACTGGGGCGAGGACGCCGCCACCGACGTGCTCAGCTTCCCCACCTACGAGCCGGGCGACCCCTTCCTGCCTCCGCACCTGGGCGACGTCTGGATCAGTCTCGACACCGCCGTGCGGCAGGCCCGCCAACTAGGCCGCCCGCTCGAAGAGGAGGTCCTCACCCTCGCGGCCCACGGCCTTTGGCACCTGCTGGGGCACGACCACACCACGGAGGGGGAATGGCGCGGATTCCACAACGTCCAGCGCAGGATCCTCGAGCTCTGAAGGGGGTCCTGCGCTCGTTCGGCTTCGCCTGGCAGGGGCTCGCCCACGCCTGGCGCAGCCAGCGCAACTTCCGCATCGAGGTCTACCTGGCGGCGCTGGCGCTGGGGCTGGCGCTGGCGCTGGACGTCGCGCTCGTTCCGGTCCTGCTGCTGGTGCTTGCGGTGCTGGCCCTCGAGCTGATGAACACCGCGCTCGAGGCCGTGGTGGACCTGGCCAGCCCCGCCGAACATCCCCTGGCCAAAGCCGCCAAGGACACCTCCGCGGCCGCGGTGCTGGTGGCCAGCCTGATCGCCCTCGTCGTCGGTGCCGGGCTCTTTCTACCGGCCATCGCCGAAAAACTGCGTACGTATGGTAAAATCCCTTAAGCACTATGGATCGACCTCCCAGTCGTAGCCTTCGCCTGCTGGCCCTCCCCCTGCTGCTCTCAACCGCGCTCGCCCAAAGTCCGGTCACGGAGGCCGCGTTCGCCTACCCCTGGATGGACGCCGCCCTGCTCGTCGTCCTCTTCGCGCTCTCGGGCTTCTTCTCCGCGGCGGAAACGGCCATCACCACCCTCTGGCCCTGGAAGGTGCGCGAACTCGCCGAGCGCGAGGGGCCCCGCAGCCCCTTTGCGCTGCTGCAGCGCGACATCACCCGTTTCCTGACCACGATCCTCGTGGGCAACAACCTGGTCAACGTCGCCGCGACCGCGCTGGTCACCGACCTCGCCACCCGCGCCTGGGGCTCCACCGGCGTGGCCTACGCCACCGGTTTGATGACCTTCCTGATCCTCTTCTTTGGCGAGATCACCCCCAAGTCGATCGCCGTGCACAACGCCGACCGGCTCGCGCGCTTCTTCGTGCGCCCCATCTACTGGCTGTCGGTGCTCCTCTACCCCATCGGCCGCTTCTTCACCTGGATCTCGGCGCTGATCCTCCGCGCGCTGGGGCTCGAACCGCGCCAGCAGCCGCTTGTCACCGAGGACGAGCTCAAGCTCATCCTCTCCGGGGCCGAGGCCAGCGGCGCCATCGAAGAGGCCGAGGAGGACATGATTCAGAACGTCCTCGAGCTCGAGGAGACCCAGGTACGCGAGATCATGGTGCCCCGGGTCGACATCGTGGCCATCGAGCACACGGCCAGCCTGCGCGAGTTCGTGCGGCTCGAGCGCGAGCACCGCTACTCCCGCATCCCCGTCTATCAGGAGAGCATCGACCAGATCGTCGGCATCGCCTACGCCAAGGACCTGCTCAACTACCTCGAGACCCCGGACCTGCTCGACCAGCTCACCGTCATGAGCCTGGCCCAGGACCCCTTCTTCGTCCCCGAGTCCATGCCCGTGTGGAACCTGCTCCTCGAGATCCGCCGGCGCAAGGTGCACATGGCCATCGTGGTGGACGAGTTCGGCGGCACCGCCGGGCTGGTGACCCTGGAGGACATCATCGAGGAAATCGTCGGCGAGATCTACGACGAAACCGACGTCGAGGAGGAGCAACCCATCCAGGCGCAGGCCGACGGCAGCTTCCTCATCGACGCCCAGACCCCGCTCGACGACGTCTCCGAAGCCCTCGGGGTGGTCCTGCCCGAAGGCGAGTACGAGACGCTCTCGGGCTACCTCTACGAAACCTTCGGCTACATCCCCAAGGTCGGCGAGGAGCACACCTACGACGGCTACCGTTTCATCGTCGAGGCGGCCGACGAGCGCAAGATCGAGCGCGTGCGCGCCGTGCCCGTGGTCGCCCCCGCGACCCGCGAGGCCGAGTGAGGAGGTCCCGTGCCCACCCGTGAAGAGATCGTCGTCCTGGCCCAGGCCGCGCTGACGCACGCCTACGCGCCCTACTCGAAGTTTCCCGTAAGCGCCGTCGTGGTCGCAGGTAGCGGCCGCGCCTACGTGGGCGTCAACGTCGAAAACGGCGCCTACCCACTCTCGCGTTGCGCCGAGCAGATCGCCGTGGGCGCGATGGTCGCCGCCGGCGAACGCGAGATTCGCGAGGTCCTCGTCCTCTCGACCGCGAGCGAGCCCGCGACGCCCTGCGGCGCCTGCCGCCAGATCCTCTCCGAGTTCGCCGACGAGGAAACCCCCGTTGTCTGCCGGAACACCGCAGGAAAGGAACTGCGCTTCAAGCTGGGCGAGCTGCTGCCTGCGGCGTTTCGCTTCGAAGACGCGCGGTGATCACGTAGCACCCGCGCCGCTCCCGGTAATCCCCTTCGAACCCCAGCGAACGCAAGGCGCGGAGCAACGCCGCGGGCGGGAAAAAGCGCGCGGGCTCCCCCAGCAGCCGCTCGCCCCAGTAGACCCAGCGGCCGACGCCCTGCTGCGGGTCAAACTCGTAGATCCACAGGAGGCCGCCTGGCTCGAGCACCCGGGCGATCTCCCCAAGCGCCGCCGGCGGGTCCTGGAAATGATGCAGCGCCTCCCCGACCAGTACCGCGTCCATCTCCGCGTCCGCGAAGGGGAGCGCCTCCGCACGCGCGACCACGACCTCCGCCTGCTCTGGGGCGTGGCGCAGCATTCCCCGGGCGGGATCGGCGATCACCAGCTTCAGATCGGCGCGGGTGTCCAGCGCGGCGCGCGCGAGGACCCCGGTCCCGCCACCCAGGTCGAGCACCCGTGCGCCTGGAGGCAGCCCTTCCAGGGCCCGGGCAAGCAGCGGCCACGCCCAGTCCGGGTAGGTGCGGTGCCCCCAGCGCGCAAAGGCGCGCCCCAGCAGGTCGAAGGGAATGCCCACCCCGCTAACGCACCCTTCCCGCGAAGGCCACGTCCAGGAGCGTCTGCCACACCCCCGGCACCTCGGCGCGCACCGCGCCCGAGAGCTCGACGGGCAGGCCCGTCACCAGCGCGGCCGCCGCTCCGGGGACCCTGGCCAGGTCGACGCGGAAGGTCAGCACCCCCGAGCCCGACTGGCGGGGGCGAAGCGGCACGTCGAGCACGGCCTCGGCTACGGTGTTCCCGCCGATGACCAGGCCCAGCGGTCCGCGCAGGTAGAAGCCGATGGGGTTGGGGTTGGTGATCTGAAAGCCCACCACGACCTCCAGGGCGCCGCCGCGAATCCGCAGCCGGCTCTGGCCGGGGTCGATCGTGAACCGGGGCAACGTGAAGCGCAGGTCCACCCGCACGTTCTCGTCGAGCAGGGTGAAGGGCCCCAGGTCGAGGGGGACGGGACCCGCCTGCACGCGTACCCGGCCGTCCACGCGCAAGCGCACGGCCTCGCCACGGAGCAGCTTGCCCACGCCCTCGGCGCTCTCGGCCAGCGGCACGGTGATGCGGGTCTCCACCCGCTCGAACCCCGCCGGGGGCAGCGTCACCGCGGGGAGGTCGAAGGGCAGGCGCGCCCGATCAAAGGTAAGCGCCAGCTGGCTTTCCAGCAAGGGCAGCTCGAACGCGTTGGGGTTGGAAAGGCGCAGGCGCAAGGCAAAGCGCGCCTCGCCACTGAAGGGGTCGACGCCGATCAGGTCGAACCCTTCCACCCGAGCCTGCGGCGGCTCGGGTTTCTTCACGCCGGGGACGCACGCGGCGAGCACGAGGGCCAGCACCGCCAACCACGCTACCGTCTTCCTCACAGCAACCACCCCTCCTCCTGCAACCTTGCGAGCAGGCGCTCGGCTTCGGGCCAGAGCGGACTCGTTTCGGGCAGCGGGGCGCGCGGGGCGCCGGCGGGCAGCCCCAGATGCCGCAGCGCCTGCTTGAGCAGCACGACGCCGCCCCGCCCGACGAGCGCCGCCGTCTCGTAGGCAAGGCCGACCAGACGCGCGTCGGTGCGGCCCGCGCGCGCGTCCGAGAAGACGCGGGCGAAGAGGCGCGGGGCCAGATTGCCGACGGCCAGGATCGCCCCCTCGGCGCCGCTCGCGACGGCCGCGGGCAAGGTGGTGCCGCTGCCGGTGAAGACCCGCAGCCCGGGGGCGAAGCGCCGGTAGTGCTCGAGCCGCGCCATCTCACCGCTCGAGTCCTTGATGCCGACGATGCGCGGATGCCGGGCCAGCTCGCAGGCGACTTCGACCGGGAAGCGCATCTTGGTGAAGACGGGGACATGGTAGAGCCAGACCTCGCCCAGCTCCGCCAGCCCCTCGAAGTAGACCTGGAAGGCGCGGGCGTCCAGGGCGCGGTCGAAAAAGCGCGGCGGCATCGCCAGCAGGTAGTCGGCTCCGGAGTCCAGGGCCGTGCGGGCGTGCCGCTCGGCCAAGGCCAAGGACTCGTCCCCTACGCCCACCCAGAGCGGCTTTTCCACGCGCAGCGCAGCAAGCAGCTCCGCGCGCTCTTCGGGGGCCAGGGTGACGGCCTCGCCGGTGGACCCCAGCACCAGAAAGCCGTCCACCTGGGGCGCAAGGCGGTCGATCAGCTCCTGCAGGGCGGCGGCGTCGGGATGGCCCGCCGCATCAAAGGGCGTCACCAGGGCGGGAACGATCACCGGTGCACCTCCCCGTACCAGAGCACCAGGTGGGGCAGGTAGGCCGCGGCCAGCCAAAGCCCGCCGCCCGCTGGATCGCCCAGGATCCAGCGCACCGCCCCGTAGGCGGCCACGAGCAACAGCACCACGCCCCAACCCTTGCCAAAACTCGTGCTGCCGGGGACGAGCAGTTCGAACCCCCGGGCCAAGGTTCCGGCGGCGCGTACGGTGCCGCGAGGGCGCGGCAGGAGCAGGACCCAAAGGTGAAGCACGGCCCAGACCGTCAGGGCGACGAGCAGGGCCCAGGCGGTCCCCGTGGACCAGCCCAGCGCCTCGAGGCTGCGCGTGGGCTGGACACCCAGCTGGCGCACGCTGCCGATCAGGTAGGCCCGGCATAGGTCGCGGGCGCGGGGCGTGCCCAGGCGCTCTACCCCGGCCGCGCGGTAAGCCTCCGACCAGGCGTCTTCCCCAAGGCCCAAGGCCGCCCGCACCGGCGGGTAGACGGCCTCGGCGCGGTACGCCGCAAGCAGCGCCTGTGGGTCTCCGGTGAGCCGGTAGCGCAGCGCCTCGACGAAGGCGAGCGGTGCCGCCCCCTCGAAAGCGCGCGGATCCACCGCGCCGCCGGGGAGTGCGGCGTAAGCGCGCAACGCCGCCCGCTCCGGACCGGCGGGCCAGGCCTCGAAGCCCGCGCCCACCAGGGTGGCGCGGTCGAGCGGCGACCGCACCGCTTCGGCCTCGAAGCCGCGCACGCCGCCCCATAGCCACAGGACCGCCACCGCGGCAAAGAAGAGCAGCGCCGCCAAGAGGCGCTCGCCCCAGCCGGCGTGCGCGAAGAGCAGGTAGCGCAAACGGCGGATCGGATTGCGCACCCAGCTGCCCCAGACCCCGCCCCAGTCGGCGAGACTGCGGCGCTGCGCGGGCAGGTAGCGCGCGCTCAGCACCAGGACTAGAGCGAGGTAGGCGAGCGCCAGGGTGGCGAGGGCCCGCTCGAGCCCTTCGGACCTGAGGACCGGAAGCTGCGCCTCGGCCTGCCGCGCCAGGGTGCGCAGGCGCAGCGCGG
>Ga0256839_1003734_pt1 | contig 15444 bp, 15 predicted proteins | sample 354166metaG_FD_185968 | JGI IMG/M metagenome (GOLD analysis project Ga0256839, IMG submission 185968) | Hydrothermal vent microbial communities from Mid Atlantic Ridge, Atlantic Ocean - 354-166 | ecosystem: Environmental > Aquatic > Marine > Hydrothermal vents | place: Atlantic Ocean: Mid... | reverse complement strand
GTACGCTAATCCTTTTATTGCGCTCTTTGCAGTTTCTTGGCGCTCTTTGCGGTAAAGAGAATAGAACCGCTGAGTGCGCTGAGGTTTACGCTAAGTACGCTAATCCTTTTATTGCGCTCTTTGCAGTTTCTTGGCGCTCTTTGCGGTAAAGAGAATAGAACCGCTAAGTGCGCTGAGGTTTACGCTAAGTACGCTAATCCTTTTATTGCGCTCTTTGCAGTTTCTTGGCGTTCTTTGCGGTAAAGAGAATAGAACCGCTAAGTTCGCTAAGGTTTACGCTAAGTACGCTAAGTTTTTTGTTTTCTTTGCGGTAGAGGAGGAAGTTAGAAGTACGTAGTTTCAAGTTGGAAGTTATGAGGCTGATCGATAGCCGGGGCCGGAAGCTTAAGCCTGAGGTGTGGCGAAGGTTGTCTTTACCCAGATATAACATAAAAATGCTTAGTTTTACCTTTCGATAATTTATCATGATGAACAAAAAACATCCACATCTGCTCCGGGCAATCCTTTCAGGAATGGCCGCAATTTTGGTGTTTATAGCTTGCCAACCCGCCCCCCCTAAGGAGGAGGGGGAATTTAAAGATTCTGATTTGGTTGAGTTGATTAAGCTTGATTCAACGTTTAAACTGGATATCCGTTATGCTACCGATAACAACTTTGTTGGCCGCCCGGTTTATACCGAGGCCAGGGCATTTTTGCAAAGGCCGGCTGCCGAAGCTCTGGTTGAGGTAAACAAAGCGTTACGCCAGATGGGCTATGGATTGCAGATTTTTGATGGTTACCGCCCCTGGAGCGTGACCAAAACCTTTTGGGATATTACCCCTGACGACAAAAAGAAATTTGTGGCCGACCCGGCCCAAGGTTCACGGCATAACCGGGGCTGTGCCGTTGATTTAACTTTATTTGACCTGGCTACGGGAAAGCAAATTGAAATGACCGGGGCTTATGACGAGATGAGTGAACGTTCTTATCCTGATTATATGGGCGGCACGGAAGAACAACGCAAAATGCGGGATTTGTTGCGCAGTAAAATGGAGGCCCATGGGTTTAGCGTATATGCATATGAGTGGTGGCATTTTGATTACCAGGACTGGCAATCGTACCGGATTGAAAATATCCCGTTTTCGGAGATAGACTAAATTGTGGTTTTCTGCCTGCGATGACAATTACGGCATATATGGGCAAAGCAATTTATTTTCTTTCATATTTGGCATATAACCAGGCAGCCAGGGTGAGCAGGCCATACAGGCAGGCAATAAAAACCATCTGCCCCGGTTTATGGGTAATCTCATAATATAGGATAAGGCCACCACCTATTAGCAGGCCAATTATCGACAGCAGGGTGATACCATCCGAAGATTTGGTGAGTTTGCGGATTTTAAAATTGGCCAGGGCCATCAGCAGGGAAACAAGCAGGAAAGTAACACTGCCAAACTCAAGAATTAGCTGAAGGCCGCCAATCAGGATTAAAACAGCGGCAAAAAAAGCCATCATTAGAATAGCATTTACCGGGATATGGTTTTTCCTTTTAGCGAGCAGGGCTGGCATATAGCCATCATTGGCTATTACGGCCATTTGGCGTGATGAGCCAAACACAGTGCCACTTATGGCGCTGCTGGTAGCCAGAATAGCCCCAAGAATTACCAGGTTGCGGCCCGTATTGCCGAGGGCATCTTTAGCTCCGGCTGCCAGCGCATATTCCTGGTTTTGGATGATATCATTTACCGGGATGGCCAACAAGGCCCCTGCAGCAATGATTATGTAAATCAAAATGGCCAGGACAATGGCCGTGTAAATAGCCCGGGGGATATTCTTTTCCGGTTGCTTCATTTCATTTACAGCATTGATGACCAATTGAAAGCCTTCGTAGGCAACAAAGGTTATGGAAGCAACAATAAGCACATTGAGTATCCCGGAACTGCCGGCATCTGCTTTCAGGTGCTGCATAAAGGTAGCCGTGTCAACATTACTGTGATTGATCAGGACAACCGAGATTAAAGTAAGGATAACAAGTTTGGTATAAACCATCAGGTCTTCAAGTTTGCCCATGCCATTTACACTCCAAATATTTATCAGGGTAAAAAGTACAAGGATACCAACGGCCACCCCTTTGCGTATCCAGATATCGTTGCCAAAAGAAAAGCCGCTAATGGCATAAGAGGAGAAAGTATAGGCATAAAGTGCCAGGGTGCTGATATAGCCAAAAATCACAAACCACCCGATTACCGATGCAGCAAAGGGGTTACCGGCATAGGTTTTCTTGTAAAACGAGTAGGTAGCCCCTTCATCACGATAATATAACCCTAACTTAACATAAGAATAAGCCGCCATGGCGGCAATAATGCCCCCAATTATTATGGCTACCGGGGTCAGCATACCAATCATGGAAACCGCTATACCTAATATGGTAAAGATGCCACCGCCAACCATGCCCCCCAGGGCTATGGCGATTAGTTCGGGTAAGCCAAGGTCTTTTCCCCTGGGCCGATGAATTGATTTATAATGATTATGCATGGGGTGTTAAAAGTAAGCAAAATGATGATAAACTGCTGTTTACACCTCAACCTTGAATACCACTTTAATCAGCATGCCAATACCAAATGAGATGACAGCTACTCCCAACGAGATCAAGGCCATTTCGACAAACCGCTTGCGGAAAGAGATATTTTTAGCCACCGAAATATAATAGGTATAACCGGCAATGATGAAAATGGTTACGATTAGCATAATGCCCAGGGCCAGATAAGGGTTGCTGAGCAGAAAGTAGGGCAGTACCAGAAATACCACCGTCAGGATATAGGCCGAACCCGTGTAAATAGCCGAGGTTACCGGGTTGGTGTCATCCACGTCCTCTTCGCGGGAGGCCAGATAACCTGAGGCGGCCATTGACAAAGAAGCGGCCACGCCCATAACCAGGCCCGTGCTGCCCACAATCAGGTTGTTGGCGAAGGCAAAGGTGAGGCCGGCCAGGGTGCCGGTAAACTCCACCAGGGCATCATTCAGGCCCAGGACTATGGCCCCGGCATAGTTCAGGCGTTCGTCATTGAGGATGCCAATAAGTTTTTGTTCATGTTCTTCTTCATCTTCTTTAATGGCCAGGGCCTGCGGGTACCTGCCGGCTATGGAGCCGTAAAACGTAGTGGCATCAACTTCTCCTTTTTCCATCAGCCTGAGGGCAAAAGAGAGGCCGAAGATTTTGGCCAGGCGGATGTATTTACGGATTTTCCTTTGGTTTGGCCGGGCTTCTTTACCGGTAATCTCCCGCCATACATGGTAGTGGGCCAGTTCCTGCCCGGCAATTTCATTCAGGATACCGGTGTTTTTTTCATCCTGGCTAAGGGCTGCCAGTTGCTTGTAGATATGGTATTCGGTAATTTCGTGCTGTTGCTGTTGGTATAGTTCTTCCATAGGATTTTGCTTATCACCATAAAAGTAGTAGAATGCCGGCTAAAGTAACAGCAAATAATTATTTGTGGTGGTGGATTAACTCTTTACTGTCTTCTACCCCAAATTCGGGCTGGATGTTTACCTGGGTAATGCCATGCCCGGCCAGTATTTCTTTTATGGTTGCCAGCTTTTTTTCGAATTCACTCAGGCAGATGTCGGAGGCGAGGTCGATATGGGCATCAAACAGCCTTTTATGGTCGTCAAGCTGCCAGCAGTGCACATGATGTATATTTACGATCCCATCCAGCGCAGCTATTTCTTGGCAGATATCTTCCACGTCAATGTTTTTGGGTGCAAACTGCATAAGAATCCGCAGGCTGTCGCGGAAAATGGCCCAACTCAGGTACAACAGGTATAGGGCTATAGCGATGGAGAATAGGGCATCAACATAATACCAGTGAAAAAATTTCATCACCAGGCCGCCAATTAATACCCCTACGGAAGTCATCATATCACTAAATAAGTGCAAGTACGCAGAACGCATATTCATATTTTTTTCGGCATCCTGGCTAATCAGCAATACACTTAACCCGTTCAGTAAAATACTGCCCCCGGCCAGGTAAATAACCCAGTCGCTGTTGATTTCTACCGGGCTGATGATGCGTTCGGTTGCCTCGTAAATGATGAACAGGGCGATAACAATTAAAGTTACCGAATTGGCAAAGGCAGCTATGATTTCGGACCGCCCGAACCCGTAGGTGTGCCGGGTAGTGGCCTGGCGTTTGGCTAAGCGGTTGGCCAGGTAACTGATAACCAGTGCCAGCACATCACTGAAATTGTGGGCGGCATCGGTAATCAGGGCCATACTGCCCGAGATAAGGCCGCCAATCAGTTCGCCCAAGGTAATCAGCACATTGAGGATGACGGTAACCCCCAGGTTTTTATGGTTGATCTCATGGTGATGATGTGCCATAGGAAGCACTAATTTGTTGATATTATTTGAATAATACGAACATTGGAGGGATTTGTTAGCGGGTTGTTGCGGTTCGACTAAGCGGATTTTTTGTTTGCAACATTAGTTAATAGAAGATAATCAGCCAGATAACTACTGCCCCGGCATAACCGGCCAGGGCCGGGAGGGTGCCCTTTCTCATATATTCTATAAAAGTTAACGATTGTACCTGCCCCATGGCTGCCACCCCGGCAGCCGAACCAATCACGGTTAAACTGCCGCCCATACCGGCCGTCATGGCCAGTAATACCCAATAGGTGTAATCTACATGTTCTGGCAGCATTTGTAATACGGCAGCCGTAAGGGGTACATTATCAAACACAGCAGAGATTATGCCAAGGGATACATGGCCAATAATAATGGCCACAGGATTATGGGCGGGGTCATCACCAAAAATTAAGCTGGCCATCAGGTGCAGTACCCCCTGAAACTGCAAGGCACCAACAGCCAGCAGGATACCCACAAAAAAATACATGGTACCCATGTCTATTTCCTTTACGATATTCACAATCTGATTGGCCCGTACGTGCAGTGTGCCCTTACGTAATTTTATGTCGATTACGATGGCCACAATACCTACTCCGAAGATGATACCGAAGAAGGGTGGCAAGTGCAAAATATTTACCAATACTGCCAGGCCAAAAGTGCTAAACCCGAGAATGATGATACCCCACTGCAGAGGCATGATTTCTTCATATTCTTTTGGTTTCACATCTATTTTATCCAACTGGCGGGTAATCATTATCTGGGGGATTATCCAGCCGGCCAATGATGGTAAAATGCCGGCCACCAATATTTGCCAGGCAGTAAATTTCCCCGCCAGCCAGATCATAATGGTGGTAACATCTCCTACGGGCGACATGGCACCTCCGGCATTGGCGGCAATAACCGTATTGATGACAAAATAGTTAAAATTTTCTTTTTTAAAAGGCAGGTGGCGGCCGATCTGGATCATCACCAGGGTTGTGGTCAGGTTATCGAGTACGGCTGAGGCCAGGAAAGTAATACCGCCCATTATCCAGAATAGCTGAGTGTTTTTGAGGTTGGCTGAACGGAGCTTTATTTCCAGCCAGGTGAAGAAACGGTAGTGGCCCAGCATTTCCACGATGGTCATGGCACCCATCAGAAAGATAATCAGTTCAAATATCTCTCCGGCTGTCTCACCAATGGCCGCGTGCATGGATTCACGGGTTTTGCCAAAGGCTACCACCATCCACATTACCGAGCCGGCAAATATAGCCACCCAGCTTTTGTTTACCTTGGTAATATGCTCTAAAGCAATGGCCAGGAAGGCCCCGGTAAAAATAACTAAGAGTAAAATTGATTGCAGGTCCATAACCGTAAGGGGCGGTTTATCTTACGCTGTTTTTTTCTACTGCAAATAGCGGGATGAATGTGCTACTAAAGTATGATAATTATCAGGAATAACAGAACAATTTTAGTTCCTGCGGTAACGGTACTGTTCAGGCTGCCGACAATTCACGGATGGCCTTTACCAGTAAATCAAGTTCAGGGAGGGTAGTGTATAAATGCGGGGTTACCCGTACTCCTTTTACCGCCTTGCGGTTGATACTTACGGTGAAGATTTTGTGTTTGTCGTAAAGATAATCGGCAACCTCATCAGGCTGCATGCCTTCAATGGCAAAGTTAGCCAGGGCCGATGAACGCTCATCGGCAGACGGGGTGTTGATGATTACCCTGGGCAGGTCTTTTACTTGCTCTATCCAGTAATTCTTCAGGTACTTAAGCCGTTCCTCTTTACGTTTACTGCCAATACTGTTATGAAACTTGATAGCGGCAGCAATGGTAAGGTTGGCAGACACCGGATGTGTACCGATGTGTTCAAATTTTTTAATGCTGTCAACAGGCTGACCGGTATCGCCAAAGAGCGGCCATGTTTTGGCTATTTTTTCTTTTTTGATGTACATGATGCCTGTACCGAGAGGACAACAAAGCCATTTATGCAGGCTGGCGCCATAATAATCACAACCCAGATCGGGTATTTTATAATCGAGCTGGGCAAAGGAGTGGGCGGCATCAACAATTACCTCTACCCCATGGGCATGGGCCATATCGGCTATTTTGCGAACCGGTAGTACCTGGCCCGTAAGGTTAATGAGGTGGGTAACCAAAATAACTTTGGTTTTTTTGGTGATAGCCTGCTCATAAAGGTCAACGATTTCATTGTCGTTTTTGGGGTGCAGGGGAAGCGAAACCATAACGTTTTTAAGGCCAAACCTGCGGGCCCGCATGGCAAAAGTTTCCAGCATGCTGCCATAATCCTGGTCGCACATAATAGCCTCATCTCCGGGCTTTAAATCAATGCCCAGAATAATGGTGTCGAGCGATTCGGTCGTATTGCGGGTAACCACTATTTCATCGGCAGAAACCCCGGCAAACTGAGCCAATTGCTCTTTGATAGCTTGTTTATCCTGCCACTGCCGCCTGCGCATGTAAAACGAAGGCTGTTCATTAATCATTTTAATATTGTCGAACTGGCTTTCCATAACCTCTACGGGTTGCGGGCTGAAGTAGCCGCTTTCGAGGTTGATAAAATGGGGTGACTGCCGGAAAGCTTTTTGCACCTGGTACCAAAAGTCCTCCTCTTTGGCGGCTTCTTTGGCGGAAAGGTGGGCTATTTTTTTACTGGCGGTCAATACCCGTTCGGCATATAGGGGGTTGAAACCGGCCAAAGCCGTCAAACCAAGTGTGGCATTGCCGGCTTTTTTAATAAAGTTACGCCTTGATTGCTGCATAGCAGCAAAATACAGAATAATTGCTAATTATGAAAGCAGTTTTACTTCTTCGAATTCTGTGAAGCCTTTGAACGTATATAAATCACGCCATTGCGCCCTTGTTCACCATATCGGTTAAGTTGGGCCAGGTCTTTTATTATTCTTACAGAAGCAATATCGGCCGTATTCAGGGCTTCATTGGCCCGGGCATAGTCGCGGCCAATAATGGCCCCGTCAATTACGTACAGGGGGCGGTTATCCAGCATAATAGAATTCATGCCCCTGATACGAACCGTAGTTCCGGCCCCGGTTCCACTGACCTCAATACCGGGATTTCGTCTTAAAATATCTGCCAGGTTAGCATAAGTAGAATAGTCTCTGCCTGACTTCTTTTTACCATTGGCCGTAGTTGAATTTTGTGTAGAACTGCAAGCAGCAAATAAAAATAGCGACAAAATAATAGATCCGAGAAAGTAGATTTTTTTCATTTTGAGTAGTGGTTTTCTGTTCTGTTAAATATAACGGAACATTCCTGATTTTGTTCCGTTTTTTTGATAAATGTCAGAATTCTAACCGGTATTTAACAAAAAAATTAACAGCCGGTACTACCGAGCTATAGGTTTTGCCATACCCAGGTACGGCATATACATCAAAACCGGGCTGGCTGAGGTCGGCTGCCATAATACGTACCCTTAACCTGGTACCCCAATAAAAATTGCGCAAAGGCCCTTCGTTTAGCTTAAACAACGGGGCTTCCGTAGTCATAATCACTTCAAACCAATGAGCAGATAAATCGCTTCTTGTGAAAGAGGTATCTATATCGGGCCACAAGTCGCTGCTTATTTGCACGGTGCCGTAATCGGTAAACCGGGTGGTAGCATATAAAACACCTAAGGAGAGATAGCGCTTGGGGCTAACCCGGAAGACATGCGCAAAGCCAAAGCGAAAGTAATTCCCTTCGGCCGTATAGCTGCCATTGTTAATCACGCTCTCGGGGTTCAGCCGGCCGTACCCGTATTCGGCAATAAAATTGTACCGCCCGGCCAACAGTACCCCCAGGCCAAACTCCCACTTTGTTTGCTTGTTGACCAGCGATTCCAGCCCTTTGCCGTAGTCGGCACTCAGCAACAGGGCTGCCTTGCCATGCTTAACCGTCAGGGTATCCTGTGCCTCGCTGCAAAAAGCCGCAAGTAGCAAAAGGCTAGTTATATATACGGGCCGTAGCTTCATTGCTAATACAGGTAAGGGAGTCTTTACAGGTCAGGCGGTCGGCTGCAAAATCGGTAGTCAGGGTTTTTAAAGCACACCTTACGACCACATAATTGTCATCCCTGCGGAAGAATTCGCGGTCGTAGATAAAGGTAATGGTGTTTGTCAGGTAATTATCCAGGGCGGCCGTATCACGGTAAACCATGGCAAAAACAGAGGTGTCGTGGTGCATATCCAGCGGAAACTTAAACTCGTTGGTGGTATCTTTAAAATGACGGAATTCTTTGGTGTAAATATTATTTATCGAGTCAATGATGATAACCCGTTTGGCGCTGTCCTGTAGCTGGAGGAACTGTACTTTCACGTAGGGCTCTGCGGTAAAGGGTTGGCAAGTGGTACAATCGTTGCAACCGGCCAACCACCCGAGGCCGAAAGCTGTAAGTAAAAGGATGTATCGTTGCATCAGTACAAAAATCTAATATTTAAGTATTTATCCGGCAATATTTTTGTCATTAGTTATAAGGGGTCAACATCAATAACCACTACGACTGTTTTAAATTCTTTGCGGGTCACTACATTTACGATACTTTGCCTGATAACGTCCTTTACGCGGGCCATATTTTTGCTCCGGCCAACTTTCACGTACACTTCGCGCAAAAACTTATCCCTTATTTTAGCTATCCCGGGTATAACCGGCCCCAGGATCATTGGTTTACCCAGTGTGCCGGCCAGTTGCCGGTGCAGTTCACGGGCTGCGTTGGTAACCCGTTGGTGGTCTTTATCTTTTAGCACTAATTTGATCATGCGGGTGAAAGGCGGGTAATTAAATAGCCTGCGCTCCTCCAGTTCACCGGCATAGAATGCGGTATAATCGTGGGCCAGGATAGTATGCACTACGGGTTGCTCCGGCTGATATGTTTGGATAATAACTTTGCCCCGGTCTTTTTTTCGCCCGGCCCGGCCTGCTACCTGTAAGGCCAGTTGGAAGGAGCGTTCGGTAGCCCGGAAGTCAGGAAAGTGCAGCATGCGGTCGAGGTCAATGATGCCTACCAGGCCCACGTTGTCAAAATCCAGCCCCTTGGCCACCATTTGCGTGCCCACCAGGATACGGGTTTTGCCCCGGCTGAAATTATTGATGATGGTAGTATATGACTCCCGCCCGCGGGTGGTGTCCAGGTCGAGACGTGCGGTCCCCGTGCCCGGGAACAGTAAGTTTAGTTCCTCTTCGAGTTGCTCGGTGCCAAAGCTAATGGTTTTGATGTGGGTAGAGCCACAGGCCTGGCAGAGGGTAGGCGTGGCCTGCTTGTAGCCGCAGTAATGGCAGCGCAGCTCGTTACGGAACTGGTGGTAGGTAAGGCTTACATCGCAATGTTTGCATTTGGGTACCCAGCCGCAGGTACTGCATGTCAACAACGGAGCATACCCCCTGCGGTTTTGAAAAATGATTACTTGTTTCTCCTGCTGTAAAGTTTGGGCAATTTCATGTACCAGGGCAACACTAAAATTGCCCTGCATTTGTTTGGTTTTATGTGCCTTGGCCAGGTCTATGGTGGTTATCGAAGGAAGTACGGCCCCCCCGTAGCGATGCTGTAGCGCTACCAGGCCGTATTTTCCGGCCCGGGCCTGGTAATAGGTTTCCATGGACGGGGTGGCAGAACCCAACAAAGCTTTGGCCTGGTGTATTTGGGCCAGCATTAAAGCGGCATCGCGTGCATGGTAGCGGGGGGCAGGGTCGTATTGTTTAAAAGAGGGTTCATGTTCTTCGTCAATAACGATCAACCCCAGGTCGCTGAAGGGCAGGAATACGGCCGACCGTACGCCAATAACAAAGTTAATTTCCCCGCTGAGGAGTTTTTTCCAGACTTCCACCCGTTCGTTGGCGGAGTGTTTGGAATGGTAAACGCCCATCTTCGCCCCGAATACCACTTCCAGCCGGGCTACAATCTGCGAAGTAAGGGCAATCTCGGGCAACAGGTAAAGTACCTGGTGCCCGGCTGCCAGGGTTTCTTTGATCAGCTCGATATAAATTTCGGTTTTGCCGCTGCCGGTTATCCCATGCAGCAGACAGGTGCCGGTTTTGGTAAACCTGTTGAGGATAGCCGTTTTAGCTTCCTGTTGCCTGTCAGACAGTGTAATAGGCCCGGCCGTAGGGGCTTCAACGGTAAAACGCGAAACCTCCTTCCTGAAAATTTCGACAATATTGTTTTTTGCCAGGGTTTTAACCGAGGAAGGGGAACAGCCCTGGGCCATCAGTTCTTCATAGGCCAGCCCTTCTTTGTTTAATGCCGGGTTTTCCAGCACGGGCAGTGTTCGCAGGTAGGCCATGATAACCTCAAGTTGTTTGGGTTTCTTCTCCAACCGGGCAAAAACCTTTTCCAGGGCCTGCTCTTCCTGAACCAGGGTGTTGTTAAGGCGCAGGTATTTTTTAAACCTGGGGGTAAATTTTTCGCGGATGTGGTCGATCAGCAGAATAGCTTCTTTTTCGGCCAGGGCTTTAAGTACTTTGCTTATCTTCTTACTGCCGACAAGTTCTTCCAGCCTGGCCGACTCTACGGGTTTGTCCGTAGAAAGCTGTTGCATAACCAGTTGCTCTTCAATCGATAATACATGCTCTTCCTGGGCAAAATAAGGGTTTTTCTGTACCAGGGAAGTTGTATTAATCTTCAGGCCGGAGGGTAACGCTGCCTGTATAACTTCGCCCAGGGTGCACATGTAATAATCGGCCAGCCAGTGAAAAAACTTTAACTGTACTTCGTTTACCGAGGGTGTGGTTTCCAGTAAATCAAGGATATATCGGGCTTCGTATTCTTTGGGTGGCTGGTGATGCAGGTGATGGATGATAGCGGTGTGGATTTTTGTTTTGCCAAAGGGAACCACGATGCGGCAGCCGGGGGCTACCCATTCGGCCAGCTCTCTTGGCACCCGGTAGGTGAAAAGCCGGGGAATAGGCAAAGGCAATATGGCATCTACAAACCAAGTGGGCTCGTAGTTGTCTTTGCTTGCGGGGATAGTTAATTGTGCCAAGTAAAAACTGTTTTGTCAAAACTACCGATTTGTCGGGCAAGCTTCAAAAACGGGCCGGTATTATTCTTTTTTTTCCAATAAGCGGATCTGTTTTTTTAGGCGCTTAATTTCATTTGTTACGTCAACCTTATTTTTGAGCTTGTTTAAACCGTTCAGGGTTTGTTGCAGGAATTGTTGGTGAGCGGCCGAAGCGGGATTAAAAGCTTTATGTTGCAGGGCGTGGCTTAGCTTTTGCCATTGTTGCAGAAAGTCCAGGGTGTCAGCCGTAAAAAATGATTGGCTAAAGTGTTGCCAGATATAATCTATGGCCTGTTCGGTGGGGTGCAGCATGTCTTCCTTATAAAAACGGTAATCGCGCAGGTCATCCATCATCAACTCATAGGCCGGGTAATAAATAATGCGGTTGCTGGTGCTGGCAAGCTCATGGCAAAGGCATCTGAGAACGGCTTTGCTTAAAGAGTTCTGTTCCAGGCCATCTTTAAGGTGCCTTACCGGGCTTACCGTGAGGATGATGCCCAGGCCGGGGTTAAAGGACTGGAGTTTACGGATAGCCATACGGAATTCTTCCTGTAGTTGGCTGACCGGCACCAATTCGCGCTGGAAACTCCTGGCGGGTAATTTCTGGCAGTTGGCAATGTACTTGCCCGTAGCGAGGTATTTGTAAATATAGGCGGTGCCAAAGGTTATCAGCAGCCACCTGGCGGTGCGTAGGTGATCATGCACTTGTGATAACCGGGCCTTTATTTTTTCCTGCAATTCTCCTTTACCGGTAGCGGCAAAGGAAGAGTGGAGTTCCAGGCTTTTATACAGGCCTTCGCTGCGGATGAACGAGGTGGTAGTTACTTCTTGCCGGGCCATGCTTGCGGTGAGCAGGCGGCTGACCGACAGGGGGTCGAAGATAGTGCCAAAAGGGTTAACCAGTACCTTGAACTTGTTGGCGGCCAGTTTGTGGCCAATACCCTCGGCAAAACAGGAGCCGATAGTTAGTACGGGCTCTTGCAGGCCGATCTTTGGCCCGGCCTTCAGGGGCGGTAACAGGGTACGGAACTTCATGGTTTAAATGTAAGCAATAATCAACATTTGGGCCCGGACGGCATAAAAAAAGGCTGCTGAAATTAATCAACAGCCTTTGGTAGTTCTATGGCTGGCTGTTATTCAGCTACCACTTTAAAGTTAATTTCGGCTTTAACCTCACGGTGCAACTCAACCACAGCTACATATTCGCCTACGGTTTTAATGTCGCTTTTAAAGGATATCCGCCTGCGGTCGATATCAAAGCCGTTGGCACTCAACACTTCGGCCATTTGCAATGAGGTAACCGCACCAAAGATTTTACCGCTTTCACCGGTTTTTGCCCCAATTTCAATATTCAGTGCCTGTATTTTTTCGGCAATAGCCAGGGCATCGTTCTTGAGCTTTTCAGCTTTATGGGCTGCCTGACGAATGTTTTCGTCAATCATCTTCCTGTTGGAGTTATTGGCCAGGATAGCAATACCTTTTGGTATAAGGTAATTTCTGCCATAGCCGGCTTTAACTTTTACAGTATCGTATTTATAACCCAGTCCGGGCATATCTTGTTTCAAAATAACTTCCATGATGTAATTATCTTAGCGAGTCAGTTACATAAGGCAGGATGGCGAGGTGCCGTGCCCTTTTAATTGCTTGTGCTATTTTTTTCTGATATTTCAGCCGGGTTCCGGTAAGCCTGCGGGGTAAAATTTTACCCTGGTCATTCAGGAACTGCAGCAGGAAATTCGGGTCCTTATAGTCGATGTATTTGATGCCGGCTTTGGTAATACGGCAATACTTGGGCTTTACATCTTGTCGGTTAATTCTTTCGTTTTGCAGTGTCATGCTGTTGCCTCCTCTTTGTTTTTCTTGTTAAACTCTCCTTTTCTGCGCTTTTCATTGTAAGCCAGCGCATGTTTGTCCAGGGTTACGGTTAAAAAGCGCAAAATACGCTCATCCCTGCGAAACTCCGTTTCAAGTTTGTCAACCACAGTAGGTTCAGCTTCGTATTCAAGAAGGTTGTAGAAGCCGGTAGATTTATGTTGGATTTGATAAGCAAGCTTTTTTAAGCCCCAAATCTCTTCATTCACAATCCTGGCACCAGCGCCTTTCAGCAACTTTGCATACTTCTTGACAGCATCCTTCATCTGTTCATCAGACAAAACGGGAGTTAAAATGAATACCGTCTCGTAATTTTTCATTCGTTATCTGTTTAAATTTCGGAGTGCAAAATTAGAGAATTAGAATATTAAAAACAAAGCAAGTGGCAATAATGACTTACTTGACAGCCATCTTCGCTACGGCTGAATTGTTCTTACCGGTAGCGCGGACTATGTACAAGGCACCCCCTCCGGCCGGCAGTTGGCCGGCTTCGAGGAAAAAGTTGCCGTTCAAGTCGCTTAAAACGTCTGCTGTGAATACTGTATTGCCCACCATGTCCAGTAACTCCAGCTTAATATTTTGGTTAGGCTCAAAGTTCCCTCCCCGGATGCTCACGGTTTGTCCCTGGCGGGAGGGGTTTGGGTAAATCTGAATAAAGGGTTTGTTAATACCCTTGTAGTGAACCAGAATAGTTTGATGCACCGTGGTAGTTCCATCGAAGTCGGTTTGCAGCAGGCGATAATAGTTATTCCCCCGCCAGGCGGTAAAATCATCGAAAGTGTAATTTACCGGTTGGGTAGTGCTCCCGCTCCCGGAGACTTTGGCTATTTCCACAAAATCTTCACCACTGGGTGACCGTTCTATGGTAAAGTAATCGTTGTTTAATTCTGATGAAGTTTGCCAGGTCAAGGCTATATGATCAGGTTTGGTTTCCCCGGTAAAATAAACCAGGGTAATGGGCAGGGGCAAGCCATTGGAACCTAACATAAATTCGGTGCTTTGGGCAGTGGCCGTCAGGGTATTGGCTGCCACATCAATAGTGGCTGCGGCATCTATCCATGGGGTAGCCGTATTATCGGCCCGTTTAAACAGGGCCAGGTTGGCCTCATCGCTTAGATCGATATGGGGGTTATTTACGTAATTATAGGTAAACGTGTATGTGGCGGTTGGGTCGTTAAATTTCCACACACCAAAATAGCGGTCGTTATTGCCAATGCCGATAATCCCGGTAACATCATTGGGTACGGTGCCGATATAATAGAGGAGAACCCCTGCCGGGGTGCCCGAAACATTGCTCAGGGTTACATCATCCTGGCCACAGGGTGCCAGGTTAACGGATTGTCCTGTCCAGCTACCGGTAAACAAATAGGCGGTAAAATCACCTATTGGGGCGGTAGAAGTTACCCAGTCGGTTGCCGGGTCCATGTTTACCAGGGTGCCGTTAAGGTTATTGGGGGTTTCATCGGTGAGGGTAGTGCCGGTGCCCTCGTCAAAGCGGAAATAGGCCGCCAGCCCTGCTTCGGTGCCAATCAGGCGCTTGCCCATATTCTCCCTGATTTGGGTTTGCGACCGGGCGGTGTTCCAGATGCGTACTTCGTCAATTTGCCCGGCATAATTACTGGTGTAGCCATCGCCAATAAACACCGTATTGCCCCCACTTTGGGCTGCGGCATAGGTTGCCGCCACATTGTTGGTGAGCACTCCGTTGATATACCAGTAAAGCTGCATATTGGTCAGGTCGCGGACGATGGCAATATGGTTCCATTCGTTCAGGTTGAGTGACACCGAAGAGTTAACCCCCTGGTATGGGTTGGCATCGCTGCCTGCCGTACCGTAATAGTAGTTCAAAGTGCCGTCAGTTTCCTGGGTGATGGTACCTTCGCCACCATAAGCTTTGGCGTAGGGGTTCCTGCGGGCGCTAAAATTGGCAGGCTTTAGCCACATTTCTATGGTTTGGTCACCGGTAATTTGCAATTCGGCCGGATTACCAACAGTAACATAGTCATCTATACCATCAAAATCAAGGGCAGTACGGGCGCTGGCCGGGTTGATAAATTTCACGGTGTCCTGGTCAATACAACCTCCGCCATCCTGCACTTCTACCCAATAGGTGCCACCGGTGGTAGCACTGAAGGTTTGGCCGGTAGAGCCATCCTGCCACAGGTAACCGGAATAGCCGGCCCCGGCATC
>Ga0256839_1003733_pt1 | contig 15447 bp, 12 predicted proteins | sample 354166metaG_FD_185968 | JGI IMG/M metagenome (GOLD analysis project Ga0256839, IMG submission 185968) | Hydrothermal vent microbial communities from Mid Atlantic Ridge, Atlantic Ocean - 354-166 | ecosystem: Environmental > Aquatic > Marine > Hydrothermal vents | place: Atlantic Ocean: Mid... | reverse complement strand
AGAAATGGTCTGAGTAGCCATCCTTTCGGAGCCGTTGTCGCTCGCCTTGCCCACATTCGGGTGAGCGACTACGGTGGAGGAAGGATGGCGGGCTTTCCTTTTGGTGGGTTTGAGCCATAAAATCGGGCAATTTAGGGCGTGTTAAAAAGAGTTTATCGAACACCTGCTAATGATTCCTGCAACCTTTTGAAATTTCAGGCTTTCAAACAAACTTATCTTGAAACAAACCACTCCAAATTTCGTATTTTCCGCGCCCATTTAATGCTATCAAAAAGAGGGTTATCGAACACTAAAAACCACTTTGCCTTCAAGGGGTTAAATGGCATTTGCACAAAAAATGGTGTAATGGTGGGCGATGAGAGACTCGAACTCCCGACATCCTCGGTGTAAACGAGGCGCTCTACCAACTGAGCTAATCGCCCTTTTAAAAAAGGGGAATGATATAAAATCATTCAACTTGTTTGAGATATTGTGTTGTGAGGCTCACGTCAACAAAATCTTTTGCTAAAAGCAAAAAAAGGCTTTGAAAAATGAATTTCAAAGCCTTTTTTAAAAGTTTTCTAATAAAATTTAGTTCAAAGCTTCTTTAAGGCCTTTGCCTGCTTTAAATTTAGCTTGATTTGATGCCGCAATATCAATTGTTGCACCTGTTGAAGGATTGCGCCCTTTGCTAGCTTTGCGATGAGAAACTGAGAAAGTGCCAAATCCAATTAGGCGAATATCACCACCATCTTTAAGAGTTTGGGTGATTGTTTCTAAAACAGCTTCTACAGCAGCGGTTGCATCTGCTTTAGAAAGGCCAGCTTTTTCAGCAACAGCACTACTTAATTCATTCTTGTTCATATTAAATCCTTACATTTTTATTGTTTGCTTAAATCTTAAGCGAAACTAGCTTTGTTACAATTTTGCGATTCTATTGAAAAGGCAAGGAAAACTAACGTTTTTCTGAGTTTTCTTGGGCAAAAGCAGGGATTATGTTAGTTTTTAAGACTATTTTCTCTCTCGGTGCCATGCTGAGCTTCCAAAAATAATAAAAGGAAGCATAATAATATATAGCGCCAGAGCCACCAACCAAATACCACCCGGCCATTCAAGGCGAATTATTGAATAGATGGCAGTGAAAAATACTGGCCCAGCTACCGCCGCCAAACTCGCCAATGACATAACAACCCCTTGGAGTTGCCCTTGCTCATCTTCCCCCACTTTAGAGGTCAATAAAGATTGCAGTGCTGGTCCGCCAACATCACCGATTGCAAATAATGGTATTAAAATAAACAACATCCACCATTGTCCAATAAAGGCAATAAATACTAAGGCAAGCATTTCAATTACTAGCCCAAACAATACTGTCTTTTTTTCTCCAAGCCATGAATTTATCGGCCCTGCCAATAATGCAGATGAGGCTGCTTGAAATAACCCATAAGCGGTTAGTGAAAGCCCAACCATGCCCACTGACCAAGCAAATTTATCTTGGGTGAATAACACCCAAATCGTGGAGTAAATTGTTCCAACAAATGCAAAACCAACAGAAATTATTAATAATTGCCTTATCGAAGCTAGGTTCATTGCCCACATTATTGGAGCGAATGGATTTAGCTTTTTTATATTCATTGTCTGTTTTTTGCCTTTGCGTGATTCTGGTAAAAGGAAAATTGCTAAAAGCAGATTCAATCCATTGAGAATAGCGGCAGCTAAAAATGGCGCTCTAAGCCAAATATCGCCTAACACCCCACCCAAAGCTGGGCCTACGATAAAGCCAACTCCAAAGCACGCATAAAGCAGGCCAAAGCGCTGCGCCCTTTCATCTTGATTTGAAATATCGGTTATATAGGCCGATGCGACTGCCATGCTTGCCGCTGTCATGCCAGCAATTAAGCGTCCTATCACTAGAATTTCAATAGTTGGGGCAAAGGTCATGATTAAATAATCAATCGCCGCCCCACCCATCGCAATCATTAAAATTGGACGGCGGCCAAATCTGTCAGATAATACTCCTAATAAAGGCGCAAATATAAACAGCATTAACGCATAACCAGCTAATATCAGGCCATAAAGAATAGATATATCGCTAGAGCCTGTTAGCTCTTGTAACAGGCTTGGTAGAATAGGAAATATAAGACCAATACCAATTGCATCTATCGTTACAGATAAAAGAATTACAATTAGCGCCTTGTTCATTGGATATCCAAATATAAGAGGATAGAAATGTCACTCTGAACGTAAGTGAAGAGTTTTTTAGCAAAAAGATACTTCGCTTCGCTCAGCATAGCAATAAGGCTCGCACGACAATGAGGTTCAGCATGACAAAAATAGAATCATCAATGAGCTAGACTTGATGGCTTTTTATCTTCACATTTTTGTAACTCAAGCGCGGCTTGTTTTTCAAAATCCCATTCAATCGGCTCAAGGTCACGAACAAGCGCGTGTTTAAGCACCTCACCCATGCGTGAAACAGGAACAATCTCCAAACCATCTTTAACACTATCAGGAATATCGACCAAGTCCTTGACATTATCTTGAGGGATAAGAACCTTTTTGATACCACCACGTAAAGCAGCAAGCAATTTCTCTTTCAAGCCACCAATTGGCAATACTCGCCCTCTTAAGGTGATTTCACCAGTCATTGCAACATCATGACGCACAGGAGTGCCAGTCATAACAGAAATAATAGCCGTTGCCATGGCAATACCAGCCGATGGACCATCTTTTGGTGTTGCGCCCTCTGGCACATGCACGTGAATATTGCGAGTTTCAAACATTGTCGGCTTGATACCAAAGTCAATACAACGAGAATGAACATAGGCATTTGCTGCTGAAATACTCTCTCTCATCACGTCTTTAAGATTGCCAGTTACCGTCATTTTGCCTTTACCTGGAGTTATTACCCCCTCAATAGTCAGCAACACGCCACCAACAGAAGTCCAAGCCAACCCAGTTACCAAACCAATTTGTGCATCTTTTTCAATTTCGCCATGTTTAAATGGTGCAGGACCTAGATATTCTTCAAGCAATTTAGCTGTGATGGTAATTTTTCTTTTTTTAGTTACCATTAAAGTTTTTACTGCTTTTCTCATGAGTTTAGAAATTTCACGCTTAAGGTTACGCACCCCTGCCTCGCGAGTATAGCGCTGAATAAGCGTAGTTAATGCTTTATCTGGTAACACAAATTCACTTTTCTTAAGCCCATGCTCTTTTAAAGACTGAGGAATAAGATGGCGCAATGCAATTTCAAACTTCTCTTCTTCTGTATAGCCAGAAATACGAATAATTTCCATTCTATCCATTAAAGGACCTGGAATATTAAGCGTGTTTGAAGTGGTAACAAACATCACATCTGAAAGGTCATAATCAACCTCAAGATAATGATCCGCGAATGTTGCATTTTGTTCAGGGTCAAGAACCTCAAGCAATGCAGAAGATGGATCGCCTCGAAAATCCATGCCCATTTTATCAATTTCATCTAGCAGAAATAAAGGATTGCTTTTTCCAGCCTTTTTCATTGATTGAATAACCTTGCCAGGCATTGAGCCTATATAGGTGCGTCTATGACCGCGAATTTCAGCTTCATCGCGCACTCCACCAAGTGACATGCGCACAAATTCACGACCTGTAGCACGAGCAATAGACTTGCCAAGCGAAGTCTTACCAACCCCTGGAGGGCCAACTAGGCAAAGAATAGGCCCTTTTAGTTTGCCAGTTCTTGCTTGCACCGCAAGATATTCAATAATGCGTTCTTTTACCTTTTTCAGGCCATAATGATCTTCGTCAAGCACATTCTCAGCTATCACAAGGTCTTTGTTTATTTTGGTTTTTTCTTCCCAAGGAATATTAAGCAACCAATCAAGATAATTACGAATAACAGTTGCTTCTGCCGACATCGGGGACATTTGCTTGAGCTTTTTTAACTCAGCTGCAACCTTATCACGAGCCTCGGTTGAAAGTTTAGTTTTTGCAATACGCTCTTCAAGCTCTTTTAGCTCATTACTGCCCTCATCACTATCACCAAGCTCACGCTGAATAGCCTTCATCTGCTCATTGAGATAATAATCACGTTGGGTTTTTTCCATCTGGCGCTTTACGCGTCCACGGATGCGTTTTTCAACCTGAAGCACACCGATTTCTGATCCAATAATATCAAGAATTTTTTCAAATCTCTTAGCAACAGATATTGTAGAAAGTAAATCCTGCTTTTCTGAAATTTTTATAGCCAGATGAGAAGCAATAGTATCAGCTAATTTTGAAAAATCCTCTATTTGAGTAACCGCGGCTACAACTTCTACAGATATTTTTTTGTTCAATTTCACGTAATTCTCAAACTCAAACAAAGCCGAGCGTGATAAAGCCTCAACCTCAACAGTATCATAATCTGGTTCACTATGTGAAACTGCTCGAGCTTCAAAATAATCATCAGTTTGCGAATATTCTTTAATTGAAGCTCGATTTAAGCCTTCGACCAATACTTTCACCGTGCCATCTGGTAATTTTAAGAGTTGTAAAACAGAAGCAATTGCCCCTATTGTGTTTATATCTTTTGGTTTTGGGTCATCATCGGTTGCATTTTTTTGTGTTACAACAAGAATATTTTTATCATCACGCATCACCTCTTCTAGCGCTCTTACTGATTTCTCACGCCCGACAAAAAGTGGGACAATCATGCCTGGAAATACAACAATATCACGTAATGGAAGAACCGGATAAATATCATCTCGGTTTTCTTTCTGTTGTGGGTTTTTATTTTCGGACATTTAATAACCTTTCCAATGCAACAAGAGTGCAAATTAGTCACGAACAACCGCGCTGAGAAAATTACCCAGATCGATTCTTCTTATGATTCTCTAATCATAGATAGGTTTGTTGTCTGGCGCTACAAGAGTTTTAAGCAATAAAAACTAAATATATCAGTTTTTATTGCTTGATTTACATTAAAATAGCTATGTTACTTGAGCAAATATGGCTTAAGCCGCAGGGCCTTCAACTTTCACCTGCTCTTCTTCACCCTGAGCTTCACCTTCAGCGTCATTATCTTCAGAGCGCTCTTCATAAATATAGAGAGGACGCACGTTATCGCCATTTACTACTTCAGAGCTGATAACCACTTCTTTTACACCCTCAAGAGAAGGAAGGTCATACATAGTATCAAGCAAAATAGCTTCCATGATAGAGCGCAAACCACGCGCACCAGTCTTGCGTTCAATTGCAAGCTTAGCAATAGCCATCAACGCATCTTCGTGGAAAGTCAACTCAACTTCTTCCATATTAAATAGACGTTGATATTGACGAATAAGAGCATTTTTTGGTTTGGTTAGAATTTCGACCAACGCATCTTCGTCCAAATCGCCAAGTGTAGCAATAACTGGAAGACGGCCAATAAATTCAGGAATAAGGCCGAACTTCACCATATCTTCTGGCTCAACTTCAGAGAATAATTCACCAACTTTACGATCTTCGGCGTCTTTAACTTCAGCTGCAAAGCCAATAGAAGAAGCATCACCACGCGCTGAAATAATTTTCTCCAAACCCGCAAATGCACCACCAACTATGAATAATATATTTGTGGTATCAACTTGCAAAAATTCTTGCTGTGGATGTTTACGCCCACCCTGCGGAGGAACAGAAGCAACCGTGCCTTCCATAATTTTCAAAAGCGCTTGTTGCACACCCTCACCCGAAACATCACGAGTGATTGATGGATTGTCGGATTTGCGTGAAATTTTATCAATCTCATCAATATAAACAATGCCGCGCTGAGCTTTTTCAACGTCATAATCAGAAGATTGCAATAATTTTAGAATTATATTCTCAACATCTTCACCAACATAACCGGCTTCTGTAAGTGTGGTAGCATCAGCCATAGTAAAGGGCACATCAATGATGCGCGCAAGAGTTTGTGCTAAAAGAGTTTTACCACAGCCTGTCGGTCCAATCAGCAAAATATTAGACTTTGAAAGTTCAATATCTTGATTTTTTGTAGAATGATGCAAACGCTTATAGTGGTTATGAACAGCAACAGAGAGAACTCTTTTTGCCTTAGCTTGACCAATAACATAATCATCTAGGGTTTTGCAAATTTCTGCAGGAGATGGCACTCCATCAGAGGATTTAATTGTTGAAGTTTTATTTTCTTCTTTAATTATGTCCATACACAGCTCAACACACTCATCACAAATGAATACAGTTGGGCCAGCAATCAGTTTTCTAACTTCATGTTGCGACTTACCGCAAAACGAACAATAAAGAGTGTTTTTTGAGCCATCGCTATCTGATTTATCTTTAGACATATGTTTTAAACTCCAACAAAGGCGTAACGCCTATTCATATTTTTTACTACGCTAATGTGCATACCTAAATAAAGGGTAAGTTTTGAGCATAAACATTTACTCATCTGCAATCAATTGCTCAAACTCACCATTTATATTCTTCGTTAATTAGCCTTATTTTTCTTCCGGCACAGCACGTTTTTCATGAATTGTATCAACAATGCCAAATTTCTTTGCATCCTCAGGTGAAAGAAAATTATCACGATCAAGTGCTTTTTCAACTTCTTTGAGGCTTTGACCCGTGTGCTTCACATAAATATCGTTGAGACGCTTTTTGATATTTTCTGTTTCTTTTGCGTGGATCATAATATCGCTTGCCTGCCCCTGATAGCCACCAGATGGCTGATGAAGCATTACGCGTGAATTTGGCAAAATGCCACGCATGCCCTTTTCTCCTGCCGCAAGTAGGAGCGACCCCATAGATGCCGCCTGCCCCATACATAATGTTGCCACCTGTGGGCGAATAAATTGCATAGTATCATAGATTGATAGGCCAGAGGTCACCACACCGCCAGGTGAATTGATATACATTGCAATTTCTTTTTTCGGATTTTCTGATTCCAAAAACAGCAATTGCGCAACAATCACTGAGGCCATATTGTCTTCAACCTGACCAGTAACAAAAATAATGCGCTCTTTTAGCAAGCGTGAATAAATATCGTAAGAACGCTCACCACGGTTAGTTTGCTCAACAACCATTGGCACAAGCGTATTCATATAAGTATCAATCGGGTCTCTCATAGGTTTTGCCTTATTTTTAAAAATCGAATCACATCTGTTTAACCTAATGCAATCGAAAAATTCTTAACAGGGAGGTAATTTGTTAAATAGGCTTAAATAAGATGACTTCAATGGATAATAAAATATTAAATATGATAGTTGGCAAATTACTGAATTTCAGGCAGGGCTTGTTACACAGTAAGTCAGGCAAATCATCAGCAGTTAAGCCAGCACCATCGAATATATCCACACCTAATCATTTATACCATAATGGGCAATAGTCTCATATGTTCTCACTTGATAATAGTACTAGTAAGAGATTTCTTACTCCCGCAAAACCATAAAACTATCGCTTAATATACGATATAAATGGCACTATTAAAGCAAAGATAAACCAAACAAATCCAACAAATAGTAGCACAGCTACAACATCCTCTGTTGGCACACTAATATTATTTGCATAAAACCAAGGATATATTATCGTAGCAACTATAGGGGTTAAGGGTAGCAAAAAATAAACTCGCCAATCTGGTTTCTTTTTGGCAAGCCGCTCTAATATTTTCACACCCTGTTTATGATTTCTACCTAGATAAATTGAAAAAATTGTCAGCATTATTATTGGAATAATAAGAGCTGAATAGGGCAAATAGGGAAAAGCAGTATAGAGGAAAAACAAAATATAGATAACCCCAATAATCCAAACCTCCCATTTACTTACTTGGAATTTCATATCTGTAAACCAATCAGCTAACAACAGCCCTAACAACCAAAAAGAGCTACTAACTACTGCCAATAACATAAAATCATCTGGTAATATTCTACTCATATCATTTGCATCTGTTCCACCCCAAAACCAAGTAGCCCACATTGCCCAAACCACCCCTAAAGCAACAAAGCTTATTGCATTACCAAACATGCCAAAATTGCGCATTACCATTCGCACCAAATACCAACCAAGCAAAACATCGATTAATGCGTGCCAACTAATACTTGGAAACACAAAGGAGATAGGTATTGATTCGTAAAGAATTGGTATAAACAGACCCTCTGTAGACCAACCAAAAATTGCACCAGCAAGCAACAAAGAAGATATTGTGCGCACTTTAAAATATGAAAGAAGTAATAAAAATGGATAGGTAAATAGCACATAAAAACTAGCAAATGACGCAAAGGAAGAAATTGTTAGAAAGGGTGTGTTTTTCACATTATTCAAAAGCCCTAACACTGGCTCCTCATTTACAAAGAAGTATTCTGAAAAAAACATCAGTATTATTGCACTACCATAGGCAGCTGCCAAACGATGGAAAAAACCTCTCATCTCTTACCTCTAGCTTTTACTTAACAATGATCATTAGTCAGTAAACTCTAAATCCTAACTCATTCATAACTTGAGGCAATATGTCTGGCAAATCATCGGCAATTAAACCCTGCCCCCCAAAAGCACCGCCCGCCGCACCATGCAAATAAACTCCTGCCGCCGCTGCTTTAAACCCGCTCATGCCTTGTGCCAATAAACCGCCAATTATTCCAGCTAAAACATCGCCAGAGCCAGCTGTTGCTAAATATGGTGGAGCATTATCATTTATGATTGCTAAACCATCTGGGGTGGCAATCACCGTGTCGGCGCCTTTTAAAATAATGGCAGCGCCACTTATTTTTGCTGATTTTAGAGCTACATCTACCTTTGAATTAGCTTTTATGTTAAAAATTTTAGCAAATTCACCGCCATGAGGCGTGAGAACCACCTGTCCAGATTTTCGTGCTTTTATTGCCTCAAATAATTGTTTCGGATTATTAGAAAAACTAGTTAAACCATCTGCATCAATCACTATATTTGCACTTGAGGCGAGCGCTGCTAGCACAAGATCACGAGTGTTCTGCCCAACTCCTAGAGCAGGGCCGATCACTAGTGAGTTAAATCTTTTGTCTGCTAATAAAAGCGATAAATCATTGGCATTTGATAACGGTTTTAGCATGATTGAGCTTAAATGTGCGGCGTGAATTAACAGTGCTGCTTTTGAGCCGACAAGCGAAACTAAGCCAGCGCCTATTCTTAATGCAGCTCTAGCCGCCAAACGTGCTGCCCCCGTGTGCAACTCATCACCTGACACAATTATACAATGACCTGCATCATATTTGTGCGCGCTGAGCTTTTTTTGTGGGAGTGTCCATAAATTTGGCCTGTTTAACCAAGTATTTGCATCTATTTCTTGTAAAACTCTATCAGGGATTCCAATGTCTGCTATATGAAGTTCTCCGCAATATTCTCGCCCTGGTAATAAATAATGAGCTGGTTTGGCACGAAAAAAACTCACCGTGTGATTAGCTTTAATTGCCGCTCCCTTTACCTGCCCTGTTTCGCCATCAATGCCAGTTGGCACATCAATCGCCACCACTGGCACACCGCACTGATTGATATTTGCTACAATTTCTAGCACTTCACCAGTTAAATCCCGATCAAGCCCCGCACCAAACAGGGCATCAACAATCAAATCGGCATTTTTAATATTCATCGAGTTGAGTGATTTTATCTCACCATCAAACTTATCAGCATTGATCTTTGCATCACCCTTTAGGCGAGCTTTATCGCCAAAAAGCGCTACATCAACTAGCCAACCATGTTGCTTTAATAGCCGCGCAACAACAAAACCATCACCACCATTATTGCCCGGACCACAAATAATAAGCACCTTGCAAGGCGCATAGTGTTTGAGAATGGTTTTTACCACCGCCAAACCAGCATTTTCCATCAACTCAATGCTTGTTACGCCATTTGGCACACCAGATTTCACAGCCAAAGCATCAGCTTTTGCCATTTGTTTTGGGGTTAGGAGTAAGTTTTTATTCTGGCACATAATATTTTCAGCCTATCCTGCTTTAGTCGAATAAAAAAGACCTCCATCAAACTATTTTTTGCTACCAGAATCAGATAAAGAACAAGCGTAGAGTATAGCAAGCTAGTAAAATATGAGGGCTTTGATAAATTTGAGGTAGAGTTAGATGAAAAATAACACTCACTCTTTGGCGCAAGTTGCTGATATTCTATCTCTTAGCAAATCCACTATTCATAAATGGGAGAATAATAAAAAACTTGTTCCTAACCTAAATCCTACTACTGGAGAAAAAGAATATTCCAGCGCACAAATTATGCAATTTGATCAAGCAAAGGCAATGTTTAATAGTGAGTGGGACAAAGAATTAAAAACCACTCCCATTAAAAAATATAATTGCATTGAATTATTTGCTGGCGCTGGCGGGCTTGCTATTGGTTTAGAAAAAGCTGGCTTACACACTAAAATGCTCAACGAAATTGATCGTCATGCTTGCGCCACCCTTAAAAAAAACAGGCCTGAGTGGAATGTAGTTGAAGGTGATATAGCTGACATAGATTTTTCTCAATATTTTGGACAAATAGATGTTTTATCTGGCGGATTCCCCTGTCAGGCATTTTCTTATGCTGGTAATAAGTTAGGCCTAGAAGATACTAGAGGCACATTATTTTATGAGTTTGGGCGTACGCTAAAAGAATGCTCACCAAAAGTTTTTATTGCTGAAAATGTAAAAGGTTTGGTTTCGCATGATAAAGGGCGCACACTTGAAACAATAAAACAGGTATTCTCTGAGTTAGGATATACTCTAGTAGAGCCAAAAGTGCTTAAGGCAATTTTTTACCAAGTGCCACAAAAACGAGAGCGACTTATTATCATTGGCATTCGCAATGATTTAGCGCATTATCTTGATAAGTTTTCTTGGCCTTCGCCATATAAGAGAATTATGACCCTCAAAGATGCGCTAAAAGCTGGAGAGCTATATGATTGTGATGTTCCAAAATCTGAGGGGCAGAAATATCCAAAGCGCAAAGCTGAAATTTTAAGGAAAGTGCCGCAAGGAGGATATTGGCGAGATTTACCTGATAAATTACAAAGAGAATATATGCAAAAAAGCTATTTTCTTGGCGGTGGTAAAACAGGCATGGCTCGAAGATTATCATGGAATGAGCCAAGCCTTACGCTAACCTGCTCTCCTGCACAAAAACAGACCGAAAGATGCCACCCAGAAAAAACTAGACCCTTAACTGTGAGGGAATATGCAAGAGTGCAAACTTTTCCTGACAATTGGGAATTTAGCGGCTCTATAGGCCAGCAATATAAGCAAATCGGCAATGCTGTTCCTGTAAATTTAGCTTATGCTGTTGGGCGATCTATTGTGCGATTGTTAAATGTAATTAGCTAAATTGTTTGACTCAGAGCAATAAAAAAGACCCTCCAAATTGGAAGGCCTTTTTAAAATTTATCTAAAGAGTATATTTAGTGATTATGCTCCTGAGGAACGTCATCATCTTCTTCGTCTTTTTTAATCATTGCGGCTAATTCTTCACGAGTGACTTTTTTCTCGGTTTTCTTAGCTAATTCTGCAACAAATTCGACAACTTTATTCTCAAAAATTGGAGCACGTAGGCTTGCTACTGCGTCTGGATTTTTGCGATAATAATCATAGACTTCTTGCTCTTGACCTGGGAAACGTTGCACTTCAGCAATAAGTGCTTGCTGTAGTTCTTCTTCTGCTATTTCAATTTTATTAGCAGTGCCAATTTCAGCAACAACAAGACCTAAGCGAACTCTACGTTCAGCAATACGCTGATATTGTTTTTTAGCTTTTTCTTCTGTTGTTCCCTCGTCTTCAAACGATTTGCCATGCTCTTTAATCTCATGGGTAACACGCTCCCAAATAGAGTTAAATTCTGCTTCAACCAAGCCTTCTGGCACATCAAGTTTATGACCTGCATCAAGTGCGTCTAACACTTGGCGCTTAACACGTTGCACTCCCATATTTTTAAGCGCATTTTCCATTTGATCTTTAATAGCAGTGCGAAGAGCAGCTAAATCATCAAGACCAAGAGTTTTTGCAAATTCATCATCAAGCTTACCCTCTTTTGGAGCATCAACATGTAAAATTTCAACATCAAATGTTGCGTCTTTGCCTGCAAGTTTATCACTTGAATAATCTTTTGGGAAAGTTACGTTAATAACGCCCTTCTCGCCCTTTTTCATGCCAATCATCTGATCTTCAAATCCAGGAATAAAATCACCAGATCCAATAACTAAATGGGAGTGGTCGGCCTTGCCACCATCAAACGGCACACCATCAATTTTACCCTCGAAGTTAAGGCCAATTTTATCACCCTTAGCAACAACAGCTTCATCGCCTTTGTCTTCATATTGACGCTGGTTAGCAAAAAGGCGCTCAAGCTCAGTTTCTACTTCTTTATCATTAATTTCGACAACAGGTTGATCAATTTCAACGGTTTTGAAATCCATTAACTCAATTGTTGGTAAAATTTCATAAGAAATATCAAAAATTAGGTCGGCTTCGCCTTCCATTACTTTTTCAATATCGCTTTTTTTCTCGTCCAAATCAATTTTTGGCTGCATTGCAGGTTTTTCTTTGCGCTTTTCAAGGCTATCTGAGACGCTTTTGTTTATTTGCTCCTGCACAACTTCAGACATTGTCTGGCGGCCATAGACCTTTTTAAGATGTGAAACTGGCACTTTACCAGGCCGGAAGCCTTTAATGTTAGCCTTTTCTTTTAGTTCTGCAAGTTTTGCATCAAGGGTTGCCAACAAGTCTTTTGCTAAAATTTTAACATTAAGCTTGCGTTTTAGGCCTTCATTAAGTGTTTCAGTAACCTTCATTATGCGATCCAATAATCTCTTTGCCAATAATCTTTTGATATTTCACTTTGTCACAATGCCATATTATAAGAACATAGTTGGTGCGGGTGGAGGGACTTGAACCCCCACGCCTCGCGGCACAAGAACCTAAATCTTGCGTGTCTACCAATTTCACCACACCCGCCAAAAATGTTCTTAATGAGCAGTATTTTCGAAGTGTCTAAAGCAAGTTTACTTTACAGTCAAAGCTAAACTAGAAGTTTATTCAAAAAGATTGACTTATTTTTGATTTTAGAACGTTTTTTAGTAGTTTTTGATAAATTCATCAATGAGTTTGCAATAAATATGCTTCTGCCAAAAACCAAGAAATATCTAAAACCAGTAAAAACAACGAAATTAGAAAAATTCTAAATGATTTTAGTTTTTTTGGCTTACACGATTCGTGAGCGCAACTATCTTCAACCGCCTTGCAATCTACATTATAGGCAATAAGATTAAAAACACCGCTAAGAAACACTCCACTCACCGCAATGCCCAATAAAACAGGGTGATAGGCATCAACCAAGGCATAAATCGGATTGCTGGCCAGTGCCGCGCCTAAGCCAATTGTTGTGCCGAGCCCTATTAAAGCTGCAGTTACTGGAATGCCACAACATAACATATGCGGGATTAACGAAAGCATGGTAATCCAAGTGGTGGTTTTTCTTATTTTTGTAGTTTGCGATTTAATGGCTTGCATGATAAATATTCCAAATGTTAAATGTTAACAATTGCAACTGTTACAATTTAACACTAGACTAAGTCAATAACTAATTTAAACTTTATAATAAATTATATTCTGGTTTTTAATGACAAAAAATTGCAACCATAACTTATGCAAATCATCTGCCCTTTTGGCGGCAGAAAAGATATGCGAGCAATTAGGCGCTCGCTTTACCCAACACAGGCGACGAGTATTTGAAATTGTTTGGCAAAGCCACAAAGCAATGAGCGCTGCTGATATTATGATTGAAATGGACAATAAACAGCCGCCTATCACCTATCGTGCATTAGACTTCTTAAAAAGCGCTGGCCTTATTCATCATATCACCAGCTTAAACGCTTATATTGGCTGTATGCATGCCAAAAACCCTGATCATGTTGGCCAACTTCTCATCTGCACTAAATGCAATAATGTTGCAGAACTTGAACCAAAAGAGGCAGTTAAAGAATTGATCGAGCAAGCGAAACAGCAGGGATTTAGCACGCAAATTACTCATATTGAAATGCTTGGCACTTGTAATGAGTGTGAATAAACAGGCTTTTAGTGTGATTTAAGAAACTCCCACCCATAAAAGCGCCTACATAATATGCACTTGCCTATTTTTTAGGCGGTTTTATAAAATTACTTTATCATTTTGTTTCACAAAACATCGCCAAGCCATTGTTTTAATTAAATTATCATTGCAAATTGTGGGTTGGCACAATTTATGCATCTTAATAGTTAGTTAAATTATATTTTACTATGGAGACGAAAATGAAAAAAATCGAGGCAATCGTAAAGCCATTTAAGCTTGATGAGGTAAAAGAGGCGCTGCAAGAAGTTGGCTTGCAGGGTATTACTGTTACTGAAGCTAAGGGTTTTGGTCGCCAAAAGGGACATACTGAGCTATATCGTGGCGCAGAATATGTTGTTGATTTTCTTCCCAAGGTAAAAATTGAGGTTGTTTGCTCTGATGAACAAGCAGAAAAAGCAATTGAAGCTATTCGAAATGCGGCGCAGACTGGGCGTATTGGCGATGGCAAAATCTTTGTTTATCCAATTGAACAAGCAATAAGAATTCGCACTGGGGAAAGCGGTGATGATGCACTTTAGCATTAGCCCCCTCACCTAAATTTATATTCACAATTAAATATCAATCATCTACTCTAATATTAAAGGACTTTTGTTAAATGAGCTCTGTAAAAGAAATTTTAAAACAAATTAAAGAAGAAAATATCGAATTTGTTGACTTCCGTTTCACCGACCCACGTGGCAAATTGCAACATCTAACCCTAGACTCAAGCATAATTGATGAAGATATGTTTGAAGAAGGTGCTATGTTTGATGGCTCTTCTATTGCTGGCTGGAAGGCAATTAACGAGAGCGACATGGTGCTAATGCCAGATGTTACCTCTGCTTATATTGATCCATTTTTTGGCCAAGCAACAATGTCGATCAATTGCGATATTTTAGAGCCAGCTACTTATCAGCCATATAATCGCGACCCGCGCACCACAGCTAAAAAAGCAGAAGCCTATCTTAAATCTTCTGGCATTGGTGATAGTGTTGTGTTTGGCCCAGAGCCAGAATTCTTTTTATTCGATGATGTTAAATATTCTACCCAGCCATATAATACAGGCTTTAAGCTAGATCATTCTGAGTTGGGCATAAATTCTGATGCTGATTATGAAGCTGGAAATAATGGCCATCATATTGGGCAAAAACAAGGTTATTTCCCTGTTCCTCCTGTTGATAGCGCGCAAGATATTCGCTCTGAAATGCTTTCAGTAATGAAAGACATGGGCGTAACGGTTGAAAAACATCATCATGAAGTTGGCTCTGCCCAACATGAATTAGGCATTAAATATGCGCCAATGGTTGAAAGTGCTGACCAAGTGCAAATTTATAAATATGTAGTGCAGCAAGTTGCAAACGCCTATGGCAAAACCGCAACCTTTATGCCAAAACCTGTTTTTGGCGATAATGGCACTGGCAT
>Ga0256839_1003732_pt1 | contig 15448 bp, 13 predicted proteins | sample 354166metaG_FD_185968 | JGI IMG/M metagenome (GOLD analysis project Ga0256839, IMG submission 185968) | Hydrothermal vent microbial communities from Mid Atlantic Ridge, Atlantic Ocean - 354-166 | ecosystem: Environmental > Aquatic > Marine > Hydrothermal vents | place: Atlantic Ocean: Mid... | reverse complement strand
GTTGGAGGGTACAAGGACAATATTGGTATCGTGGGCCGAGAGCAGTTCTTTGTCAAAGCTTCCGTCTTCTTCGAGTTCGACCATGTGCAGTTCTTTCTCTTCATCCCCATAGGGAAGTGATTCGCGGTAGATGCGGGCCATATAGCTTGCCATGGCTTTCTCGGCCGGGTCGGGCGTATGGAAAATATAGACAGGATATTGCCTGAAGTGCATGGCCGCATATCGTGCCAGCCGTTCCACATGGGCATCGTCACCCGGCCGGGCCTTGATGAATTCCGGATTGGCCTCCCGGAGGGGCACTTTTGAGGAGAGGGGGGAGACGAGCAAAATCTGATGCCGGGCGGCAAAGGGGGCCACCAGGGCCAGATTGCGCGGAAAAAGGGGGCCGATAATCAGATCGGCATTTTTAAGGGCATCCTGTCGCAATATATCGCGCACGGTTGCTGAGTCGTTGCGCGTATCGAAAATGCTTACGCGCAGATTGATGCCACTGTTCTTCATATCCTCAATGGCGATAAGCAGACCCTGAAGATATTCCGTAGCCACCATGGGCCGGTACGAGTATTTCTTCGCTTCGGGGTCCAGCTCTGTCAAATAGCTGTTGTCGAGATATAAGGGAAGCAGCACGGCCAGATGATACTCCTCCTTGAGATATTTGCTTTTATCCTTTTCGGGCAGCAGCGTATCTCCCGCATTGCCCGTGTTGGCCGGCAGATTATGATCGCTGCTGTCGCTTTTTACGGTCACGGGCTTGTGGGGCGCAGGCGTCCGGCTGATCTGCTCAAAAAGCGAACAGCCCTGCATGCCTGCGATGAGCAGCAGGAGGAGGATGATATTTAACTTATTCCCACTCAATGGTTGACGGAGGTTTTGTGCTGATGTCGTAGACTACACGATTAACGCCTTTGACATGATTTATTATACGTGTTGATATCTTTGACAGGAAATCATAAGGAAGCCGGGCCCAGTCGGCCGTCATGCCATCGCGGGAAGTGACCGCCCGCAAGGCCACCACATTTTCGTAAGTACGCTCGTCACCCATCACACCGACCGATTGCACGGGAAGCAGAATGGTGCCTGCCTGCCACACTTCATCATAAAGTCCTTCTTCGCGCAGGCCGCGGATGAAGTGGTCATCGGCTTCCTGCAAGACGGCCACCTTGCCGGGCGTGACTTCTCCCAGGATGCGTATCCCCAGCCCCGGCCCGGGAAAGGGATGGCGCATCAGGATGGCCGGTGGAATATGGATTTCGTGCCCTACCTTGCGCACTTCGTCTTTGAAAAGGCTGCGCAGAGGTTCGACAACTTTAAGATTCAGCTTGTCGGGGAGCCCGCCTACGTTGTGATGCGATTTTATAGTGACCGAGGGGCCGTGGACCGATACCGACTCAATGACATCCGGATAGATGGTTCCCTGCCCGAGCCATTTGACGTTGTCCAGTTTGCGGGCTTCGGCTTCGAAGACCTCAATAAATACTTTGCCGATGGCTTTTCTTTTTTCTTCCGGATCGTGCAGGCCCTTCAATGCCGTATAAAAAAGGTCTTTGGCATCCACCCCTTTGACATTGAGGCCCATGTGACGATAGGACTCGAGCACTTCACTGAATTCGTTTTTTCGCAGCAGGCCGTTGTCCACAAAAATGCAAAAGAGGCGATCACCGATGGCCCGGTGGATGAGCTCTGCGGCCACCGTGCTGTCGACTCCTCCCGACAATCCCATGACCACACTGTCGCTGCCCAGGGTTTCACGCAGTGTGCCAATGCTTTCACGGGCAAAGGAGGCGGGGGTCCAGTCGCCCCGGCAGCCGCAAATCCGGATAACAAAATTTTCGAGAAGTGTGGCTCCGTCCACGCTGTGGGTGACTTCAGGGTGGAACTGAATGCCATAGACGGGCCGGCCGGCATCTTCCATGCGGTAAGCCGCCACCGGAATGGAGTCGCTGCGGGCAATTACCCGTGCTTGCCCGGGCAGGCTGAGAATGCTGTCGGCATGCGACATCCATACCTGCGAATCTTCAGGAATGAATTCAAAGAGCGGATCATCGCGGTCGAGCGCACGGAGGTGGGCCCTTCCGTATTCACGTTTGGACGATGGGGCCACTTCTCCGCCAAAGTGACGGGCCATCCATTGGGCTCCGTAGCAAATGCCCAAAAGGGGCACTTTTCCCCATATTTTCTCCAGATCGGGCCGGGGTGCATCTTTATCGAGAACGGAAAAAGGACTTCCCGAGAGGATGACTCCTTTAATGTTCGGAGCTATTTCACCGGCTTTGTTGTAGGGAACAATCTCAGAGTACACATTCAGCTCCCTGATTCTCCGTGCAATCAGTTGCGTATATTGTGAACCGAAATCGAGGATAAGTATCTTTTCATGCATTGCTGGCAAAAATACTGAAATTAAATGCTCAGGATGAACTTCCGTCCGGGCTCTTTTACACAGAAATACGGGCCGGACAGAAATGAAGAGATGGGGAGCTGCTGCGCTCCGCTTCCGTTTCGGTAAATAAATGAAAATGGATCAGAAATTTATAGCTTTCGACCCCGAAGCAATTGCCGGACGGATCAATAAGCTCACCGTGCAATCAAAGCCGGATTGGGGAGTGATGGGGGCGCAGCATATGATTGAGCATTTGCTCACGGTTTTTCGCATTTCGAACGGGAAACTCCGGTTCGATTTGCAGGTGCGGGAGGCAAGCCTTCCAAAACGCCTGGCTTTTTTGCGGGGAAGTGAAGCCTTTGTCCGTAATATACGCATCAAAGGACTGCCGGTGAAGGCTCCGTTGCCCTTGCGCTATGCCGACATGAAAACGGCTCGTCAGAAACTGATGGACGAAATTTATCTCTTCATATCCCGCAAGGAGGAAACGGAGCGGAATCGTCCGCTGCATCCTGTTTTCGGACCGCTTGGCTTTGACGACTGGATTCGCTTCCACAGAAAGCACCTCAGCCACCATTTTCAACAATTTGGAATAATTTAGTGCGCTAAGAATACGAAGATGGCATAGTTTCGGTTAAAATGATTGCCGTGCCGCCTTTGGCTTGCAAAAAATAATGCATTACACCCGATGACCGTATTTCTCTTTCTGCTTCTTTCCTTTTTGTCCAGCGGCCGCGAGACCATAGTCAAAGAGATTATATACTTTGATATCTACTTTGCAGGCAGCTCCATCGGCCACATCAAAGCAGAGAAATGGATAGAAGACGGCATGACCATGTATGAAGTATATTCTTTTGCCGAATACAATTCATGGCTCTACGACTATCAGCGCACGACCCACGTAAAAGCGCATTTCCGGGATGGCATACTAATCAAGAGTTGGGCAAAGATCACGGAATACGATGATGTGCTGGTGCTCAGCATAACCCAAAGACAGGGGAGCGCCTACCGCATGGTCAATCGCGATGGTGAAGTGAACTGGCATCAGGGACTGATCAGAGCTTCATCCATTCAGCTCTACTTTGAAGAACCGCAGGGCATTGATGAAATTTTTTCGGAGAGCCACCTGGTGATGGGCCGTATCGAAGAAGACGGCCTGCATGAATATGAATATCATACGCCCGAAGGCAAAACCAACGAATATTTTTACGAGGACGGTAAGCTTGTGAAGGTCAACATTTATCGCTCTCTTGTGACCATCACTTTCAAACGAAGACCCGGATAAAGGATGTCCGCAGCCGGGGTCAGCGTACTTTTTTGGTAACCGGATAAAAGGAAGAAAGGGCAAAGCAGTAGCCGGTCATTTGTTATTTCAAAATTCAGGTTGCCTCAAAGGAATATCAATATTATCCTGGACCATTGGTGTAAAAACTCATACCGCTATTCTGCTGTTTAAACATATTTATCGGCAGTACGCTAAATCAAGAAGGCACTTACATACATCTGTTTTTTAATAACATTTTAATACACATGATGGTGCATGCAGAAAGACAATTGAAGAAATTTATGCCTGTTAAAGATTTCAAAAAAATTAAAAAAATAATACAGATGAATTTTGAGGCCATGCTAAAGGCAGTAGATCATTCCGACACGGAAAAGTTTCTTGATTTTTTGAGTGAAGATGTTTGCTTTTACTTTGCCAATATCCCTAAGACAAGTGGCAAAAAGGATCTGCGCAACTTTCTCAACCTGTTTTTTCAATCGATTGATCATACCAAGCACACGAAACTGATAATCGATAGAAATGAAAAGGGTGATGTTGTTTTCATTAGAGGAGATGTGTGTTATACCCGCAAGGATGGAAGTGAATTGAATGTTCCGTTTTGCAATGTCCTTACACTGGATGAGAGAAAGGAGAAAATCAGGGACTACCGGATATATGTAGATAATTCCGATCTGTTTAATTAGGAACCCTGTTGTCATGGATTGACTGTAAAAAGGGCACTCAGTTGATATTGCTGTAGACGGCCTGCACGTCTTCGTCTTCCTCGATTTTATCGAGCATTTTTTCCACTTCCTGCATCTGCTCTTCACTGAGATCGATGGGAGATGTCGCTATGCGTTCGAGGCGGGCTTCTTTGATTTCCAGGTTCCGGTCTTCAAGTGCTTTGGCCAGTGTACCGAAATTTTTATAATCACCGTAAACAATCAGAAGGCCTTCGTTCTCTTCCAGTTCTTCCATGCCGGCATCAATCAGGTCAAATTCCAACTCTTCCAGGTCTATATCTTCCGGTTTTGAGAGGCGAAAAACGGCTTTGCGGGAAAACATAAACTCGAGCGACCCGGAGGGGACCAGGCCGCCACCGGCTTTGTTAAAGTAGGATTTTACATTGGCTACCGTGCGGGTGGGATTGTCGGTAGCACATTCCACAAAAAAGAGGGTTCCGTGGGGGCCTTTGCCTTCATAGGTGATTTCGGCAATCGTTTCGGCATCTTTGCCCTCGGCTCGTTTTATGGCCGCTTCAATATTGTCTTTGGGCATGTTCTGTGCCTTGGCATTCTGTATGGCATGGCGCAGGGCCGCATTCATTTCGGGGTCTGCTCCGCCTTCTTTCGCAGCAAGGGTAATGGCTTTGGCGAGTTTGGGAAAAACCCTTGACATTTTGTCCCATCTTTTTTCCTTTGCCGCTCTGCGGTATTCAAATGCTCGTCCCATTTCTTAATTCTTTGATCCCGGGCAAAATTAAGGTGGCCGTCCGAATTATTTTCGTCCGGAGCCGCCTCTTCGCCCTTTGTTTCTGAAATTGCGACCGCCCCCCTGCGAGCGTTTGTTCCACTCGGGCGAGGGCCCCAAGTCAGCGGGCACGGGCAATTTGGGCAGTTCGCGCTCTATCAGCTTCTCGATACGCGAGAATTTATACATATCCGAAGGATTGATCAGGGTGATGGCCACTCCGGTGGTTTCGGCACGGGCCGTACGGCCCACCCGATGCACATAGTCTTCGGCATCCTGCGGTACATCGAAGTTGATCACCAGATTGATGTCTTTGATGTCAATGCCCCGGCTGAGTACATCCGTGGCTACAAGTACTTTTGTTTTCTTTGCTCTGAAGCGCATAAGCACTTCTTCCCGCTCGCGTTGGTCAAGATCCGAGGAGATGCCTTCCACACGGTATTTCGGGTTGCGCAATTCGCGCACGATTTCTCCAACCTTCTTCTTGGTGGATGTAAAAACGAGGATGCGCGTATAATTGTCTTTGTCGCGGATCAACTGCTTGACGAAAGCTATCTTCTGTCGGTCATAGGTCAGATATGCGGCCTGCATGACGCCTTCGGCCGGTTTCGAAAGACCGAAACTGATTTCGACCGGATCTTTGAGGATATTGGATGCCAGTTTTTTTATGTCTGCCGGCATGGTAGCACTGAAAAGCAGGGTTTGACGCTCCCGCGGCAAGGCCTGTTCTATGCGCTTTATGTCGTCCATAAATCCCATGTCAAGCATTCGGTCGGCTTCGTCCAGAATGAAATGCTTGATTCCTTTAAACTTTACATAACCCATGTTCATATGGGCAAGAAGTTTGCCGGGCGTGGCTACCACAATATCGGCTCCTTCGGTGAGGGCTTTCTTTTGCTGTGTCCAGTCGTGCTTATCGCCTCCTCCGTAGACTACGGCCGAGGTGACCGGCAGAAAGTAGGCAAAGCCCTGTATCTGTTGATCGATTTGCAGCGCCAGTTCCCGCGTGGGGACGATAATGAGGGTATTGGTTTCCCGCTTATGCTCCTGCATCTGTTCGTTTAAAACAGGAAGGATAAAAGCAGCGGTTTTTCCCGTCCCGGTTTGAGCGGTGCCCAGCACATCGCGCCCCTCCATGATGGCGGGGATGGCTTTTTCCTGTATGGGGGTGGCTTTTTCGAAGCCCATATATGAGAGGGCTTCCAGAATCTTTGGATCCAGATTAAATTCTTCGAATGTCATTGCCGCAAATCTAAGTATAATTGAATTGTCACAATATGCAAGTTCTCCAAAGCAAAAGTGCGACTGTCTTCTTTCCTCAACCGGCTCTTTGCCTTTCTTTGAAGGCCAGGCAATAATGCCAGTCTTTTTCAAAATAAGCATCAATCCTTTTCAGCTCGGCCGGATCGATGAGCGGCTCCCCTGAAAACAGAGATGCGGGAAGGAGCCGGGCCGCATAGAGAATGCCATAGCGAAGAACACCCATATACAGACGCCATAGCAGATGCAACAAGGGGTTCTTAAATACCCTTCTCTTTTTCAGATTAATATATTTGCCGGCCGCCAGGATGGCCTTCAGCTGTTTTTCGCTATAGGAACTGTGACGGGGCTTGAAATCAATTTTATCCATATCGACTTCGGCCCCGATGGCACCGGCCAGTTCCTGTACAAAAGCTTCGGGACGGGCCTTCATATCCTCGTAAATAAACAAGAGGGGAGGGCGTCCGAATATTTTTTCAATCATGGACAATTGTTTGCCAAATGAGAGGTCGGCAATGCTGAAATATCCCCGGTCGTTTTTGAGGTCAAAAAACGCCTGAAAAGGCTGACGGTATCCGTTCTTTACAAATCTTCGGTATTGAGAGGCAATATAACTGCCGTGGCGCCTTAGCACAAGGATGGGAACGGCTCCGGGAAAATTGTTGGCGAGTTTTTCGCATTCCCGTTTCATTTGCCGGTCAAATTCGTTGGAAGCCAGAATGCGCTCGCAATTCAGTCTGGGAATAATTTGCCCCCATTTCCGGTAGCGGGTTCTCTGTACGTAGCAGATACCTTTAAATTTTGGGAAGACCTTGTACTGAAGAAATTTGGTACCGGTTTTCCCCATGCCCAGATGCAGATAAATACGCTTCTTCTTATGATTATCCGGCATCTCTCTTTAATTCTTTTCCGGAGTTATGAATTGCATCTTCAAATCCGGGCAAAATCCGGCATCCGCCCCTTCCACATCATATCTCATTCGTTCCAGTTTATCTTTTCTTTGTTGAGAAAGGCCGCAACGCCCCGTTTGCAATCCTTGCCGGCACGGGCTTCGGCATTGGCTGCAGCCGCCACTTCGAGTGCTTCGGACAAGGGCAGGTCCTGTACCCGGGCCATCAGCTTTTTGGTCAATGCGATGGCCTCTCCGCTGCATTGTTTAGCCAGTTTTTCCGCCAGCGCTTTGCTTTCGCTTTCAATGCGGTCGGCAGGGAAAAGGTAATTGACCAGCCCGATGCGGTAGGCTTCGCTGCCGGTGATTCGCTCGCCCGTGAGCAAGAGGCGTTTGGCATGCGATTCTCCGATCTTGCGAAGGAGAAAAGTCATGACAATGGCCGGCACAAAACCGATGCGCACTTCCGAATATCCGAAGAGGCTTTCGGGCGTGCTGATCAGGAGATCGCAGACCGTGGCCAGACCGCAACCACCGGCAATGGCCGGGCCTTTTACCTGGGCAATGACGAGTTTTGGAAGGGCATAGATTTCTTCAAACAATGCCTTCAAATGGCGGCTGTCTTTCAGGTTTTCTTCTGGCGAAAAGCCCTGCATTTTTTTCAGATAGGCCAGGTCGGCTCCTGCACTGAATGCTTTGGCCGTACCGCTCAAGACAATCACTTTGACCTTTTCATCCTTTGCCGCTTCGCGAAAAGCCTGCTTGAGAGCGGCTATCATTCCGGGGCTCAGGGCATTCCTTTTTTCTTCCCATTTCATGTGGATCTGCGCGCTTGAGCCCTCTCTTGTGAGGCTTACAAATTCATTGTTCATGCTCGTCTGTTGTGTGGTGATAAAGATAAAGCAATCTTGCCGAGCCGGGCAAAGAAGAAGATGGGCATATCCGCCTCCTCAGTAGGAAATGTTTATGGCGCGCTCCCGGCTTAAATCCGTGTAAGGCAACTGAAGTTCATCAAGTCGTTTCCTTAGAGCTTTTCTGTTTTTGTAGTCGATGGCCGCATCAAGGATGTAGCATTCCCGGTTCAATTGTTTGTTTTTAAGATGCATGAGATATCCCCGGCCGGGCAGCCGCAGCAGATGAAGCTGCTGATTTCCGCTTTGCAGGGCAAAGGTTGGGGGAAGCGTATCGAGGGCAGTGAAGACGGGATTTTTAACGCCCCGGTTCCACCAGTGGTGTTGCATATGAAATCGCACGGCATTGTGGTCGGAGAGAAGTGCAGTGTCGGCAAAGACGCGGGCATGCCTTTGATGAATGAAAGCGATGGCACTGTGTCCGCGGATGCTGTACACAGTCATTCCCCGGTATTGCATGTTCTTAAGTTTGCGGTATTCTACATGGCCGGAAAAAAGTATCAGAAAAAGCAGGGCGTTCCGCAAATGAGAAAAGGATTTGCGCGAGAAATAGAGGAGCATGAAAAGAATGAAAAGATAGAGCAAAACGGCTTCGGGAATATTTATCACGATTCCCTCTGCCAGCACTCCCGGTATGCGATTGATCAGGGCAATGCCGGCATTTAAGAAATCGATCAACAGGGATAGAAAATAACCAAGGGCATTGCCGAGAGAAGGAATGGTAGCAAAGAGAAAAAGAAAAACCCCGCCCGATACTATGAGCATGGCGGCCGGAATGACGAGAAGATTGGAAATGAGAAAAAAGACCGGAAACTGGTAGAAAAAGAGCAGTGCAATGGGGAAAGTGGCAATTTGGGCCGCAATCGAAACCGCAGTGATGGCCCAGGCTTTATCAAGCAGGCCATTGCGAAAATACAGGAGGGCGTAGAGCCGGGGCTGTATATACACGATGCCCAGGACAGCAAAGTAGGAGAGGAGAAATCCGATTTCGGTGATAAGATAGGGTTGTATAAAAAGAAGAAAGAAAGCGCTTGCAGCAATGGAGTGATAAATATTCAGTTTGCGGTCGAGAACAGAGCCTGCAATGACGAAGGAAAACATGGTGGCGGCACGGGTGACGGAAGGGCTGAGGCCGGTAAGGGCGGCATAGAACCAGATGCCTGCCAAAAAGAGCAGGGGACGCAGGCCCCTTGTGTAGTAGCGGGAACGCGGGATATCCGGCAGCAACAGTCGCAGAAGCAGGAAGATGATTCCGACATGCAAGCCCGACACTGCCAGCACATGCATGGCTCCGGTAGCCGAATAATTGTGAAGGGTTGTTTCATCCAATTGTTCCCGCTGCCCGAGCAGCAATGCCATAGCCACTGCCTGCGCACTTTCGGAAGGAATTTTTTCCCGGAGCAGCTCTGCGAGGTAGTGCCGCAGGGCATATATTTTTTTAAAGAAGGGTTTTCCCTCGTTTCCAAGCAATGTGTAGTCTTTCGAGCGAAGAAATGCTCGGTGATAGATTTGATGGAAACTCAGGTATTTGCGATAATTGAATTCATTGGGATTACCGGGTTCTTCAAGTTCACTTATCAGCGGTTTCAGCAGGAGCTTGTCGCCATATTGAAGATTTGCCGAAGCGCTGTCTTTGGAAAAATAGAGGAGGACACGTCCGCTAACAGGAAAGTGCTTCGTGGGCAGCAAAACTTCCCTGATGCGGGCCGTGACCCGGTAGCTGCGCTCACGTTCCAGCGGCTCCTCTGTCAGCACTACCACCCAGGCACGGGCGGAGTCCGGATAGCGGCCTGCGAAATTATCACGATATAAAAGGGTTTGCTGCCGGGTGCGCAAAAGGCCGCAAAGAAAAAACAGACCCATGATGAGGAGGGTGAAAATCCGGGCGATTCTTTGGGCGGGACTCCGGTTGAGCCGGTGGGCAAGAAAAAGCAAAACAACCCCGCTAATGAAGAGTGAAACGGTGAAGTTTGTGTCAGCGGGACGGTTTACGAGATAAACGATCCCTGCCAGAAAAGGCAGAAATGCCATATAGAGCGGGGCCGTAAGTGCATTATACACGGCATAGGGCAATGGTGAAAATCTAATTTACAAAATAAAAGCTGCAAAAAAAGAATAGCCGCAGTTTTTTGTGAACTGCGGCTATTAAAATAAAATAGAGAAGCTTTTCCTAACCTGCTTTTTTCACCAGCTCGGCTACCAGTTCGGCCGCTTCCTTGAGCAAGATGGCCGAGTAAACTTTCAGTCCGCTTTCGTCAATGATTTTTTTCCCTTCCTCGGCATTGGTGCCCTGCAGACGTACGATGATGGGCACATTGATTTCTCCCAGTTTTTGATATGCCTGTACAATTCCTTCGGCCACCCGGTCGCAACGAACGATTCCACCGAAAATATTTACGAGAATGGCTTTCACGTTGGGGTCTTTGAGGATAATGCGGAAACCGGCTTCTACGGTTTCGGCATTGGCCGAGCCGCCTACGTCAAGGAAGTTGGCGGGAGCGCCACCGGCCAGCTTGATCATATCCATGGTAGCCATGGCCAGGCCCGCACCGTTGACCATGCAGCCCACATTGCCATCCAACTTGATGAAATTGAGATTGTACTTGCCGGCTTCCACCTCGGCCGGGTCTTCTTCGCTCAGATCGCGCATATCGGCCAGGTCGGCATGACGGTAAAGGGCATTGTCGTCAATCGCGGTTTTGCAGTCGACAGCCAGTATTTTGCCATCGCTGGTTTTCAGTACCGGATTGATCTCCAGCAGGGAAGCATCCGATTCGGTAAAGGCACGGTAGAGGCTGCTGACAAATCGGGTCATTTCCTTGAATTCACTGCCGCTGAGACCAAAAGCAAAGGCGATTTTTCTCGTCTGAAAGGGCATCAGCCCCACTGAAGGATCCACCCATTCTTTGTAAATTTTATCCGGATATTTGTCGGCCACTTCTTCGATGTCCATGCCGCCTTCGGGCGAGTAGACAATCACGTTGCAATCTTTGCCGCGGTCCAGCATAATGCTCATGTAATACTCCTCCGGCTCCGATTCTCCGGGATAATACACATCCTGGGCAATGAGGATTTTGTGGACGATTTTTCCTTCCGGCCCGGTCTGGGGCGTTACAAGGCGCATGCCCAGTATCTGAGAAGCGATCTCGCGCACGTCATCCAGCGATTTGGCCAACTTTACTCCACCCCCTTTGCCGCGTCCGCCTGCATGTATCTGGGCCTTTATGACCCACCATTTCGTGCCGGTTTCGAGGTTCAAACGTTTGGCGGCTTCCACGGCTTCCTCCACACTTTCGGCCACATATCCTTCCTGTATGCGGGCTCCGTATTTCTTGATAATCGACTTGCCCTGATATTCGTGTATGTTCATTGCGATTGATTTTGCGCCAAAATTAAAGGCTTAAAGGATAGGAAGGAAATTTGTAAGGCAAAGAATCTTTTGCTGTTTCCGTCATCCGCTGACAATCAGTCGAGACCGTTTTGCATGCGGTCTTTTACATACTCGAGCTGTGTTTTTCCGTGCGGAGCAGGTTTGCCGTCCGGTCCCAGGTTGACCATTACGATCCGTTCGATGCTGAGTATATTCTTCCAGGTCATTTTATTGCGCACTTCGCAGCGCAGAGTGAGAGAGGTCTTGCCAAACTTCACCGGTTCAAGGCCAATCTCGATGATATCGCCCGTCTTGGCCGAACTGTTGAAGTTGATTTCGGAAATAAATTTCGTAACGACTTTTTGATTTTCAAGCTGAATGATCGCATAAAGCGCTGCCTCTTCGTCTATCCATTGCAGGAGGCGGCCACCGAAGAGGGTGCCGTTGGGATTCAAGTCTTCAGGTTTAACCCATTTGCGTGTGTGGAAATTCATAGAATGTTTTTTTTGAAGGAGCCTCTTGCTCCGTGTTTATAGAAGAGCGAAATTATATCCAAAAAGGTTTCTTCTTCTTTTTCTATAATCTCTCCCTGCAGAACTTATGTATTGTGAATATCTTCCTCCGGAAGAAGAGATTTAGAAATGCCGGATCAGTACATAACAATAAATTAAAATGTGATTAAAACTTTACCTTTTCGCCAGAAAAGGAGTTGCTTTGAGTATTGCACTGCCTATTTTAGGTTGCTATTTCAGGAAAACTATGAAAAGAGTCCGTTCTTCCGTTATCTCGAACCGTGCAAACCTGCTCAGATTTTTAATGGGATTTTTTCTCTTTTTTTGGCTTCTTTCAAATCCTTTGACAGCTCAGATCGATGAATCCCGAACCGGTTCATGGTACATGTATATATGGGAAATGAAAACGGGCGGTGGGCCGTTCGGACTTCAGGGGGATTTTCAATACCGTAACTGGAACTTAATCGGAGACCTTGAGCAACTGCTTCTCCGGACCGGTATTTATTTCAGCCCGGTAGGAAAAGATATGCGGATTGCTCTCGGCTATGCCCATATAATCACGGGCAGCTACGGTGAAAGTCGCATCACCAGAGCCGAGCATCGCATCTATCAGGAAGCCCTTTTCCCGTATTTACTGAGTGAACGCATTCAATTCATCCATCGCTTTCGATTCGAACAGCGATTTTTTAGGGAAGGTCTTGTACGTACCCGCTGGCGCTACAATCTTCTTATCAATGTCATGCTCAATAGATATCGTTTTGAAAAAGGGTGTATTTACCTTTCTTTTTATAATGAACTGTTTATCAATGGAGAACGCAATGCGTCAGGGCGCAGCTATTCACTTTTTGATCGCAACCGCCTGTATGGGGCTCTGGGCTATCAATTGTCGGAACTTGCCAAAGTGCAAATCGGATACATGCGGCAAAACACAAATGAATGGAAGAAAGGCCAGTTGCAATTGAGTTTTCATCATAAAATTCGATGATCACCGCTCACCTGTATACGGGCTGATTTCCACTCAGCCGAAATCTGTTGCTTCTTCATTGCGCCAACTTTCTTCTCGTTTAATGAGTTGCGGATGAATTAATTTTACAGCTATACGTTATCCAGCTGATTAAAGAATGTAAATTAATATATGTCGAAGAAGAAGACGAGCAAAAGACAGAAAAGACTCGAAGAAGTCAAACACACCCAAAAAGAAATCCGGAAAGTACTGAAGAGCGCCAACGAGGCGCTAAGCATTAGGCAGCTGAAACGTAAGATTGATGCAGCCACCATGCCCCACATATTCAACGATGCCCTCGATTATCTGCGGGCGCGGGGAGAAGTGAAAGAACTCAAAGACGGCCGCCTGGCATTCAGCGAAGCCGATAAAATGGAAAAGGGTCGCTATGTGACCGGCACCATTGATATGACGGCCACCGGCAATGCCTATCTGCTTAGCCCCGAGATGGACAGCGATGTTTTTATATCGCGCGGCAATCTCAACAAAGCCTTTGACGGTGACCAGGTAAAAGTGGAGCTGACGAAGATCAGAGGGAAAAAGCCCGAAGGAAAAGTCAGGGAAATTATTCAGCGCCATCAGCGTGAAATCGTTGGAACCGTCCAAATGGGCAAAGGCTTCGCCTTTGTGGTGCCGGATCACAGGAAAGTACCCATCGATATTTTCGTTCCACCGGCCAAACTCGGCAATGCCAAAGAAGGTGACCGTGTGATCGTTCGCATTGTGGAGTGGAACGAAAACATGAAAAACCCGCAGGGCGAGATTGTCGAGAACCTGGGTCACCTGGGCGAAAATGATGCGGAGATGAAATCGATTCTTGTGGAGTCGGGATTTCCACTCCAATTTTCGCAGGCGGTCATGAAAGAAGCCGACCGCATCGGCATGGATATTCCGAAGGAAGAAATTGTCAAGCGCAGAGACTTCCGGGAGATTACCACATTTACCATTGATCCGGACGATGCCAAGGATTTTGATGATGCTCTTTCCATTCGCCAACTCGAAAACGGACACTACGAAGTGGGTGTCCACATTGCCGATGTGAGCCACTATATCCGGCCGGGTTCGGCTCTTGAGAAAGAAGCCGTACGCAGGTCGACATCGGTGTATATGGTCGACCGGGTGCTTCCGATGCTGCCCGAAAAGCTTTCAAATATGGTTTGCAGCCTGCGTCCCAACGAAGAAAAGCTTTGCTATGCGGCTGTCTTCGAACTGGATGACCAGGCGAGGATACATAAACGCTGGTTTGGCCGGACGGTCATTCGCTCCGATCGGAGGTTTACCTACGATGAAGTGCAGCAAATCATTGATGGAAAGGACGGGGATTTCAAAAAGGAAATACTTACACTCAACACCCTGTCACAGGTATTAAGAAAAGAGAAATTCAAGAACGGTGCTATTGCCTTTGAGACCGTAGAGTTTAAGTTTATCCTTGATATAGACGGGGTGCCGCTGGATGTGATTCCCAAGGAGCGCAAAGAAGCCCATATGCTGATTGAAGATTTCATGCTTTTGGCCAACCGGGAAGTGGCCCGTTATGTAGGGAAGCCCCGTGCCAACAAGAAGGTAAGGCCCTTCGTCTACCGGGTACACGATCAACCGAACCCCGAGAAACTGGCCGATTTTGCCCGTACGGCCAAAACTTTCGGCTATGATTTCAAGTATGATACACCCAGGGTGGCTGCCGAGTCGCTAAACAAGCTGATGAAAGCCATCAAAGGCAAGCCCGAGCAGGACATTCTGGAAAAACTGGCCATACGAAGCATGGCCAAAGCCATCTACACGACCAAGAACATCGGGCATTACGGATTGGGTTTTGAGTATTACACACATTTTACTTCCCCCATCAGAAGATACCCCGATATTATGGTACACCGCCTGCTGGATGACGAACTGCATAAGAGGAAGGCCGCCAATCAGGATGAACTGGAAGCCAAATGCCGCCACAGTTCGTGGATGGAGGTGAAAGCCGTAGAGGCGGAACGGGAAAGTGTGAAATACAAGCAGGTGCAGTTTATGATGAACAAAGTGGGTGAAGAGTTTGACGGAATCATCTCCGGGGTGGTGGCATTCGGTTTATTCATAGAACTGCTCGACAGCCGGGCCGAAGGCCTGGTGGATATTGACTCCCTGCGCCACGATTTCTTTGTGTACAACGAAAGCAATCATGCGTTAATAGGTTCCGAAACGGGCATCATGTATCGTTTGGGTGATAAAGTGCGCGTAAAAGTGGTGAAAGCCGATCTCGAAAGGCGCAGACTGGACTTCGAGCTGGTGGCTCCCCTGTAAAGTTTTGACCCGCGTCAGATATGGTGCTCCTGCAAATAGAGGGCATAGGCCAGGAAGGCAATGAGCGCCAGAATGAAAACCACCATAATGCCGATGACAAGGCGCA
>Ga0256839_1003731_pt1 | contig 15454 bp, 12 predicted proteins | sample 354166metaG_FD_185968 | JGI IMG/M metagenome (GOLD analysis project Ga0256839, IMG submission 185968) | Hydrothermal vent microbial communities from Mid Atlantic Ridge, Atlantic Ocean - 354-166 | ecosystem: Environmental > Aquatic > Marine > Hydrothermal vents | place: Atlantic Ocean: Mid... | reverse complement strand
CAGCAGCAGCCCGGAAAATCCCTTAAAAGCCCCGTTGCCGTCAAAGAATGAGAAATTGCGTGTCAATACGATATAAGGGAACTGACCGGTTTCGATATAGCCCTCCACCACCGGCTTATTTTCACTGCGCGGAAGATCCACCGTGATGTCCTTCTCGCATGAAGAAAATAATAAAATCGTCCCGGCCGTGAATAAAAACAAAACTGTTAATTTTATTTTTCCCATTATTATTTTAATTTAAAGTTCCAGGTCACGGAGGGAATGACCGGAAAAATTGAAACCTGCTTGGCGCGAAGATTAATATTCCCGCTTTGTAAATCCCCTTCCGTATCAAAATAAATAAAATAAGGATTCAGGCGGCTGTACACGTTGTACACCGAGAAAACCCATTCCGAACTGAAATTTTTATGTTCTTTCCCCTTGAGCATAGCCGAGAGGTCGAGGCGATGATAGGGCGCCATGCGGTAGCTGTTGCGGCTGCCGTATTGGGCCGTGATGTTGCCGTCAATAAAGTACCAGCTTTCGGGCAGGGTGAGGGCGCTCCCCGATCCGTACACAAAGGTGCCCGAGAACACCCAGCGCTCCGATACTTTGTAGATGGCCACCAGCGAAAGGTCGTGCCTTCGATCATAGCGGGCCGGAAAAGGCTTGCCGTTGTTGATATCCGGAAAGATGCGCTCGGTCTTCGACAAAGTGTAGCCGATCCATCCGTTGAGTTTTCCTTCGCGCTTTTTTATATAAAGTTCCATGCCGTACGAGCGGCCCGTTCCCCTCACAAAACTGCGCTCCACTTCTTCGTTGAGGCCCGGGATGTAGCCGTCTTCGAACTCAAGCTGGTTTTGCAGTTTTTTATAATAGAGCTCTACGGAGCTTTCGTAGCGATTGTCCTTAAAATTGCGGAAATAGCCGATGGAAATCTGATCGGCCAGCTCGGGCGCCACGAGGAGGGAACTGGGCACCCAGATATCCGTGGGCAGCGTGGCATTGGAGTTGCTCACCAGATGCAGGTTTTGCTGGGTGCGCATATAGCCGGCTTTCAGCGAACTGGCTTCATCTATCATAAAACGGAGGTTGAGGCGGGGCTCCAGCCCGTAGTAGCTTTTTACGGTTTCTCCCTTGCGGTAGAGGATCGAATCCTGCAGACGCCCCTGCTCATCGTAGATCAGATAGCGGTAAGGGCCCTGCTGCTGAAAGGCAATGCCGCGGAGTCCGGCCGTGAGGCGCAGGCGGCTGCTGAGGTCGCTTTCGATGGAAAAATAGGTCCAGAGGTCGCGGGCATACTTCGGTGAGACGCGATCGGTCTCGAGAAGCACCGAATCCTGCGAGGCATCCACCGAGGCCGTGATGGGCGTCATCGTATGAAAAATATATCCCGCCCCGAAAGTCGCTTTGCTTTTATTGCCGGGAAACCAGTCGAAATCTACCTTGCCGCTGAGGTCTTCGATGCGGGAGAAAAATTTAAAACGGAAGCCGAGTTGCCCGGCCCGCATAGAGAAGTTGTAGTCGTTGTAGATGAGCGAGGCATTCATAAAGAGCTTGTCGCTGAAGAGGTGGTTCCAGCGCAGGGTGCCCGTAGAGTTGCCCCAGGGAATGCGAATATTGAAATTGCCGCTGCTGCCTGTGAAAGAGAAGACATCGCGGCCGAAATAGGCACTGGCATAGAGGCGGTCTTTGTCGGAAAAGCGGTAGTTGGCCTTGGCGTTGAGGTCATAAAAATAATAGGCATTGCCTTCCATCTTGCTGCCTTTGAGGAAAGGCCGTATGAGCACATCGGCATAGGTGCGCCTGCCCGAAATCATAAAAGAGCTGCGGTCTTTGACGATGGGCCCCTCGAGGGTGAGGCGGCTGCTGATCAGTCCGATGCCGCCCTCGGCCGAAAACTGGCGGTTGTTGCCGTCTTTCATGGCGATGTCAACCACCGATGAGAGGCGCCCACCGTAGCGGGCCGGAATGCCGCCTTTGATCAGCGTGGTATTCTTGATGGCATCTCCGTTGAAGACCGAAAAGAAGCCGAAGAGGTGCCCCGGATTGTACACGGGCGCTTCATCCAGCAGGATGAGGTTCTGATCGGGGCCGCCACCGCGCACGTAGAGTCCCGTGTTGCCCTCGCCCGCACTCATCACCCCCGGCAGCAGCTGTATGGTCTTCATGATGTCGATTTCGCCCATGAGGGCCGGTATCTGTTCGACCTGCTCCATGTCGAGCTTTGTGGTTGACATGCGGGTGGTGCTTACATTTTCGTTGGCCCGGACGGCCCGTACCACCACTTCCCGGAGACGGGCGGCTTCGCTTTCGAGACGGATGTTGAGGCGCAGGTCCGAGTTCAGTACAACGGGTATCTCTTTCTCGCGATAGCCCAGGTAGCGCACTTTCAGGTGATATTCGCCTGCGGGCAGCTGCAGGCTGTAGAAGCCGTAAGCATTGCTGCCCACCCCTTTCTGCGGATCGCTTGCGGGATAGACGACTGCCCCGATGAGGGTTTCGCCCGTGGCCGAATCGCGCACATATCCGCTGATGCGGTAGCTCTGTGCCCGGATTGCGGTGCCGAAGAAGAAGATGAACAGGAGGAGTATGGATCGCATGGAAGCCGGGCTTTTATGGCATTGCAATGCGATAGAGGAGGAAAATGTTCAGAATTAAAACGAAAATATATTCAATAATCAGGCAATACTTAAAAACCTTAGTTGATACAGTTTTTTTAAATCTTACAGATGTTCCGGTTCTTCATGCATATTAATCACAACAAGATATCCTAATATCGTCCATTTCCCTTTTCAATCAAACCACAGCTACGAACATGACAGGATAAGAATTCCTTAGAACTCGAAGAAGAACATTTGCCGACATTCCAAAGAGGCCCTTAGTTCTCTCCCCGGTGCAGCGCAACAATCTCCTCCATCTTCTCCACCGTCAGGGGTTTGCTTATGAAGCCCTTCACTTCTTCGATGCGTGCGGCCCGCAGGCGGTCGTCCGGATTGCTTGAGGTCGTTAGCATCACGATGGTGGCGGCCCGTTGCAGGCGCGCTTTCAGCTGCCGGTATTTTTCCAGAAACTCCCAGCCGTTGAGCCCGGGCATGTTGATATCCAGCAAAATAAGCTCGGGAGGGGGCGCCCCCTTTTCCAATCGGTCTTCGAGATAGCGGATGGCTTCCATCCCGTTTTCGGCAATTTCGATGCGCTCGGCCAGGTCCACCCGCTTCAAGACCATTTCATTGATGAAGTTGACGGCCTCGTCATCATCCACCAAAAGCACGCATTTTAGTTTTACATTCATCATTTATGACGTTTTCCGATTGTAAAATAGAAGGTGCTGCCCCGGCCCGCTTCGGATTTGACCCATATGCGTCCTCCGTGCAGCTCCACGATCTTGCGGCACTGCGCCAGGCCGATGCCCGTTCCCTCGTATTCGGCCCGGGAGTGGAGCCGCTGAAAAATAATAAAGATTTTATTTGCCTGTTCCTCCTCGATGCCGATGCCGTTGTCTTCGAAAGCAAATTCCCAGAAATGCTTTTGCTCTTCGGCCCGGATGCGAATCTCCGGAATCACGTCTTTCTTTCCGAATTTGATGGCATTGGAGATGAGATTCTGAAAGAGGAGAATGAGCATGGTTTTGTTGGCCCACAAATGCGGCAGCGGCCCGGCCTCGACTTTCGCTCCGCTGCTTTTAATCAGCGAGTCGATGTTTTGCAGGGTACTTTGCAGCACTTCTTCGCAGTCCACCTCGCTCATCTCGGCTTTTTGGCCCAGGCGCGAATATTCGAGCAGATCGTGGATGAGGGCGCTCATGCGCCCGGCCGCTTTTTCGATAAAATGAAGATATTTCTTCGCTTCTTCCTCCAGACAGCCGCCATACTCCTGTCCGAGCAATTGCACAAAACTGTTGATGGTATGAAGGGGTTCCTGCAGATCGTGCGAGGCGATGTAGGCAAACTGCTCCAGTTCCCTGTTTTTTCTCTCCAGGGCTTGCAGTGAGTTCTTCAGCTCGGAGATCATCTTTTTCTTTTCGCTCACATCGCGTATGGCGGCCGTGATCCAATGTTTCCCGTCTATGCGAATGGGGCGCAGGCTCACCTCTACCGGAAATTCGCTGCCGTCTTTTCTGCGGGCCACCAGATCCTGGACACGGTTCATCTCCTTTACATCAAATAATATCCCCGACTTTAAAATGTTTTCGGACAATGCCCGCATAAAATGATCCGGAACCAGAAAGGTGATATCCCGCCCGGTCAATTCCTCCTTGGGATATCCGAAAATCTGCTCTACTTTGCTGCTGACCATCTTTATCTTTCCCCGGATATCGGCAACAATCACCGCATCGGGGGCGGCATCAAAAAGCTCCTGATATGCTTCCTTGCTGAATGATTCCATATGCAACACATTGGGCAAGCGACCTATACTATCACAATCTCTGACATCAAGGGAAAGTTCACAAACCCGTGTACTGCTTACACCTGTTCGGAATCTTCGGAACAGAGTCGTTCCAATGAACACTTTATCTGAAACCGGAACGCTGATACAAAGGAAGAAATCACGGGGTGAACCGCAGATAAGATCACTTTATCAGGTCTTGGCACCTGCTCTGATATTCATTTTCTTTTAATTCAATACAATTTTGTTTTCATCCGTAAAAAACAGATACGGGATATTTCATCCTCAACAATGGTGCACTGTCGAACCCTTCATTGCAATGGCCCGCTCATTTCATGCTCCCGTCTGATTATATTAAAGCATTCATTTATATTACAAATACGTTTCGCCCTTAAAAATAAGATGCTTTGATATTTTTTTCAAATCCGTGGTTTCCGCATCCTTCCGATTTTTCTTCTCCCTTTGCTTCCTTCGCCCTATCTTTGCAACGCGGGTGATTAGCTCAGTTGGTTTAGAGCACCAGCTCGACAAGCTGGGGGTCGCAGGTTCGAATCCTGCATCACCCACTCTTTTTCTCCTTTTTGTCAACTTTTCAACGGCTTGAGCCGGGCCCTCTTCCAAAAGCGCAGAGGGGCCTTACAATAATTGCAGCGATTGCCGCATATTTGTTCTTAATAAGCAGGAAGTATAGTTTTTCAAAGCAGCCCGGCATCCGATGCGAACGAGACCCTCTCATTTTCTTTTCTTTTTTATCCTTCTCGCCTGTCCGTTCAGATATCTCGATGCGCAGCAGGTGACGCTGAGCGACCGCACCACGCGCAAGCCGCTGGACAATGTGAGCATTTTTTCTCCCGACCGGCCGCACAGTGTGCTGAGCGATGTCCACGGCCGGGCCGATATTTCGAAATTTGCCGAAAACGACAGCCTGATTTTCTATCGCCTGGGATATGAAAAGCGAAGTTTAAAGAAAAGCGAACTCCGCGCCCTCGGCTACCGCATCGAGCTGGCGGCCACGGCCGTTCCCCTTGAGCCCATGGTGGTTTCGGCATCGAAGTGGGAACAGAATTCGCGCGACATTCCCCAACGGATTGAGCATCTTGATGCGGAAGGCATTACCATGGCACAGCCCGGCTCGGCTGCCGATCTGTTGGGCGAAAGCGCTTCGGTCTTCGTACAGAAAAGCCAGCTGGGAGGCGGCAGCCCGATGATCCGCGGCTTTGCGGCCAATCGGGTGCTCATTGTGGTGGACGGGGTGCGCATGAACAATGCCATCTTTCGCAGCGGCAATGTGCAGAATGTGATTTCCCTGCCACCGGCTGCCATTGAAGAGGCCGAGGTCATCCTCGGTCCGGGCAGTGTGCTCTACGGCAGCGATGCCCTGGGCGGGGTAATGGACTTTCATACGATCGAAGCGGATATGCCTACGGATTCTTCCCTGCTCTTTCGCGCCCGTGCAGGTATGGGCATGAGTACGGCCGAGCGCAAAAAAAATTTTTATCTCGATTATTCGCTGGGCAAGGGGCGCTTTTCGAGCCGAAGCTTCTTTTCGGCCGTGCGTTTCGGCCATTTGCGAATGGGCCGCTACGGCCCTTCCGAATACATCAGCAGGCTTTATTGCCCGGATTGCCCCGATTCGATACCGGCCCTGCGCGACAGTCTCGAACAGAGGCCTTCGGCCTATGATGCCCGGAATTTCATTCAAAAACTGGCCTGGCAGGCCACGGACGATTTGCGCATCGACTATGCCTATCACTATTCGGCCACAAGCGATATCCCCCGCTTCGACCGCTATCAGGAATACCGCTACAGCCTGCCGGTCTATGCCCGCTGGGACTACGGCCCCCAGCGCTGGCAGATGCAGCAGTTGAAAATTACAAGGAGCCGCAAAACACGGCTCAGTGACGAAATGCGACTGATAGCGGCCCGGCAGGATTTTGAAGAGAGCCGGATCACCCGGAGATGGAATGAAGCAGAAACGCTGAAGCGCAGGGAGCATGTGCGGGTGCTCTCGCTCAACATGGATGCCCGCAAGAACCCCGGTGAAAAGACGGAAGTCTATTACGGCTTTGAAGCCGTGGACAACCGGGTAGGCTCACAGGGCGAAGCCGTCCTCTTCGACAGCAGCTATGCCATCTCCCCGCGCTATCCCGACCGCAGCCTCATGCAAAGTGCAGCCGCCTACATGACGGCAAAATACCACTACGGGGAAGAATGGACCTTCCTCGGAGGCCTGCGCTACAGTGCCCTGCGCCTCTATGCCCCCTTCGACACGAGTTTTTATGCCCTTCCTTTCAGCGATGCACGCCTGGCCTTTGCCGCCCTCAACGGATCGGCAGGAGCCGTCTGGCGGCCTACGGGCGACTGGCAGTTCAACATTCACTTTGCCAGTGCTTTCCGGGCACCCAACATTGACGACCTCGCCAAGGTCTTCGACTCCGAGCCGGGTCGTGTGATTGTGCCCAACCCGGCCCTTCGCCCCGAATATGCCTACAATGCCGAACTGGGAGCCGAACGAAGCATTGCTTCTAAGTTGCGCCTTGCAGCAACGGCCTACTACACGCTCCTGCGCCAGGTCATGGTACGAAAAGATTTTCAGCTCAACGGCCGCGACAGCATCATCTATGACGGAGTGCCGAGCCGTGTGCAGGCCTTGCAAAACGGTGGCCCCGGACGCATCTACGGCCTCGAGTTGAAAGCGGAAGCCTCCCTGCTTCGCGGCCTCAACTGGACGGGCAGCTTCAACTGGCAGCGGGGCTATGAAATCGACCCGGTCACGGGCGTTAAAACGTACCTGCGACATGCCGTGCCGGCTTTCGGCTCTTCCCGCCTCAGCTACCGCTACCGCCACTTAAAAGGAGAGATATTCACGCGCTTCAGCGCAGCCGTGCCGGCCGAACGCCTGCCGGTGAGCGAACGGGCCAAAGCGCATATCTATGCCCGAGATATGCAGGGACGGCCCTGGTCGCCTGCCTGGTGGACACTCAATCTCCGCACATCGTGGTATCCCGATGCCCGCACACGCATCGGCTTTTCGATCGAAAATATCCTCAACAGGCGCTACCGCCCCTATTCCAGCGGCATTGCCGCTCCGGGGCGCAACCTGAAAATCGACTTTGAGCTTCAAATATAAAACGAATGCCTTCCTGCCGGGTCCTTCATGGCAAAAAATGCCGGACAGGCCTTATTTTTGGGAAATGCCGATCCGACTTCTCCTCCTGATTGCCCTCCTTGCCCCGCGACTCTCCGCTCAAAGCGGAGGACTCAACACCTCCGGACAATACGAAAACGATGTATTTAATGACAGCATTCGCAGCATCACTTTTCATCCGCGCGGGCTGCCGCTCAGCCTGCCCGTCTGGATCCTGGGCTCCCCGGATGAACTCATTCTGGAATTCGACCTGCTGGGCGACTATGCCGAAAACTACAGCTACAGCATCGAACTCTGCACCCACGACTGGCGCCCCGTGGAAGAACTTACCCCTTTCGACTACATCGAAGGCTACGACCGCGACCTTTTGAGCAATTTTGAATTCAGCTATACGTCCCTGCAGCCCTACACCCATTACCTGCTTCGCATTCCGAACGAAAACTGCCGCCCCCTGATGGCGGGCAACTACGTGCTGAAGGTCTTCACCGAAGACCCCTCCGAGCCGGTCATCGTGCGCAAATTTTTTGTGGCCCGGCAGCTGCTGAGCATCACGGCCAATATTCATCAATCGGGCAACATAGAGCGGCAACTCACCCACCAGGAGGTGGACTTCAAAGTGATGCACAAAGGCATGGTCATCGCCAATCCCTTTCAAAGCATCAATGCGAGCATCATACAGAACGGAAACATAGACGGAGCCCGCACGGGGCTCAAGCCGGCATTTATTCAGGACAATGTGCTCTCCTTCGATCTTTCGGAAGTCAATGAGTTTCAGGGCATGAAAGAGTTTCGATGGTTCGACATGCGCAGTCTCATCCACTACGGAGAGCGCATCAAACTGGTCAAGACCCGCCTCGGGCGCATTCATGTATTTATCACCCCCGATCCGGTGCGCTCTTACAAGCAGTATTTTTATCATGAAGACATGAACGGCCGCTTTGTCCTGCACACGCTGGACGAAACGGTGGCCGCCCTTCAGGCCCAGTATGCCGAGGTGCATTTTACCCTTCCCCTGCGGCAACCCTTCAATAGCGGGGCGATATACATCATGGGCGATCTCAGCGGCTGGAAGACCCGCCCCGGGAACCGCATGCAATGGAATGAGAAACGCAAAGCCTACGAAGGAAGCCTCTATCTCAAGCAGGGCATCTACAATTATCTCTACGGTTTTAAAAAAAGCGAGCGGGACCATGTCAATTATGAGACGATTGAAGGCAACTTTTTTGACACGGAAAATGATTACACTATATTTATCTATCATCGCCCCTTTGGCGAACGATATGATGAACTGATAGCCGTAAAAACCTTTAATACAATAATAGGAAAGGAATAAACCATGCAAAAGTTAAAACCGCAGAGGAAACAAGTAAGCCCGGCTGCCGGGACGGTACTGATCTCCGATCCCTTTCTGCCGGATGACAATTTCAAGCGTACGGTCATTATGCTCTGCGAGCACAATGAGGAGGGCAGTTTCGGTTTTATCCTGAACAAGCCCCTGGGCATGACCATAGCCGAAGCCGTGGAAGGCATGGAAGAGGTGTCGCTGCCGCTCTATCTGGGCGGGCCGGTGGAACACGAGACCCTTCATTATCTGCACCGCTACGGAGAGCTGGTGGAAGGCAGCCGTGAAATTCTGCCCGGATTGTGGTGGGGCGGAAACTTTGAAGTCATCAAGGCTTTGCTCAATGACGGGGACGAGCACAGCGATCGCATCCGCTTCTTTCTGGGCTACAGCGGCTGGGGAGCCGGCCAGTTGCAGCGCGAACTGGATGAACGCTCGTGGGTGGTGGCCCGCGGACGCAGCCACTATGTTTTTGACCACCACAGCGAGCTGCTATGGAAGAAAGTGCTGCACGAAATGGGCGGACAGTACCAGCTCATGGCCGGATTTCCCGAATCGCCCCTGCTCAATTAGCGCTTCAGGCGGTCGAGCAGCGAGCCGCGGCTCCATTTCTGCCTGTACCATTTCGACTCCAGAAGGAGGAGGTGAATGAAAAAAGCAGAGAAAGTGCCGGCCAAAGCTCCGAAATACACATCTTCATAAAAATGCTGCCCCAGATAGACCCGGGCCATCGCTGCCATGACGGCCAGAATAATAAAGAAGAAGCCGAGGGATTTGTTCTTGTTCAGAATCGCAAGGCTCACAAAGAGGGTAAAAGCCGCTGCCGTGTGCCCCGATGGAAAACTGTGCCAGCTGCCGAGTTGTATGCCGTCCACCTCGTGCAAGGCCGGGCCGCCCGTTTCTCTGAAATACTGCAAGGGGCGCATGGCACCGGGATAAATCAGCTTTTTCAATACCAGGATGAGCAGACCGGTAAAAGCAGCCGAAAAGAGGAGCTGAAAGCCGGCCCGGATATTGACAAAAAAGAGGAGCAACGCCACGATAAGCAGAGTCCAGCCATCGCCAAGGAGATTGATGAACCAGATGATGCGGTCGGCCGTGGGACCGTGCCATTCCTGAAGGGCCAGCACGAAGTCCCCCTTTTCGATCATGAACAAAAAAACCGCACCGGCCAGAAAGAGGGCCGAAAGCAGTACAATCAGCCACATTCGGGCATAGAGACGCATGCGGAGGGTATTTTTCATGACAGCCATTTTTTGATGAGCATCTTCCATTTATTGAATTTGGAAACGTAGGTTTCCATAAAGAGAAAAGCACTGTCGTTTTTCGCCTTGACGGTGAAAAAGAAGGCCACCGGAACCATCAGCAGCACTCCGCCCCACATACCCAGGGCCGGTGTCACGATGGATTTGAGGGCCAGGGTTTCGCCCACCTTGAGCAGGATGTATGAGATCACATAAAAGACCACGGCAAAAATCACGGGATAGCCGATGCCGCCCTTGCGGATGATGGCCCCGAAAGAGACTCCTATAAAAAGGAGGACGAGGGTGGAGAAAGCCAGCATAAATTTCCTGTGGAACTCAATTTTAGCTTTCAAAATACTGTTTTCATAGCTTTTCAGACGCACCAGCGTGGGCGACTCTATGCGGTCTTTGAGGCTTTTGCTGTAGGCAATGGCCCGGTTGAAGATTACACTGCGCTCCTGGCGGGGTATATGCTGTGCGTAGCTGCTGTCGCCCGGGGCCGGGGCCGCACGGGGCGGATAGAGGCCCAGCTTCCAGAAAAAAGGCAGATCGCGGCTCTCAAGCCAGGGCAGGGTTTGCGCATCGCGCAGAAAACCGAAATAGGGAATCATATTTTGCAGCATCTCGTCCCCCACTTCTTCCGTTTTCTGCTCCAGGCTGTCGATATAGTAATGCAACTGCGAAAGATTGAGCATAATGTAGTGATTCTTCAGGCGGTCTTCGTTGCTGCGCGTAAAGGCAAATTCACTCAGGTCAAAAACTTTTTCCAATTCGTCAAAATGGGTGATGGAGTACGGTTTGATCTGCTTGTCCGTGCTTTTTATCCTTTCATACTTGGCACCGCTAAAGAGTTTTAAGACCAGATATTTTCTGTTTTCGCTGGTAAACATGAGGCCGCTGTCGGCCAGGGTGATGTCGTCATTGGCCCGGTTGCGTCCCTGATGGGCAATGTACACCCCGTAGATATGCTGATTGTCGCTCCCCTTGCGGTCCACCTTGATCACATAATCGCTGAAACCTGTGAAAAAGATATTTTCGCGTATGTCGAGGGCGGGCTTGGCCTGTGTGATGTCGAGCAGGGTGGTGTAAAACTTGAGATTGGCCACCGGCAGGATGTAGTTACTGAATGCCAGGGAAGCGAGGGCCAGGAAAAGCGTAAAAATCACGCTGCCGCGGATAAAACGCAGCATCGGGATGCCGGCTGCTTTCATGGCGGTCAGCTCGTAGTGCTCGCCCAGTGCCCCGAAGGTCATGATGCTGGCCAGCAACACGGCAAGGGGAAGCGCCAGGGGGATCACATTGGTCGACAGATACATGATCAGCTCGGCCACCACGTACCACGCCAGGCCTTTTCCTACAAAATCATCGATGAAAGTGTAGAAAAACTGCATGACGTAAAAAACGACCACCACGAAGAAAGTCACCAGAAAGGGCCCGATCAGGGACCTCATTATCAGCAGGTCAATCTTTTTCAACTAACTTCGGTTTTTATGGATCCAAAGGTAACAATTAATGCTTCGGATGAGATGCGGGCCCACCTTTCCGATGCCCGCACATTTCAACTCAAACGTGCTTTTACCACGGAAATTTCGCGGGTCTGGGTTTCGCTCTGCGACCAGCTCCGGGAGGAAGCCGGCTTCCGGAATTTCAATTTCCCGGAGGGGGTGGACACCCGTGTGCCGCGCATCCGCAAAGGTGAAAATTTTCACGGCCTGCCCTGGGTACTTTGTGACTTTCCGGCCCGTTTTTCCCGCGATAGTGTATTTGCCCTGCGAAATTTCTTTTGGTGGGGAAAGGGCTTTTTATTTGTCCTTCACCTGAGCGGAGCCGCCCTGGAGACATACCGTGAAGTGCTTGAAAAAAAACTTTCCGGAGGGCTATCCGAAGCATACCGGATTTCGGTGAGCGGACGCGAGTGGGAGTATGATCCGGAGCAAATCGTCTTCGAAAAAGGTCCCGACCGGGCCGCTGCGTCCCTTCGCGAGGCTTCCTTTCTGAAAGTGGTGGCCTCGCTACCTCCGGAAGCCCCGGACTCCTTCCCCGCCTTCTTCCTTCGCTTTCAGCGGGATATGCTCGGCCTGCTGCGCCCGTAGCGGCTGCTCAGCCCCCCACTCTCTTCTGCAATTCATCGATCTGATTCTGCCAGAGGTCTTTTTGGTCTTCCACATCAAAATCTTCGGCAAAGTCGGTGAGAAAAAGTATGGTGTCGCCCGTCACTTCGGACTTTTTTATGCGAAATTCAAAATATTCGTCTTCAGGAGCCCCTTCCCAGCGAAAGCGAACCAGATCGGGTTCGTGCTTTTCAACAACCTCGGCTTTCTCCTCCGTGCCGCTCCATCCGAAGGTGTAGACCTCCTTGTCGATGTGCACTTCATCGGCAAACCACTGGGTCAACCCCGAAGGAGTGGTGATGAAATTAAAAAGAATATGGGGTGAGGCACGGAATACAAATTCCAGTGTAAAGGGTTTCTTCTCGCTCATCTTGCTTGTTTTTTCCACTGTCAATAATAAATAAATATCTATCCAAAAGGAAATAAAAAAGAGGAATCCCGTCATTGGCGAATATGCGCGCATTGCAATACTGATTATCAATTAGTTGGTAGATTGCCCGGCAATCTCTAAATTAGAAGGGAAGAAAGCCATTATTCCCAAAAGTGTCATGCGTCAGCTAAAGATCAGCAAATCGATTACCAACCGCGAGAACTTATCGCTCGACCGCTATTTGCAGGATATCTCAAAGGTTCCCCTGCTGCGGCCCGAAGACGAGGTGGAACTGGCCCGGAGGATCAAAAAAGGCGATCAGGATGCCCTTGACAAGCTGACCAAAGCCAATCTGCGATTTGTGGTATCGGTGGCCAAGCAATATCAAAACCAGGGACTCTCACTGAGCGACCTTATCAATGAAGGCAACCTGGGGCTCATCAAGGCGGCACAGCGCTTCGATGAGACACGGGGCTTCAAGTTCATCAGCTATGCCGTCTGGTGGATTCGCCAGTCGATTTTGCAGGCCCTGGCCGAGCAGTCGCGCATCGTACGGCTCCCGCTCAACAAGGTGGGCACCCTCACCCGCATCAACCGCACCTTTGCCGCACTGGAGCAGGAATTTGAACGCGAGCCCAGCATCGAAGAGATGGCCGAGGCCCTGGAGCTGAGTGAAGAGGAAATACGCAAAACCATCCGCCTCAGCAGCCGGCACCTCTCCATGGATGCTCCGCTGGGCGATGATGAGAACCATACCCTATCGGATCAACTCGTCAACAACACCATTCCGCAAACCGATGATGCGGTCAGTGAAAAAGAATCGCTGCAAAAAGAGATAGCGCACACGCTGAGCATGCTCACTCCGCGGCAGCGGCAGGTCATCTGCATGTATTACGGCATTGCCTGCCCCCAAAGCCACTCGCTGGAAGAGATCGGGAAAAAAATAGGCCTCACACGCGAGCGGGTCCGCCAGATCAAAGACAAAGCCCTTCAACGCCTCAAATCAGCCAAACTTAATGCCCAGCTGAAAGCCTTTTTGGGGTGATTAGTGGTTAGTGGTTAGTGGTTGGTGGTTGGTGGTTGGTGGTTGGTGGTTGGTGATTGGTGATTGGTGATTGGTGATTTGAGAAGAAGTAGCTTCCCTTATGTTAAAAAAATGGCCTTAAAGGCATTTTGGCATTTCTTTGATTGAAGAACAAGGAACAACGATTGCGTTTTAATATTTTTCCTGCTCTGAAATCTCAAATCCTTGATGGATACTCGCTATTTCTATCCCTTGCCCCCATTCTTTCAAAGGTCAGCACTGATTCGACCGAGCAAACCATAAAACTGGTCTTGCATTTAAATCAAAGGAGATCATCTGTATCCGATGGCGGTGAAATCCGTGTATGAAATCCATATTTGCGGCATTAACGTGTATAAAGACAAGATAAGAAAGACGCAACGCTCCCTATAGTCACTTATTCATAACCCGTAGTGGGTTTTTGCGCAGTCTGACGGTTTGTATAAGAATAGTAGCCAATTTCGGAAGAAGGACTTTTCAATATACCATTAATTTCGTTGCGAACAACAATATTCATATTTGCAACTATTTTCGGCTTTTTTTTTACACTTTATTAGGCAAAGTAACTTCTATTTTCCTTTCGGTATTTGTCCTTTTCCCCATTCTTTTATTTGATTTTCAGACCCAGGCATAAAAGCCAACTGTTTAGTTTTTAGGTCAATTTCTCCAAATGCAAGGATGTGAAATCCTATCTTATTATATTCTATTTCATCTTTCTCAATAAGAGAAAAATAGCCCAAAAATCTGATATAATTTCCAACTTTATCATATTTACTATTTACCATTGAACCAACCCAAATTAGTTGTCCATTCTCAAGTTCAACTTTCAAATATGGTTTATTTTCACCAAGTGATTTCACTTCAACTATTTTTCCATCAAATGCAATTATTTTTCCATTGTAAGAGTTGGGTTTCTTTTTTGCTTTTTTAAAATCCTTTGGTGTAAAATTAATTGGATAAGGGTTTTCATTTGTCGATGGTTGTGCTTCTTTTATAAGAATATTTTTTACATTCTCACAATCAGTTTTGATTAATTTTCCAATTCGATATTTTACGTTATTGAAATCTTCCGTATTTCCAATGATTTTTATTTCTTCTGGTGTTGCGTGAATTGCAGCATCGTTTATTGCTTTGTAATAACAACTATCAAGCTTATATTTTAAGTTTTCATACTTTTCCACCTTTCCTATACAATCACACATTTTGTCGGTGATTTTTTTTGCAAATATTTCAGTGTCTTGTCCGTATGAATTTGTAATTAAAGTTAAAAACAGAATAATTGTTGTAATCGTATTTTTCATTTTTTCTTATTTTGCCTAACGGGATTCTACGCAGAAACCCCTCTGCTTCCTAAAAATAGCGCTTATTTCCCATTTTCACAGGGCCTCATTGCCTTTAAATTAGAATTCATGCCGCTTGAAGTAAAGTTGACCTTTTAAAAAAGGGCTTTAGATCGCTTCCTTTCGGGCCGAATGAGCCCATCAAAACAAAGACAAACGCCCGGAGCTTCACTGAGGGGACTTTTTTTTGCAAATCATCATTCGTTAACCGGTGTCCGGTATTCAAATCTTCGCCCACTTCCATTCCGGTTCACATTTTTTGGGCCATGAGTCAGGCCGTACCAATGCATCAAAGGAGATCATCTGTATCTGATGGCGGTCAAATCCTTGTATGAAATCCATTTTTACAGCATTAACGTGTACAGAGGCAAGATAACAAAGAAGGATAGCTCCCTATCGCAACTTATTCATGTCCCGCTTTTGATTATTGTCAGGTCTGACACTCCCGCAGCATTCAAAAAAGCGATG
>Ga0256839_1003730_pt1 | contig 15455 bp, 10 predicted proteins | sample 354166metaG_FD_185968 | JGI IMG/M metagenome (GOLD analysis project Ga0256839, IMG submission 185968) | Hydrothermal vent microbial communities from Mid Atlantic Ridge, Atlantic Ocean - 354-166 | ecosystem: Environmental > Aquatic > Marine > Hydrothermal vents | place: Atlantic Ocean: Mid... | reverse complement strand
TCCCTCGCCTAACAGCACAATAAATAACCAATAAGCACGGCCTCTTAACCCCCATAAAGAAGCGCAGTTATCGGCAAAAATTCCCCCTAACGTACGCGCAAAAATATTCATCAGGCCAAAACATGCGGCAATCATACCCGCCGTTACCATATCCACTGCAAAATAATCAAAAAAGTACAGTGCAGCAACATTATTAACTGTTAACTCTATACCAAAACATGAACCATAGATAAGAAATAACAACCAAACTCTATAGTCCTTCATCGCCTGAAAATAAGAACCTGTTACCGCCTTCTTTTCGAGCATCATACCCTTTGCACGTAAATCTTTGAAATTGCCATCAGGTGCATCTTGCGTTAGGAAAAAATAAGCAACTCCCGTAAAGAAAATAACCGTTCCAACCACAACCATTGATGCCCGCCAAGCTTCAGCATCCGTAAAACCAAACCCAATAACAAATGCAGAAAACATTAATGGCATAACCAATTGTGTCACCCCACCCCCTAAATTACCCCACCCTGCACTAGTTGCATTAGCTTGACCTACTACATTAGGCGCAAACATAACAGAGGTATGGTATTGAGTAATTACAAATGATGCCCCAATCACACCAATCAATAATCTAAACACCAAGAAACTCTCAAAACTATCAGCCAAGCCAATACCTGCAACAGGTAGTGCGCCAAAAATCAGCAAATAGGTATAGGCAAGCCGTGGACCCACGCGATCACAAAGCCAGCCAATAAAAAAACGTGCAAAGACGGTTACAGCAACCGAAGCAATAATAGACCACCCGACTTGCTCTTTGGTTAAATGCAACTCTTCACGAATAACAACCATCATGGGCGCAATGCCAAACCAAGCAAAAAAGGCCGAAAAGAAGGCAAACCATGTCATATGGAAAGTTCTAATCTGCACCATACTCACTTTGAAGAAATTTCCCCAAAGGTTTGTTGCTTTATTTTGTAGTTCCACTTTTTCTCTCTCTATCTTATTAAAAAATTCTTTAACAAAAACCAAATAATTTTCTTAACTTTATCAACACTTTAAAACAAAACTTTCATACTTTATAAGGCATGCACTTCGGAATTAATCTCCAGAATAAAGTGCCTTATTCTTTTTACCCGTTACCTGCAAAATACCCCAAGCCCCTCTATCTATGCGTGCCAAAGCATGGTCAACCAAAACATAATTTCCAGGATAATCTACTGTAAATTCAAGCATACTTGCCCCGCCTGCCGGTACTAAGGTGGTTTGTACATGACTTAAGGTATTGCTTAAAGAGGCTTCAGGGTAAACTTTATCAAATATTTCCCCAATAATATGAAAGGAAGATACTTTAGACACACCGGCATTACCGATAAATATTCGCACCGTATCACCCACTTTAGCTTTTAATTGTCCCTGTTTAACTAAGGCGCCGGTACGGCCATTAAAAACGATATATTCAGGTCGCTCATCTAACATTTTTTGGCTGTCAAATGCTTGAAAGCCTTTTTTCCCTATCCTGCCATGCGTATATAATTCACCTTGCATAACATAAAACTCATGATCGACTTTCGGTAAACCTTGTAGCGGTTCAACCAAGATGAGGCCATACATGCCATTGGCAATATGAGTCGCAGCATTCCCGGCAGCACAGTGATACACAAAAAGGCCGGGAGTTGTTGCTTTAAACGTCAACTCTTTAGACTCCCCTGGCTCCACCAAAGTGACTGCCGCACCACCACCTGGCCCTGTTACCGCATGCAAATCAATCGAATGACTATGGCTGCTATCCTCTGCATTAAATAAACTAAGCTCTACCGTATCGCCCTGCCGGATTCTTAAAAAAGGACCCGGCACGGTATCATTAAAGGTCCAGTAATGATAATTGATACCATGGGCAATATCTGCCATCACTTCGCTGGCCTCTAGTGTTATCACCACTTTTTTACTATTTTTACGCGCAATAGGCGCAGGTAAATCCGTTGCCGATTTACGAATATCTTTGAGCTTACGATAATCAGAAGGATTAACCGGCATACGGTGCAAATAACTATCCCCCGGTCCAAAGTTAGTTTGTTCTATATGGCCTGCCGAGTGATGTCTGTCTTCACCTGCTAATACGGTGCTTGCAAGCAACAACATCAGCATACTGGGAATTGTTTTTTTTATTTTCATGTCTTTGTACTAAGTAAGGGTTAAAAAAATACTGAATTCACAACGGTATTCACATCCCTGTATTAGTTAAGACACAATATGACTTACCTAATTATGCAGAAATATCTTAATAGACAATTCTGTTCAATAAAATCCTATACGGCTAAATGACGCAACTCTGCCATTTTTTCGCCGGCTGCAATGCGCAACTTATCATCTAAAATAGCTTGCGCATGCGGTGAAAAATCTTCATCTTCACGTGTTAAATGTTCACGCAATAGTTTTTCAAACTCGATGGCAGATTGTTGTAAGGCTTCAAAATTGCTAATCGCTTCCGGCCGCTTTAACTGCTCTGCAATCGGCTTCCAAGCGGCTTCAATCTCTTCATGGTCCAACATCAAACGCTCAATCATGCCATCAATTAATGGCGAATGACCGACCAATAAAGGAAACAACCCTTGTTCTTCATCTTGGTGATGCAAAAAAGTCGCATGATCATAATGACAATAAGTTGCCATGCATTCATGCGCATAAGCTTCATTCATGCCATGCTCATTCAGGTTGGCAACCAATTGCAATAAATTTTGGCCATGCTCGATAAAATCTTCATGGTACGTTTTTAACACCAGCAAACCATCATCAAAACGGTTAATGGGTTCTTTATATTTAAATTCCACTGATTATCCTTAAAACTATGATATTGCTAAGGAGTAAGGCTTCCCCCACCCCTTAGCCTAACAATGTACTAACGCTGTTTAACAAATTTTGTTCTGACAATTTGATACGGCCTGAACATATAACCTAACGGCATACTCCAAACATGCACTAAACGACTAAATGGAAAGAAGAAAAACACCGACATACCTAAGAACAAATGCAGTTTATAAATAAAACCCACATTATCCAATAAGGCCGCATTTGCATTAAGCGATAAAGTCGCTTGTGCCCAGTCGGCTAAAGCAATCATTGCTGATGTATCACCACTAAAGGCATGATAAATTGAAACGGGAATAGTCAATAAACCAACACCTAAGGTCACTAAAATCCAGTTCAAAATAAACAGATCCATAAAACGACTATTTGCGCGTACACGTGGATGAAACATACGACGTTTCCACAAAATGACCCCGCCCATCATACACAATGAACCAAAGGCGGCACCGGCTGAGATAGCAACAATCTGATGCATCATATCGGAAACACCGAGACTTAAAAACCAGCTATGTGGCGTGACCAAGCCTGCGAAATGTCCCATAAATAAAGCCAATACGCCAATATGAAACAGAATGCTACCTTTTTGCAACTGTTCTTTTTCAAAGATTTGGCTGGAGTCCGCTTTCCACGTATATTGTTCTCTATCAAAACGAATCAAACTGCCTACCAAAAAAGTAGTCAGTGCAATATAAGGATAAATCCCAAATAATAAATTACTTAAATTCATATCAATACCTATGCTGCAATATCTGCTAAAAGGCCATGATGCTCCACAATTCTAACCAGTGGCGCATAGGGGCTTGCATTCTTTTCAAGATTACCGGCAATAATATCGACCGCTTGCGCTGTTTGCTGTAAAAATGCCTGAGCACTGCCAGCATCATCCATCGTCGAAACATATTCCAGAATAAGCGGTAAATAATCGGGCAATTCACCATCATTAATTTCAAAGCCGGTTGATTTATAAAGCTCAGCCAGTTCAATTAAAGCAGGCCCTCTGTCTCTATCTTGCTCATCAAATAAATGATAAGTCAGATACAGCGAATTTTCTGCCGTCATGTCGAAGCTATCAACATATTGTGCTTGTAATTTTGTTAATGATAAATCAGCCGCCCAGGTGATAAAGTCAGTCAAACTGCTTTTATCCTCCTCAGCTAAGTGCGGCAGTTCTGCAACAAGCTGTTGCAGGCTCTCCCAATTTTCAACCAATTCCTTGCGTGGGTATTCTAATAACACCGCAAGAATTTTATAAATTTGGGTCATGCCTTTTCCCCATCTGAGCGTTTCGCAGCGGGGTGATAACGTACAAACTCCAAATTATCATGCGTTTTTTTACGTTTATCAGGAAAGAGTGATGCATTATCACTAATACTGCACCCATCATTACCAAAACTAAAGCCATTTTGTCCTTGGAAAGAATGAAAATCTTCTTGGCGCAATTCTTCATGACTGGTTGGAATAACAAAACGATCTTCGTAATTGGCAATCGCCATATAACGATACATTTCGTTAACCTGATCTTCATTTAAGCCGACTTCTTCCAACACTTTTAAGTCGGTTTTACCTTCCACATGTTTTGAACGGTAAAAACTACGCATAGCAATCATACGTTTTAAAGCGGCAACAATCGGCTTCTCATCGCCTGCGGTAAACATATTGGCTAAATATTGCATCGGCAAACGTAAATTTTCGATACTTGGAATGGCACCATCCGCCATCGTCGATAAGTTACCTTGGTCAATTTGCGATTGCACAGGTGATAGTGGTGGTACATACCACACCATTGGTAAAGTACGGAACTCAGGATGCAATGGAAATGCCACTTTCCAATCAACAATTAATTTATAAATGGGAGATTGACGCGCCGCTTCCATCCAAGAATCAGGAATACCATCTTCTTTGGCTTGCTTAATAACTTCAGGGTCATTGGGGTCTAAAAATAAATCTAATTGCGCCTGATATAAATCTTGCTCATTTGCAACAGAAGCCAATTCTTCAATACGGTCGGCATCATAAAGCATCACACCATTGTACCGAATGCGCCCGACACAAGACTCAGAACACACCGTTGGCAAGCCGGACTCTACGCGAGGGTAACACCCCGTACATTTTTCAGCCTTACCTGACTCCCAGTTATAGAACATTTTTTTGTATGGGCAGGCACTGATACACATACGCCAGCTACGGCATTTATCTTGGTCAACCAATACAATACCGTCTTCTTCACGTTTATATAAAGATCCGGAAGGACAGGCCGCAACACAAGCAGGATTCACACAGTGGTTACACATACGGGGCAAGTACATCAAGAAAGTTTGCTCAAACTCACCATAGACTTGTTTTTCCATCTCACTAAAATTAACGTCAGCACCACGTTGCTTAAACTTGCCGCCTAAATCATCTTCCCAATTTGGCCCCCATTCAATTTTTTCCATACGCGAGCCATCAATCAAAGACCGAGGTCGCGCCGTTGGCGTGGCTTCCACTAAGCCACTATTTTGCAAGGTCGCGTAATCATAGGTAAAAGGTTCGTAATAATCGTCAATCGTCGGCATATTGGGATTCATGAAGATATTTTTGAGAATGCTCCGCCGATTACCTGATTTTAATTGCAGTTTACCATCGTGTAATTCCCAACCACCATTCCATTTTTCTTGGTCTTCCCAGTTTTTGGGATAGCCGATACCCGGTTTAGATTCAACATTATTAAACCATGCGTATTCAACCCCTTTACGATTCGTCCAGACATTTTTGCACGTCACAGAACAGGTATGACACCCGATACATTTATCGAGGTTCATTACCAATGAAAAATTAGCTCTTACTTTCATATTTATTTCTCCGACTCATCTGTACATGCGTACTCTGCCTGAGGTACGCCTTCAGGATTCAGTTGCTTTTCTTTGGCCGCTGTTAAAGGCTCTTCCAACCATTGCACCTCCTGATTTTCTAATTTATGCAAAATCACATATTCATCACGTTGCGAACCAACCGTGCCGTAATAATTAAAGCCATAGCTTAACTGTGCATAACCACCAATCATATGCGTTGGTTTAACGGTAACACGGGTCACACTGTTTAAAATACCACCGCGTTTACCCGTGGTATTAGACCCCGGTACGTTCACATTTTTCTCTTGTGCGTGATACATCATCGCCATACCATCCGGAATACGCTGACTGACAACAACCCGTGCAATGGTAGCACCATTCACATTCAATGCCTCAATCCAGTCATTATCTTCTAGGCCAATTTTTTCTGCATCGGTTTCTGAAACCCATAAATGCGGTCCACCGCGCGATAAAGTCAACATGCGATGATTATCATGATAGGTACTGTGAATCCCCCATTTACCATGCGGTGTAATCCAATTAAGTTTTAAATGCGGTTTATCGCCAATTTTTGCCATCATTTCAGCGGTTGATAACATATCGACGGCTGGCTTATAGGTACAAAAAGCCTCACCAAAATCACGCATCCATTGATGATCCTGATAGAATTGTGCACGTCCCGTTAGGGTGCGGAATGGAATATGCTCATGGATATTGGTATAGCAAGCGTTATAACTGACTTTTTCTGATTCAATGCCACTCCAAGTTGGGGCGGTAATGATTTTACGCGGTTGCGCTTTAATATCACGGAAGGTAATTTTGTCATCTTCACGCGGTAAAGCGAGATGCGTATGATCGACTCCTGTTTTACCACTAAGTGCTTTCCAGGATTTAACAGCCACTTCGCCATTAGTTTCCGGAGCCAATGCCAAAATTGTTTCACAAACACTAATATCTTCTTCTAACGATGGCATGCCTTTTGAGATGCCTTCTTCTTTAATCGTATAATTAATGTCTTTTAGATGCGCATACTCTTTTTCCGTATTCCAATCAATCCCTTTGATATTGTTACCTTGTTTTGGCAATAAAGGCCCTAGTGCCGTGTATTTTTTATAGGTATTGGCAAAATCACGCTCAACCACTTTTAAGACCGGCATTGTTTTGCCTGGAACGGGCTCACATTCGCCCCGCTTCCAATCTTTAACCTCCATAGCCTGAGCCAATTCTGCCGGCGTATCATGTAATAAAGGTAAAGCCACTACGTCTTTTTGAATGCCTAGATGTTTTTCCGCTAATTCAGAAAAAGATTTAGCAATGGTTTTAAAAATCTGCCAATCAGAACGTGACTCCCACCCCGGATCAACCGCTTGCGTTAAGGGGTGAATAAAGGGGTGCATATCGGTGGTATTCAAATCATTTTTCTCATACCAAGTGGCTGTCGGTAAAACAATATCAGAATACGCGCCGGTTGAATTTAAACGGAAGTTAATATCGACCATTAAATCTAATTTGGCAATGGGTGCCTCTTTATGCCATTTAATTTCTTGGCCTTCTGCTTCCGGCAATACATCTTGCATGACACCATTTTGTGCGCCCAACAAATGTTTAAGAAAATATTCATGGCCTTTTGCGCTACAACCAATTAAGTTAGCACGCCAGACAAACAAGTTACGCGGATGATTTTCCGGTGCATCCACATCTTCTGATGCAAACTGAATATCACCGGACTTTAACTGCCCCACCAAATAATCAGCAACGCCTTTTTCATCCGTCGCCCCTGCCGCTTCTGCATCTTTCACAATCTCCAAAGGGTTTTTATTAAAGTGCGGAGCAGATGGCAACCAACCCAAACGCTGGGAAACCACATTGTAATCAGCTAAATTATGACCTTTATAATTAGCTTGTGCAGTGGAGGCCAATAAAGCATCGGCTTCTAATTTTTCATAACGCCATTGGTCGGTATGAAAATAAAAGAAAGTCGTACCATTCATATGCCGTGGCGGTTTTTGCCAATCTAATGCAAAAGCAACAGGTGCCCAACCTGCTTGCGGACGTAGCTTTTCTTGGCCAACATAATGACACCAACCCCCACCACTTTGGCCAATACAACCACACATATGTAGTAAGTTCATAATGGCACGATAATGCATGTCGTTGTGATACCAGTGATTTAATCCCGCACCCAAGATAACCATCGATTTACCCATGGTTTTAGAGGCGTTGTCTGCAAATTCACGACCACTACGGATAATATCAGCCTGTTTTACACCGGTAATTTTTTCAGCCCAAGCAGGTGTATTGGGAATGCTTGCATCATCATAACCCGATGCAATATCGCCCCCTAAACCACGGTCAAGGCCGTATTGTGCGAGTTGTAAATCAAAGACAGTGGCCACAAACACTTCTTTACCATTTAATGTGACTTTTTTAACGGGCACATGACGTTTCATGGGCACATCAACACCTGTTTGAAAATCAGGCATTAATACTTCCACAACCTCATCTTTATCAGCCAACAGACTCAAGAGCGGCTTAGTATTACGTCTGCCTTTTTTGGAGACAAGATTCCATTTACCTTCCTCACCCCAGCGAAAACCAATGGAACCGTTCGGCGCAATAATATTGCCGGTTTTTTCATCAATAACGACCGTTTTCCAATCAGGGTTATTGTCCTCTCCCAAAGAATTATCAAAGTCAGCAGCACGCACAAAACGCCCGTTCACATAAGCACCGTCATGTTCATCCAATATCACCAGCATCGGCATATCGGTATAGGTGCGTGCATACTCGGTAAAATAGGCATCTTGATTATCAATAAAAAATTCTTTTAAAGCCACATGCCCCATAGCCAAAAAGATTGCCGCATCCGTACCTTGTTTCGCCGGCATCCACAAATCAGCAAATTTGACGTATTCTGCATAATCAGGAGAAATGGCAACAATTTTGGCACCTTTATAGCGTACTTCTGAATAAAAATGTGCATCAGGCGTACGCGTCATCGGTAAGTTTGAACCAGCAACTACAATATAAGTTGAGTTATACCAATCGGCCGATTCCGGAACATCGGTTTGCTCACCCCAAGTTTGTGGTGAAGCGGGGGGTAAATCACAGTACCAATCATAAAATGAAAGACATGCGCCACCGATTAATGAAAGGTAGCGACTACCTGCCGCGTAACTAATCATCGACATGGCAGGAATTGGTGAGAAGCCTGCAATTCTGTCAGGGCCGTGTGCTTTAATGGTATAAATATTAGAAGCAGCGATGATTTCAGATACCTCTTCCCAATCAACGCGTACAAACCCACCTAAGCCCCGCACAGCAGTATATTTTTTACGTTTCTCAGGGTCTTCTTGAATGGCCGCCCACGCCTCCACCGGATCTTTGCCTGTCGCACGCTCATCGCGGTATAAAGACACTAAACGCTCACGAATAAGCGGATGCTTTACTCTTAATGGACTATATAAATACCAAGAAAAACTAGCTCCACGCGGACACCCACGCGGTTCATGATTGGGCATATCCGGGCGTGTACGCGGATAATCGGTCGCTTGCATTTCAAAAGCAACCAGTCCATTTTTAACATGAATATTCCAGGAACAACTTCCGGTACAGTTGACCCCGTGCGTTGAACGCACTACTTTGTCAAAACGCCAGCGATTGCGATAACCATCTTCCCATTGGCGGTCTTCATTGGTCACAATACCATGCTCGCCCGAAAACTTGCTTTGCACTTTCTTGAAAAAGTTTAGACGGTCTAAAAAATGACTCATCGTGTTTTTCTCCTGTTATGAATTATCTTTCCTACGCACAACGTAGGCGGCATTATGTGGCGCACCACATAACATTTATGCTCTTATTTTTGCGAGACCGGCGTAGATTGCCCTTAATAAAAAAGCACCTAAACCAAGCCACTTGCTATTCTATCTATTCTGCGTATTGATAAATACCCTAACTTAGGGCTGAGAATTTTGACCAATCACTTGAGTTTCAGATTGTATTTTATCCTCAGCCCTTAATACCGTTATGTTCAATATGCCTTTATGGGTTATAAAATTCGCCATCCTTACGTAAGTAAAACCACCAATTAATCATAATACAAACGATATAAAATGCCGCAAACCCCATTAAAGCCACTTCAGGCGTGGTGGCTTTAATTTGCTCACCAAAAACCTTAGGAATATAAAATGCACCGTAAGCGGCGACCGCTGAAGTCCAACCTAAAACCGGCCCTGCCTGCTCTTTAGGAAAAATCATGGCAATAGAGCGAAACGTAGACCCATTGCCGATACCCGTCGCTGCAAATAGCAACAAGAAGATAATAAAGAAAGGCACAAAATATTCTTCAGGTGTTGCCGAGTTATAAGCCGCTTTCATATAGTAAGCCACCCCACCGGCACAAATTACCATCACAAAAGACACAATATGCGTGACCCAAGCACCCCCGAATTTATCGGCAATCATACCGCCCACAGGGCGAATCAATGCACCGATAAAAGGCCCCATCCAGGCATACATTAAAGCACTCGGTCCATTAGGATTAGGCAAATCATGAGTCATCACCCCATCAACCAGCACATGCTGATAGCCGAAAATGACTTTAATCGCCAAAGGAAAGGCTGCGGCAAATCCAATAAATGAACCAAAGGTCATGGTATAAATAATACTCATGACCCAAGTATGCTTATTATCAAAAATCTGATATTGACGCTCTAAGCTCTGCCCAATCTGACCGGGAATAATTTTTAACAACGACACCGTCAAAGCGATAACGATAAATAATGCAATTTCTTTCGGAACATGGAAGCCCGAACCATTAACCGATTCAGGTAACATCAACCATAAACCAAAAATAGCCGCAATAAAACTAATCGCCAACATACCGGTAATCATCGCCATACTAACAATAGGGCCACGCGTAACCGGCGAAACTTCTTCGGTTCGAATATTGTTCATACCAAACCAACTAAAAAATGCCAGTGGCACTAAAAACAATAACCAAATAAAGCCTGCATTTTGAATATAGGTTTCTGTACCTGCCGGAATTTTACCAATCAAAGTACCTGACGTGGCAATCAAAGTCATGGGATCGCCGCCTAGTGCACCAAACATACCTACCGTCATCGATAACGGAATTAGCATCTGCATAGTTGTCACACCAAAGTTACCTAAACCGGCATTTAAGCCTAATGCCAATCCTTGTACTTTTTTGGGAAAGAAAAAACTGATATTAGACATAGAAGAAGCAAAATTCCCTCCCCCAAAGCCTGACAATAAAGCCAATACTTCAAACACCCAAAACGGCGTGTCTTTATCTTGTAAGGCAATCCCCGTTCCCAAAGCCGGCAACATTAATAATGCCGTGGTAAAAAAGATAGTATTACGTCCACCGCACAAACGGATAAAAAAACTACTCGGTATTCTTAACGTTGCCCCCGTCAACCCCGCAATCGCCATTAAAGTAAATAACTGTGACTTTTCGTAAGGAAAGCCCAAGTTCAACATTTGTACGGTAATGATGCCCCAGTACAACCACACGGCAAAGCCACACAATAAGCTGGGAATCGAAATCCATAAATTTCGATTCGCAATCATCTTACCTTCGGCCTCCCAAAAGTCTTCATCTTCAACATCCCACTTATGTAAATCAGCCATATAAACTCCACTGCAAAGGTTAATTAAATTGATAAGACAATCTTACTCCTAAACAAAACTAAATACCTCTATTTATTACTTTATATGTGACACGTAACACATTGAAAATAAAGCAATAACCAAGTAAGTTACTAGGTTATTAACGATGATTATTTTGGGCGATATTACATCAATATAATTTATAAGGATTTTTCGAAATAACACACAAAAACACCACTAAAATAGAGGTTTTTAAATCTTAATACTTTGGTTATTCACTTCTTTTTATTGTGGATTATTTTATGAAATCTCAACGGTGGCCTTGGCAGAAACTGCCTATTTACGCATTCCCCACCCTACCGTCATATGCTTGTGAGCCTAGAAATATTTTTAGTTGCGAAGCCGCAATAGCGGAGTCTCATTTGTTACAATATTAAGGATTATCATGACTAGGATTTAATATTATGCACGAACTGAATGACCAAGAACTTTATCAAGCTTTAAAACATGCCAGAAGCCTAGATGAAGCGGCGGGAAGGAAAATTTTAACGCAATTTCAAAGCGACCAACCTGTCCTCTCGCAAATGATATTTAACTTATTTCCCGCCGCTATTGCGGAAAAAAACCAGGAAATGTCTTATTTATTTATGGATCTTTGCTTTGATGTCATTAGTATTTATCAGCATGCTTTCGGCAAAATGCCCACACAAAATGAATTAAGCCCCGAGTGGCTAGAGCAACAAGCCAGCCTTATCGGTACGCAACTGCAATCCATTGCAAAACAAAAGCAAGCAGACAATAAAACACAAGCATCATTAGAAGAGCATTTTGCCTTAAATTCTGCCGTTGAAGTCAATCAAACGGGATTAGTTAGATTTATGAATGAATCTGTCAACACCTATGCTGCGGAAGACCCGAATCGCAATCCTGCCATTAAAATTACACAAACCATGCTTTTTGTTATGATTCATTTATTAAGCAATATCTATAACCATACCAAACAGGACACCTTGCATTAACCAAAGCAAGATAGCCAAAAAATGTTTACGAGGTCAGCAAAAAGATAATGAAATTATTACCGCTACTACAAGCCTTTCTTGTTGACCCCGTCAATCTCAACCTAAAAGCCAAGATTTACTCCCTACTCGCCTGCTTTTGCTCCATCTTTTTTATTGCTTTAACGACGCGTACATTAATAGGAACGGATACCGCCGCACCAATGATTGTTGCCTCAATGGGCGCATCAGCGGTTATCTTGTTTTTTATCCCTAACAGCCCCTTAGCCCAACCCTGGCCTTTTATAGGTGGGCAATTATGTTCAGCCATCATCGGCATGAGTTGTGCTTTAAATATTACAGAAACCGCATCGGCTTCCGCTGTCGCTGTCGGCGGCTCTATTTTGGTCATGCTATTACTACGTTGCCTACACCCTCCCGGAGCAGCAACTGCATTAGCACCTGTAATGGCCGGTAGCAGCATTACTTCACTCGGCTACTCCTTTGTGCTGGTTCCCGTCGGCATCAATGTATTCATTATGTTACTGCTTTCCATTATCATCAATCGCGGCATCATGCGGCGCAAATACCCCAACGCTATCGCCCGTAAAGAATTAGAACATAAGCAACGCCATGCCATTACCCAACCGAGCCATAAAGTAGGTGTCACCGTACAAGATTTGGATGCAGCACTAAAAAGCACAGACAGCTTTGTAGATGTTACGGCCACCCAATTAAGCCATCTCTTGAATACGGCAGAACTGAATACCTTTAAACGTATTCGCGGTGATATTTGCTGTGCCGATATTATGATTCGTGATGTCATATCCGTAGAATACGATACTGAAGTAGAAGCGGCATGGCACTTGATTCAAACAGAAAGATTAAAAGTGCTACCGGTCGTCGATAGTCGCAACCGCATTATAGGCATTGTCACGTGGCATGATTTTTTAAAAAATATTAACTTACATGCCTATGACAGCCTACAAGATAAACTACGCCAATTTATTCGACGTACACCGCTGATTCAAACCGACAAACCTGAGTCTATCGGCCATATCATGACAAGTTCAGTCATTGCTTTACCTGAATCCAGCCATATCGCTGAATTAATCCCGCTCATGTCTTTACAAGGACATAGGCAAATTCCAATTATTAACCAAGAGCACCGATTAGTCGGCATGGTCTATCAAGCCAACTTAGTGGCAGCACTGTATAATCAGCAATTGGCACATGCAGACTACTAACGACTACTTCTCAATAAATTAAGCAGGTTATTTTTAAATAACGTCCTTAAAAAATAACCGAACGTCTTTTTACTCTTCTTAGGTCGCACAACTTGATTCACTGTGGCAGGCAATATCCGAATACAGCCCAATAAATAACAAATATTGTAAAAATCAAACAGCGTTGTTAGTGACACTTGCGCTAATTCAGCGACAACATATAGGTTCTTTGGTTGATGTAGCATCACTTGCGCAATGTCCGTATATTTTTCTAGTTGGGCAACATTAATATCACCTTGCCATGCCGTTAACTCTACTTGGCGTTCAGCCTTATGGCCTTTCAATAACCGCCCTTGTGAAACAAATAGTACGGCACGCACCAATAAAGCATCCAATGCCTGAGGCTGCAAAATCGTTACCCTAGCTAACAATTTTTCTAATTGTATTTTTTTAACTGTTCTTACCTTTAATTTTTTGGGATCAGCAACAACAAACTGAAGTAACTGATTATCTGTTCCTGCAAAATAAAATTGGTTATGACTTGGTAAAATATACAACAATGGTAAATCACTCAATCTAATCACTCGACAGGCTTTATCCTTACGTGCTAATTGCACTAAACCAAAAAAATAGTTTTTAACAGATAAAGTACGGGTCGGTACAATAATATCCACATTAGAAATCACTTTTTGCCGCTTAGGCACGGCAGCAGAATGCAAATCATCGACAACCTTCGCCACAAACTCTGATGCCTGTTGTTTATTGCGTACACCAGGTTTCGTATCATTAGTCATAGTCAATATAGATGCTAAATCCAATTCAAACTCATACTCTGTCTGTTCCGTAAATGCCGCATCACCCTCCTCACTTGACTCATCCACAATCTGCAAAGATTCATCGAGTAAAAAGTCTAATTCATCGAATGCTTGCGTAAAGTGTTTTTGCTCCTCTTCATATTCTGCACTAAGTGGAAAAAAATCCGGTAGGGAAAGCGCAACAACCTCAGAGTCATCCACATGACCTAACTCTTCCGCCATATCAAAATCAAATTCAGGTAACCCTTGTTGTACGCAGTGCTGAGTATCAATGTCGTTATCTTGAACCAACTTATCACTGACAGCGGCCTGCTCAAGCTTCTCGCGACCGTCTTCCTCAATAGATTCACCCTGCCTGTAAGCCATCATATATTGGCGTACAACCGCATCCACTTCCTCAGTTGGCAATTTTGCAATCGCAACCCGGCAAGCAGAAACCTGATTCAACAATTCTGTCAACTTTTTCAAATTTAATGGAGTGAATGCTTTTTGCTCTAATGACCAATAATGCTCATACTGTTCAGCTAAATTTTCTGCCATCAACACCAAACAATCATCTGCTTTAATTTTCCGTTGTGCTTGCAATAATTGCTCACCACTTTCAGCATCCAAATTAATAAAACTAATATCACTATCAGCTGCAACGCTGACAGGCTCCCACTGGTCATCTAATGCCGAAGCAGCAAAATATAAAACAGTATTAATCGACTCTTGCTGTTGAGCATCAAAACCAATATAAGTAAAGGTATAACGAGACATATTACTTTCCTACTGATAATCGTTTATCGTTTTTCCAAAAAACCATATTATGACATTCACTTTACACTAACACCCTCCCTGAGCCTAGCAAGCGCAAATGCTCAATAATGCAAACAAAGCAACACATGTTTTCCAACATAGCCTGAATTCAGGTTACCTAATGCTAGGGCTTGCTCTATAATGACCCAATCGAAACGGTTTTATTGTATTAGCCATGCCCTCTACTTATTCAACTTTATTTTTAGCATGATTTCCATCAACAAGCTCTCTTTTGCGCGCGGCGACAATAAAATATTCAACAATATTTCCCTTACAATTCAGCCTCATAAAATCACTGCC
>Ga0256839_1003729_pt1 | contig 15457 bp, 10 predicted proteins | sample 354166metaG_FD_185968 | JGI IMG/M metagenome (GOLD analysis project Ga0256839, IMG submission 185968) | Hydrothermal vent microbial communities from Mid Atlantic Ridge, Atlantic Ocean - 354-166 | ecosystem: Environmental > Aquatic > Marine > Hydrothermal vents | place: Atlantic Ocean: Mid... | reverse complement strand
TATCGTCGACTAAAATATTATTGGTAAAACCTGCTTCTATATCAAAATTCAAGCCCTCCAAACCAATGGTATTAGGCGGGATTTTCATCAACTCAAAATCATCTTTGTTGATAAAGTAGGCCGCTCTTTTCCCATCTAATTTTCTAGCATTAAAACCGATATAGAAATTCCCGTCACCCAGTTCAAAACCCTGGCTAATATTGAACCCCAATTCTGACCATGATGCAATAGTGGTTCGGGCGGCATCAAATTTAAAAGCGGTACCATCTGGAATACTACTCCATGCATCATAGCCTAAATCGCCATCAAATTTTTTCAATGATAACATCGTTTGAAATCGACTAAACACGCCAATGCGCGTCATCGGTGCTATGCGAACAGATAATGAAGGCCCTAATATGCTAGTGTGTTGCTGCGCATAATAAGAGGCTGCGGTATTAAAATCATAGACCAGTTTATCTTCACTAAGGATAAAATCTGAAGCAAGATCATCTCTTAAATAAAAAGAGGTTTTTTCGTTTCTGAGCTGCTTTATTAAGGAAAAAACACTGCTGTTTTCCAGAAAAGCATAATTATTGGCGAAAAAGAAGTTGGCTTCTCCAATGTTCAAATCCCAGGCATAAGGGGTCTGGGCTGTATTTGCAGGATTGAGTAATGCGGCATTAATACCAGCATAGGTATCTGTGCGCCAACCCAATTGATGTTGGGCTTCTAAACATAAAGGAAGAAGAAAAGAAAAGACAATCAGTAGTTGCTTCATTTGTTAGTAGTTGCTTAAGAACTAATGTATTAAACATAAGTATCAGTGCTGTGTAAAGCAGCAAAGACCATAAATAATCATAGAGGTAGGGTTTTCGAACTGGGCGTTTTAAGCGTATATTCTTATCGTAATTCCAAAAAATAAGGTGCGAAAATGTACAAGCCGATAATAACTGCGCCAGTAGCGCAGATTAAAACAGCGGCGGCAGCCATATCTTTTGCTTTTCCAGCTAAGGGATGATAATCAGGTGACGTTAAATCGGTTAAAAATTCGATGGATGTATTAAACGCTTCTGCGGCTAATACTAGTGTGATGGATGCCATTAAACTGACCCATTCCCATCTTTTTATATCAAAAAAATAGGCTAGACCTAATACGATGAGGGTAATAACGAGATGAATTCTAGCATTAGGCTCTTCTCTAAAAAGAGTAGATATTCCTTTTATGGCAAAATGAAAACTTTTGAGTCTTTGTTGAAGGTATTGTAACATTACATATCCAGCTTCACCCAAACGGGGCAATGATCACTTTGTTTAGCATCAGGAAAATGACCTGCTTCTAGTAGTTTGTCAGCTAGGTTGTTAGAAATCGACTGATAATCAATGCGCCAGCCTTTGTTATTATTGCGGGCATTGGCGCGGTAGCTCCACCAGCTAAATTCTTGCGTATCTTCGTGCAAATGACGAAAAGCATCGGTAAAACCTTGGTCAAACCATTGCGTCATCCATTCGCGTTCTTCGGGTAAGAAGCCTGAACTTTTTTTATTGCGCACAGGGTCATGGATATCAATGGCCTGGTGGCAAATATTATAATCTCCGACTACAATTAGTTTGGGGCGTTCTTTTTTTAATTCATTGACCCATTTCTGAAAATCTGCTAGGTATTCCATCTTGAATGCCTGCCGCACATCGCCAGAGCTGCCCGATGGGAAATAGCAATTGAGCAGTGTCCAGTCACCAAAATCGGTGCGGATAATGCGACCTTCTCTATCGTATTGTTCTATGCCGCATCCTTTCACCACTTTGGTGGGTGCTTGCTTGCTGAGTGTGATGACACCGCTATAGCCTTTCTTCTCGGCAGAATGCCAATGATGGTGATAGCCCAAGGCTTCAAAAGCAGCCATATCGACCTGTTCTGGTTGTGCTTTTGATTCCTGAATACAGACGATATCAAATTCATTTGCGGCTAAAAACTCAACAAGCCCTTTTTTAATGGCGGCTCGGATGCCATTTACATTATAGGAAATTATTTGCATGGGGTAAAGATAGGCATAGAACTTATCTAATTACACTGCGTACCAAATAATTTCATGCGGTTTTTTGCACAATCCTTTAGGATTTTGTGGATTTGGTCTTGCAGGTGTTTTCGCAAAACAAAGCTAAACGTAAAGATACGGCAACACGGCAACGCGTCTTTACTCTGTATTTTTCGCAAAACAAAGCTAAACGTAAAAACTACTAAGTTGATCTAAAACGCACATCGACTGTCCGATATCGCCCAATATTTAAATGAAAAATATTTTCAAGTCACTGATAATCAGTCGTTTGATTTTTGGCACACTATCCGTCACCCGTGTATGAAACGTAAAATTAAAAAGTGTGCGAGAAGCGAAAATTATCTTGAAACCGTATTAGGAATTCTGTGATGCGTTTTCCCAACCTTAGACGGATAGCCTAACCCACTATTACTAATATACCAATATCTTCATCTAATATGGTATCGAAAACCGAAATAAGGTTTATCCTACTCATCCGCATATCGCAAAAAATCCATATCTTACCCCTTCAACCAACCAAGCACCTATGTCAAGTATTTTAGTCAAAAGCGGAAAAGGAAGTCTTTCTCTTAAAAAAAGCAAAAGTCTTGTAGGGCTTAAGTCAAAAAAGACTTTAAACAACCTAAGCGATAAAGATTATGTCACCAAAGAAATACTAACCAATCTAGGTGGTTTTCAAGTGGTCACACTGGATCAACAGGGAGATGATGTTGATGACCGACTGGATGAAGTAAGAGGAAAAGAAGAAGTAGATCAAGGCACTCATGTGTACTATGCCGAAGGCAGTAACCGTCCTATGGTGCCAACGGGTGAAATTTACATCACTTTTGAAGAAGGCGTTGGCGAAGATGAGCAAAATATCGTTTTAGATGAGTTTAATCTGGAATTAGTCGATCGCCGATCTGCGACGTTGATCGTTGTTAGAGTTGGGCCCCAGTCGATGAATCCGTTAAAAGCCGCCGCTGCTTTACAGCAACTTTCGTTAGTTGCTATTGCCGAACCTGACTTGGATATGCCTATGGAGGAATATGCTTTTGCAACACCTTCGGATAGTCTATTTATACATCAATGGCATTTAGACAATGAAGGTTTTGTTGTAGATGCTAACTTCCCCATAAAAAAAGGTGCAGACGCGCGTGTGCTGAGTGCCTGGAAACGCCTTGGTAATGGAGGAAGCCCTAAAATCACCTTAGCCGTCATTGACAACGGTTTTGATGCCAACCATCCTGATTTAAAGGGAAAAATATACAAACCCTGGGATCTTTGGAAGCGTTCCCCAAGATTGCCACAGGGAGATACTCGTTTTACACATGGCACTCCCTGTGCTAGTGTAGCGATCGCTGCCAGTAATGGAACAGGAATTGTGGGTGCAGCACCAGGTGTGCGTTTTATGCCCATTCATGGCACTACTTTTAGTGTTGCTAAGACGGAAGAAATGTTCAATTATTGTATTGATAATGGAGCAGATATCATCAGCTGCTCCTGGGGCACAACGGATTCTCAATACAGTTTAAACAGCATAAAAGAACAGGCCATTGCCAAGGCTGCACGTAGAGGCAGAGGCGGAAAAGGCTGTGTCGTTCTATTTGCTACAGGTAATGACAATTTGAATTACGTCAATTATTACGCTGCCCATCCCGATGTTATCGGGGTAGCAGCCAGTACTAGTCAGGACACCTACGCCAATTACTCCAATCGCGGTCGCGAAGTCAGTGTTTGTGCTCCGTCTAATGGAGATTGGCCTATTTTGGCCGCTCGAGCATCCTGGGATCAGGGGATTAGTTGGGAAACTGGGAATTTTAAATTCTATCGCGACGGCCGTGATCGTGGCCGTCATTATAAACACTTCGGAGGTACATCTAGTGCGACACCTTTGGTAGCAGGCATTTGTGCCCTTATTCTTTCTGCTAATCCAGATTTAACAAGCAAAGAAGTCAAGCAAATACTACAAAGCACCGCCGATAAGATTGGCGACCCATCTGAATACAGCAGCAATGGTCATTCTTTAAAATACGGCTATGGTCGAGTCAATGCAGACAAAGCTGTTGCAGAAGCCCTGCGTCGCCGTGACACAGGAGGCAGCAAGCCAAATGTCGAAGTACCTACGCCCGTCAAAAGTGGGCGAGGCCTCTTTCTCTTTGATGTTCGCCGACAAGCCCCCAAAGGCTGGGGTGTTCAAATTGGTGCTTTTTATGAGTATGGTAATGTATTGATTCAGGCAGAGAAATTACAGAAGCAGTTTAATGCTCCTGTGGTTGTAAGTATCAATGAATTGAAAGGAAAAACAGTTTACAAAGTGGTGGTTGGAGCCTATGCCACTGCTAGTCCTGCCAGAGCCTTACTGAAAAAAATAAAAGCCGCGGGGATTAACTCTTTTTTGCGAAACCTTAAGGATTTGGCTTAATTTCGTGATATGCTAAGTACACTCCCCAATATCCCCACCCAACGCCTGGCCGTCCATGTAAAATCAGCTGCTGAAAAGATGCTCCATAAAGGTCACCCCTGGGTATTTGAATCTTCTATTATAAAGATTAACAAAGAAGGAAAAGCGGGTGATATAGCTATTATCTTTGATAAAAGACGTAATAAATTCCTTGCATTGGGGCTATACGACCCCTATTCTCCTATTCGGATAAAAGTGCTACAAATTCACAAGCCCGCAACCATTAATGAAACCTGGTTTAAAGAAAAAATAAATACCGCTTTCGCTAAACGTAGACCTTTATTAACAACAGACACCAATAGTTATCGCCTGATTCATGGCGAAAATGATGGGCTTCCCAGCTTTATTGCAGATGTTTATGCAAATGTATTGGTTGTAAAATTGTATGCACTTATTTGGCTGCCTTATTTAAAAGAAATACTCCCTATTTTGAAAGAGATCAGCCAATGTTCAACTATTATTTTACGCTTAAGTCGCAATGTACAACAACATTCCGATCAATTATATGGCCTAAATGATGGACAAATACTGGAAGGTTCATTAGACCAGCCAACAGTCATCTTCAAGGAGCATGGTTTACGATTTTCTGCTAATGTTATTGATGGTCATAAAACGGGCTATTTTCTAGATCATCGACACAATAGAAAACAGATTGGTGACTATGCAAAAGGCAAAAAAGTACTGGATGTATTTGCCTATGCCGGCGGTTTTTCTGTTCACGCATTAGCGGGAGGCGCAACAGAAGTCTGGAGTCTTGACATTAGTGCCCAAGCCTTGAAAATGGCCCAACAAAATGCTTTATTGAACCTAAAAAAAACACCCTTAAAAACAATAAGCAAAGATGCATTTAAAGCCTTACAGGAAATGAATGAACAGGGTGAACAGTTTGATATTGTCGTTGTAGACCCACCTTCTTTTGCCAAGCAAGCTAGTGAAATGGACAGGGCTTTACACAGTTATGCACGCTTAACAAGGCTGGCAGCTCCGTTAGTAAGCAAGGGAGGGTTGCTGGTCATGGCTTCTTGTTCCAGCCGTATTAGTTCAGATGATTTTTTTGATACTGTTCATGTTGAATTGCGAAAAACAGGCCGATTTTTCAAAGAAATCGACCGTACTTTTCATGACATTGACCACCCCATTAGTTTTCCAGAAGGGGCCTATTTGAAATGTGGATATTTTAGGAAAAAGTAATTCTACAACAACCGATAATCAGAAGAATTAGAGGGATCAACCCGTGTCATCACCTGACGTACTTTAGAGCGTTCAGTGTTGGTACCTCTTTTGAAAATACTGACAATTTCCCGCCGTTTAGCATTGAGAAACAATTGAGTTAAAATTGCATTAGGATAAGATTGATCTACTTTTCCTAAAGTATTAACAACCTCAAAGATAGCAGCGCGGCCTTCATCAGGCTTGTCCTGCATTACATCCAAACCTAAACGGTGGTATTGATACATACCACGACGTAGCGGAGCCATTCGTGGTGAAAGCAGGTTTTCTATAATCCAGTAGCGATTGGTATTCCCCCCTGAGTTACTAGCGTCTGTAGAAGACCATCCAAGGTAATTTTTATATAGACCAGGGGGTATATTATTCACAACTTCCTGTGCTTTTTGATAAAACCCCTCCCCTCCTTCTAAAGAAAAAGAATCGTAGTCCATTCCTAAAATAGTATAAACATAAAATGCCAACACTGATGTCAAATTATTATCAAAGCGTGTTTCACTAAACTGAAGTGGCTGGTATTGTTCGTACTCAAATCGAACGTGGCCATCAATTGTATTCAAAAGAGGTGTGCTTTGATCCGTACCATATATCGGACGAGAAGATTGTACAGCTAAAGTCATAGAAAAATCCGTTGCAGAATTTTCTTTAGATAATGTTAAAATGAAGTTACAGTCAATTCGTTCTTCTGGTTCAAACACATCATCAGTCCATTTTCTACCAGATAAAAATTCAATTATGGACTGCTCAAGTGTTACAAAAACGGCTGGATCTACCAACTGAATTTGTTGCGTATTGACTTTTACCGTTACATTTAATTCCTGGCTCATTAAAAAAGAACTCATCATTAATGATAGTATAAGTAGTATCCCGTTTCTCATTTTAATTATTTTATTATATCAAGGTCGTTTCAATAATATCAATAGCTACCGCCTGCTTGTTTTTTAACTCAAATTGCCAGACTTTATTGTTTGTACCAAAAATAGTAACCTTATTGGTATCTACACCAAAACCCGCTCCAGGGTCACGCAAAGAATTTAAAACAATATAATCTAAATTCTTGCGATTTAGCTTATCCTTGGCATTAGCTGCTCCATTTTGTGTTTCCAAAGCAAAGCCAATCAATTTTTGATGCTTTTTTTTCATTTTCCCCAAAGCAGCAGCAATATCAGGGTTTTTGACCAGGCGAATCGTCATTTCATCTCCTTTTTTCTTTATTTTTTCATCCGCTACGGCTGCTGGTCGATAATCTGCTACGGCTGCTGCCATGATGCCAGCAGTACAAGAGGGGTAAAGCTCCAGAGCTGCTGCATACATTTCCTGGGCTGTTTGTACGCGAATCACTTTCAAATTTGAGTTTTCAGGATGTAAAGCAGAAGGGCCTAAAATCAATACAACTTCTCCTCCTCTTTCGCAAATAGCGTTGGCTAAAGCGACCCCCATTTTACCCGAAGACCTATTGCCAATAAAACGGACCGGATCTAGTGGTTCATAAGTTGGCCCTGCTGTTATTAATATCTTCTGGCCTGCCAGTAATTGCCTGGCAGCAAAATACTGACTCAATTGACGAACGATGTTTTCAGGCTCTGCCATACGGCCTTCACCAGTCAAGCCACTGGCTAACTCCCCTGATTCAACATTGATTAATTGATTGCTGTAAGTCTGTAATTGTGCTATATTTCTGCGGGTACTCGGGTGATGCCACATATCTACATCCATAGCAGGTGCAATAAAAACAGGGCAACGAGCAGACAAATAAACAGCAGATATGATATTATCGCAAATACCATTAGCTAGTTTAGCCAGTGTATTAGCAGTAGAGGGAGCAACCAGCAAAATATCTGCCCACAAACCCAATTCTACATGGCTATTCCAGTCGTCTTCACCAATCACATCCGTATAAACAGGGCGCTTACTCAATGTGCTTAGACTTAAAGCACTAATAAACTGAGTAGCCGAAGGTGTCATAATCACTTGCACCTCTGCTGCTGCTTTAATCAATAAACGGCAAAGAAAAGCAGCTTTATAAGCAGCGATACTGCCACTGATGGCCAGGATTATTTTTTTCCCTTTTAGACTAGGCATATTTTTGAATTACAAACACAAACAGTCGATAAAGCGACGAGCTTATACCGACTGTTTAAAATTAACTTGTTTAAAATTGCAGAAAAAAGTTGCTTTAGAAGCTACATAAAATTAGCCCAAATCTTCTTTTTTCTTATTGTAACGATAATAAATTTCTCCGTCAAGGTATTCCTCTGTTCCTATAATAACAGGATTAGGAAGACGCTCGTAAAACTTAGAGATTTCTATTTGTTCTTTGTTTTCGCTGATTTCCTCAATCGTATCAGAAGAAACGGCAAACTCTTCCAGTTTAGCATTCAACTCCTGCTTGAGATCAACACTCAATTGACGAGAACGCTTGGAAATAATAGATAGTGTTTCGTAAATATTACCCGTGTTTTCTATTAGGCGGCTAATATCACGTGCACGAATGTTAGGATCTAGCCCCTGAACTCTGTTCTTTATGTCTGACATTGTCAAGTTGTTTTAATCTTTTTTGAGAATCGCTAAGCATTTTTTGCACTTTAATGGCATTATCACTGCTCTTATAACGATTTATAAATGCATCCCCTCTTTTAATAACGTCTTCATAGCGTTCTAGTTGCTTTTCAACAAAACTATTTTTCGCTAAAAGAAAAGCGGACTCAACCGTAAGGAAGCGGACTTCTTCCGCTTGTTTGGTATCTGGGTATTCAATCAAAATATTTTCAAACGAACGAATAGCTGCCTGATATTGCTGAAGATCATAGTATAAAACAGCGCTTTCAAACGCTTTTATCTCCAGTTTTAAACGCATCTCATCTATCAACTTATTGCATTCTTCTACACGATCACTTGAAGGGTGAAGGTTGATAAACTCCTGCAACGCCTCTATTGCTTTTAGTGAATAACTTTGATCCAGCCTAAAAGTAGGCGATAATTTATAGTTACTATAAGCATGCATAAACTCCGCTTCTTCCTTATATTGACTAGCACCATAAGTATTTGCAAAGTTCTTAAAATAATGGCCAGCCAAAATATACTGCTCCATATTATAGTAGGAATAAGCATAGTGGTAAGAGATTAATTCTGCCTCAGGCAACCCCCTAAAACTACTAATGACCAATTCATACAATGTTTGAGCTTTAAGATATTCTTCGGCTTCGAAATAAGCATCTGCCTGTGTCAAAATAGCAGCAGGATCACCGCTGGTACGCACACGTTCAAACTCACTTTTACACCCTGTTCCAAAGGAAATCACAAGGGCCAACAAACTTATTAAAAGGCTATTTTTCATAATAAGGTGCAAAATTACAGCTTTTTGAGGAATAAAACTATTTTAATTATCATTCAATGATTGATAGACACTTTTAACACCTGTTTTGGTTGTATGATAGTTCTTCTTTGTCACCTAAACGATAAATCATCATAGCTAGTTGTGATGCTGAATGATAAAGCTTAATTTCGCCAATCACCCGTATTTTACTTAATCATCAAACAACAAAGGAATATGCAAAAATCACTAGCACTGTTTTTGCTGCTATTCATTGGGTATTATAGTCTTAATGCTCAAAAAAATCAAAGACTAGCAGCCGTAGAAACACCTCTTCAAGAAGTTCAAAGCCTTCAATTACCTCCTATCAATAATAAAGCATTACTAGATGCCGAAATGGCTAAGCGTGAACCTGGCCGAGCACCTCATTTTGCAGAAAGTATAGCTGTCGACATTTCTCCCAGTACACACGGAAACTGGGATCTTAGCGATGAAGGAATGGCTGTTTGGCGACTGCGTATTCCTTCTCCTGGCGCGCGATCACTCAATCTAGGTTTCGATCAGTTTGTGATGCCAGAAGGCGGATCACTGATACTGTACACCCCAGATATGGAAACGATCCAGGGCCCTTTTACGCCAGCAGACAATGAGGAACATGAAGAATTATGGACTCCCATTATTTCTGGTGATGAACTTGTGATAGAAGTCAGTGTTCCTGTTGAAAATCAACCAGCATTAAGGCTTCATTTGAAAACCATTAACCATGATTTTTTAGGGTTTGCAGAAAACGCACTATCTGGTTCTTGTAATCTTGACGTGATCTGTGGCCTGGCAGATGATTGGGGTATAGTGGATGGTTATAGAGACATTATTCAGTCCGTTGCAGTGATAAGTACTGGTGGAGGTACTTTTTGTACGGGTTTTTTAGTGACGAATGTACGAGAAGATTGTACACCCTTTTTCATGACGGCCAATCATTGCGGCATCGGCCCAGGCAACGCGGCCAGCCTGGTGGCTTATTGGAATTTTAATAATAGTGAATGCCGCCAGCCAGAAACAATTTCCAGTGGAGGAAACGGTGATGGCGTGTTAACTGATTTTAATACTGGTGCGGTTCATAGAGCTTCTTATGCTCCATCAGACTTTACACTGGTAGAATTCGATGATCCTATTTCAGAAACAGCTGATGCGTGGTTTGCTGGATGGGATGCCAGAGAAATATTAGAACCAGACACATTGATCTGTATACACCACCCCCGTACAGATGAAAAAAGAATTTCTTTTGAGTTTGACGGATCTTACCGAGGTAACTATAACAGTGGATCAACTCCTGTTGCTAATGGTAATCATTTGGTTATTGCAGATTGGGATATAGGGACAACAGAAGGTGGTTCGTCAGGTTCTCCTGTCTTTAATAGCGACAAAAGAGTCGTTGGACAACTTCATGGAGGAGCCGCCGCCTGCGGTAATAATTCCTATGATAGTTTTGGTTGGTTTCCTTCTTCCTGGACAGGAGGAGGCTCTGCGTCGAGCCGATTAAGCACCTGGCTAGACCCTGATAATACAGAAACAATGGTTATGGATGGGCGAGCCCAATTACAATGTAGCTTTTTTGTAGGTGCAACGCCTGCTACCCAGTCTTTATGTGTACCCGAAGATGCATTATATGATATAAATGTGAATGACAACTTCGCAGGCCCTGTCACTATTTCTATAGAAGATTTACCTACGGGCTTAGTGGCTAATTTTGGGCAATCAACCGTCATGCCTGGTGGTACAACCACTTTAACGATTAGTGGAACAACTAATTTAGGCACAGGAACTTATTCTTTCACCTTAAACGGCACAGATGGAACAAATATGAGCAACCAGAGTTTAACACTTATCATAGTGAATGGTATCAGCAATCAGGCTGTTCTTAGCTTACCCATAGATATGGCGAATGAACAGGTAACACAACCTACATTGATCTGGAGTGCTGTTGAATCAGTAGATTTTTATACGATAGAACTAGCAACGGATGCTGACTTTTCAAACATAATAGCCACCGCAACGGATTTAGAAACAGAAAGCTTTAGTACGCCAATGCTTAATGTTTCAACGACTTATTTTTGGCGGGTCAAAACACACAATTTATGTGGAGAAAGCGATTGGTCTACACCTTTTTCTTTTACAACCGGATTAGTTAACTGTGCTGCACAGGCAGCAACTGACCTGCCTTTGGCTGTAGGCCCAGATGGAGGTAGTGTAACAACTTCTATCATTGAAGTAGAAGCCTCTGGCCTAATATCATCCATTCGTTTGCTAGACCTCAATATTATCCATACTTATATTGGTGATTTAAGCGCAACACTCACCTCTCCTTCTGGCACAACCGTTATTCTTTTCAATGATTCTAACTGTAGTCAAGAAGATATGCTCGTTAGTTTTGATGATAATACGGAACAGAGTGCTGATGATTTTGCCAATACCTGCTCCACAGATGCGATTGCCATCAGCGGTGAATTCCAACCACTGGAATCTTTTTCATCGGCGTTTACTGGCGAAGAAATGCAAGGAGAGTGGGTTTTAAACATCCTTGATAATGCCAATGTAGATGGAGGAGTACTCAATGGATGGAAACTTGATTTTTGTGCACTTATCCCGAATATAGCTTCTATAAATACTTCTGTTGAAGAAGTAACGGTTTGTGTTGGAGAAACGGTTGCTTTTGATATTAGTTTAGGCATTGGCTTTACTGCGGATGTAACATTAAGTGGCGAAGGGCTTCCATCTAGTAGTACATTGGACTTTGAAACCAATCCTGCTCAGGCAGGTAGTACGCTTAGTGCTAGTGTTGGTACTATTAATGAAGCAGGGGATTATACTTTATCATTAAGCGCCGACGATGGTAATGACTTAGTTTCAACTACAATGGTGATTCATGTGATTGATGTGCTTACTGCACCTTCATTAGTCTTTCCCAGTGATGGTGCAATGGATGTTGATCTCAATCCAATATTAACAGCAGCAGCAATAGCAGATATTAGTTTCTATGCTTTTGTTATTTCTACCCAGCCAGATTTAAGTGATCCTATTCTAACCTTTCCATCTGTCAATGCAGGTTTATTAGCTGGCAATTTAGAATATCAAACAACCTATTATTGGGCAGTTGCTGCTAGAAATGAATGCGGTGATTCTGAGTTGAGTGACACTTGGAGTTTCACCACAATTCCTAACACCTCCATCACTCATAATATTACGGCGATCACCACTTGTATTGCCGACGAAGTAGAAATACCATTGACATTAGGAGAAGGATTTGGCGACAACCCTGTAGCTACAATAGAAAGTAATACAGGAAGTGACTTTAATACTTTCGAGTCTACATTTGATAGTGAAACAGGCCTTTTTACACTAAATTGGTCAAACTTCACACTTCAGGAAGCAGATACACATCAATTAAGCATCACTATAACAGGAGAAGGGTATTCTAATACGGTAAGTTTTCCCATAATTATAGAAAGTGCCCCTGATTTTACAACTTTGATAGAGCCTTTAGATGATGATGGTTTTTTTGGAGGATCAATAACTAATTTTATATGGGATAATGTTGCTGATGCAGAAAATTATCGTTTAGAAATTGCAACCGATGATGCTTTTAGTGATATTGTTTATAGTGAAACCGTTCAAAATACAAACCTTAGTCTTGACTTATTGACACTCGGCTTTATAGAACAACAATACTTCTGGAGGGTCACAACAATTAATGAATGTGGCGAATCGGTAGGTGGCTTTTTCAAATTCATTTTAATCATCGCTTCTACACAGGATATTAATGGAACAATACTGGACATTCACCCTAACCCAACAAATGGACCGTTAACCATAAGCCTGTCAGGAGATTTGGAAGGACTGATTGATATTGATGCTTATACCACAAATGGACAAAAGCTGGTTTCATGGCAGCTACCAGCTATTAAAGGCACACAGAAACTTGATTTATCAAATTTACCTTCGGGTGTTTATTGGCTCAATATTAGCACAGGTCGGTTTCATACCACCGAGCGAATTATTTTGTTAGATTAACAGCCCACTGATCATCAGCTTATTAAAAAACGAGTTGGTTACCCGTCTAAGGTAGAACAGTAGGGTAATAGCCACTAAAACACAAAAGCACAGAATCCCACAAAATCAGTGGGGTTTTGTGTTTTTGTGTTCCTACCTGGCAGACTTACTTAGGGGTTCGCAAAAATAAATTCCTCATTCTAAGTTAGAGCTTATTGTGGGGCTGTTCGCCCAATGGCGTCTCAAACATAACCCAACTTGAGCTGCATGGACTCTAGTGTGTTTATAATCAGTACTTTATCTCAATGGTACACTACACGTTTTGTTGTTTTCTTCGAAAATTCTTTGATGCCCATGGTATCGAATATCCGTTTGGTGTTTTTTTCGGGAATAGAAGGACGGCGAATATGTAGGTCTTTGCCTTTAGTCTGTAGCTGGATGGTATTCATCATTTGTGTGTTCATAACTCTGACAATATTTGACCAGTCATTATTTATCCCATTTTTCCTGAGGCGGTGTCGGATTGCTGCCACAATCTGGTAGGCCATGAGTCCGAGCTGGATATGGGCTGTGGAGTATTTATCTTTTTGATGAAATATAGGCCTGATGTTTAGATCAGTTTTTAGGCATCGGAAAGTGGCCTCAACTTCTCGGATGGTATTATATATCTCCCATATTTGCTGATCGCTCTGATTGTCTATATTAGTACGGATAAAATAGACCCCGCTTCGATTATCTTGGGCCTTGTCTATCTTAGTCCAGTTCATGTCGATGGCTTTGCCTTTCATTTTATCTTCTCCTTCTGTGATTTTAAGTTCGTAGCGATTATATGCGGACTTGTATTTCTCTTTGGCTCTGCCTATTCGCTCCCAGACTTTGTCTAGTGTTTTTATTCCGTTTTTACTCAAAATAGCTTTTTTGATTTTTTGCAGAGCAGCTTCATACTTTTGCTCAAAGCTGGTAAGCATTGCCTGTTCTTTCTTTTTTTTGAGCTGGCTCCTTACAAGTAGCCAATTGTCGGCTTGTCCTTCGGGATCAAGGAGTTTGATCTCTATTTTGTTTCCGCGATTGTCGCTTAGCCGAGTCATATTCTCGCTCAGGTAGGCTTCATAATCTTTGAGCTTTGTACGGCTGACACAAACGTATTTTTGACCATCTTTGCGCATCGCTTCTAGATTAGCATTGGTGGCTATTCCTGCATCCATGACGACAATTTGATCTAGAGATGCACTTTTACTTTGAGATTTCAGATTTTTTATCGTTTCCATTAATGTACCGCTCTCTGATATGTTACCTGCATGCATCTGGCTGTATTTTAAAAAACCATATTCATTGACCACAGCCGAAAAACTCATCAGTTTACAGTCGCTTCTCTTTTCTTTACTCCTGCCGAATTTTGCCAAAATACTATCCAGTTTCCTACCTTCAAAATAGGTGTTCGTCAGATCGTAGATCATCAGCGTGTCTTTGAGACCGAATAAATCCATGCTTTGCTGATATACATGTTCGGTGAAATCGTCAATATGTTGTGAAAGTCGCTCAGCTATACGGTAGAGAGGAAATCTGCCTGGAGCGGCCTTCATGCTCCTGAAGAGTTCCCACAAAGCACTGTTTTGCTCCAGCCATTGAGCCGTCTTGTGCTCTGATGCTGGAAAAACCGCCCGACTAATGATGCTCAACAAGGCCAATTCCATTTCTTTTTGAACAAAACCCTGTGATTTGAGAAAACGATCTATGCCCAATTCCTGTGCTGTTTTCAGGCAGAGCCACTCTGCTCCAATGGTTTTGCAGTCAGCAACATTGATCTCGGTAATGTTTACTTCTTCAAAAGTAGCTGTTTTAGGGTCTGCTGGTCTAGCCAAAGAGCGGAGAGCTTCCTTACTTTGCTCTTTTTCAAGGTATTTGTCATACCATTTATCCACCTCTTCTTTGTACTCATCCCTGAGGGTATCATAGGCGCCCATTCCCTCAAGGAAAGTTGTCTGAAAAATCTTATCTTGCAGTGCCTTACCTATTGTTTTTCGCAACTCTTTGTCTTTCAGAAACTTCCGAGACCCTAAGTACAGGACAGTCTGCTGTCTGGGTTTACCATCGACTCTCGATACCTGAATCAGTGTGTACTGAAAAAAAATATTCCCGCCCTTAACATTTGATTTTTTGGTTTCTCTAATAAACATAATGCAAAGGTAGGGATAAAATCAACAATAAACAACAATCATACTACACTACAAACAACCCCCACAAATACAACTATCTAATTACCAGTTGATTGTGTTTTTAAAATGGCAAAAAAAAACGTTTTTGGGCTTTTTTTGAGGCCCAACGGCTCAAGTTGGGTTAGCTCTGCAAGGATTTTCAAAAGTAAACTATAGAAAAAATCTTATTCCTAAA